>Ga0265297_10000242_pt1 | contig 183765 bp, 294 predicted proteins | sample Munlanlwell13791_FD_192502 | JGI IMG/M metagenome (GOLD analysis project Ga0265297, IMG submission 192502) | Leachate microbial communities from a municipal landfill in Southern Ontario, Canada - Leachate well 137-91 | ecosystem: Engineered > Solid waste > Landfill > Unclassified | place...
TTTCCAGATCTGAGTTGGAGTACTATCTAACTTCTTCAGAGACAGTGTTGTGTCAATTGGATGGGCAGTTTACTAGTCGCCCAGCCATTTCCCACAAGAGCAATGATCGTACAAATATGTTTGGATCTGAGGGGCTAAAACCAACTGAACTGATGATGCCTCCTTATGAGGAATATTTGCCAGACGCTTTTTCCAGGAGTCCAGATGCTATTCCTATGATTGGGGTTCCAAAATAATTTAGTATCGAAAAGGATCGAACAAGTGGCAGAAAAGAAAACACCGCAGGGTGAAGTGTCGTCCCAAGTTTCTGGTATTTCACAAGAAAAAATAAAAGAAATACCATACGGGGATCCAAAATGTCGCATTTGTAAGCTTCCTGTAGAAGACATAATACGCATACACAAATTGAAGTTTGAAGAAGAGTATTCGTATAAAAAGATACGACAATTTCTGAAGGACAATTATGGTATAGGTAATGGATATAATTATCTGACAGATCATTTTCTGCGTCATACTGACAAGCGAACTCAAAAGCTTGTGGAGCGCAAAAAACAAGAGATACTAAAACCAGAAATATTAGAAGTGCTGGAACCTGTTGCCAGAATAGGTTCTGAGAACGGGGAAAAGATAGAAAAAGCCTTTAACAAAATGGTTGGCTTGGTGTCTAAGTTTGTGGATCATATAGAAGTGGCCGCCAATCACCTCAACAAAAAACTATCAGAAATGGATGTTGAGGATGATAAATTTATAGAGGGTCTCGACTATACTAATACTTTGAATCTTATGAATCACATACTGAGAAGTGCACGAGAACAGATAAAGGAGATAAGTGCACTTCGAGCACCTAAAGTGATGGTGATGCAATTTCTGTCTGATGCTGTAGATAGGTCTATTTTTGAGATCAACGGGGTGATGGCAGATTTATTTAGAAACGTACAAACAGAGGTTACCAGAGTGACCAAGACGGCGGGTTTTGATTTAGATCAGAAGGTGTTGATAGATGTGATGAGTAAAGCAGCTTCAGATTATAAAAACAGGATACTTGAAGTCAGAAGAGATAATATAAAGAGAGCACAAAGAGCATTGGAAGAACTTGAAGATTTGTTTTGAGGAGGGAACATGTTTTTAACAGTGGCGATGTCTGTAGAAGATCTTATGCGTGCGATTGATGTAGATGCAAGTGATAGAGCGGGTAGATGTGCAAGTAATATCTCTTCCTTTAATTTTGACACAGGAACACTCAATTTTATTACTAGGTGCTCGGGCTCCAGGAATTCGTGGCAACAAAGGATAGTGGTAGGAGACTGGGATGTGGTTCTAACAGATGAGTTAAAACAAAATAAACTTACCTGGGATCAGTTCAAAGTGCAGTTTCCTGAGATATTGAATTCAGATGTAAGAGTGGGGTGTACCTGTCCGTGGTTTCAAATGGGCGGTCCTGCGTATATACTTGATCAATTTGATGCTGGTGAGCTATCACTGACAAGGTACAAGAATACTAGAGGTCCGGAAGGCAGATATCCCAGTATGCGTGATCCAGACCTGGACCACACTTTATGCAAGCATCTGATAGCCGTGCTTCGTAAATACTTCAAATGAGTGAATATACTTTACTCCTGTTTACATTATAGTATAACAATGTTGGATCTGGTTCTGATGTATAAACATCGAGAATAGGAAAGTACATGCTCATAGGAGTTCCAGAAAAGAAGAAAAAGATTTTTGTTCAGGATAAGACGGAATGTGATAGGTGCACCCCATATCCGTCATTTATGGCAGAAGAGGAGAAGAAGTCAGCAAAGGTGGTAGTAAGTAGGGGCGTGTATGTGGGTCTGAAGAAGATTCACGCACACATGACCAAAAATGGAATACCGTTGGTGGACGAAAACAAAGCACTGTTGGTTGCCAAAAAGATAAAGGAGGAAAAAGCATCAGTTTGGATTGAGCGCAATCCGGAAAGGTATGGGATAGGTTCAATAAATGGGTTCGAGTGCCAAGAAGCCCTAGAAGGAGGAACGAAAATGTCCAAGAAGAGTGAAGCAAAGGTTGATAAGCCGTCCGAGAAGAAGGTGTCTATTCGTGCGTTTATCGTAAACGCACTGAAGGAGAAGCCGCACACCAAGTCTGACTTGGCAAAGGCCATCCTTGAGGCCAAGATTACGACCCAAGAGCCAGCCACGCTCATCAAGTACCTGAATGTCACGTTCAACAAGCTGCGACACACTGAGGGCATGGAGTTGGTTTCCGAGCCATCTGCCGACAAGAAATGCTCGGTGTATAGCCTGAAGAGCAAGTAAACGTGCGTTAGGGCAGGTGGCCGAGAGGCTGAAGGCGTCTGACTGTAAATCAGATGGGTGCATACCCACGGTGGTTCAAATCCATCCCTGCCCATATGGTGGGTGATTCATGAATAACATTGAGGAACTAAGAAAGAAGCTTGTGATAGCATCTTACTATTATTACAACGAACAACCTACTATGTCAGATGATGAGTACGATGGTCTCAAAGAGCAGTTGAAGAAGCTGAGTCCATCAGATGAAGTTTTGAAATTGGTTGGTGCGCCTGTGCCCGGCACAGCAAAGAAGGTGGAGCACAGGATCCCTATGGGCAGTTTAGACAAAGTGGTGCGCGAGGATGAGTTCAAAAAGTGGGCAGAAAAAATCGGCGTTGGTAACTTTGTGATCGAGGAAAAGTTAGATGGGATCAGTGTTGAGTTGGTTTATCAGGACGGGTTGTTGAGGTCTGCTAGCACACGTGGTGATGGTAAGGTGGGGGAGGAAATCATTCACAATATGGTGCTGGTGCAGAACGTGCCAGTGTCTGTAAAGCACAAGGGTGAGTTGTGTGTGCGTGGAGAGCTGGTGTTGAGCACAGAAAATTTCGACCAGCACTTTTTTAATGAATACAGAAACCCGCGCAACACGGTTAGTGGTTTGTCTCGTAAAAAGGGTTTTAACCCACTGATGCAACACATGTCATTTGTGTGCCATGATGTATTGGTAAGTGTTTCAAAGGAGTCTGACAAGCTTGTGCTTGCACGCAACTTGGGGTTTGAGGTAGTAAAATACCATGTGGTTGGAGTAGATAACGCCATTAAGTGGTATGATAAATACGTAACAGAGCTTAGGGATGAGTGTGAATATGAAATCGATGGGTTGGTAGTGAAGTGCAATGATCTGTCGATTTCTGCTCAGGAGGATCTAGATTCGGTAATTCAGTCAGGCACCCCCAAATATCAGATTGCCTGGAAGTTTCCTTCACAAACAAGTGTTAGTGTGATTCGTGCTGTTGAATGGAGTGTGGGTGTTGGTGGAAGGATCACCCCCGTTGCAATCATTGATCCTACGGACATTGGTGGGGTGACCATTACTAGGGTGAATCTACATAATTTGAGTAATATTCAGTCCCTTGGTCTGAAGATCGGCAGCACTGTCTCTGTGAGCAGACGCAATGATGTAATTCCGCACATTGAAAAGGTGCTGTTGTCTGGTGAGGGAGAAGCCATTGGTGTGAGTGTGTGCCCTGAGTGCGGAGAAAAGATCTCGTGGGTTGGTGAATTTGTTGAATGTCATAATCCTGCTTGCAAGTCCAAGCTGTTTGGAGATCTAAAGAAGTGGATTCAAGTGATGGAACTGGATCAACTTGGTGATTCTTTTATTGAAGATGCTATTAATAGGTTTGGGGTGTGTTGTGTGGCTGATTTATATAAGATCCCTCAAGAGGTGATGACAACCTTTGAGGGATATGGGCCGTCCAAGGCAAATACTATTATTTCTTCAATCCAGTCGAAGAAGAAGGTGAGTTTGCCAAAATTTATGGCTGCGTTGAATATTGGTGGCGTGTCTGAAAGTACTTTTAGCCTATTGTATGATAATGGATTCGATACGCTCGATAAGTTGTATTCGGCCACTGTCTGTGTTGTGGATGCTGTTCCTGGAATTGGACACAGCAAAGCGCTGGCTATTTTTGACGGCATATCGAAGAAGAAGATGGACATTGAACTGTTGTTGGTGGCTGGGATTGAAATTGAAGAAAAGTCAAATGATACCAGTCTGCCGTTGTGCGGTATGAGCTTTTGTTTTACGGGCGCACTTAGCATCAAACGCAGTAGTGCCGAAAAGTTAGTCAAAAAGTTGGGCGGAGACGTGAAAAGCACGGTTACCAAGGGTCTGACATACTTAGTGCAGGCCGACCCAAATTCTACCTCCAGCAAGTCGGTGAAGGCCAGGCAAAACGGCACCAAAATCATCAACGAGGATGGGTTTGTGGAAATCACTGGCTTTTCTATTGATGCCATAGCAGGTTTATGACTATATATGACCATACGCTGTGATACTTGACAGTGAGTTCGAGCTGTGGTAGAATCGATCCTGAATGGTGGTTAGTGATCTAAGTTTAACAATTACTGGGAACCACTTGAATTCATAAACAAATAGGAGAGTGATGATGACGCCGACCATCGACGTTATGGAGTATCAAGGTTTGGTTGTGTCGATTGCCCGTCGTTATTGCCGAAACGGGCAGGAGCTGTTAGACTTCATACAAGAGGGCAACATTGGTTTGTTGAAAGCCAGGGATAAGTATGACCCTGATCGTCCAGCGAAGTTCTCAACCGTAGCCCACCACTGGATTACCAAGTATGTTCGTATGGCGGCCATGAAGCGCGGGCTGATTCATGTGCCGTTCCGGGTGCAGTACACCGCTCGACGTGTCAACCGTGAGTGTGCCAAAACCTATGCTCGTACAGGTATGGATCTCAGACAAACCAATTTTTACGCTGATACCTCAACTTCTACTGCTGATGGCGTTGAGTGTGAGGAGCTGCCTGTGGAATGTTGTGCTGACGGTGTTCTTGAGAATCGAGAAGAACGAGCATTGATCAACCAGGCTTTTGAACTGCTGTCTGACAAGGAAAGGGACGTACTTCTGTTTCGTATGGAGGGGGAGGAGCTGCAAGCGATTGGTAGTATGCTTGGGTGTTCGAAGCAGCGAGTCAATCAGATCTTCAACAAGGCGGTGTGCAAAATCCAGTCTTTTGTTCAGTTGAACTCCTGACGCACCTTTATCCAGCCACAGTTAGAGATGGTATGTTTACCTTAGGAGGTGTTACATGCCTGACAAGGTGATGTTGAATATACCAGAAAAGTTGGTGATACTGCCAATACCAATAAAGATTACAAGTCCTTTCGGTGATCGGGTATTAAAAGACAAAGAACTGCGCGGAGGAAAAAAACACTTTCATAATGGTGTGGATTTGAGTGCTCCTGTTGGCACCCCATGTTTGTGTCCGTTGCCTGGTAAAGTAGTGAAGAGGTACTGGTCAGATTTGGGTGGGTGGCAGTTGATCATAAAACACGAAAATAACTTGTTTACGGGATGGGCGCACCTTAGCAAATACGCAGATGGGGTGGTGGTTGGTTCAGAACTGAAGACAGGTCAAGTATGCTGTTATACTGGCAACTCTGGAGTCAGCGGCAAGAAGGACGAGAAAACTGGTGAGTTGTTAAAGAATGGGTATGTCCCGCATCTGCACTTTACCTTGAGAGTTGGTAAGGTGTTTATTGACCCTGAAATTTACATAGCCCAGGGTGTTAATTTAATAGCTGGTTGAGTACGTATCCTGTCCGGTGTTCTTGTATGTAATCCAAATCTTTTTCTGTAACCAAAATTCCATTGTAATGCAGATCGTGCAGTTTCCACTCCCGAAACACAAAGGTGTCTTTTAGATAGTCAGAATATAAATATGTATTCGTTGCACGGGTTACTATTTCTGCGTTCAAGAATAGCTGCGACTTTTGTTTATCATAGTGTTTCTTGGTTTCATTGGTTTCTTCTGTCTTTACTCCCATTGGATAAGTAAGGAAAATGTGTTGTAGGTGTTCTGGCTTTATGCCAATACTTTGTAACATTTTTTCATATGCTTCGTTTATGTACTTGTTACTAGATGGGGCGCTCCAATCTCCTTGATATATAAGCGATGAAAACCAAAACCTGTCTATGAGTATTGGTTGACTGGCGTGTGTTGCTTCTGCCAAAGCCTGCTTTTGTTCATTTATTAGTGCATCTAGCCAGTTTTTCTTTACTGTTTCGTAGTCTGGTGTTCCTTTCATAGTTACCAAGTCTGAAAAGGCTTTACTAGAACACAGTGATTGTGATGGAAAAGCAAGGCGAGTACATTTTACTTTCTTTGAAACCCTGTCTATTAGACTAGTCTTTCCGGTATTGTCGATGCCATCTATGGTTATGATCATTGGGCCTCCGTGTTTCCTTTTATTTACCTTTTACTAGATCGGAGTAAACCTGGTGTGTATGGTGCCTAGTGCAATAAAAGAAGTGGTTAACAAACTGCGATACATGTCTGGGGTAAATGAAAAAGCCGCAGCATACTTCAATGAAGAATTGAAAAGATATAAGGTCATACACAAATATGTTCTAGATAGAGTGAGTGATAAGTGTGTTGATAAATTCAGAATTGGTTTTGTGTCTGGAAAAGGGATAGAGGAGTTTGTCAGTAAAGGTGTTGTTAGTAAACAAGATTTGCTATCTGTGGGTCTTATTCAAGAAAAAGGAGTACCTTACTTTTTTAATAGGATACTTATACCCATTTATAATTTCGGGCTGTATACTGGGTTCAGTGCTCGTACGGTAGATGGCTCAAGTCCTAAATATATCAATACCAAGTCAAACATGTTATATGATAAAAGTAGGACACTGTTTGGATTGCAATACGCCAGAAAGTTCATATACGAAAAGAAATATGCAATTATAGTTGAAGGATACTTTGATTTTTTGACACTGTTTTCTTTGGGAGTAAAAAACGTGGTGGCATTGGGTGGTACTGCGTTTACTGACAAACACGCTGCCATTTTACTGAGGTACGCAAATCATGCTGTGGTGGTGTTGGATGGTGATGGTGCAGGCAGAGAAGCCACAAAGAGAGTGAAAATCAAGTTGGCTGCTGCTGGAGTAAGTTCTGCGGTGTACAAGTTGCCGGACAAAACGGATCCAGACGAGTATGTAACTAGAGTTGGTGTGAACGAATTCTATAAGGAGATTGAAATATGAGTGGATATGATGTTGTTTTAGCCGATCCGCCTTGGCGGTATGATGATAAGTGTGTGGCTGGTAAAAGGGGGGCAGATTTCAAGTATAGCACCATGAGTTTCGACGAACTGAGGCTGTGTGGCGTTCACAGAATCATATCCAAGAACAGTTTGTTGTTTCTTTGGACCACTGGTCCGATGATGCATGACGCCATCTCGCTTATGCCAGCGTGGGGGTTTGATTTCAAGACTGTCGCTTTTGTGTGGATAAAGGCGTCTCTTAGAAAGCTTACCAAAAAAAGGATCCAATCTATGCTGTGGTGCTATGGGAAGACTGGTAGTATTGGTTCTATTGAAGATTTTGTGTCGCTATTCTGGGGAATGGGCAGCACCACGCGAGTCAACGCCGAATTTTGTCTTTTGGGTGTTGGGGGCAAAGGCGTAAAAAGAAAGAGCGCGTCAGTTCATCAAGTGGTTTTGCATTCTAGACTTGCACAGCACTCCGCCAAACCTGATGAGGTACGTAACAGGATTGACAAGCTTGTTGGTAATGAGGTATCGAAAGTTGAGTTGTTTGCGAGAGAGAGAGCAGTTGGGTGGGACGCCACCGGCTTGGAATTGGACGGCGTAGACATAAATGACTTCACAAAAGTGAGATAATGTAGGATAAAGAAGTGCATTGACTCAGTGATTGTTAAGCAGTACAATAAGAGTGAACGTGGTTAGATACCACACTTAGAAAGGTGAAGAAAATGGAAGCAGTTGCTGAGAAGAATGAAGAGTCCGAGGAGATGGATGATCGCCCGGTTACGACCCCCGAGGAGCGAAAGGAATACGCCAGACAACAGCGCAAGTTTCTGATCGATAAGGGGATCAAGAATCCGAAGAACATCATTCGGATCTTCAAGATCGCCGGTCCTGGCCAGATCCAAGAGAGCTGGAAGCTGGCCACTTCCAAGGACTGGACCACTGAGACAGGTGAGGCCGAAAAGGACCTGTTGATGTGCATCCTGGTCGGTTCGAGGGAGAACCGACTTGGGTGGGACCGTACCAGCGCAGTTCTGGAAGACACTGGGTTCTATGTACCGGAGGCGTTCAATGCTCGATGCTTCTACCGCACCCTTCGAGGGGCGCAGGAAATCCTGGTTCCTAATTCCGTGCGCCTGTCAAAGGAAGAGGAGATGGAGGTCGCAGACACCCTTGAACAGTACCTTGCAAGCAGAGAAAACGCGCAGCAACAGTGACCTGTCCAAAGAAGATATTGAGCGTTCGAAGGACATGGTTATTGATGCGCTCAATGTGGCCTATGCTGCGTGGAGAAACACAAACGGCGTGGATGTTGAATCTGTGACCATGATGGACAAAACACACCGTTTGGTGATAGATTACATTGAATCCCTGCTCGGAAACCAGCAGACCATCCCACTGATATCCAAATGATTACGATTGTGGCTGGGTCAAGGTCGATAGTTGACTATGACCTGGTGAAGAAGTGTATCGAGGAGTCAGGTGTTGGTATTACGGAATTGGTGTCTGGGTGTGCTGTGGGCGTTGATAAATTGGGCATCAGGTGGGCCTTGGAGAATCAAGTACCGGTGAAAAAGTTTCCTGTGACTGATGAAGATTGGAAAGTGTTTGGAAAACGTGCAGGTATTTTGAGGAACGAAAAGATGGGTCATTACTCAGAAGCTTTGGTTGCGGTGTGGGACGGAAAGTCTAGCGGTACCAAACACATGATCGATTTTGCGATCAGACTTGGATTGCTCGTGAGAGTATTTACTGTGGGTGATGATGCAGTATAACATTATTAGAGATAGTTACGAGAGGGTGTTATGAACAACGACATTCAATTCCTTAGAAAGAATCCAGATAGATGCAATCAAGTACTGAAGTCTTTTCCCGGTATTGTTCTTAAGTACTTCCCAGACGGACGTTCTTGGATGCTGCTTTTGGCGGTTTGCCCACTCTCCAAGAAGAGAGATCTCAAGATGTTTAAGCTGTTTGACGGTGCTTTTAAGAAGGACCCCAAGAAAGCTTTTGGTATCATGTTTAGCATGCTGACCGATCACCTACTTGCGGAATCTTTTAGACTTGGCTTGCCACAAGTCATGATTTCTCGTGTTTGTGCCGGGCACTGTACAACAAGTATTTGATGCCATTGGGGAGAATCTTCCGGTGATTGATGACATTTTGATCAGCAAAATTGGTGTTGCTTTTGATGCTGGTAACGGTACCTCGTACTCTCTTGCAAATCGAGAAGAGGTACTGTCTTTTCTGGAACAGCACCGTGGAAAGAAAGTGTTCACCGTTTCGTGGTGAGGTGCAAGTATGCGAGAAATTGGGTACAATCACGAAGTTGCGGTAGAAGTAAAAGAGGCGTCATATCGTTATGAGTGTGTTGCGGTGTTTCAGATTGTGAACAAGAAGACTGACACTGACAAACTATCAGAATACATCCACAATGAATTAAGCAAACTAGAAAATCAATCTAATGGGTATATGCAGGATGAGTCTAGGTGGTTGTTTGAAGTAACTAAAAAGCTGAAGGTTACTATCAAATGGACCATGGAATGCTGTACGAAAAGCGCAAACCCAATCCAAGACGTGTTGAATAGAGTATTTTCCCTCATCCACGGGTCTTGTGAATGTAGAATTCTAAGTTTGACAGCAGATGTCGAGAAGGTTTCTGAAACATTCAGTGCTTGTGTAAGACCTACGTATGAAAGTTGGAGGTAAATTATGAAGCGTAAAGATTTGCATGATGGAATGCACGTAGTTGTTAACACTGGTGAGAACCACCGCGAAGAACGTACAGAGGCATACATCGTCCAGAACGGTGGATGGGCTGCTGTGCAGGAGATTCGGAAGGGCAAGACACCTGCATTCAAAACTCCTGTTACGATGTTTGAAAACCCGTACACAAACACCCCAAAGTACTTTGTCTGTGGTGAAGGCTTGCCACACGTTGCAATAGCAGTATTGCATACGTTCCCTGCATATAAGCATGCTGGAGTAAACTACCCCGAGCAAACTTTGTGGATTCCAATGGTCGTGGCCCCCGAGAAGGTTATTTGTACATGGAAGCGACATCTGGAGAAGTTGGAAGAAGAGAAGAAGCGCCAGGAAGAGCAGAAAAACGAAGCAGAGAAGCAGAAGTTAATAAGGCAAGAAAAAGAGTTTCTCAAGGAAAAGATTAGAAGGGGCCTATACGATCTTGGCCTGAGGAAGATCCAGTTTCCTGGGCTTACTTACGATGAGAGCTATGACGATGAGGATAGTGTAATTACTGAAGAGAATGATATTATTCTCGATATGTATGAGTTGAAGGTGTTGTTGGATAAAATAGCCTGTACAAACCTTTAAATGGAGGAACTTGGAACAAATGATGTAGAGTGGTGTGAACAGTAGTAAGGTTGAGAGCATGGAATGTGCCCCCATAGGCTAACGGCAAAACCGAGGCGTTTATACCGCCTGATTCTCCGTTCGAATCGGAGTGGGGGCATTTCATCAAAGGTGGTAGTAAAATGAGACTGGCAATCTCCATTGAAGTTGGTCCTGATGATGGAAATGAAGAAGAGACTGTATTAGAATCAAAAAATATTATTTCTTCCTTGTTGCCGCACTCTAACAAATATGTTGTAAAGGCAGCTTTGGTTAGAGATGGAGATCGCAGCCAGGGTAATTTACTGTACCCAAAATTGGAAGGAAGATTTGGGCAACACTATAGGAATAAAAAGGTTGACATTAGAGAAATTCTAAAGAAGGAATAGTGGTGGTGTACGGGGACAAAAATTTATGTTTAGCGTGTGGTAAAGAGTATGTGTATAAGAATTGTGGTGCATGCAATAAAACGATATGTGGATCATGTGCAGTAAACTTGAGAAGATTCAAAGTAAAGAGGACGATGCTCGAATATAAAGGTGGTAAGTGTCAAATTTGTGGTTTTGACAAGTATCTGGCGTCTTTGGCTTTCCATCACACAGCTAATGATAAATCGTTTGAGATATCTGGGGATCATTCAAGATCGTGGGAAAATATTAGAAAAGAATTAGACAAATGTGTTCTATTGTGCCAAAATTGTCATGCAGAGGAACACGAAAGAATTGACATTATTAGACGTAAAGATGATCAAGACAGCAATAGAGTGTGTGCCACATGTGGAAAACATTATAAATACTTCAGAGGGAACAGTAAAGGTCACATGGCTAGTATGTGCAATTCATGTTTATCCCACATAAAACGGGCTAAGTTTAAGAAAAAGGCGGTTGAGTACAAGGGAGAAAAATGCGAATGGTGTGGGTATAATAAAAACGCGTGTGCACTAACGTTTCATCATATTGAACCAAGCAAAAAAGAATTCTCTTTAAGTGGAATGAAGAGCAAAAGTTGGGCTTCAGTCGAGAAAGAATTAGATAAGTGTCTGTTGCTGTGTTTTAATTGTCACCAGGAATTGCACGCTCGTGAATCTAAATACTATAAATTCTACTACGGCGAGCTTGCCGACCCAGGAAGTACTGTCAAGCTATATAGGAAAACTGAAATAAAGGAATATGTACCAAGGACCGGCATTTGTCCGGTATGTAATAAGTCTTTTACTGGGGACGGAAAGTACTGTTCCCACGAATGTGCTCATTTTGCCCAGAGAAAGGTAATTAGGCCATCGAAGGAAGAGTTAGAGAATTTATTGAAAGAGCACAGTTGCAGAGCGGTTGGTAAGATGTTTGGTGTATCCGATAAATGCATTTGCAAGTGGTTGAAGGTGTATAATAAGAATTAACTTTCAAACCAACGATAGTATAATATAAGAGTGAAGTGCCTGGGTGGTGTAATGAGAAAAATAAGAAAATGTAAACTGTGTGGCAAAGATACGAGGAATCCGGTATACTGTTCTAGTAAGTGTTCTGTGTCTGACACCAACAAGCTTAGAAAAAATACAAACGATCACATATGCATAGACTGTGGCGGTGAACTGCTGAATAAAAAGTCTGTGAGGTGTATGAATTGTTACCGCAAACACGTAAGGAAATATGATACTTGTGATAATAAGATAACTGAGTTATACGACAGTGGAATTGGGTGCAGAGAAGTCGCCAGGCAGTGTGGTGTTCCTGCATCACGTGTGTACAGGATCATAAAAAGAACAAGAGGGAAATTAAGAGACAGTGATCATTATATGCATAGACTAAGTGTTAATAATGGTATTAGTGAAATAAAATTTACTGCAAATGATGACAAACTACGCAAGGCTGCCGAAGATTATTTGAAGTTTTTGTGCAGAATCTCTGGTTATAAATTTCTTGATCCTGATGAAAGTGAATCATATGATTTAATGGTAGATTTTGGTGGTGGTTGGAAGAAAGTGCAGGTGAAATCATCGTGTTGCAATAATGGTAAGAAAAATTACTATTTTAAATTGATAAAATGCAGAACTAACACAAAGGAGGTAAGAAAAATTAAATATACTGAGAGCGATGTTGATTACTTCTTTCTTATGGACAAGAATCTGAATTGTTGGTTAATACCCTTTAATAAATTGTGCTGTAAAGTCGGTGTTGTCCCTGGAGATGTATTTTCTGGTTTTAAGGTGGTATTGAATATGCCTGGGTACTCGAAAGGCACAGAGGCTACACTCAAAATGTAGTTCCGAAAGGAGTGCGGGTTCGAATCCCGCCCCAGGCATTGTATTGACTTGAAGTAGTTTTGATAGTATAATGTATAAGGAGTAGCAACATGAAAAAGAAAGCAGTTGTGGATCTAGAGAGCGTGCGTACAGCGGTGGCAGATTATATGGAAAGTGAGGGGTGTTCCTGTTGTAGGGACGTGGATAATCACAGCATACATAACGCTGTGCTTGCCAAGCTCCTTCATGTTAGAAAGTATAAGGACGGTTCTGGTTATGATTTTGGTAAGTACGTTTCTAAGAAGCGTTAGTGAGGTGTTTTATGGTTAGGTGGCTCAGTACTTTGAACAAAATCATACAAAGGATGGGTTACAGGACTGAATTTAGGCGGTGGACCTACAACACTGACAGACCGTTGCGAGGTACTAGACTTAGGCACATTGGTAAGGGAAGAAAAGGGTATAGGTTGGTGGTGAGGGATCCTGTCACCAACGAAGTGCTGCTTGATCATACTTCGTCTGAGACGTACAGAAGCAACTCGGAAGTGATTGAGTGGATCGTAAAGCACGGAGGTACGGTGACATGATTGACCGTGAAACACTTTTGAATGCTGTTGGTGATTTTTCCTGGCTGTGGAACGACTGCTTCTTCATTGAGACAGAAGAGCACGGCAACTTTTTGTGGAGTGATCCAGAATACCGAGGTGACAACACCATACGAAAAACTGATATGTCACTGAAGGAGTACTTGACTGTCGTGGGGGTGCCGTATGGACGTAGCAAAGGCAAGCACATCATCCGACGATACGTGGGTGAGGATGCGATTTGTGTTTAATTATCAATTCTACAATTTGCTGGTTGGACAATTGCGGATGATCTGTTATCCGTATGTGGGTTTGACAGAGGATAGTATTAATGTTGGTGAGCTAATGGAAAACGGAGATAGGATAGAACTTGTTTACAATTTGATGCCCTGTACGGATAAAAAACCGTTTATTATTTACATACTGGTATTGAACAAAGATTTGACACTGGATGTAGAGTACGCCAAGAAAAATCCGCACGGCACTTTCGCGCTCGGTTCAAGGAAAAATAGGATGAGACAATCCTTGGCTATTGAAGATGTATACGAACTTTGGTCACAGTGGATTTTGCTGACTGGTGGAAAATATCATGTTTGGGATAATAAAGGAGGATGATGCTAATGAACACTAAAATGATCAATAAGACCGTTCGTGAGGCATGCTGGAAGTGCGAGGGAAGTGGAAAAATCAGGATTGGTAAGTCTTGGGAGTTGCATGAATGCGATAATTGTCACGGTACTGGTTTTGAACCCCCACGGCGTGCAGACGACGAGGAAGACTGCCCGCATTGTAGAGGTACTGGTCGTATCAAGAAGCAACACAGAGATCAACCCGCAGATTACAATAATGTTAAGAAAACCATATATACATGCCCAAGTAAGTCTATATCGGTGGACTCTTGGAAAGAACCATTTAACAGTCCAAACAAGGCACTGAAATAGCAGTGAGGTGTGTGATGTACGAATACCATATTGAGAACACTGTTTGGATTACAGTAAATGATTTGGAACTTGATGGCAAAGACAATACCATTAAAGTTCCTGTATCTTTCCCTTTGAGAAGCATAAGGATGTTGCGTAATGACACTTTTAATGGAAAACCGTGTTGTACTATTTTACTATCAAAGGATGGAGTTGCTGATAGGATTGATTCTGACACTACCAGGGAAGAATTGATGAAGATCATTACTATGTGCATTGAAGGAAAGAAATGAGTACTAGATATACAGTAACATTTGATGATGTTCTTGAACAACAAATTAACGCACTTGCCAAAGAGTGTGGGATGAAAAAATTGGTCTTTCTAAGGTATGCGCTATCTATGGGTGTACACATAATCGATAACAACATCGAACTGTATACTAAGAAAGGTGATGAATTGGTTAGTCTTGAATTTGTTGGAATGCCAAAGAGGAGAACATGATTTGGTTCACTGCAGATACCCACTTTTCTCACAGAAATATTCTGAGATTCTGTGAACGTCCTTTTCCTAATATCCACGAACATGATGAAGCACTAATCAAGAACTGGAACGAGTGTGTTTCAGAGAATGATACTGTGTACCATCTTGGTGACTTTGGATACCGTGCTTCGAGAAAATACTTAATTGGTGTGGTAGAAAGGCTGCATGGTAAAATCATGTTGGTGAAAGGTAGCCACGACAAAAAGTTGGTGCGAGGAGATTTGGCAGCCAAATTTCATGCAATACACGATTATGGCGTAGAAGTGATCCTTGACAGCCAATTAATAATTCTATGTCATTATCCTATTTTCAAGTGGTGTAAATCATACTACGGTTCGTGGCAATTGCATGGACACTGCCACGGTAAAATTGAAGCAGATAATGTAGGTTTATGCAGGATGGATGTCGGTGTGGATGTGTACAATTATAGACCAATTAGCTTTGAAGAGGTACAACGAATCATGGAGTTGAAGAGGTCTAGGAAAGTGTTGGTGCAGGAGGATTGATGGGATCTTATATTGTGGTTGCAGCCTCAAATGATTCTTCTTTGCTAGCAAATGAAATCATGCAGGCTGTTTGCAAGGAATTTGGTGGTAAAGGCGGCGGTAGACAAGACTTTGCCCAGGGTGGTGGTATGCAGGAATTTGATGTAGAAAAAACGTGTGCTATTATAGAAGAGTACCTAAAAACAAAAAAGGAACATAAATGAGCACGTCCTATGATTGGAAGACCTACACGTTAGAATGTAACTGCCTCTCACCAGAACACATCTTACGTTTTTACTTTGATCCGGACGATAAGTGGATTAGTATGACGTATCATTTATATATGCCCGATTCATTTTTCAAGCGGGTATGGTATGCGATTAAGTACATTTTTGGTCACAGACGGCACTTTGGTTATTTCTCAGACACCTTGCTGATGGCCGATGACATTAAGAAGTTTAAGGAGTATATAGATGCGTGCTATGTTGTGCTTGAGAACCCCACTCCGCGTATGCCCATTCATGGTGAGAAGGTAGCTAAATAGTATGACCAAAGAACAAATTACGGCGATGTTTGATGCAAATTATGGGAGACTGAAGTCTGACCCAGAGGAAATTGGCCTCGGTGCTTTTGATGAAACTATTTGGGACGCTAGAGCGTTTTTCTTGAACGTGTGTGAGATTTTGAATGGAGTTGGTCTTACTGATGCTCCGTTGCCCGTTATAGGTCCAGCAGGCAAGGGGTCAATAGACTTTCATTGGAAGCAGGATAAATTTGAGTTGCTGATAAATTATTCAATGGAAGGTAATATCGACTTTTACGCCGACAACTACAAGGATTCAAAGATACAAGGTTGCTGTACTAAAGAGGTATTCTTTTCTATTCTAAATATGTGGAGAGGGAGGATTGAATGCAACTAAGAAAAGTCAAATTTCCTAATTCAGATAAGTTTTATTTTGAGAAAGTTATTAATGTAGGTAGCACAGTTTGGTACATAGCTGCGCCTGGGTTGTTCGTAAAATGTAAGGTAACAGAAATAGAAACATATTTTAGAGATACTTCTCCAGGATCATACCTATTTTATGATATTGATGAGCCTGTGGGGCATAGCGTGGGGGGAGATGAGTTATTTCCATCATTAGAAGCTGCAGTCAGTTTTTTCATTGACCGCCTGCAAAATGGTTTCCGAGATCTGTTAAAAGAAGGGTGTCCTAGCATTCTCCCGGAAAATCTGTCACTAGATAATGAAAGAAAGAAAGATATAGATTTTATTAGGAGTACACAGGGAAAACACGCTGCACCGCTAGAAGAATGGGCCATACACTACCCGAAGAAAGAACGAGGAGTAGACTGGTTTACTGTTTGGGATCTCGTAACGGAGGAGATATGAATATTACGAATAAAGAAAAGGACGTAGAATTCGAGTACGAAGATAATGTAAATCTCTTCTATTGTGAAAGGTGTCACAGATTCCTGATTACTGAATTTGACGACAAGGAGCCCAGAGAGTGTTTCTGTTCTTGTGAGCACGGGAAAGGTATAATGAAACCTATTCTAGCATGCGACGATTTTGAGCTAAGAAGAAACCTGCAGGACGTGATGAATCAACTGAATGATTTGATCTCGTTTAGGATCGCGCTGTCGGCAACGGCTTGTGACGAGTGCGAGGAGCAGAACGATGACCCAGGATCTGCGGGATATAAGAACTAAAACGTTTAACTTGGAGAGGCTGCATGAGTATAAAGATATCTAGCATTCTAAAGATTGTTGGTATATCTATTGGTATTTTAGCTGGACTCGCTGGTATTGGTTATGGTACCTATTGGCGTCTAACACATTTGTGCGTAGAGTGGGAGACGGTGCCTACTGGAGAAAAATGCGTAGACTGGAAAACCACGCACCACATGTGTACTACTACTGACTATAATGGGCACATAAAGTTTGGTACGTGTAGCGAAACGCACTGTGTACGATATGTTCCCTGCAAGGAGTGCATTCGAATAGAGCATGTCGATAATGCTCCTGCTGAACTAGAAAAACCCCAAGACAGGTGTGGGTGGTGAAATGAAGAGAAATGCAGATTTGGAGCCCGTTCTTGCTGACATTTTCTGTTCTGATAAGAGCATAGAAATAAAGGAATTATACGTCAAAGCAACTATTCTAACGGAGAAGTACCCAGGATGCCCAGCAGAATGGTACCATGGCATAGATATATCCGGTAAGGCTGAAATAAAAATACCGTCAGAAAGTACTGTGTCTGTTGAAGCTCTTCTTAACAAGGTGTTCTCTGTAAAAATAGAATTAGAAGATAAGCGTGTAATTTTGCTATGTGACTGTTTAGCCGGTTCCTGTAGCCGCGTCTGTGAAATTGATAAGATTTCAGAGTGCTCCATAGAATTTGTCGCTAGAAGCATCAGCCCTGCATTCGATTGCGGATTTGAGCAACTATTTATACAACGAGAAAAGGCCAGGAATAGCTCCTCTGCTGTAGTTCGAGATTCAATTTCTCCGTCCAAGGATGGCAAGTCAGATAATGTTACTGTGGGTGGTCCTATGAATACCGCTACCAGTAACGATAGCCTGTCGGTGTTCGTTAAGCCAAGCTCCCTGGTGCAATACCTCGAACTCTGGTGGGATATGACATACGGCGGCATGGAAGATCCTGTACTACTTGAGTTTGAAAAAATGCTGAATGTGTTATATGACGCGTTCCCTGAAGGAGACAAACAGGAGCTTGATAGCATAGTAAAGTTGCTGAAAAGGAGACGCCCAATGGACTGTACTGAAAAAGTTGTTCCCTTTACTTCTCCGTTCAGTGGAGTAACACATGATTGGTTTAGGTTGGTGAAGGGAAAGTACAAGACCAAAGTGGGAGAAATAGAGAGCGTAAATGAGGATCAAGGATCTTATAACGTAAGAATCTGCGCTTCTTTCCCTGAAAATTGTAATTATACATTCGAATTGCTCAATGCGGATATTAGTGAAAAGGATCTGCCTCTAAAAATCAACGATGCGGTGTGTATAATCGAGGGTTTAGTAGATCACATTAGAGACGGTCATTTGACAGGTCAACGTTCGAGGATTTATATGGTAGAAGTAAAACACATTGGAAGTATCATAGACGAAGACAATCCTGCTAATTGTAAGTGTGGGTTATAAGGAGTAATATCATGGAAGAACTATCACGGTGCCCGAATTGTAAAAACGATTCATTCCTAATTATTTTTGGAGAAATTGAATGGGACAAGTCCTATGTGATGTGGTGTTCTTCTTGCGGATTGGTACGAGTAGTTACTAACAAGAAGGACTTCACTAAAGAACAAAAAGAAAAGTACAAAACGGCTTCTAGAATTACCAACTTTTACATTACGCAAGAAGGTATGGATGTTTCAGATTCTGGTAAAAAAATATTAGATGAATCATACTCAATTGAAGAGGTCGATGTAGAAATCCGTAAAGCTGGAGGAGATCCAGAAGCAATAGGCAAACGTGGTGAAGAAGAAGTACAAAAGATTCTTGAGAGACACAAGAAGTTTATGCGTGGTGACGAAAGCGATACGATTCCATTAGAAGAAGCATTAGGTATCATGGATAAGGAAACAGAAAAAAGAGTGTATGAACAAGGTCGGGCTGGTAAAAGCAGACGAAAATGACCAGTAAAGACAACAGAACACACTGCGGTTGGTGCAAAAGAAGGGTGCGAAAAGTGTACTCTGTGTGGGACTGGTGGGTATGTATATTTTGTGTGCGTGAATTACAGAAAGACTCTGTGCCTCCAAGTTACAGAAATAGAGACAAGCAAGGAAGATTTTGCAGGTAAGGAAACAGTTAAAAAGATAAGAGGTAATAAATGAGCACTGCAATGATCTTGTACATAATCTCTCTTGTGTGCTACTTTTCGGCGCAGGCTCTTGTTGCAACTATACCTGTAAATGAAGTGCACATTAAGTATCACTACAAGAAATTTGTGGTCCTTTTTCTTGTAGTAGGATTTCTTGGCACCGGAACTGCAGGGTTGTTTATGACAGATTGGGCATAAAGTGATAGCCAAATATCCACCACTTGGACCATTGTTGGTTGATGATCCTTTATACAGCAAATTTAGAATCAAAGGTGAGTTCATAGATCGTTGGGTATTTAACGAAGAAAAAGCACTAATAGAGCTATTAAATGAGGGAGTGTGCTTCTTCGGTTCTAGTTGGGATCCGCACAAAGACACGTCCGAAGAAGGCGCATTTCTTTGTATTGGCGTGTTCCTGAACATGAATGATACATTCGGTTGGGCCACCGCAGAGGGGGAATCTTTTGATCATTATGATGTTGAAGATATTTATAGGTTGTGGAAGAGCAAGGGTGGAGACGGAGTAGTTGAGTGGGTTTGTCTCAAGCGTAAATTGCAACCTATTAGACCAGTAAAAGATAGCATGATTAAAGCGGGTCATTGGACGGAAGAACTGGAAAAATTACCAGAGAATGGGAGGTAAAATGGAAGAACAATTTTACAAGGCAAGCTTTCTTCCGTTCTGGTGGCGAGTATACTTTTTCTTTAGAAATATCTTAGTAAAACTTCACATTCTAAAACCTATTAATTGGATGTTTTATGAAAAAGAAGGGGTTGCCATAGGAAGTCTGCAATCCGTGCGGGTTGTTGGTGGAGGCAGAAAAAGAATAAGGCGAGGATTAAAAAAATGCCTATAATTTCAACACCTGGGTTAGAAGACGCCTGGAAAGATATATCTATAGCCCGCATAAAAGAGGCAGAAAAATTGTGTGAAATTATAGAAAGCGGAGATAAAGGTACAGTACGAGGCACTTATATGGGAACCTGGCGTGTAATGGAACAGTTTGAAAATATAGCCCAAATGCAACCTGTTTTTGCCGGAGAGCTAATTTCGAAATCGTATACAAAAATGCTGGTAAAAGCAGGGTTAGTAGGAAAAGACAATAATGGCGATTATATCTTAACCGAGGATGGTGCAGCGATGTGGAAGTTGTTTAAAAGGATAAAGTAATGAGTAAATTTATTATAAGACTCACCACAAAAGATTTTCTAGACGCAATTGAACGAGAACAAGACCCTGTTAACAAAATACTGTTAAAGATCATACTTGAGAGTATGGAAGAAGAGAGTGTGCGTGAATTTAGGAAAACGATGGGAGAAATTGAAAAAGGGTGTGCAGAAACCCACATAGATTTCAATAATTATCTGTTTTTTTGCGAACAGAATGGAGAAGTAAAATGCCAAGAGAAATAGAACGTAAATTCTTGCTAAAAAATTTTAACAAGAAACTGATAAAGCCAATGTATCCGTGCCCGGAGGTGATTACCCAAGGGTACATAATTAGTGATGAAGAAATAGCTGTACGTATCCGCTCCATTAAAGATTGTTCATACGGAGTGTTGTGCATAAAGCGCGCATATAATGAATTCGAACGTTCCGAAATAGAAATAACTATTCCACATTTGAATCAAGTAAAATCTCTTATGAACATGTGCAGCCACGTATTGAAGAAAAGTAGGGTTAAAGTAAAAGTGGGTAAGCACATTTGGGACATAGACACTTTTATGGGTGACAACAAAGGACTGGTGCTGGCAGAGGTAGAATTGAAACGAGTAAACGAGAAGTTTAAATGGCCAACTTGGGTGCGCCCAGAAGATGAAGTTACCAACAGTCCGTTTTATTTGAATTGTAATTTGGCAAAATATCCATACAAATCAGGTCTTCTTAAAATACACCCATTTGATCACGAGCTTTAACTGCCCCGAGGAGCCTGCATGGAACTTTTTGTGATTGGTGCGTGTATGATTTTATTTACCGGAGTATTCGGTTTAGCTGGGTTTATTGGGGTACTTTTGTATATTCCGATTAACATTAGCACTAAAATAATCTTTGCAGACGAGTTCGAGGAGGTCTAACATGCCACGTTGGCAAAAACTCTGTAAGCCCGGTGAACAGCCATCTGAGTTCTACGACAATAAGGAATTCGAGAGGCGATTTAACATCAAGTCCGGTTTTGGTCCATTAGACGAAACCGGGCAGATGAGGTGGAACCGTTGTTGGTCGTGCCTGCCTAAAGAGTGGGAACGCGGTGTAGATTGGCTGTTAGCTAAAATTAGATTTAAATACCGATTGGAAACGCTGGAGGATCCTGAAAACTCTAGTGAAGTGCAGGTTATAGTTTCTCAAGCAAAAGATAAATATGGATCTTTAAGATTTTACTTTGATCTTCAGAACCTAGATAATTATGAGGAAGCGTACAAAGAGATAGAAGGTTGGATTGACGAGTGCGAAAAAATGCTGAAGGAGGATGACCTTTACTATGGAATCCCTTACTGAAATAGAAGAGCTGGATGAAAAACTGTGGAAAGAGTACTTGGGTGGCCTAGAAAAAGCCAAAGCAGAAAAAATGATAAGAAACTTTCGCGTGTTTGACTACGAAAAGAGAATCGTAGAGATACAACCATACTTTTCTGTGCGTCCGTTGATTAGGGTGTCTTGGACAACTGAGGAGATAACGAAATGAGCGATGAAGTGGTGTTACTTACAATAGACGAATGGACAAACCCAGACAAGTGTTCACCGGTAGAAATAGCAGTAGCTGAAGCTATTTTACAAGGCAAAGGACCAGATGATGTACCAGATCGTGACCGAGAAGACTCACTACTTATGGAACTAGCTATGCGCGCCTGTTGGACGAATTGTACCGTTCTTGAGACATGTAAAGGTAGAGGGCACAAGTTGTGTAGGACTTGTAACAGACGGGATAAGTCATGAGCAATCTGTGGCTAAATCTTAGGATCTGGTGTTATCACATTCAATTTGGTGATCCTAAATGGTGGAGTATTTATATACGTAAAAATCCTGTGCACGAAAATAAACCAATTTACTCTATTAAACTGCATGAATTACGTTGGCCTTGGTAGGTAACTAAATGGCAGCCACACATCTTTCCAAAGCAAAGCGTATATTTAAGAAACCTTACAATAGAGTATTTACATTTGAAAAAGACGGTACGGTGTCAGCATCCGTTCTAGAATTTGTTGGGTGTTATACTTTTGGTAAAACCTTAGAAGAAGCTAATAGCTATCTTCAAGAAGCCGCTGAGTGCTGGGTTGCTGCCTGTTTGTCGATGAAACAATTTGTACCAGGACCGATTAGAGACTTCTATGGTGTTCAAAAGAAGTTGGGTATGAAATAATGTACATAATGTTTAAAGGCAAGGGCTGTGAAAATTGCCCGTTTATGACTATTAGTAGTTCGTATGCATTTGATGGGGATATACTGTGCAATCTTAGTGAAATTGAAGATTGTGATGGTACTAGATTACCAAAAATTGAAGCAAGTTGGGGTGAGAAGCCAAAAGAGTGCCCATTTTCAGACGGACTGCAGCAAGTAGAGATAGGAGCAGAAACCAATGAATGATAAAAAGTATGACGGAATAGAAGGTTTCGTGAAAGATTTAGGGTGTGATGTTAGGGAGTGTATAGACTGTGGCTGTTTAACCCCCGGGGGGCCAACACGGTGCAAAAGATGTGCTAGTGAAATAAAATCAGATGAATTTGTGTATCACTGTCTTGGGTGTAATAAGCTGTTGTCGGAAGAGGAACACAAAGAACACAATTGTAACAAAAACGGTGACTTGTTTATGATGAGTGGTATTGAGGCATTTAAGAATAAAGTGTATCATATCCTGAAACCAAAATTGTCGTCTGCAAGAGAGGAACTAGAAAGGTGTCTAGAGAACATGAAAGAGGGTGCGGGCACGATACCGCATTTTAGAATTGAAAATGTGTACATAGACGAAAAAGACCCCACTAAGGTACACTGCGATGTGCGGGCGCACCCGGATCTAATAGAGTTTATGCTGAACCATGAATTCATTAAACTGACCCCCACCGAGGATGGGTATACTTTTTCTACGGAAGGACTTGACTTTCCAATTCTGGGTGGTACTCGAAAAGAAACGAAACATGAGGAGATCATGAGTACAGAGAACAAGAATCGCAAACAAGGACCATTTACCTCTTACATCAGGCTGGGTGGGAAAGGTGCTATTACTTTAGTGTGGGATGAACTAGATGATGGCTATAAGGTAGGTATCTCGTTTTGTGCTCCGTGTGATAAATTTGATAAAAACCGTGGTGGGTGGTTTGCGTTGTGTAAATACAACAACACACCAATTGTGGTACCCAAGGTTGGTGGTTTGAAGAAATCTGTGATTGAGTACCTGAAGTACAACTTGGTGCACAGCGATAAGTTACACGTAAAGGTGTATAGGAGCCATGATGATAGGGCCTCCGGTAATTTTGTGCACTGGCTTGAAGAATTCTTAGTAAACACCAAGTCACTGAATTTGAAGTGATTATCACAGTACAGCAGCGCGGGGGCGCAAAGCTAGACCACCAACTGCTGGTGGATACCTTTGTGTTTTGTGTGTGCACTGCCAGCTCGGAGATGCACAAAAACATAAAAAAAGTAATAATAAATATCACCAGTGTTATAGAAAAGAAAAGCTGGGCTTACTGTATTCCAGATAAAGGTGTGTTTGTCCTAAGAGTTAAGAAGGATCTCAGGTTGAGTGAAAAGCTTATATGTGTTATACATGAGGCGGGCCATTTTATACAGTACGTTGAAGGCAGGTTGGTTTGGGCAGGCAGCAAGAAAAGCAAACTGCTGTTTGAGGGCAAGGATACAAAAGACCAGAGTGTAATGGATAGATGTGAGAAAGAAGCCACGGATTTCGAAAAACTGATGTTTGATAAGTTTTTGAAAAGTAAAGGGCTGACACGTTCAGATGTGTGCGTTAACTCTAATAAGTATATACCAAAAGCGAGGGTGTAATGCGAGTGGAGGTGTGTGGGTATACCGTTCCGGTGTGTGATAAGTTTGGTTGTTCCTTTTCTCCGATTTTATCGCCAGAGCCTGTTTCTGCGGCGTTTGCCAGAATCTCGCGTTCTACAAAATCAGTGGATGAGTTGGTGTGCGAGTCAGTGCAAGATGTAGAATCTGCGCGCAAGTCAAATGAGACCATAGTATTTGATTATGGCCACGCTAGCATTGCAGAGCACGCAGTGTTCAATGTGAATGTAATTGGTGTTTCTAGGTTGTGTACTGAGTTCATAGAAAGTCATCGTTTGGCTAGTTACACAGAAAAGTCACAACGTTATGTAAAGTTCGAAAATGATTTCCACGTACCAGAAGAAATAGAATGTTTTGGTTCTGCGGTGATAAATAAATACTGTGAAATCATGGAAAAGCACTTTAACTGTTACAAGAAAGTATCAGAAGGAATTGACAAGAAAAATAAGAATGCCTTTGAAGACGTAAGGTACATACTTCCTCTTGCAACCAATACGCAACTTGGGATGACCGTCAATGCCCGCGAGGCTGAATTGATGGTCAGAAAAGGCATGGTTCATAGGCTTGCTGAGGTTCGCAGTTTTGCCGATAAACTATATTTGGAAATTCAGAAGATTGCCCCCTCACTAATAAAAGCCAGACCGATGGTAGACGTTGATTCACTATTTTCTGAGTTTGTGAAAGAAAATGGACCGATTGATGGGTCTGCTGATAATGCAGCAAATATGTTTATTAGGGAGTCTAATGATTTGATTGATTCAATATTGTACGATGAAATAATCAAACAGTATTTGCAAAGCGAAGTATCAAATATATCCATACCTACTTATGGGTATATAATAGATCAACTGTGTGAAAAACTGGACCCGTTTACTCTTCCAAGGTTCATGGAATTGGCCGAATTTGACTTTATGATTTATCTTTCTGCAAGTGCTTTTGCGCAGATAAAGAGACACAGGATGGGAACACTTATACCTAGACCGTATCTTAGAGACAGAGGCAACATTTACGAGAAGTTTGACGTGAACAACTGTGTAATACCGGAGTCATTGAAGTGGAATCAAGAGTACATGGGAAGTATGATTGCATGCATGCAGGAATCGGTGAAGTTTATTTATGAGAATAACGTGCCGTTGTGTGTGGCAGAGTATTTTGTAACTAATGCTATGAAACGGTGGGTTAGATATAAGATCAATGCCAGGTCTTTTGGTAATTTTAGTAGACTTAGACGCGATTCACACGCACAATGGGAGATTAGAGACCTAGCTAACCAGATGTTTGAAAGAGTGAAAATGGTGGCCCCAATAACTAGTAAACTATACTATCCAAGGGAGTGCGGTGATGAAAGGTCTTAAAATAGAAACAATTGGCCGCCAAGAAAATCCTAGAACTGTTGGTAGCACCTTCCTTAAAATCTGCGGTGTTCAGATCGGTGGTGTACGTGAGCTTCAGTACACAGTTGATGCTAGAGACTTAAAACCTAAAATGGTACTTGTGTTTGAGTTTGAACCAATCATTCCTTCTGAAAGTGGCAAAGATTTTATGTCTGTGGTTGAAGACCTTAGGTATATTTGCAATGCAGACATATTAACCCCTACGCAGTGGATACTCATAGAGCACGGTCAAGTGATTGTAAACCAGAAACCAGAGCAATGATATGAAGAAGAAAACCTTTCGCAAGTGTGTGTATGTGAGTAGTGCCCTTAGTGGCGACATCAAGAGAAATCGCAGACTTGCTATAGAATATTGTAAGTGGACTTCGAAGCAAGGAGCGGCTGCATACGCGCCGCACGTGCTTTGTACTATTTGGCTAGATGACACCGTACCGGAAGATCGTAAAGAGGGCATGGAAAATGGTGACGCATTTTTAAATAAGTGCGACGAAATGTGGGCGTTTTTTCCAAAGAAAGGTGAGTATAACTGGTCTAAGGGCATGACCAGTGAGTTCAAACAGTTTGCTAAAGAACACCCATTGCAGCCAATACGAATGTTTGTTAGAATTGGAAAGATGAAGTACAAGGAAGTTAGTGACTATAAACTATGGCCAAGATTTAAGGGCGTGAAGGTAAAAAGAGTATATCAAGACATATACAATGCTATATTGACACCACAGGAGTGGACTGGTTTTGTTAAGAACACCAAGTAATGTCTCCAAAGTACGTAAATAGTCACGTCAGCTAATACTGTTGAACTGTTGAATGTTATTGTGGGGATGAGGTTATAACGTGATGTTTGTACTTGCAGTCATAAAGAAACTCCGAAAACAGGACGTAGATCCAGACAAACCACTTTCAGAACAAGTTTGGGGTGTGTACACAAAAGACGGTAAAAAGTTACTTGGACGCCACAAATCTAGATCTTCTGCGGAGAAGCAGCTTGCCGCGATCGAAATAAATAAGCATGGATACATAGAAAAAGCCATTAGAGAACTGGTGTAACATGGGCTTTCGAGTAGATTTAGAAACCGAGAAAAAAGTGTGTGAATTATACAAGAGTGGTGAAACTATACAAAAAATAGCGGATTGGTGTAACATTACTAATAAAACCGTGTATAGAGTAATAGACAGGTATGGTGTTCCTAAGATCAGAAATGAGTGGTTTAGTAGGACCATAGAAACATCTATCGGAATGTATAAAGGATGTAGTAAATGTAAACAATCTTTAGAAGCAACAAAGGAATTTTGGATGTCGGACGGCAAAAGACTTGGCTGTTATTGTAAACGGTGTGATTCTGAGTATAGAAGGAACAGATATCCAGAGTTAGCGAACAAAATATCGGAGCGTGGTAAAAAGTACCATTCCGAAAATAGAGAAAAAAGAAATGCTGCGTGCAGAGAGTGGCACAAAAATAATCCAGAAAAATGGAAAGAGTTAAGGAAGAAATGGTGCAGCGAACACAAAGAATGGGAGAGAGAAAGAAGCAAGAGAAGAAGGATTGAGGCTGGTCCAATTATACTAAAAGATCTTGAACTTATAAGAGAATATGGTATTACACTTCAACAGTATGATGGTGTGTTGTTATCGCAAAACAATGTTTGTGCGATTTGCAGAAAACCAGAAACTGCTGTTGATTCTAGAACAGGAAAAGTGCGCTATTTATCTGTTGATCACAATCATAAATTCGGTAAAAAAGATGCTGCTGGTCATAGAGGTTTGTTGTGCAAGAATTGTAATTTGGCTATAGGTAGGATTGATGACCTAGAAATAATTGACAGTGCTATTGTTTATTTGAGCGGTTACACAAAAGAACATAACTGTGTGTCTATGAAACAATTTAGAGATGTGCACACAAAACTTCAGAACAATAAATGTAAAATTTGTGGTAAACCAGAAAAATCAATCAATCCGTACACAAAGACGGCACACATTTTGTCGTTGGACCATGATCATAGTATGGAAAAGAAGGATCCCAGGAGCTGGCGTGGTTTGATATGTATGAGATGTAATACTGTGATTGGTTTCTTTTATAATAAAATACTGTTGTTGTCAGTAAAAAGATACTTAGAAAAATATGGATTGTGAAATGGCTCGAATAATCATATGTGATGATAGTATTTCATTTTGTGAGATGATGAAAGATATGCTATTAAAATGTTCTAATAAGAGGTATGAATCTTCTTTTGAGTTAAAAGTGGATGGAGCACACAGTGCTGTTGAGTTTTTTGATATGATAAAATCACGTAATTATGAATTGGTGATATTGGATATAATATTGGCTCGTGATGATGGCTGGGCAATTTTGTCGGAGATTCGCAAGGACAAATCTAAGTCTGATCTTCCAGTGATAGTGGTGTCTGCTGTAGATAGCGTAGATTTGAAGTATGAGTCGATAAGAAAAGGTGCGGTAGATGGTTTTGCTAAGCCTCTTCGGGGGGAAGAGCTAAAGCGTTTTGTGGATGTGGTATTCAACTTGGTCGTGGACAGGTAACACAAAGGGGACGGGCTACATGGAAACTCCACAAATAGTTACGTTGGCGGTTGCGGTATTTGCTGCTTTCATGACTCTTATTATAGGTGTGTGGTTGAAGAAACTGTTTTCATCGTTTGTTGACAGCATAAAGGAAAAGGTTGACAAGTCTGTAGATAAAGAATCGTTTGAAGCATTTAAGAAAGAAATACAAAATAACGTGCAGGCAGTTTTAGGGAAAGTGGGTGGTATAGAGCGAGAATGTAAAGATATAGACCAAGTAAACCGAGGCCAAGAAAAAGACATCACCAGACTTCAAGAGTGCACGCGTGATCTAGACTCAATAAGAAAACAAATGCTTGTTATTGAATCGTTGAAGTCTGAATTTTTGGAGAAATTTACGCGTCGCGGGGACTTTATACGTGAAATGCAGTTGTTGAATTCGCAGTTGGAAATCATACAGAAAAAGATTGATAAGCTAGATGAGCGCATAAACAGACGTGCGTTCAAAGTGGTAGAGGAGTGATAGGTAATGGGCACTAACACTATCAAGGAAAGATTTGCACACGTAATAGACAAATTAACTGGTATGAATGGTGGTGGTAAGTTAGAATTGAAGAAGATGGTTGAAAGAGGTGAAATCGATGATGTGGAAGCTAGCATCATTGAAACATACGCGGTATGTGAAAAGATAAAGAGATCTATAGACAGACTATCAGAAGCCGTATAACTATTAATAACGAAACGAAAAGCAGGCTCGATGATCACCAAATTCAATCAAAGTATAGGTGATGTGGTGTTGGTGGAGTCTTCGAAGTACGAAGACGATCGTGGGTTTTTGTCAGAAGTATTTAACGAAATGGAGTATGAGAAGGCAATTGGTAAGTCTATTAGTATCAAACAGTTGAATACATCGTGTTCAAAGAAGGGTGTTATTAGAGGAATACACTATGCTGTTAATAACCCGCAGGGGAAATTGGTGCAGGTGTTGAGTGGTGCTGTGTACGATGTAGCCGTTGATTTGAGAGCAAATTCTCCAACCTTCAGCAAATGGTGTGCTGCATTTTTGATGAATGACACTGATGCGTGTAGATTGCTGTGGATTCCACCTGGGTTTGGGCACGCTTTTATGGCCTTGGCAGATAATACCATCATTCAGTATTTGATGACTGAAGTGTATGAAAAAGATAATGACAGAACGATTTTATACAATGATCCTACTATTAATATTAGGTGGCCAACATTTTTTGTTGATAAAGTGGTTGTGTCGGAAAAGGACAAAAACGGTAAAAGGCTGACAGAAGCAGAAGTGTATGGTTGATTTAATAGGAAAATGGGTAAAATTGTACAACGGTATCATTATGAATGTAGTAAAAGAAATTGATGCTGATTACGTGTTGTGTGCGTTTATACCATGCTCCAAGAACTCGAAGAGGTATAAAATAAAGAAGTCAGATATTGTGGAAGTAACTGATAGGGAAACAAAACGTCCAGCAGGGTGTGTTTAATAGCTTGATTGTGTGGCTGATTTGTGGTATGATTGCGTTGGAGGTCATATGACTGAAGCTGTGAAAATAGAGATGCCATCTAAGTTGCTGGTTCTGACTGATGAAGATGATATCAAGCTTGCTACAAAGATGTGGCAATTGTGGAGTGTGGTGCATGAAGCAGTTTGGGGTGATTTTTACATGACCAAAATCAAGCACGGTGAGTGTGATGAAAAAACCCGTGCCGCGTATGAAGAGTACAGAGATTTTATTTTTAGGTGTCTGGAAGAACACGGTATAGACATTAATGAATAATACCCCCGTTGTCTAATAGGAGAAGACACCTGGCCTCTACCCAGGTAACTGCGGGTTCGAGTCCTGCCGGGGGTGTTGTGCACCGTTAGCTCAACTAGGTTAGAGCGCGTGGCTGTTAACCACGAGGTTGAACGTTCAATTCGTTCACGGTGCGTGTGGTTGCAATGAAACTGGCGGGTGTACTTCTGAAAGGCGGTACAATACGTGACCGATGTACCAGTAGTAAACATAAAAGTGGATTTGCTTACATTGTTGTGTGCTGTTCAAGATTGTTGTCTGGGTGAGTACTCCAGGACAGGCGGTTTTTTGAAAATAAACAAGGATAATGAACTGCTCGATGGATACCACAGGCTGGTGGAGTGTATGGTGCTGGGTGTAAAAGAATTGAGGTGTGAAGTAGGAAACGGTGATACTAATCCTGCAAGGGAGGAATTTATTGCAAAGCCGAACGACAGGTTTTGTGGTTTGGAAAGATATTATGATGCAAGTGTGCTTGAAGATGTGTGTTGTGCGCTAGGAGGTGGCGTGTGATTAATGTTGCGAATGTAAGATACACCAAATACAGCAAAAATGATCCGACTGTGATATATGTAGGGCGAAAAATGAAAGATTTTGGTGGCTCTGTGTTGGGCAATCCATATAAAATAAACAAACAGGACAATGTTTTAGATACTGGAAGAGATAAAGTAATTCGTAAGTACAAAATGTGGTTGTTAGAGAGAATGAAAGACAAAGAGTCCGATCAGTTCAAGGAAATGATCAGACTAAAGAGACTGTCTGAGGCAGGGAATTTGACGTTGCTGTGTTGGTGTTGGCCTTTGCATTGTCATGGTGATGTAATAAAGGAGATACTTGAGAGTATGTAATTTACTTCCTTTGCGAATGCAGTATAATATCAATTAGGAGGTACTTACGTGACAGACAAGAGTGTTGCTACACCGAGATCGATTCCGGAAAATTATTACAGCAACTACTTGGGTAGATATGTCTTGGAGTTGTGTGATCGGTACAACAAAAGTTTGACAGATGTTGCGCACAGGCTCCACTGCGGGAGACCTACGCTATATGCATTTGTGACTGGAAGACGTAAGTACATTGACAGCACCATTTTGGATCGACTGGGAGCAGTATTCCCCAATGTTGATATGGATAACGTGCGCAGGCTTGAAAAGATGGATGAAGAGGAAAACGTGCGCCGAAGACCGGGCGTGAAGGTCATCAAGAAATGGAACAAAACTGGTAGTGTGGTGACGCCAGAAAAGGTGATTGGCGCACCAGTTGGCGTGGACTCTGTATCTAGAATAAAATTGGCTCTGTGGGATACGCTGGACGGATCACTTACTCTGTCTACTGCTAGGTCTATTTTAGAAACCATGCTTGATGCGATGACGTCACCAACGTCGGAGAAAAAGTGATGGATGCAATCCTTGCAAAGTGCCCATTTTGTGGTCAGCAACAGACTTTTACCACAGACAAACTTTGTCAAATAGGGATTACTGCACGTGGCAGCAAGTCCAAAATGTACAGGGTCGGTGATGCTGTAAGACCTGGAGGCATGTGCAGATCAGATGCCAAACTTGTACTGGACAGTGAGTGTCCAGGGTGTCACGAAAAGCCTGTGTTGGCCTTGAAGGGGTACAAGATTGGTGGCATGTTACGTAGCGCGGACGAGAATCTAACATGACATTGGTAGCCAAAGCCATAGAGTTTGCCAAGATTGCCCACGGCGATCAAAAGTATGGTGATAAGCCATATTTTCAACATCTGCTTGAAGTGGGTATGGCAGTAACGCTGTCCAAGATGCACTATAAACATGTGGGTGATGATGAGGTAATATGTGCCGCGTTTTTGCATGATGTGCTTGAGGATACTGAAGTTACGCGCAAACAGTTGATTGAGGAGTTTGGAGTCAAAGTTGCAGATTTAGTTTTTGCAGTCACTGATGAGCCTGGCATCAGCCGGAAGGAAAAGAAGGCAAAAACTTTATTGAAAATTGCGGGGGCTGGTGATGCCGCCACGCTAATCAAGCTGTGTGACAGGATCTGTAACATGCGTAACAGCGCCGGTACTAGTTTTATGGATATGTATAAGAAAGAGGCAGCAGAATTTAAAAGGGTGTTATATAGGAAAGGGCTGTTCGAGGAATTGTGGTCAGAATTCGATGCGCTGGTGAAATCATGAAGACGAAATATGCGCGATCATTTAGTGGGGCGCGGGTGGGCTTGTCTCGGCACGTCCAGGCACACCTCGGTACGGCTTGGGTAGCTAAATATCAAGAGGAGAACATTTGATGAAAGTGATTGATAGCTTCCGTGGTGAACATGCTTTTCTGTCTAATTTTTATGCATGTAACATATCTGTCGGTCTCAATTGTTTTAGCTCTTCGGAACAGATGTATCAGTATTATAAGACTACGGACGCGAAATTCAGAAAATTGATTCTGTCTGATGGTGGCAACCCATCTGTAGCCAAGAGGCTTGGTTGTAAGGCTCCACTACATGAAGATTTTGAGAAGAACAAGCTGAGTATTATGTATTTGGTGGTATTTGAGAAATTTATTCAAAATCTAGATTTGCGTGATAGACTTTTACAAACCGAGAACGCCAAATTGGTAGAGGGCAACAACTGGAAAGATGTGTTTTGGGGCGTGTGTGGAGGTAAGGGTGAGAATCACTTAGGAAAGATCCTGATGCAGGTGCGCCACCATTTTCAGTGTTGCCGTAATTCCAAAATTTACATGGAAACAGTAGATTTTGTTGGTGGTACGTTGGACGATGTTTATGAGAAAAAAAGTGAAAATGAGAGAAGGCAGCAAGACGAGAAGGTCGTTAGGAATATTGCTAAATGCAAGAAGTGTGGTGACGTAATAGAATCTAAATATCGACATGATTTCGTTCAGTGTAAGTGTGGTGCTATTTTTGTTGATGGTGGACACGACTATTATAGGCGCGGTGGTAACTTAGAAGATTTTGATGAGATTGACCCCTCCGTTGATTAAATAATACGTTATAACCCATAGTACAATAATGCAACTGGGAGGAAATATGCTATCCAGATTTGTAGCTGCATCAATAAAATGTTTGTCACAGGAAAAAGAGCAGGAATTTGATGTATCAAAGATGACTCTTGAAGAAATACAGGAATTAATTGATAAGGGGGTTGGTTTAGAGCCTTCAGGCAAAAATAAGTTATATGTTGAATACGAGCAGGCCGGTAGTCCCGATAAACTAAGAATACATATACCAGGCGGGTATTTTTGGGATGTAATACCACAGCCAGATGGAAGAATACAAATACAACCAATAGATGTTAAAATCATTTATCCAACTGACAAAAGAAAGGTGTACAAGGATTGGGACGATGCTTTGAAAGCGCTCCCTAAAGGCTGGTTGGTGTACAAAGAAGAAAAAGAGGAAGTACCGCAACAAAAATCTGCGTGGCTTAGACTTGCAATAAAGGTAATATCACAGATGAAAAATATAAAAACCCGCAAGATGGTGTTGTGTCCAAACTGCAAGACTATTCAAAGAGACAATGCCCCATGCCCAAACTGTAAATATCCTATAGGAAGTGGCCTTCCTACCGACAAAGAACGAAAAGGATCGAAGAACAAGGGGGCATGAATGCTGTTTATAACCAAGGCTATAGCATTTTTCAAGTCTGCCGGATTGTGGATTGTCAATAACTTCAAATTGTTCATGATCATAGCTGGACTAGTGATTGTTACTATTTTGGTATTGCTGTGGCGCAATAAAAGCAATAAGATTAAGCAATTGCAGGCAGAACTGTTTTTAGCGCAGTCTAAAATACAATTGGCCGATCTTGCCCGTAAGTATGCTGTGTCCATGGCGCAATTTATGAACTTGAGACAACAGGATGTTGTTTTAGACAAAAAACTGAATGAAATAGAGAAAGATTTAGCAGAAAAGGTTGATCCTGACATGACGGCAGAAGAAGTAGCAGCCAAATTTAGAGAAATGGGAGTCAGACCATGAAGCGCACCTTTTTCGTGTTGGTGCTGTTGGTATCTGCGCCATCTTATGCACAAGACGACATTCGAGTACAACAAATAGACGGAAAGAGTTTTGTGTGTTTCACAGAAGATGATGCCAAAGTGTTGTTGCAATTACGGTTAGATTATCCTAAAATGAAAGAGAAAATACTTATCCTTGATGAACGAATAGAGTTAAAGAATAAAATGGTGATGTCACTTGAGGATGCCAATGAGTACCTAAACCAACAAAATGGGTTGCTTTTGAAAACCAACGCTGGATTGGAAGAAAAATTAGATTCTATGGATTCGTGGTATCGGTCTCCCATATTATGGAGCGTCGTGGGCGTTGTTATAGGTGTTGGCATCACTGTGGGGGTAATGTATGCAGTTAAATAAGTACATCAAGTTGGCAGTTGGTGAATTAGAAGATAGAGTATCTGAGGATGTGGCCAGAGAGGTTGGTGAAGCGATAGGGATTGATTGGGACGAAGTTGAATTTACACCCAAAGACCTGGCTGCTGGTATGATGGTAGAATTGGAGCATGGATCCAAAGATGCTAATACGGACGTGACTGGTGATGATTTGGAGATGACTGCTAAGATAGCTTGGGCTCATCTAAAAGAATCTCCTAAATACTATAAATTATTGGACAAGATGGAAAAAGATTTTTGACTCCTTCCTTTCTTGTAGTAGAATGGTTACATGGCTGTTATAGAAATAGAAACCGAGCCCGTTTCTGTCCCGGTGGATAAATACAGATTTGTGGTTTCTATTTTTGATACCATTAGAAGAATATACGAAATAACAATTCCTTCTTATCTATACAAGAATATTGAAGAAAAAATAAAATCAAAACATTTTTACATGAAAGATTACAATACTATGAGACACAATCCTGAAGTATCCATAAAACTACTCAGAACTGAACAAGAAGTAGATTGTGTAAATGAAGGTAAGCCTACCCATAAAAATGTTTCAAAATACGTAACCCGAATACCAGCCATAATGAAAATATCTGATGAACTAGCAAAACGCGGTCAGAATTTTGATGAGATCATGGATGTGTTGGTAAGTACCTTTGACGATGAGTCTATGAGAGACAAGCACTCTCCAATACCAGACATAGTTAGAATTTCTATTTCTGAGGAATCGTGATGTGGGGGATAGTTGTAATAAGCAATGATGTGTTTTGTGTGAGGTCTGTTCCTGCCCAAGAATCAATTATCAAAGCATTTATGAATATCAATAAACTGTGTGAAGCTGGTATCAGAGACATAGTAGTATCGGTGAATTCATCGTTTGTTGGGGACGTGGTTCAGTATTTTGCCAACAGAAAAGACATAGATGCCAACTTGGTGTATGTGAGTTATGATGACAGCACAGACATGTTGTCTGGGGTACTTGCCTGTAAAAGTGTGGTTAAAGGGAATTTGTGTATTGTGGTAGCAAACAGGATCATAGATCATATTATACAAAACTATGTAAATAAATTTATGTCTATACACATTGAGAGTATGCCAATACTTGTAGAGTACAAGGCAGGAAGCCCAGCGGTGCTGGTTTCGGACGGTGGGAATACGGTTTCGTTTGAAGAAGACCCGTCAGAAGTGTGGGTGCAAGAAAAATGTAAGCATGTTGGATACTCGGTGAAAGGGGTGTCTAATGTTCACTTTTTCTCAGAGGTGGTATTTGATTACATAAGAACAGCCAGATCAAGAGGATCTGTGTGTAAAACTATGTCTGATTTATACAACTATTTGCGACTAATCGGGATCTCTGGGGTTGCTTTTGTGAATAAGGAGGAATAAATGTCTGCTAAATATGAACATACAGAACAACTAGTGCAAGCACAAGCAGAGAAACTGAAGGAGTTTGATTCTACCATTAAATCTCTAAAAGATACTATTAGGGACAGGGACGATGAAATATCTACAACATATAGAATTAATAAGGCTTTAGAAACAGAAAATGATAATCTTAGGGACCGGAATGAGGAATTAGAAAGCAAGATGCGCGAATTAAAAGGTGAGTTGAAGAGACAAGAAGTTGGGTCGTCGATTGATGAATATTCAATCATAGGCAGAGAGTTGGTAGAATTTTTGCTGAGCAGAAACAACGGACAGTGGTGGGTTAAGTCTCCAGTAGAAGTGGTTAGGTCCTTGATGGTGGAGTGGGACTCAGTTCGCGAAAACAATGATCCGTGTATGTTCACGTGAGGTGTAAAATGGGTGTACATGTGCTTGAAACGCTGTTGAGAAAAAAGCCCAATTCTGTACAAAATGGGAATTCTGTACAAAATAAAAGACATGCACCGGCAGAGGCCATAGTCATACGCGACCGATCTAAGGAATTAAAAGTGGAACAAGCAAAAGTAGAGTCTCAAGAACAAGAGAAAAAAGAGCAACAATCGCCCTCTTTAGATGTGGTTAGAAAGTCTATGGAAGAAATCAAAATGCTCACCTTTTCCTATGAGTCGCATGGTGACAAGAAAATTCGTAAGGTTGAACCTTACAAGCTTATGAGGAACAACAAAGGTGAGATCATTTTGTACGCATACTGTGTGGAATCGAATGGAATACGCGCTTTCAAAATAGACAAGATCGTGGAGTGTGCTGCTGTTGAAGAAACGTTTATGCCTAGGTGGCCGGTTGAAAATCAATTAGATCCAAAACCAGATCCAGACAAGAAATAATATATTTACTGGTGTGTGCACTGACGTATAATTGTGGCGGAGGTACTTTCCGTGTCGTATGAAGGTTATACCCAGGCGTTGTGTAAAAATGGGCACCTTCATGTTTATGAATGCTACGATGATCCCACTTCATGTCCGCAGTGGATGGAAGAGAAAGACTTTGTGCCTTGGAAATGTCCGGATTGTGGAGCACCGCTAGCTTGGTGGAACACGGTTGACCAGACCAATTGTTGTACCAGCAAGTGTGACTATGGTTTGACAGAGGCAGAGCAAGTGGTGTGCAGAGGTCATGGACACGGCTATGCAGATTTGGAAGTAATAGAGGAATATGTTTGCGTTTGTGAAAAGTGCGGGAACAAACACCGTAGCGAAGTAACCCGCTATAAGATTCCGGAGAACAAAGGGCACAGGCAGTGACAGTCTCTGAACTCATAGCGAATCTGTGCCAATACGATTTAGACAAGGAAGTGCGTGTGTGCACTTTTTGGGTACAGGGATCACAACACTCAATGGGTGTGACTACGGACAAAGACGGTAACGTGGTGGTGTTTTCTCAAGAAAGAAGGAGCGAGGATGACCAAGGAAGAGCAGGCTAAGGTGATTGCCAACAAGCAATCTGGAGATCAATTTGATTCAGCTATGAAGCGCGCTGGCCTAGACAGCATGTTCCCTATTCAAAAGATGGTAGACGGTGAGTGGTGTAATGCTGATTGGTGCAATTTGAAATACGGGGACGTGTTCAGAGAAGTAGACGCTTTTGGGAATCCTAAGTCTGTGGTAATGGTGTCTATCAAGGACGCCGAAAGAGTTGAAGACAAGAACGGTGAAGTGCATTGGTGTGTGTCTAGCCGCCCCCGCAACTGAGCTATTATCTTACATATACCTACACATTCAGAAACTATTTACCTTTGCGGTAGTGGTGGTATAATGCTATTATGAAGCGATACCTAGTATACCCAGAAGGTTATTCACCAGAAATCGCGTCTGGGCCACCTACTCCCTTTCTTCTGGAAATTGGATGTAATTGGACTCCAGAGGACACAGAAAAGATGAAGGAATTGGAGAAGGGTGCAGAGATTCACGATCATGTGATCTATGGTAGAGCCTGTCTTGAAATTACCTGTGGTATGTGCCAGCAACACGGTTACAAGTCAAGCCTTTGTGAAATGGACGAAAACGGAGAACCAGACGTGCCTAACTGCGGGGTTTGTTATTGTGACGAACACGAACCAGCTTGCGACAAGTTCAAGCTAAAGTACTAGGAGCTAAATCATGTCTAATGCGTTTGAGAAGAAGGAAACCCACCCGTCTTACGGAACCGTGATGTTTGCTCGTCAAGAGATTGGTGGCACGAACAACCCACATAGGCTGTTTGGTTCTTCTCTAAGGAATCATGCCAGGACTGTTATTCTTCGTATTTGCAAGGCGGACTTGTACCACGAATTGGGCAGGGACTGGGTTTTTGGACACGACGTTTTGGCGGAAGTTGAGTTGTCTGCGGCCCAATTCTCAGAACTGCTCACCACCATGAATGTAGGGTCTGGTGTTCCTTGCACCATCCGACACATGAACGGGATCGGTAAGCCGGAGGATCCCCCTTTCAATGAAGTGGAGATTGATAGGACCCACGACCACTTTAAGGAATCTCTCAAGGAGACTGTTGCTTTTATCGAGGAGAGTCAGCGGCAAATGGCCGCTATCCTGGAGAAGCCATCAATTGGTAAGGCAGACCGTCTGAAGCTTGCTGATGTCCTGGATAGAGTGCACATGAACATCACGAAGAACATGCCATTCTACTTGGACCAATTCAACCAGGCGGCGCAGCGCGTGGCGAATGCGGCTAAGGCCGAGGTTGATGCCTTTGTTACTGGAATGGCTATCAAGCTGGGCATCGCAGAGTTGAAGAAGCTTTCCATCGGTTTCGGTGAGGAGGATAAGAAGCAGTTGAATGCTCCAGATGGTGATGCATTTGGCCTCGAAGACGTAGGAGATAAGTAAGTGTTTAGGAATATTTGCACTGTAATTATGCTGGCCGCCATATATGCAAATGATGTAGGCAGCCCGTCTAAACCACACGGGCTTACGGGATTTGGGAAGGTACTAACGAATGGACTAAGTATCAGTGAGTTCGCTGCGCTGATAAATGCTTATGTGGGTAAGTAAAGGAGCATGTGCTGTGAGCCAGAAAGAACTTGAAACCAAATTGCAGGAATTGTGTCAGTACTACAGAAACCTTTCAGAAAACATGTTAAAGAATATTCATACAGTGTCTAACACGCATCTGGCAAAAGTGCTTTCCATGGTAGCTGTAAACATCGAAGATGTGCTGGAAGAAGTAAAAGAGAAGCAGTTGGATGCCACAGGTGAGGTGGTGTCTCAAGAGGAAATTAATGACATGACTGATGAAGAGTTGGCAGAATACATTAAGAATGGATAAATATGATGAAACCCTTTTACTCACACTACGATTGGCTTGACGATAATTTCTACCAATTCTTGATTAATTTAGGAATAGGGCATATATGTGCTCTAGCTAACACGAGTTTAATTGTAGCGCACGGGGACAAATGTTATCAATATAGTAAACGGTTTGAGCAGGCAGGGCTCCCTCTTGAGTACGGTGTTGCTATCTATCTGCTTACGCATATTAGTCCATGGAGCACGGAGTGCAGGGAAACGAAAAATGGTTGGGTTGATCCTTGTGAATGGGTGATCGCTAACAAGGACAGGTTTTTGAAACATTTGCCACCTGCAATGAAGAAGGAGCAGGATAGATGATTGACACTAGATTGGCGGCATTTCATGTAGATGAAAAAGACCGCATAGTGTTTTACGTTGAGGGGTGTTACCCCGAAGACGTGGGTGGGTATGAAAAGATCATGGAACTAACCACCAATGATGTGGTTCAACTCATCGGTGCTGGCATAACAGAAAATTCTCAAGACTGGATTAGTACGTATCACAATCTTGTAAAACTCTTCCCAAACAAAGGATATACAGCCATAAATGTTCACCTTGGAGAAGTTATAGCAATCTACAAAAGGGACTTTGACTGGTTTCTTATCAAGATGAAGAGTAAGATTGAAATTAAAGACTTAGAAAAAAGGGTTAGGAAGATTGATTCTAAGGATCACCTTATTAAATAAGGAGCAGGTTAATGAACATGTTTAAGTTTCCTGTTCTAGGGGATCCTCCATTTACTTCACTGAGTAAGGATAAAGCAGTTGCTGAATTACATAATGCGGGAGTTGCACGAGAAAGGGTGGTAATTAGCTATAGTGAAGTATGTAAGGACAGCGAATTTACGCCATCGGGGTGTGCTTGTTGGAAAACTGTGTACTCTGTTAAAGCAAAGGTTAATGACTGGGAGTTTTATAGGGATTGGTGCTATTGGGTTGCGTCGGCAGAGAGGGGTGGCGGTCTTACTAAAAGTCAAGCAGAGGGCTTGAATAAGTTGTACCGTAAAGAGATTAGAGCATACGGGTTTGCTGGTGGTACAGACATAGGAGGCGCTGATCATACCATGGTTCATCTGTATCATATTGATACTACGCGTGGGTTAAAGGTGTTTGTAGATATATTGCAAAATAGAAAACGTGTGAGGATCTGACGTGAAAGATCTTTTGCTATGCAGATACCGCATAGATCACGGGTGTGGGTCAAGCTATGTGGTGGATGTTCCATTAGAAGAAGATGATGTAAAGTTCACGGATGACATAACATGCGCTACGTTGTATGAAAGAAACGATATTCCGTTGTCTATGTGCGATGGAATTCTAGGCCCAGCAAAAGATACGTTTGTGACTTGTAGGGTCGTAAGAGAAAATGTAAAGTTGACTGTGGAGAACGAAGAAGAAATAATTGTATAAAGGGGCAATGAATATGAAATTTGTAACGCAATGTGTACTAACAGTAGAAGATACTAATCTTATGTGTAATGTTGTAACTTACACAGGTCATTGTAGCGCAGACAAACTTCATCAGACAATTTGTAACTACACGAAGCATGTACTTAGAGTAAATAAATCCTTTAACAGGTATACTCGTTTGTGTGCTGAACTGTTCTATACACTCAGAATGTGTATGTAGGATGTGGAGGAGTAAGTTATGGAATACTCTCGCAGAACGTCTGGAACTCACATGGGCGCTGTTCGACGTTGGATTCAGACTCGGTTTCATAACGGAGATACTGTCCATTGGAGTAGTCAAGAAAAGCTGTTTGGGGTAAGTGATTCTATTACCCCAGCCATCTTAGAGGAGGCGGCCCAAGTGGTGCACGACGCGATGTTGAAGGAATTTGCCAAGTTCCTTCGACAGCATACCGGGGTGTGCTCCCCTTCGGACAAATTCGTTCCTAATACCGATAGACCGCTTATGTGTAATAAATGCGGTATGCACAAAGACGTTCATGATCTGGTAGATGTTTTGAATGGTTTGGAAGGATCGGTTGACGTGCTGTAGGAGGTAAGCAATGTCTAACCATGCAATTAGTGGCTTAATTGAGGCACTCAACATCTTCAAAAAGTATGCAATCAATGAGCATGGTGAGGAGAAATCCTATGTAACTAGCGCCGAGCATGATGTGATCTATGTGAATGTAGATCCTGAGAATGTGCGTGATGAAGATAAGAAGAGGTTAGAGGAGTTAGGTTGGAATCCTGATGAAGGGGTGGGATTCAGATACTACACATGAAGGGGGTTTGACATGGACAAGAATCCTGTGCGTAATTGGACCCCAAACCTTACAGCAGAGTTTGACTGCAACAGGCCGCTGCCAACCCTCACGCTACAGAGAATAGAAAAGTTTACTTACCAGTCAAGAGGCGTATGGCGTAGCTATGGAAAATAATGAAAAAGGCAGAAACAGGATTGAGGAAAGAACGGTACTGAAGTCATTTAAAATTAGGACCAGCCACTCTCATAGTGCCAAATGCCATTTGTTTTGTACATACTTTGAAATTGTTAAAATACCCGTTGAGGATAGTGTGTCTGTGGGCATGAGGTGCGCTTTATTTAACACCCCTTTGTTGTATGGTAATTTCACAGGTAAATTTGAGAACGAATTGGTGAGGATGTGTAGAAAAAAGGGGAAAGGCGTGCTACAACCATATAGATGCATTGAGTGCATTACAGCCGAAAAAGTGTGTAATAGTGCATCAGCACTGAGGAACTTGTGATATGTGTCAGCCAAAGTGTGTGGTTGAAAAGGATGAGATCAAGTTTATTGATATGACCCCGGATGATTTATTGCCAACCAGGATCTTAATAGCCTATCTCAGCAGCACTTATTCAACCTGGGAAACGGAAGGTCTAGATGACAGCCAAAAGAAGATGTATGACATATTGAATCAAGCACAACTGGAGAGACGAGACATACTGCGCAGCGCGATTGACCTGTTGCATACCTTCCCATTTGGTGTCAAGAAGTGACTATACTACAACTACAAGAGTTGCACGGTGCGTTACTTGAAGCGTGCATAACTATGAAGCGCGTGTTGTGTGGGGTGAAGTTCGAAGGTGTATTTCAAAATGAAGTATCCAGACCATTGGCTGCAGTAAGTAAACAATTGTTTGTAGTCAAGAAGCTGATAGAGGAAGCAAATAATGTTGGTGGTAAACAGCAATTTTGAAGAAGTAAAACTGTGTGACACGTTTGAGTTGCTGTCAAACGATTTGTGCAGAGTATTTGTTTCCGGGGACACAATTGTTGTTAGGAAGAGAGATGGCATACATATGTTGGATATGTATGTGGGTGAAATCTTTGTGTGCGGTGTTCATATAAAGATGGTGTCAGGACCAATAGGCGAAACATATGTTGTTTTGTGGAAAGATGAGTGGCCCGATGAAAGTTTGTTGGGGTGTGTGCTATATAATGATGGTGACAACTTAGATGATCGGTATAAGACAGTGTTGAGGTTGTTGTTTGATGAAGTGAAAGGTGAGTGTGGTGAGTGCAATGAAACTGCCTGAAATTCTAATAGTATCGGTGCTTGCAGCTCTTGTTGTATTTACTTGTGCGAACATACCTAAGTATGCGCCGCCCGAAATGCCGAAACCTTCCGAGTGTGAGTTAGTGATTGACAGGATCACTAATTCGTTGAATGAGGCCCGGGACGCACTGAAGACTAGCATCAAAGGAAAGATAGTTCATTTCGAAAATAGACTGCTTTCGGTCATGTGCTTGGAGAAGGAGCATGTGGCGGTACATGTCATGCTCGATGCAGTTATCAAGCTGGAAGGTGACAAGGCACCACACGTGTGTATCTCTTCGCTGTTTATTATAGAAGGAGAATTTAGTAAAGATGGTGAATTGGACGCAAAATTGTTGGGCGTGTACCCCGGCGAAGAAACGATTTGTGAGTACCAGGAAGAGTAGTCGTGCGGAAAAGCAAGGAATTTTATATTGCCAGGACCGCCTCTGTCCGTGAGTTGTATTTACTGGGGGTTGGCGTTCATCAGATAAAGAAATATCTGAATGTGCCTAATGGTACAAGTGTCAAGAATATGGTTAAGGATTTGGAATACGGATCAGATTTTGATTTGGACGCTGTTTGTTTATATATTCTTCATAGAGGTGATGTAGTAGAACTGTACTGTAATGAACACAAATCTATAGCGTTTATTGCAAATAAGTATAGTGTAAAAGGTGCTGTCATAAAGCAGGTGCTCAAAACTGTGGGCGTTGTTATTGACAACCGCAGGCGCATGAGCGAACTAGAAGAAAAGACGCTGTGCGCAGTAAAATTACTTGGATGGACACCATTTGGTGGTATGTGGTTAATGGGCGCAAACAAAATTAACTGGATAATTCATGAGCACGAAGAAAGAGTGAGCCGCAAAAGAGTAGGTAAAATAGAACAAAAGAAAATCGAGCAACCAATTAGACCTGAGCTAAGTAAGATCAAGGATGCGGCGCACCAAAATGTGGGTGTGTTTTTGAATGCGCGAGAGTGTCAAAGGCTGTACCTGATAAACTTGGATTACAGCAAAATATGACCACACATGACCATACGTTGTGGGTATATTTACTCCCTGACGATTGATGGTATAATACATTTGAAGATAGCAGAGATCATTGGAAATCGGCGGCACTAGAAAAAGCCAAGAAATGGAGGTTAAATATGGACTGGTCGAGTACAAAGCCCTGACCAAGCTTTGACGTACGGCAGAGCGAGGAAGGGATCTTCAAGCTTGTGTGGTGTGCTGGTCTGGCCAGGCTAACACAGGTGCGAGGAAGAGTATTGGACCGTGAAAGTACGCCCCCAGGGATGGGACGCCACCCTGGAGTCACGGTTTCCTTGAAATCCAAAATCTAAGAAAGATGGTGCTCCAATGCGCTAGTTTGATTTGACACCAAACCGTTTGACATGTGAATGCTGAAAGACGAAAGTGTGATTGAGTATAACAAATTAATGGAGCGCAAATGCTGTGGCGGTATAAATCCGTAAGGCACCATGTTCTTTGAAAAGTAATGTTCTTCTAACCAGGTGCGTGTGGCGACCGAAGACTTTTGTTGTTTTCGGTTTTGTGCTAACAGGTATTTGGTTAGAGGAAAAGGAGGCTGGCTTACGTTGCCGGAAAACTGGCGGGCTAGCACGCTGTGTGGTGGTAGAAATCCACAAGCCTCCTTCGTTCTTTGAAAAGTAATGGCTGATGTGGTGGAAAACCGCCCCGCGATTGACTGTCGCACATCATTTGATCCTGGGAGGGCTTGATCACCCTCCCCGATAAAATGACTGGTGTGGGGTGCCTACGTGCTGGGCTCAAACCATCCAATAGTCAAGGAAAGCGAGCACGCGCATCAGCCAGTTCTTTGAAAAGCGGGTGTTGCGATCTTATGTTGATGTGCACAGAGACATAAGACAGGCGACTTGCTACTGCCACGGTGGGATGCAAGTGTGGTTCAATTCCACGAACGCCCATTCTGTTCTTTGAATTTTTGCGGTTTGGCTCGTGCTACCGTTCCGTGCAAACCGGTACTGTCTGGTAGAGTCAGGCCACGAGCCAATAATGTTCCCGAACTGCATACCGGCGGTCGTGCAGGCGGTTGGTGTGTGGTCGGGATCTGGGGGCCTGATTAGCCCCGCCTACTCCAGGGTGCCCTTAAGTGGACGCCTAAGTGGTGCCGCCGCAGTGCGACGCCCGGAGTAGTTGTCCCACTGCATTGGTAGATGCAGTGTGTTCGTGCCTGTGCTAAAGGACGAACATGGGGAGCCGCCGTCCCCTAGGAGCAAGGAGATGTCCTACCAGAGCATCGAACGGCACTTTTGGAATCGCTTAGGGCAGCATCCTTGGCACATGGGCCTAACGTCGGATGGCCAACTACGTGCACGGGATGCTGCCCATTGTTGCAGGTGAAGCATGAAGATCTTGATCCTAGAAGACTCTGCGAACGCTGTTGGGTGGAACAACATCAAGGCGGCGTTGCCCAATGCTATCAAGGCACCCAATCTGTGGGAGTACTTTGATGAAGTGTTCAGGATGCTGAAACTGCCGTGATAACTTCACCAAATGGGTGGTTGTCACCTGATGGTGTTTTTCATGAATGTGCACACGCAAGGCACGCTGATTGTGCCGGGAAAATAGCTAGAAGTCACTTACCAGAAAATGAGCCCATTTTTGACTCAGAAAAGATATTAGAAGAGTGGGGGTATATTAAGATACTTGACGGCGGGGCATGTGTGGCGTATGCTACTGGCGTGGTACACAAAAGGCCGACGCAAGCACAAATCGATGCGGTGTTCGATTACCACCAGAAATGTAGGAAGGAACTTCCATATTGGATTGGAGAGCAGGAATGAAAGTTACTCTTGAAATGGATGAAAACCAAGCACGTATCGTACTGCAGGCTTTGGACTGTTTGTCAAGATTGTACTCCGGGCAAGTAGATGTAGTCCTGCACACAGTGCTTGTACACAGCAAGCGGTGGAAGGAACTGTGTGAGGTGACTGGTGGGCATGGTTCTGCTATTGAGTCTATCAGACACCTAGCTTTGTTGATCGGTGAGTTGATGACTGGTTTGCCTAGTGGTACTTTCTGGAGTATTGGTAACAGACGAGACATGCATGAAAATGCCCAAACTGCTTGGGACATCAATGAAGTGTTGAGACATGCGCTGGCTTGGTTCAGGAATCCTAAAGGCGGAGCAACTGTTGACTTTGGCGAGCCAATGCATTGGAATCCAGATCAACCACTCCCCAAAGTAAAAATCGAATGAAGCTGTTGCTGTTGGCATTACTGCTGTTTGTGGTTCGTTTGCTAATCATTGACAATCATTAATCTACATCATAAATAAATAGAGTATAATGCAAGGTGATGGGTGCTGCACTGAATATGAAAGATGGCCTGTTCCGTGACATAGATAATATCATAAATGGGGAAAGTATAAGTACTTTTACCAGTGTGGTGAATACTGGTTTAGTGACCCTCGAACGCCCACCAAATGAAGTAGTTTTTATAGAATCACCTAAATTTCTAAATGGCCCAAAGGAGCTGTGGCCAGAACAGTATAGGTTTACAAGAGACTTCTACGAGCTTAGTTGTCCTGTCTGCAATGACTTGGACAAAATGTACCGTGGTGGTGAAATTAAAAGAGAAGACGATGTACTGTTTGAGTATAATGTGTGTCCAAAATGTGGTGCTAGAAAAGAAGATGTTGTAGAAGCACTCAATTTTTATTATAGCATTAACGGTGTGGTGGGGATGCGTTCCGGTAAGTCTACTGGCATGGGGTGTTTTTTGGCTGCATTTACTGCCGATATTTTGTGTGTACCTGATCTGCACAAAAAGCTGGGTATAGTTGAATCGGATGCTTTGGATGGCACGTTTGTGGCCGCTGCACAAAAGCAAGCTTCAGATACTATATGGAGCAAATTTAAGGGCATGTATGATAATAGTCCTTGGTTCCAGTACTACAAACATGCTTTGCTTGATATTGAGGTGAACGATAAGCGGTTTAGGCGCGGTGAGTTGTACTGGGAGACAGACAATCTCATACACTGGCAAGATAAACACATACGGCTTACTGCTGTGCCCACCAACTCAGCTACGCAGGCTGGACGCACGCGCATTTTTGCGGTGATAGACGAGCTGGCTAGGTTAGACTCAGGAGAAAGCAAGCGGTCTGCATCAGAAGTGTACCGCGTGCTTGAAAACTCATTGTACACTGTGCGTCAAGCTGTGTCTGAGTTGCGTGCAAAAGGCAATATAGAGATACCAGATGCTGTGATGGCTTCTATATCTTCCCCGTTGTTTCAAACCGACAAGTCTATGAGTCTGTTGGATGATGCTAAGATCGACAAGCGCATATATGCTTTCAAGAAGGCTACGTGGGAATTCAATCCACACTCCAAAAAAGAAGATTTTGCTTCATTATACGCACGCGATCCGATAGGCACAGAGCGCGATTTTGGTGCCAACCCGCCTGGAGCCGAAAACCCGTTTATTAAGGACCCAAACATAATCAAGGCATGCACGGATTACAAGCGCACCTCGTGTTTTACTCTTAGAGAAAATTACTTTGATCTCAAAGCAGGAACAGAAGGTAATGAAGCTACATTCCATTTTGTGAAGATGGATATTTTGAATATGTCTTATATGAATTTAGCTGAGTACGTGATACACTGTGACCCAGGCGAAACCGGAGACAGCTTTTCACTTACACTAGCACACAAACAAGACGGTGTTTGTTGTATAGACGGTTACATAGAAATACGCCCGGTTCCGGAGGGAAGTCAATTTAGTAAAGTACCTCGTTCCGTACACTTTCCCTCAGTGGTGAATTTGATATTGGCTTTGCACAAAAAGATAAAAATCAGATTGGTGACATACGACAAATGGAATAGTACTGAACAAATACACCGCCTCATAGATGCAGGTATTATAGCCATAGGTAAAAACCTGACCAGGGATGATCATCTAAATTTCCTGGAAGGTTTGAATAGTGGTTGGGTTAGTATGCCTGCACCGGAAGTAGAGGTAGCCGATCCTTCAAATATGAGAAATGTGCCGTGTGCCCAGGCACTGTATGAATTGAGTAAATTAAATGATAATGGAGCAAAAGTAGATCACCCACCGTATGGTCACAACGACATTATACAGGGCGGGGTTGGGGTATACCGATCTTTGATGCATCCAGACCTAATACCAATTGAAAAGAAAAAGACCAAACAAACGTGGCAAAACCGACAGAAAGTGCCGCCAGTTACTTTAACCAGACTTAGACGTTAGTGAATAACATCATTGGATTTGGGTGGTTTACTGGTGTATAACAGGTAGTATAATACTACAAAGGAGTAGGTATAATGAAACGAAGAGCACAAGAAGTTGAGCCTGATTTTTCTGATAGAGAGTACTGGGTGGCGGCCGTAGAGAATTTGCAGGATGCCTATGAACATGTGCAGGAGGCCGTCAGAAAGTTTGACGAAGCCAATGAAAACATGACTCACACTTCAGATCCTGAGGCCAATCCTGAATTTTATGCCCATGACATTAACGAAATCTTTTCCTATGACCGAGAGATACTATACAAGGCATTGACCATGCTGAGTGAGCTTCAGGGCAATATTGAGAAGATGTACATGGAGTAGGTTTTACTTGTCGTATCTAATCAGAAAAGCTATACTTTGTTTACAGGCAAAGTATGTAACGCCTCGTCAAAGTGATATCGATAAATTTCGAGATGACTTTCTTGTGCTTATGAAAAATGTCAAGCTTTTGAGCCCAGACGACAAAGAGACTGCTGAAGAGTTCAAGCAAATAGCCAATCGTTATACTGTGCAACTGCGTGGTTACTTGCAATCGCTGTTGAAGGCGATGGAAGAAAAGAAAACCTCTTTTGATTTGAATCAAAAACACCCTAAATTCTATCCGTATGTTTCTCGTGTTTGGGCACAAGTGCCATTTTACGTGAAGCAGTCTAAAGTGGTGTGGAGTTTTTTGCATGAATTGCAAGATTTGTACTATGGAGACGCATTGTCATCTTGGGCTTCGCGTACCAAGCGCAAGGCGCGGGCCGCTTGGAAGTGGTTTGAAACTGTCCTTTCATTTATTGACGAAAGACGTACTTCTGGCGGCACAGAAGATGATTTGAAGATGCAAGTCTTAGAAGAGGAGCTGGTTAGTACAGCAGGTTTCGATGTGCAATTGGTTGGATATGAAGATACAGAGAGCCATCAGAAGTGGTTAGGTATACTGCGCTCGGCTTTGAGGGTGTTTAAAGAAAAAGCCAACAAGGTGGTGCCGTGGATAGTAGAGTATGCTCTTCCTTTCCGAGTTGAGTTTTCATTTGAAAGAGGGTCTTCTGCAGGTGCCTACGGCTATTCAGGTACATATGAATATGACCACATCAATGTTTACCCATGGTCTTTTGGTGACGTAAATAAGGTGGTGCACACTTTAGCGCATGAAATGGGCCACCACATGTTTAGGTCGATGTCTGCTGAACACGTAAAAGAGTTTACGGAATTGATGAAAGGTAACGAAGAGTGGGATCTCATGGAGCTGGTGCTGTTGTATGACGCAAACGCAGAAGAGTCAGAACTTGCTTTTGAACAGCGCATCAAGTCACAGTATCCGGACATCTATTACAAGTGGATGGCGGCTGCCAACAAATATGAAGGATACAACTTTCATTTCATCCAAAAAGTGGTGGAATACTTACAGGGTGGCGGAGATCCGAAGGTAAACATACCATCTAAGATAGTCACACCATATGGCACCAAAAATCCAGAAGAAGCTTTCTGTGAAACTGTAGGTATGTTGGTGGCTTATGGATCACGCACTGTAGATGAAGAAGTAAGAGAACTATTCAAAAAGCTGAAACTGTGAAGGAGAAGGTTTATGAACCCAATACAGTCCGCCATCAAGGCGCTGTCCGAAAGCAAACACATAGTACGTGGTATAGAAGTGGGTGATACATTAGTAGCAATCGATGATCATGTGGTGGGTGGTGGTCCTGGGCAGCCAGAGGTTTTTGTGTCTGCTGGTGAACATGTGCGTGTCAAAGAAATACACGATGCTTCAGTTACTGTAAAGTTGGTAGATCGCACAGAATTGGAAAAAGAGTGGGGCAAGTATGAAGTCAACCGCGTTGATTTAGATCTGTCTGATCTTGACCATTATGTGGATGCCAAGGTATACTAAAAGGAGTAATTCGTGCCAGAGCTAGATACACCCTTTACCGATGATAACCTTTACTCCAGGTATAGGAGTGAAGTCATTAGGATTATCAAAAACAGTGTCTTTCCGGTGCTTGAACAGTATTTAGAAGAGTTAGCTGAGGATTTGGCTGAAGACGGTGCAACAGAAGATTCAGAGTATGTGGAAGAACTGCTTACGAACAACAGGTATCAATTAACCAGGGAGTACAAGAAGATACTAAAAACGTTGTTAGACTTTCCTGGGTTTGGAGAATAACGGTTGAAACGTGTGGCACAGTCTCCTGCTCTTTTTGATGCAGACGCTCGCTTAGATCCTGCTGTGCGTGAAGTCCTGTTGCAAATAGCTCAAGACATCTTAGATGCTTTAAATGAAGAGGGCGTGCACGTACCCCCGAAATTCCTGGTGCTTACCGGATCCATGACCGGTTTTGACTACAAAGAGACATCAGACATAGACTTGCATATAGGCTACGATCCGTTAGATTTTGAAGATCCTCAAGCCGTAAAGCTGCTGTTCCGTTACTATCAGAAAAGTTTCAATGCAGAGCCGTATGATTTACGAGATCACCCCATTGAGTTGTATTTTCAAGACGTGAACGAAGAGCACGTGTCGCCTGGCGTATATGATTTGATCAAGGATGCCTGGGTTAAATGGCCGGAGTCTCCTTCGTATATTAATGAAGAGGCTGTAGAAGAGTTTTATAATGGCACCACATATCTCATAGACAACTTCATCGTCGTTTATGAGCAGCAAAAGGGCAGCATGACCATGAATGATAGGAAGCGCTTTCTTTCAGACGTAAAGGCGTTGAAAGACTTTATACGGGAAAAACGGTCAGAAGGTCTTCACTCTCCTGCGGGCGTGTATTCAGTACAAAATCTTGGATTCAAGCAGCTCCGTGAGCACTTAGACTTAGATAACTTGAATGCACTGGTGCATCGAGTGCAAGACGATATCTATGAGGCATGATGTTTGTATCAGCCAAATTGCGTAATGAGTTGAGGTCCGTAAAGGACCTGCTTACCATGTCTAACGCTGACAAGGGTTTTGATCTGGCTGTGATGGATCCAAACATGTTTCTTACCTGGTACAGAAAAAATGTTGGTGAAGCAAACTTTGAGGATGAACAGCAGTTCATTGAAAGTTTGTATGCAACGGATAAATCGGTGTTAGGTAACTATTTCGATGATGGAGATGTGCGGTACAGTTTGCTTAATGATCCTGATGCACCACCTTTTTTGTTTATGGACTTTGAAGAAGCTGTCTTTAATAAATGGATGATTCATTTTACGGATAGTGCGTATAATGTGGCTTTGAAAGGCTTTAAATACGGCACACCAAATTTGGAGAGTTTGCCCTATACGAGACATACTCCACAGAAATATAAAACGGGTGGGTATAACTTTGCGTATGATTTGGATGATCTGCACTATGCTTTTACGGGTAAAGGTACTAAGTATGGAAAAGAAGCGGTAATGTTTCAAGCTACTGGTATAAAAGTATATCATCACGGTGATGAAGAGCCGCAGGTAATATTTTGGGGTGAAACCGCCAGGAATTTTGTACCAATCCTTGTCAATGGTGATACAGACGATTGGGCTGTTGGAGAAGACAAAGAAGGTTTTCCGGTATACCATCACGAAAGTTTAGATAAGGTCGTGGATTGGGTGGTAGCCAATTTCAATCAATACAAGGGAGTCTTAATAGTATGAATTCTGTACATCAAGCTATTCGAGTTTTGTCCCGTACTTTGTTTTGGGTAACTGATAAGTATGGATTTTTCACCACTGCAGTAGACAGCCTGGTAGCTGATCGAATCGTCAAGAGATTTGGACTTAATAAGGATCATGATTTTCACCACGCAGATCGTTACGAAGGTAAGGGCATGGAAGTCATGAAAGATAAAGGGAGTTGCCGCGTGACCGCCTACAATGAAAAAGCCAAGAGACTCATAGAGGATGTACTGTGATGTAGGTGTTGTGCCCACATCGGGTATAATAAACGTAAACGATAAGAGGAGATTGTAATGTACCAAGTGAGATCAATGATTCAGGGCATCTTTTCCCTTTCGCTCGAACGTGGCGTGCTGAACATGCAACCGGGACATATGTATGACCTGGAATTATACTGTTCTAGGCAGTGGATAGCAGAAAACCACATATTGAATAATTTACTCAATCGTGGTATAATAAAAGTGACTTATGATTCTCAAAAGGATCCACACCCTAAGCACAATCTCAAGAATGCGGGGAAGAAAGTACAACCCGTGTTTGTGAGAAAAGAACAGTTGGAACCAAAACCACAGCCAAAGAAAGTACCTGTGCCGCAGGGGCGCGGCAATGTGACTATCATTGAATACGTGGATGGGAAGCGTGTAGACAAGGTGGACCCAGGTGATGCGGAGTGTGATGCTGTGGTACCTGAGGATTGGAATACACCTCCTGGAGTGGTGAAGGCATCAGACCAGCCCGAGGTACCAGCAAAGCCAGAGGAAGTACCTCCGGAGGTCAAGGAAGTACCGAAGACTGATCCTGTACCAGAGGAAGTGAAGATAGGCACGCCTGCGTTCGAAGGTGCGTTGAAAGATTTGGCTGACGAGGTGATTAAGAAGCAAGCCAACAAAATCTTGAAGAAGAAGATGAAGGAAGAGGCTTGGGAAAAGTTAGAGGAAGCGCACAAGGCAATGGACGAAAAGAAAGTCGAAGAGCCGATAGTGACTAGTGGTCCTATAGATGAGACACCGGTATTGACTGAGAGTTACTTGAATGAACTTTCCACCAAGGATCTCAAGAAACTGGCCAAAGAGCGTGGTATGAAGAGCAACTTGAAGAAGCAGGAATTGGTACAATCACTGATAGGAAAGTAGGTGTGACATGCCATTGGATCCTAAAACCAGGAAACTGTTGAGAAGCGTTGCTGAAGCGAGACGTGTGTTAGGTATCTTAGAAGAAGCTATCATGCACAATGAAATTACTGCTGGTGTATTAAATCAGTACATGGATTTTGATGTGTTTGATAGAGAGGTTGATGGCATATTAGATGATGTTGCTGGGTGGATAAATGATGCATTTGAAGATATGTCTAGATCGGAGGGCTAATATGAAGTCTATAGACAAAGCGGTGCAAGTCATTGGACAAGAGCGCAGACACAGCATGCCTGCTAATATACCAAGTGGTTGGGACCAGGCTTGGCTGGCGGGGTTTTTGAAGGAAATAGAAGCGCACTATGATTCGGTGCAGGAGTTTCAAAGGAGCATAGATGCTGTGCTGCAAGAGTTAGACAGCAGTGATGAAAGACTTGGTGTTGGAGCGTATTTGAAAAGTCTTATGGCTGCAGCCAGCAAGTTTGAGGATGCATTGGAAACTGCACACAATTTCTTGAACGTGGATCCAGAACACACTGGTATACCTATAGACTGAGGTGTGTTGTGGGTGCTTACCTTAACAAAGCAGTAAAGGTTTTGAGCGGTGTTCCTGCCATACTGTATTCTCACCCCGAGATTCGGGATTATTACAGAAAAAATGATGAAAAGGTGGTTACTGCTTGGGGAGCTTTATCTGGGCCTGCACACGGCATGCGCATTTATGTACAAACAAGGAGCCCAGAACGCATAGATACCTGGAGTCATGAGAAAGGGTTTTGGCATATCGTAGACACACGTAAAGTGGATGTGTAGTGTGGGTCTGCATCGAGAGTTTGTGGTATCTGAACCATGTGGGCCTGGTGGATATGACTGTGCGTGCTGTTACGATGGTAGGTCCGGTAAGCGTGGTGCCAAGAAACACAAGCGTTGTAACCATGCGCGTAAAAGTGGTTTGAGACAAAGAGCAAAGCAAGAAACTGCACGAGATACACTTTGAGATCGGATCGAAATGCTTTCTGAGTCACAAAAAGGTATCACCAAGGATGAGTTGATCCTCATCTATGAACTCATGTACAAGTGGGGTATGATACAATCTTATGAGCGTGAACATGGGTATTTACCAGATCATGTGCTGCGATATGCCACGAAGATAGAGTCTGATCTTAGGTTTCACATAAAGCAAGGATTAGAAGCACTCATAGAAGCATGCGAGGCGTGGATAGAATATCACACATTTGACCAAGATGGTTGGTATGTGGACATTTTAGAAATTGATTCATTGAAAGAACAGATCAAACACGCTATGGCAACTTTGTTGATAGACAGGCACGATGTACTGAAGGTCATAAAAAAGCTGATACCTGTGTACTTAAATGGATATAATGAAAAAGACCTGTGGTCGATAGTGCATCAATTAGAAGATGAAATAAAAGCTATTCATAAAGAGTTTTTTTATGAACTTTCTGAAGATGAGTATAAACACTGGATGAATCACCCAGTAGTTAAATCGATAGTGCACATGAAAAATAGCTTACAAATACATACTGATGATTTAGGTGATTTAGTATCTGCTTTTAATAGAGGAGTGTCAACAGCACACCACCACGGTCAATTAGGTGAGTATATTTTGAAAGACTCCGGTCCACAAATTTTTGATGATCTCTCTTCAGGCAAGTACACAGGACAGTGGGACAAAGACTTGGAAAAGATCTTAGGTAGGAAAGTGTCAACCTTAATCCTCGCTGCTATAAAGGAGCTGACCTGATCATGGACATCGATGTCGTTTTGTTTGAAAATCTGGGTAAAAATGGAGATCTAGAGAGCCTGGAGATAAATTATTGCATTGGAAAGAGAGAGGCTACGCTATATTTAGACAAAGATGAAGTCGATGGTTTATATCGATTGCAGCAGTGTGATAAAATAGACGAGTTAGAAGATGTGCAAGTAAAAGATACTATTTATGAAGAAGTGTTGCACTACGTAGAAAACATGAAAGGGTAAAGACATGAACTGGTTGAAAAAAGCAGTGGGTGTATTGGGTGTGGATATGCACGATAAATTCAGACAGAACGTTGAAAGCGGTAAGTGGTTGATAATGAAAATACCACTCTACGCTCGTCGTTTTCTGGATAACAAACTTGGTAAATTATTTCCATATTATGCTAGTGAACGTCCACAACTGCCTTCTGCTGGAAAACCAGTTACATCGTGGACCCTACCAAGTGGTTCTAGTGTTCCGTGTCTGGTATTTTTGCCAGGAGACGAAGACATAGCTATGCAATACTTAGATGAGGCCAAGAAATCCCGAACCCAAGAAACCGAAGAGGGTGCGATTGGGGCAGTTGATAGGGCAATTGCTGTATGGGAACAAAATGGTCCCTTTTTACTAAAAGAGATAACTAATGCTGGGGACACAAAAATAGTAGCACAGGAACTGCGCAAAGCGGGGTTTGAAATGCGTGCTCTTCCAATGTATGGCAGCCCTAGAGTGTGGTATAAAAGATGATTATCAAGGCGCAAGAAGTCCTTCCAGTCAACGTGGCTATCACTGATACTACTCAGTTGCAAGACGTGTTTGAGAGCAGTGTGGTAAAATAGATGAGTTAGAAGATGTGCAAGTAAAAGATACTATTTATGAAGAAGTGTTGGCTTATACTGAAAACATGAAAGGTAAATTGACATGAACTGGTTGAAAAAAGCCATTGAAGAAATGGACAAATATGCTGATTTGTTTGTGGTGTCATACGTTGTTAGAGATCCTGAGCGCGGAAATAGAAACAGTGGTGCTTACTTAGTGCGTGCCAAGTCTAAGCTGGACGCAATTCAAGTAGTAAAAAACATAGCAGAGGATTATTTTAGGGTTTCTGCCACACCGGCTGATAAATACTACCGAGATGATTATGATAGCGTAGAAGAGGCTCTAGAGGGCAAGAAATTACCTGCAATGAATAAATACCTTCTCCTGTACAGTGGTACATAAAATGAAGATTTCAGCGCAGGAAGTCCTTCCAGTCAATGTGGCTATCACTGATGTCACTCAGTTGCAAGACGTGTTTGAGCTGTCTTTAGATGAAGCCATGAATTTAGCTATGTCCAATACCCGCAACGGTATCTTGAATACTGCGTGGTATGAAGGCATCTTGGCCAAGTTGGGTGAAATTGAACGCGATGCATTTACGCTAGGTTTGGCTTCGGCTGGTGTACAAGTCATCAACGAAGTAGAAGAGCTGCCCATACAAGCCAACGACGTAAAAGTGCAGGTCATAGACACTTCCACCAACAAAGTGATAGAAGAAACTACTGGTGACAACCAGGAAGAGCAAAAGTTCAAGGATTTGACAAATAAGTATCCTGACAAGAATAAGAATGTGGTGCAAGTCGTAGACAATACCACCAAAAAGGTGATGAAGTCTAACGCCAGCCTTGGGTATAATGCCCTTCAAGAAAAAATACTTATAGCTACTGACAAGCTGTCTGTGCTGAAGCGGGCTGGTAAGTCCGTGTCTTTAGAAGAAGTAGATGTCATCCTGGGCGACCTACCTGGTTGGGCCGTGGAATGTGTACGTGATAGAGTAAAAGACGTAAAAAAAGACGTGCGCAAGAACAAGAGACAGGTCCATAAGACTGACAGAGAAGAGTCTGATTACCAGAAAGATGTGAGGAAGATCATGCAAAAGCCGAACATAAAAGACGTAAAAGGTGGCAGAGATGACGGGTTGAGCGCCGGTACCCGCAATGCCTTGATGATCATTGAGAATGATAAGAAATTTTTGGACCTGGCACTTAGTATCATTGCAGATGGTGGTTGGGAAAGTGAATTGTTCAAGGCTTTTGATGATGTGGTGGGCGGCAATTTACCAGCGTATGCGCGCAGTAGTGTGGTGGACTGGAAATTCGTAGCAGAGTATCTAAGGAAAGAATGCTCCACATCTTTGTTTGAGGAGGATGCTTGTGATGTGAAGCGCATGGAACCAGGCAGGGACGAGTGGCACCACGGCGCTCTAGACGTAGATGCTGATCATCTTGAGCAGGAAAAGCGCGAGCTAGAAGATATAGTGATGAAGCGTCAAGATGAACTACCTAATTGGAAGAAACTGCTTGATAAAATCAAGAGAGCACTGTCTATCTCTGAGGTACGTGAAGTGTGGGACGACGTAAAAGACACGGCTACTATAGCTGAAAGTGAGGCTTGTGACATGACTGCAAAGAGAGCGCAATTGGAAGAGGATCAAGAAGACTTTGATGAGGGTGAAGACTTGAAGGAGACTGACCCAGAGACTTGGATCGCTGAGAGTTACATCAATGGCAATTTGCAAGACATCAAGCATGAGTTGAAGAGCATGCAGCCTATGGAAGCCATTTCATTGGCCATAGCTGCCTATTACTACCTGTTGGACATGGATCGCAAAGAGGCCGGTGCCTACTTGCGCTGGCTCATGAGGACAGGCGCTTGATAGTACGTGCTTCACAAGTCTTGGGTGCTGGCAAGAGGTTTTTGCTATATGCACATCTTACTTTGACAGGCAGAGCACCCAAAGTGTTGAAGGTACTTAGTGAAGAGCAACGTGATGGATATGTAATCAGAAAAGAGATGTGGGACACAGCCGGTCTTGTGCCAGAGCCCATGGAGATGATTACGTGTTACACACCGTCTGGTGATTGGATAGGTGAGGAAAAGACAGCCAAATTTTTGGTAGAAGAGATGGGCATAGCTCCTGAACTGTCAGACCCAGATCATTCAGTGTGCAGCACAGGATTTTGTGCCAAAGAAAATAGATGGTACGGGTGGTCACACCGCGCCATCCACGGATTTGGTGTAGGTGATAAGTTTGAAGAGTGGTACCCAGAAGGCGGAGTTGAAGGTAAAAAGATAGAAACACTAGAAGAGGCAAGGGCTGCTGCTAAAGCCTTTGCTGAATCAGTAAGCTGAGGTGTTGTATGAGTTCCTTTCACATTGAAAATCTGAAAGAAGATTTGCAGTATTTTACTAGGGAGTTCAAAAAAGTGATGTCACAGGTAGATGCTGCATCGCACACCTTAGATCAAGTGATGAGCGAAGTGAATAACAGCATCGGGCATGCAAATAGATATGAGACACAAACACGTAGCATGCAAGAGTCAAGGGAGATAGCCCACTTTTCTGAGAAGTTAGAGACTTTGGCCCTGCAAATGGACCGTGTAGCTAAATTACTTGACGATGCTGTATTATCTACGGTAAAATGATATGATGGTATTGGGCGCATACGGTGATCCTATAAATCAACAACAGTTTGTTTCTTTGTGTGAGCGTGCAGACGAGTTGCATGCTAAGCTGGGTTACGCTTATGTCATCAAAAGAAAGACTGGGTGGTTGTCAGATTCAGCTATGTCTTATGTTGGTAAGATGGAGCAAGAATTAGATTTAACATTAAACCAGATCTTTGACTTGGTGAAGGAATCATTAGATATGTGGGTGGATTTTCATACATTTGAAGGATCGTTAGAACACATACTGGGTGGTGTCGCGTCTGGATTAGATGCTGAATACTGGTACAATCAATTTACTGAGTGGGTGGGGTCACAACCAGCACTGGACAGACTCATTTATTCAGCCACCAAGCACACAGAATCACATGCCACGTGGGCGTATGAATCTTTTGATCATGCCTTTAATAAAGATAAAAATACATTCATCAAGATTTGGAAGCGGGTATACCCGTATTTTATGAAAAGCTACCCAAGCCTAAACAAAGCTTTGGTCAATACACAAAACGTGTTATCAGAAATGCAGTCTCCTCCCGCAGATTTGATGGATAAGGCTGCTTTATACCAAAAGTTTATGAATCTGGTACATTCTACTGGCCCAATGTTAGAGCACATACTTGAGGATGATAGCATGGCCAGGAAAGTGATGGATGATTTAGCACACAATCGTTATATAAACGATACTGAGTGGAAGAAGGAAGTAGAAAATAAGTTGGGGAGTAAAGTGGCTACTAGGTATCTGGTGTTGGCAATAAACGTGTTGGGTGAAACATGAAAAAGCCGATTGAAAAGGTAGATCCTGTGGAAAAACACTTCCTCAAACAGGCCGCTAAAGCCACAAAGCTGTCCACAGTACGGGCTTGTATTGAGGTGGGTGGGTGTCAAATACAAGCCTTTGTGGCCGAGACACAGCTACAAAAACAGGCCGGTCTAAGTGTATTGGCTGCACTAGGCAACTATGAAGGTATGTACTTTCCGTTCAAGGAAAGACAGTCAGTCACTTTTCACATGGGTGGTGTGAAGTTTCCCATAGACATCATATTTTTGACCAAAGATGATGAGCACAACTATATGAAGGTGGCTAGAATTATTAGTGATGTGGAACCAGACGATAAAGAGAGCTGGACAGAAGAGGCGGATGCCGTGTTAGAGGTGGGTGGCGGTCTGTGTGCATCGCACGGTATAGGCATCGGAGATGCATGTAAGATCAAGTACTCTGTGTCCGAAACATACGCTGGTAGCGTATCAACACTGTAGTTATACTACACTGTGCAAGATTGTAGTATAATCATACCTATAAAACTCGTTGGTTAATAGCCTCATCCTCCAACCCAGTACAATATAAGGCGCGTATAACCTTACCAAGAGGTAGGATTCTATGAAAGTACAAGCCCAAGAAGTCATAGACCAGCCGATGTTTCCGCTCGAAGAGGAGCACCCTCTTGAAGATGTGGAGGGCGTCTCTGTTGAGCCCAACGAAATCACTGAAGACAGTGCACTGACTATAGCCAAGACTTATTGGATGATGGGCTACAACTGGTTAGAGATAGAGATGCTGCTAAAGGATCGGCACTACCCAGAGTCTATGATATCCAAGGCCGTGAAAGCTGCACAAGCGTATGCCAAAGAGATGTTGTCCAACGGACCGTTTGCTGGTGCTGTTAATGGGCAATACGTCAAACTCAAGAATGGTATGTGGGGTGTGGCTGCGCAGCTTACACCCAAACAGGCTGTGTTGACTCTTGAAGATGGCACCAAGCTAAAGACCGAGATCGAGCACATAGACGTAGAAGCTACCAAACTGTTGGCTGAATCATTCAAGTTACGTAAGCAGGCCGAACTCATCCTTAATGCCATCCCCAAAGAGTACGTGATACCGGAGATGGAGGGGCAACCTGACATGGAGGTTGACCCAGACATACAAGAGTCTTACAAAAGTCTTGTTCAAGAGCGCGCCCCCGCTGGCTGGTCTGAGATCTCGCCTGAAATCGGTGAGGCTGAACCGGTACATGCTGTGTTGCATAATGTCATCAACAACCTGGAGGGACTGCGGGCGCTGAAAGATGAATTGCAAAAGAGCATCAAGAAAGTCAAGGACGAGCAGTTGATGCCGTTGCAGGAGCAGTTCAAGGCCCTGGCGGGCGACGAACAGCAAGAGTTGAGAAACGCTTTCATGATCGTGGAGCAAATGGAAGACGGTTTGAGTGAAATAGATAAGACGATCTTTAGGGACTATGAAGGTGAGTTGGTGGGCTTCCAGAACAAGATAGTGGAAAATCCGATGCCGCCCACCGTGGCTGATGAGTTAGATGCCCTAAAGAAAATCATTGCAGAAAATCATAAAAAGATAGCTCCTGGAATCTTTGCAGCTTTAGAGCAATTTATGGAGGCCAACACCAAGATTGAGCGCGAACTGCAAAAGACGTTTGCTAAGTACCCGTACCGCAAGCGTCCGAAGAAGGGGCAGTTGGTGGAGAAGGTAACTGGTTGGTTCAAGGGCTTGTGGAAGTCTTTGTCAAAGACCATCACTGGTCTTTACGAGACGGTACTCCCCGAGGCAGAAGAGGCCACGGAAGCCGTGCAAGAGATGAACAGGCAGCTCGATAGCTACCTGAAGACTGCTGCTGTCAAGAAAATCGTGAAAGGGTAAAGACATGAAGTCACTAGTAAAAGCAATAAGAGTGTTATCAGGGACACAAACACTAAAACAGTGGATTGGTAATACTACTTCTGAAAAATATAGTATCCCTGCTGGTGAAGCACCGTCTTCCGCGCCCAAAGATCCGAAAGATGCTGCATATAAATTGATGACTAAAGATGAAATTTTAAAAACATTTGATGGAGATGCACAAGGCAACCTCGATTTGAATTACGATAGGTGGATCGCTGCAGATGATTCTGCTAATGCACCCAGTGTCATATACCAAACTCAGGGCAGAGATAAAACCGGTGCTTTGAACAAGCGTGCTAGTAGAGACAGCAAAGAGTGGGAGAAGTGGGAGTTTTTGAAAGAAGTGATGGGTGTTGAAGCCCTGTTATATGAAGTGTTGATAGGTATGAGCAACAAAGAAGCTGAGGATATGATTGAGTGGATAGCTCGTATGCATGACATCCACGATCCAATACTGGGTGATGAACCAGAAGAAGATGAGGCTGAGGAAGAGGAAGACACCGAAGACGAGGAAGAGTAACATGGATCGTGATGCGCTAAGACAGCACATCCTCAAGCATTGGGATGACTTGCAACACGCAGAGTTGAATCTCAATACACCTGAGATTTTAGAGTGCATATTGACTCACGGCAGTGAGACATCTTTGAATCAATTAGAGTCTGAGGTGGAGTTTGCTTTGACTGAGTACAGTGACGTGATGAACGGAGCATGACATGGATAGGGAAGCTGCTGATGTAAGAAGAAAGCTCGAAACTTTGTTTGATAATTATGCAAACAAACTGCTTGATTATAGGGATAAGGTAGAAGGAATTGAAAATAAAATAGATAATGATGCTGAAGATTTAGACGAAAAAATACTTGAATTAGAGGCTGCAATAGATTCAGATGATGCAGACGCAAAAATTGTAATTAAAGAACTTCGAAAATTGGTGAAATTGTTTAGTAAGATGGAAGACGGTGTGTCTAATCTTGTGGTAAAAGTAGACAATCTGTTTAGTGAGCTGGGGTGGTAGATCCTTGAGTGCTCCTATAAAATACAAGATTTATACTTTAGACGAAGACGGTAAGTTGCGCTTTAAGAAAAAGGGTAACGGCTTGTTTTATGTGCCTGAGGTGAACAAGTCAGTGGTGGACATAGGAGATCATATCACACTTGATTTAGGTGATACACAGATATTTATAGAGTTAGCATCATTCAAGGCGGTGTGCGCTGCTTTTATGAACAAGAAAGAGACGAAGAAAAACATAGTACAATTGAAAGTCGTAAATGGAGGAAAGACATGAATTTTATAGCGAAAGCTGTTGATGTATTAGCTGGTTCGAAAGAGAAGCAATTGATCAACAAAATTGTCAAGAAAATTGATGGTGAATTTGCCAGGTATCTGTGGTCTGATTTGTGGACTCACTTTGATGAGGAACAAATAGAGGAGTATGCTGACAAATTTGGCATTAAATACACTGGTAACCCCTCTGAAACTATTGATATGATTAGTGGTAAAACTTCTGACGATGAAATAAAACAAAACCTAAAGGAACTGTTGACTAACATCTATGATTTAGATATGTTGGTGGCACTGTGGGGAGATGTGGGTGGTGATGTGGAACAGTATGAATCACAAACTGTGATAAACTTAAAAAAGGAACTGGAAGACATTGGTGTTCCTGTTAAAAATGTCTATTTAAGTGATGATGCAAGTGCAAGGTTTTCCAATTCTTTTTACATAATAATAGATACTGTAGCTGATACAGAAACTTTATCAAAAATAAAAGATTTTGTGCGCAACTTAGATGGAAATGCAAAATTTAAGGAAATCGTGTACAACAATAAACCTGCTAAAGAGGGTGAATATTACCGTTTAGTGTGTGATATTAATAAGAGTGCAATGAAAAAATTGAAAATGCGAGGAGGTCTTCTATGAAGCTGTATTACGATGTCATCTCGAAGATGTACTCTTTGGAGACTGAGCAGGGACCTGAATTCCTGGGTCCCTTTGCTCATACCCTGCTCAAGTTGAAGCAGGCTGGTTTGACTGAAGACCAGTCACGTGAAGCCGTGCTCAAAGCCATGTTTGGCTACGGTCGAGCGATTTGCTTAGACGCTGTTATAGCTGATAATTTAGTGGGTGGGTTGAAAGCCGTACATAATCATACGTACGGAAAGGACAAGGCTGATGAATAACTATCTGTTCCGTGCAATCGCTCAGTTGAAGGAGTATGTAAGTCCAAGTGTAAAGACACAAGTACCTTTTACTATATCAGAAGAACATCCGCTACCAGTACAAGTGTTACCTAAGGATGAAGAATGCATACTAAAATTTATAAATAAAGAAGAGTGCGAAGGTGAGTATGTTACGTCAAGAAGAGACAGCATAGGAACACTAGAATTGTTGGTTGATGGGTGGCACGTAGCACAATGGTACCGTCGTAAGATACTTACTGTACCACCAGACACCGAATTAGAGGGTTATCAAAAGAAAGTGGTGGATTTTTTGAAGGAAGTAGGGGGACTACGTGTAAAGGACTGGAGAAGCGTTAAAGAAGAAAGCCCCGGCCAGCAAATACCATATTATATGGGCATGCAGTTTGATAGATCGCTAAATAAACGCAGTGCACAGAACATAATGAACAGCATACTGCGCAATTTGCCGGATGGGTTTATGGTGTATAAGGGCAGAGTCGATTACGGACCGTGGGATGGAAAAGTATATACTTTATACGATAAGATACTTGCTTCTGTTATTGGTGTACTTGTTCGTAAAGATAGTAAGCATAAAATAAAGGAATTTATGAATGCAGTTAACTCTATGGATGGTGTAACTGAAGCATACTTACTTAGAGACATAGATCACAACATGCTTGATGTGTGATTTATAATATGATAGCAGGTAATTTAATTGGGTGTTTCAAAGCAGTACACAATGAGACGTATGGAAAGGAGGAGAGTGATGAATGAGGCACTTGCACTAATAAGAAAGGTAATGTCACGTTACAGATCTTTCTTTGCGGGTGAACCCGAAAGGGAATTGGCTGCTCAGGCAAATGATTATTTGGAAATTATACGTGCTGATTTTGAAGATATGGGTAAAGAGCAATTAATAAACAAAATCATGGAATTGTATGCTATTTATGATCCTGATTTCATTAAACAGCAAGTAAGAGAAATGATTGCTGACGTAAAGGGAGATATAAAATACGATCAATATGAGGAAAATCAACGCAAAAAGAGAGACAGATTTCTGGCACCATGATTTTTCTTTCTTCCATATTGATTTCTAAGGACAAGCGAGTCATCTTTGATGCTCCTTGCAATATAGCTGCTGGAGTGCTGTTCAACCCTGTTTGTGAGTACTCTGGTTTGAAAGACTGTGCTGAGTGTTGTGAAAAGATGAAGAAGGATTGGTTATTGCAGACGATAGTTTGTAGTAGGAAAGAGCTGTTTTATCAAGCATAAGGATAAAATACGTGGCAGACAAGGATAAGAAAAAGCCCACCAACAGCAGCGCTATCATAGTTAAGGCCAGTGATTTTAGGGACAACCCTGACGAAGGCAAGATTGAAGGCCAAAAGGATATGGTTTATGGTCGATACCGAAGCATAGCCAGTGTCAATCGCCGTGGATCTTATACTGGCGCTCCCACTTCTACCTCGCAGCAATCCACTGCGATGGTGCCTATTTACTACGATTACCGGTTTTCTACACCAGACAAGTACTACTTTCCCAAAGACCGGTTCAATGCCAACTCTACGTGGCGTGATATCTATCGACGCGACGCCACCATCGGTATCGCCACTGACATGTATTCGGAGTTGCCGTGGTCCGACTTTGATATAGAAGCTGTAGACGACCCTAAGATACAGCAGTGTTATGAAGATATGTTTACCGATTTGGCTTTGGCCCCACAAATGCCTTTGTTTTCAAAGGACTTTCTAATACACGGAGAGTTCGTAGGGCACTCCCTGTTCAATGAAACTAAGGGGTACTGGGACCGGATCATCTCCCACAACCCAGATTATGTGAAAGTCATGGGTGTGGGTTTAGCTTCAGCACAGCCATTATGCTGGTTGCGTCCTACTCCTGACTTTGTGCGTCTTATGAACACTCCAGATCCTCGGGTACGCAAGTACTTGAATACTATCCCTGGTGAAGTGCTGCGCTCGTTTAAGATGGGCAAGGAAGTGTACCTTGAGCCCATGAATACTACGTACATGCCTCGCAAAAACACTTCACAAGAGGTGCGCGGTATATCTGTTTATACTCGTTTGTTCCGCATTAACATGTACGAAGATTTCGTGATGAATGCTTCACTGTCCATAGCCCAACGCAATGCGGCTCCATTGCGCTTGTTCAAGATGGGTGATGTCTCCAGACCTGATGGTTGGATGCCGGGTGCAGAAGACATACAAGCATTTACCAATTTGTTGGCTACATCGGAGACAGATCCGTTTGCGGCGCTAATCACTCACCCGTACATCACCGTAGACTATGTGGGTGTAAGCGATAAAGTACTGCTGATTTCCCGAGAGTGGGAGTTTATTGAGCGTGTGAAGCTGCTAGCATTTGGTGTGTCAAAAGCATTTCTGGTCGGGGAGACATCTTTTGCATCGAGCGTAGCAGGTTTGCAGACTTTGCTTGAGCGCCTGGCTAACTTTAGGCTGATGTTTGAAGTCAATCTGATGCGTGACAAACTGGCTAAGCCAGTAGCCGAGATGAACGATTTTTATGAGCATTCCCAGGCGGAGCTGGACCATAGAGTGCGGGTCAAGAACAAAGCTGAGCGCAGGTTGGTGCTACCCACTTTCAAGTGGAAGAAAAGCCTTGAACCGACTCAAGATCAATCCTTGATGAACACTTGGCGCGACTACAAAGAGCGTGGTTTGATCTCTGATAAGACTTATTTGGCTGGTGGTGGTGTAGATATAGAGATTGAAAGACGCAATCTCATTGAAGAGATAGAGTACAAAGAGAAGATGATCGAGGAAGGCAAGATTCAGCCTCCTGGCATGGAAGGTGAAGAGGGCATGGGTGGTGGTCTTGGCGGTGAAGAGCCGGGGTTGCCTCCGCCTCCGGGCGCACACAGGATGCGTGGCGTTCATCCAAACTTTCCACGTCGATTGCCGTCTATGAGGCACTGGGCGAAAAAGTTGATGGATGACTACACCCCAGGAGATGAGTTAGATTCAAGTAGGATGAGTGTAGACCAAGCCATGGATAGATTTAGCAAGTTGAGTCCAAGGGCTAGGAAACAGTTGCTGCACGAGATCAAAAACAAGGTGCCGTCACAAGAGCCATACATGCTGAATGGTGCCGTGCGGACGGCAAGGAAGAAGCCACATGAATAAATACCTTCTACGTGCAATAGCACAGTTGAAAAAGTATTTGGAACCGGAGGTTAGAACACTTCGGACCAGCCCCGCAATTGAAAAAATAGAAAGTCCCAGAAAGACCATTGAGTATTTTACAGACAGCATCAGTTCTGGGGAAGGAAGCCTAGATATGGACTCTTCTGAATTTGAAGTGGTTTTTACCGGAGGGTGGTCAAAAGAAGACGATGAGATGATATCAAACATGATACAATCTTCTGGTATTGGTTGGGAAGAATATCACATAACAAACGCTAGTACGATCTATGTTAATAACAGAAAGAATGCTAACAAAATATTTGAACTAGTTTATGAACAATATAAGGAACGGGGATATGACGAATTCATATTGCAAACTGCTTCAGGAGTACTTATTAAAACCAAAGATTCTATCGGACCAAGACAAATAGAGTAAAAATGCTTTCTTATGATCAACACTTGGTGGCTGAAGTAGAGCGTCTGGCGGGCGGTGCTCAAATACACGATGTAAGGGACGTGATAGCTACTTACAAAAATTGGTTTTCCGTCCTAGAACAGGTACCCGATCACGAAGAAGAGGCATTAAAGCGCATAAATGAGTATGAGGATTTATTGCGAGCGTACGTGCAAATGAGAAAATCAGGACAATATCCTAGCATTTACAAAATGAAGGAAAAGTTTCTATCAGAAGTGAAAGGTGCAATGAACATGAAAGGTGCAATAAATAAGGCGATTGAAGTATTGGCTGAGAAAACCAAAGTGTGGACGTGGGCCGATGATGATATGGAGTGGCGTAGTGTATCAATAAATGCATATGAAAACATACCAGCACGTGATGTACTGGCATTGGCTGACTCTGCTGGACAGGTAAATTACCCTAGCGTGTTTGTGAAAGAGAAAATAGTAAACGGCGCTCGCGTAATACGCTTTAAATTCGAGTATAATAATATTGGATTTACGGTAATTGGTGTACCTACGAGGAGCGAAGCAGAGAAGGCAGTAAAAGGTGCTGGGTGGGGTTATTATTTAGAAGGTTATGAATCTGAACAGGAAGCCGAAGAAAACAGAGAACAAAGGAAAAAAGACATCAGTGAAAGTAAAATGCTTCGTACTCTTAGAACTACCAAAGACTGGGATTTTGTAGAGAGTTTGATTGACCAGTATGCAAACAGTTTCGAAGCGTATAGTAACCTATCTTTTAATGAAAACATACCACAGGAAATACTACTTGAATGGGTTGATAGTGTAGATGATAGTAATCTTGGACCAGTATTGGGTATGCTCCCGTTTGATGAAGAAAGTTTTGAAGAACTAATAAATGAGTACAAAGATGATGGAAAAATATTAGCAAGAATCGCAAGCAATCCGTATTTACCAAGTTATGTGGCATTAGAATTATTCAATAAATACTTCAATAGCCGAGATGTGGTATATGCATTGTTGAATGAGGAGCCTGCATTTACTTTGGAACAATTTGAAAAGATAGTTAATAGATACAAGAATGACAAGTGGATGATGAATAGCGTGTATTTTACTTTAAAGGATCATTACAAGAAATCTCCGGAAAGAGACGATATTATCGAAAGAACGGAAAAACTACTCAAAAAATGGTTCCGTATATGACCATCTACTGACGATTGAAAGGGTGCTTGCGTAGAGTGCATAGGAAGGGGTTGGCGGCAAAATGAGTAACATTGCAAAAGCTATTGAAGTACTGGCTGGCGAGACCAGGGTGTGGAATTGGAATGAGATCGGGATGGAGTGGACATCAGCCTTGGTTGGTGTCTCTCCTACGGATTCTGGTGACAAGATTAGTATTATGTATGATGTAGCTATTGGTAATTTAGACGAGAGTTTGATTGATTGGAGCAATAAAGATGGAATGTATGGTTTAGAGAACACAGACTTCTGGGGTTTGCCTGTTAAAGATGATAAGGTTGGCAATTTTAGGGTGTTACACACTCCATGTCAAGATGGTCATGTAGATCAAGCATTGTTGGTAGTGGGGCCTAAATCTGCCAAAGAAGCACAACAGGCTGCTATGAAGGCAGGGTACGGTGAATGGTTTGAAGATTTGCAAGAATAGGCGTCCCTCTACTATTGAGGCAGAACGGTTGGCAGAAACATCTGATGACGGTGTGGCATACATAGTAACCTACAACGATAACTATCCAAAGCGTGAATTGGACAGACGTGAAGTAAAACCAAGAAAGCAAATGCAGTCTTTAGAGGATGTGGGTAGGTCGTGGTTGCTGGATCCCGTGGTGCCTGAACACGGACAGTTTCCCAAAGAAAACAAGAGGAGGTCTTCAATGATAGTTAGAGCAAGGGACGTGTGGACTGATGAGGAAGTAGATATTTCTAGACTCATTAAGTTTGCACAAGCTTGGGAACAAATGGGCAGCACAGTATCTAGACAGTTGATAGCTATCATGGAGAGTCCTGAGGCTGAGGTAAATCCACGTGCTATCTCTGAAGCTAAAGACTTTATTGGTGGTTTTCACGAAGAGATAGATGCTGCAATCGCTGAGTTTGAAAATACCATGGAACATGCCAGCAGGCCCGGTGATGATGAGGAATGAGGGCAGATGCTATGAAAAAGATGATAGTAAAAGCTATTGACATGCTATCTGTAAATGGTAGTTCTCAAGAAATAACTGAAGAAGACATAGCCAAGGTGGTTGGGTCCAAACCAGATCACTTTGAAACTGGGATGCATGATAATTCTGTGTATGCAGCTTATTTCAACACCTCTATGAAGCGTTCCCCTAAAGGAATTCATGCCGATGGTGAGTATGGTGAAATATTTATAGATAAAAATGCTCATGTTTATGTTGGTATCTTCAATCCAGAGTATGATGAGAGTGATGAATACGATGAAGACGAAGATCTTCCAGAACAGCAATTTAATTTTTTCCATGGTACATATCCTGGTACCACAGTACACAGTTTAGCTGAACTAGAAGAGGTTTGGAACAGCGACGATTGGCACCAGGGCGATCTCACATTGTGATGTTAAATACCTGGCTTGAACAAATCGGCAGCGTGCACGGTATACAAATAAAGTACAAGGATGAGTCCATATTTATGAAGTTTCTTGGGTTGATATTATTTTTTAATAAGAATTTTGCTAGCTGGTATACCACCACTATCGGCAATACTATTTATTTTCCAACTCGTAAATGGGTGCAGGAGTGGGAAGATCGAGCGGTAAGAGTGTGCTGGCATGAATTGGTACATGTATTAGATAGAAAGATGCTAAATGATAGATTTCCATTTTTCTATGAGCTGATTTATTTATTTCCGCAATGCTTGGCTGTACTGTCAGTATTTTCGCTGTTGTCATTTTTTTCGCTGTGGTTTTTATTTGCGTTGGTGTTTTTGATTTTTCTTGCTCCCATACCTTCCTGTGGTCGTGCCTGGTTAGAGACCAGGGCCTATGCCATGAATATGTACATAAGCTATTTAAAGATGGGTGAAGGTTACAATGCTGAACAGCATGTGCAAGTGTTTGAGCCGGAATTTATGAGCGTGAACTATTATTACATGAGTGGTGACTGGAAGCAAACTAAGGAAAATTTGATAAACTGTTTACGAAAATTGCCGCAAACGCACGTTGCATTCAAAAAAGCACGAGACTGGTATTCCAAGTAATTTATCAGCTCAAGAAAAACAGTACAAGGGTGTAATGGAGGGGCCGTGGTAAATATAAAGAGAGAGTCGTATTCGAGTGTGCCTTTCTATTCCTTATCGGCATCAAAAGTGGACTGTTTCATGGGGTGTCCTAGATTATTTTTATATAGATACCTGAGAAAGCCATTTGACATACAAGAAAACAAATATTTTGCTTTGGGAAACTTGGTACACAAGACACTCGAAGTCTTTCACCTAATAGCACAATTTGGTACGATGGTGGTGCCGACCACCACAGCCACAGGACAAAGAGCACCTTTTGATCCTACTCAAGCTGCAGAGCTGATGAAGTACGCCTTTTATGTAGCCATGCAACAGGAGGGGTCTGAATACAAATTTAGATTAGGGATACTGTCCAAAGAAGACCTGCAAAGTGCTAAGAACATGCTCAAGAATTATTTAAAGACTGTGAATTGGAATGCAACTACTGTGGGTGTTGAAATAAAGTTTATAATTGACATAGAGGGCATCGAGGTACACGGAAAGATAGATAGAGTGGAACTAGATGGGAACGTGTTGAGAATAATAGATTACAAGACCAACAAAAGACCGTATTCAGAAAAAGAAGTTGAAGAGTCTGTGCAGCTAAGTACTTACAGTCGTTGGGTGGAACAGTCAAAAAATAAGATCATGGAGCATTTTGGTGTTGAGTCGATAATACCAAAATATGAATATAACTTCCTGCTTTCTCAAAAGAAGCGAGAGTATACTGTCTCAGAGGCATCTTTACGTGCGGATGCAGAGAAGTACAAGAAGACCATGAGTGCCGTGAGATCTGGAAAAGGATTTCATCAAAACTTCAGGTATAAGATGTGTGGTTTGTGTGACTATAAAGGGTACTGCCTAGAGGACAAGAAGAATGACATCACAGTGAATGATGATAGATGTGCGGAGTGTGACGGTGTTGGGTGCGCTGTTTGCCGAGGAGGGTCTAACTAATGTACCATTATGATATACGCAGGAGAAGCAACGCAGCACTTGCCCTTCTCAAGGAATTGGCTGTAACACACGGACCATTGTTCATAACGCATGACTTGAAAAAGACTGAAATGGATGACCTAACCAATTATCCATTCGTTGTATGTGCGGATGAGCACAAAATTGAAGTAATAAAGGACAGGCTTGGAGGTTTGTGCGGGGCTTGTATCTGCGTAGACTACGAGACGTGAGGTGGAGGTGCGCCGTGGACAATAACAAACTTTTCGCGAATCTGTTGCGTCGTATTAATCGTAGGTGGTGGGTGCAATATTATGAAACACCGGTGTTTGAATCAATCAGAGACGAGGATTATACGATGTATGGCATCGCGTATTACAGATGGCTGCGACGACTTGAACTACGGAAGATAATTGATTCTTCGAAAGTTTTTAATGCAACCATAGAATGAGTAAGGTGGTGTGGTATGCATGAAAGCATGCGCAAAATGTTTGTTTATGCGATGCGCGTACTAAAATTAAGCAAGTTCTTTATTGGTCTTTCTGACAAAGAAAAGCGCACTGTCATAAAGAGGCTTAGATTCCCTTTTGTGTATGGAATCCTTTCGTCAGACATTGAAGAGGTACTTGAAAATGTCAAGAAAAATTGATCTTTGTGATGGTAAGTACACTATCATCATTCCTGATAACTGGGGCAAAGAAAAATTCGAATGCCTGCGATACGGCGAAAGTTGGCGTGATTTGACCGGCGACAAGATGGTTGCAGCTTTATGTGAGGAAATCATAGAACTTCAAGAGAGCATTAAAAGTGGATGTAAAACGCACGTGATAGAGATTGAGGCGTGTAATACTGCGCTGAAATACGAGAGCGAGAAGTGGGCGGAATGGGAGGCTAAAGCCAGGCTGCTTGCTATGCAGGCAGCAGAACTGGCTTATGACGCCTACGGTGCTGATGCCAATCCGGAATACTGGTTGGATTGGGTAGAAATGGTTATTAATGCGTGTGACTCCATAAATAAATTCTTGGTGTGGGCTGTAGCAAAGGAGTGAGGTAATGACTGCAGGCGAAAGACTGATTTGGGCTGCTTGGTTTGTAAAAGTGTTGGATTTTAATACCAATAACACAGAAATACTAAAAGATTCGAAAAAATGGGAAGAGTTTGAAAGTGCTCGTATGCATCAAGCGGCAGAATCTGCAACAGGTATTGTTAATAGATTGCGTGAACAAGCAGATAGCATAGAAGATGGTTTTGGTTTAAATTCTCCGGTTACGAGAATGGTGCATGACATGCTTGGTTTTTATAAACCTGTGTGAAGAAATTATAGAACTTCAAGAAAAGCTTGAAGTATATAAGGAAGCGAAGGAGACGAACAAGTGACTAATACGATAAAGCTGGGTGTTGATGGTGATGCTGCATACGCTCTTTATGGGGGAGACTTGGGCAGCGGTCAAGCACATTTTGTTGACATCGCAGGTGAATACAAGGATGATCCAAATAAGGTGTACGTAAGCTGTCTGGCTGCGTTTTATTCGTTGAGGGAAGACCTGCATCAACAAGGCATAGAAATTGGAGCACTGAATTATGAGTGGGCAGATGAGGCAAAAGCATTGATGTTTGGACCACCTAGTCAGTTCAACTTCATAGAAATAGGCAAGATTCGTAAAATAAATCAGGGAAAACTATGCAATCTTCAAAAACCCCAATCTTACGTAAAGATAAACAGTGTGGAGATTTGCAAAGGTGAGAGCATGACGGCGTATCTGGTTGTGGAAGACAACATCAGGATTCAAGTGGAGTTGCATGTAGATCGTGCTGGAACTCCCAGAGTACTTGTTAGTAAGAAGGATGCTTTGATAGTTAATTGCTTCGAAAATGTATACGGAGAAGAAGATGAGTAGAACAAAACTTGCAGTACGTACACTTGCCCCAACTGCCACTCTTATTGTGTTGTTTGTTTCTCTGTGTATTATTAAAGGGTGCTGCGGTAATGACACCGAAGTTGATGTTGATAACACAGAACTACTGTCAGTGATCAATGTAGACGATACTTGTTGGATTTGCAAAACAGCAGCGTGTGTGAACATTGATCGGGTACAATTATGGTACTGCAATGACCCAGACGTAGTTTTTTCGTTCATTAACGGGTACCGCATGATGATGTATTCTGTTGGGTGCGAACAATTTAAGGAGGCCATGATGAAATGCGGAAAGAAGCATGTACAAGCAGAAAAAGTAACAATAGACGATACGGACTCTCTGTACCATCTTTGTGATTTACGTTTAGCCGCCTGCGAAGCATCTGGTGAGAAAGAAGCCTGTGATCGTGCCGAAGACTGCGTACAGGCACGGTATCGCGCTGAGTTGGCGAATTCAATGAGATAAATAGTATGAAAACGAAGAAGACAGTGGATCTAGAAGCCGTGCGTACTGCTGTAGCTGACTATATGAGGAGCGAAGGCTGTTCGTGTTGTCAGAATCGGGAAATGCATAAATTACACGAAGAAGTATTAGCCAAATTGCTGCATGTTAGAAAGTACAAGGACGGATCCGGGTACGACTTCGGAAAATACGAATCAAAGAAGGAATAAAATCATGACTTCTGCGCTCAAAGGTGTGGAGTGGTTTGCAGAGGAAAATGCCAGGCTTAATGCCCGTATAGCAATATTAGAAGCTCGCATAGAAATGATTGAACTTGAGCGTGATAATGCATGGGCTGAGGTGGCCGAGTTAGAGTCAAAGAACGCTGTGTTGGTAGAGCAGGCCATGCACATCAAGTGCCCGTGGCATGAGAAGTTTATAGCCGCAGAGGAGAAGGCCGAGAGGTGGAAGCGGGCGGCTGCGTTGCTTGCTCCCCGCAATCAGCAAGACGCTAGTGAGACGGTGGAAGATACTGTGGCGTGGGCGTACTCGGAAGCCGCGCCCAAAGAGCCTGGTGCTGTGTGTCCAGAGTGTGGTGGTAGCGGCAAAGTAAGGACCCGAGGATAGGTATTGGATTGGATCTGCACCATGCCCTACCTGCAGCCAAAAGCGTTCGGTGTCTCAGGAAAAGGAGGAATGAGATGGTATCAAATAAACGTGTAGTGCGCGCAGACCAGTCTCCGATGAACCCGAAGCGATGGTGCTTGACGTTGGAGTGCGGACACGAGGTGTGGGTTACTGCCAAGCGACGTCCGAAACGTGCAATGATCATCTGTGTGGAGTGCGGAAGAAGTAAAAATGTTTGATAAGAAAGTACTGCTGATTGGTGCCGGTGGTTTGCTGGGGCAAGCCATCGTTGCAGAATATAACAAGTTGTTTGTTCGTAAACTGCTAAGCTTTTTTCTAATACACAGAAACAAAAAACAGTTAGATATCACCAACAGGATCCGAATAGAAGAAGCAATCAGTGTTTACAGCCCAAACATCATTATCAACGCCTCTGGATACACCAACGTAGATGGTGCTGAAAAAGAACCAGAACTGTGTAACAAAATAAATGGTATAGGGGTGCGGAATCTAGCAGAAGCAGCAAACCACTTAGGTATCAAAGTCATTCATATTTCTTCTGATTATGTATTTTCCGGGTCCGCAAGAAAGCCGTATGCTATCGACGCACAATTTGCCCCTATAAATACCTACGGAAACAGTAAGGCGGTTGGTGAGATCAATATAAGGAGCACTTTAGATCCAGCATTCTACAAAATAATTCGTACAAGCAGCTTATTTGGTCCGTACAAGGAGAATTTTCTATACAGGCTAATTCGCAGGATCGTAATTTCTTCTGATTTAACCGCGCCTATTATCATGACCGACAAGATGCGCACAGCTATAACCAACGCAAACGAGCTAGCAAGGTTTATATTGAATCTGTGCGAGCACGACCACTTGTATAAAGCGTTTGACAATACCATTCATTTTACAAATACAGGTAGTATGACTAGGTATGAATTAGCCAAGAAAGTGATACATGGGCTGGGTGTGGATGAACATGTACTCAGAAAGGGTGATTTTGTAGCAAAAGAGTCAGCAGCGAAAAGGCCAACATACTCCGTATTGGATCTTAGTAAAACGGTTGACAGGTATACAGTAAATTCCTGTGAACATGTTCTAGATGAGTACATAAAGACATTTGCTTTATACGATATATTGAAAGCGTGTAATGTACCAGTAAAACAAGTTTCGACGTGGGTGAAGAGGAGACAGGAATTATGAAATACAAAGTGCAGGTTGATTTGACATTAGATTGTGGGTCAAAACACTGCAGAAACTGCAGATTTCTGGTTACCACAGAAACCATACGCTATACACATGTTTATGTTGAAGAATTTAGCCACACAATACGCTGTACTTTGTTCGACAAAATTGTGGAATTTAGAGGGTTGAATGCAATGCGTTTGGATGAGTGCTTGCGATTTCTTAAAAAACTAGGTAAATAACTGCAGGTGGTTTAGGATCGATGTTGGAACACGACCTACAGTTAGGCGAGTTGATAACTTGGGGTGATATCGTCTACGAGGTATTTAGCCTGTTCATGTGTACCGATGGCCCATTCTTGGCTAGGTTGCGTCGGCTAGATACGATGCAGATTACTCAAGGAGTTGTGCTTGTTGGTACGCTGGTTGGAAATAAGAAGGGGTACACCAGGAAAAAGCAATCTATTGAATTGTTTGGAGATGAGTTTGCTGGGTGCTAAATACACAGGAGACCGTGCGTAGAAAAATACACGCTATTGGAGTGAGATGTACCATGAAAGACTTACAATGTCAAATGTACCATGATGGAGTACAATGTACAGGCACTCTCGTATACCTAGATAGATACAGTACCTGTCTTGGTACCGTAGAGGGACTAAACGGAAATCAAATAGCAGAGATATTTAGGTGTAGTGTATGCAAGGAATTGATCGTAAGACCGTACAGGTGGCATGTGGCTGGTGAACAGGACAAGCATGAGCTTAGAGATTTTATAAGTGGTAAGAATGGAATGAACTATTCAGTGTTGTTGACAGAAGATGAGTTGCTTTTGCTAGATGGTCATGCATCTGAACGAGTACAAAAGATGATTGAATTCATAAAAGCGTGCACGGAGTATTAAATGATAGTTGGTAATAAAAAGTATTTTCTTGAGTGTCTTAAATGCCATACTAATTTTGAATGTAATGAGGAAAATTACAAAAAGTATACTGACGGATCTGGATTCAGCATTTTTTGCCCAGTGTGTAAACGTATGTATGCAGGAGGATTGGTGGGTGTTTTAAATCTGGTTGGTGTGAAAATCAAAAAACACCATGAAACTAAACCCAGAAGTATACATATGTCTAAGTGGCTGCTGCTGTAAGGAGGTGCAATAATGGCACTGATAGTTATTGGATCAATCTTCGGGGTCCTTACCGCTACTACAATATTTCTTATCATTCGAGGATTGAAATATACTGACGAAACAAAGGTGGCTGCACATATTGTTCCTGCTTTGTTTACTGGATTGGCTGCCCTTACCGTACTGGTTTGGTTTTTTATAGAATTGAACAGTTGTCTAGCTTGTATATACGGACACTGGGAAGAACGAAATATAAGATGGGGTTACTACTCTGGCTGTCAAGTTGTAAATGTGCGGGTAGAAAAATAGAATGAAAACCCACAAATGGGCAGAAATAAAGACCAGAAAGTTCTCTAAGAAAAAGATTTATGATCTAGACAAGCGGATAAATAAGATAAATCAGAAGTTATATGAAACGGAAATGAAAGAAGCAAAACAGTGTGCAGCAGATGGTTGCAGGAAAAAGTCCAGCGCAAGTGTGGCCGAGATTGTCATTAACCACAACTGGGTACGTATTGCTGGATTGTGTTCAGAACATTTCGCGCAGAGACTAAGAGAGCTGGCCGATAAAGCAGAGAGACTGGTGAAATGCCCGTATTGTGATGGTACCAAATGGACTACTGCTACTGATGGCATTCATGCTATGTCTTTCAAGTGTGTTTGTCCAGAGTGTGTCGGATACGGAAAAGTTACAAGAGGTAGAGCACATGATATCAGAAAAGGCATGAGCAAATGAAATGTTCAGCCACATTGCGTTTGGGTGACGATTATGGGGACAACACTAGTACCTTCCGATGCCAATTAGAGGAAGGACACCAAGGACCGCACCAAGAAGTATTTAAACATACTGGTGTTAGCGGTAAGGAAGGAAAGGTGGTAGTGACTTGGGAAGAAGACGAGGGTGAAGAATTTTATTTCAAGGATCGTTTTTTCTCTGATGAACTAAAAAGAACGTGTAAGAGACTGGACGGTCTTACTACAGAGGAACAAGACACTGCAGCTATGCGTTTGTTTGAAGATGAAGAGTTTACCAAAGAGGAAATAGCCAAGTGCGCTTCTTGTGAACTATTTTCAAGATGCCAAGATAGGATAGAACCGGAGAAAGTAGAAGATGGACTCTAGTACATTTCGTCCTTGCAAAATGTGTATGGAACACACCTGTAAATGGTGGAGAATTACACCGGAATCTGACAACCTAACTACGTACATGTATCCTGCCAGGTTCTATGTAGCTGATAGTAATGGTAAACTTAAGGAGATCGTTTCTCCTGGGTACTGTACCAGGAAAGGGTCACCACTTTGTTTTGAGAAGGGTGCATGATCATGTACAGGGTGTCTGAATGCCCAGAAGACGAAGTAAGATTGCAAAGCGGTGCTATAGTACATCCGCTAGTCACATTCACTACAGATTCGGGACATCCAGCAGCACATATCATTCAAGACAGCGGATGTTATGTACTGTTGTTGGACCGTGATGACTATTGTATACTTACACCGTGGTGGTTTCCCGAGGCTGTGGCTGCAGTAAGAATGCTTCCGATGCCCACAAAGGACAACACGTTTTATGATTATGTGGAGAGGGACCATGAGTGATGATCTTGAAGAGTTTGGTACCGAAGTGGGTGATGATTCTAAGCCTGATAGTGAGAAAGAGCTTAGACCAAAGCTTACTAAGGCGGAACCAGGAGATGCGATGGTTCCGGACGCATCTTCAGGCGAATTTAGATACGAACAATGGTCGATAGGTGGGAATGGTTGCTTTTTTGGTGCAGGAACAACCGTAGAAATACTACCGCCAGGAATGTATAAAGCATGTATGAGTGAATCTGGGCCGTACGTAGAAAGGATGGACATAAAGATAGATGATCTTATGGAGGCACCAGATGGGTTGTCAAAACAAGTTTTTGATGAGATACAACTATTTTGGACCAAGGAAGAGGTGTTCAGGCATTATGGTTTCTTGCACAGACGTGGGTATCTTTTGTTTGGACCAGCCGGGAGTGGTAAAACTGCTTTAGTGCAGCTTATTTGTCATAGAGTGGTCAGTGAGGGAGACATAGTTTTGATGTGTGAAAATCCTGGTCCTTTACAACGAGTACTCAAGATGCTAAGAAGTATAGAATCAAACAGGCGTGTAGTGTGTGTCTTTGAAGATATAGATGCCATTGTTAGTAATTATGGAGATTCGAAGATATTGTCCATACTTGACGGAGAGGATCAAATCAATAGGGTATTGAATATTGCTACCACCAATTATCCAGAAAGACTAGATAGGCGCATCGTGGCTCGTCCAAGGCGGTTTGATAGAGTGATGAAGATTGGTGCCCCGTCTGCACAAACCAGGTATTTATACTTGAAGAAGAAGTTGAGTATAGGAAAAGATGAATTAGACACTTGGGTTGAAAAAACAGAGGGACTGTCTTTTGCATCTATGGCAGAGCTAGTAATCAGTGTAAAGTGCCTGGATCATGACTTTGATAGTACCGTGGAGCTGTTGCGTAAGATGGCAAAGGGTAAGTCTTCGAGTGAAGACTACGCAAATAACCACATAGGTATTTGCCCTAGCGTGGCGCAGAAATAAATTGAGCAACAAAAAGAAAAAGACGATTATAATGGTGGCTGCGTCTAAGGATGCAGATCTTCCAGCTAATTTGGTATTGAAAAAGGTTTGTGATGAATTTGGCGGTAAAAGTGGAGGAAGAGCCGATTTTGCTCAGGGTGGTGGTGTGGACCCCGAAAAGTTCAATGTGGAGCGGATTTATGAGATCATAGAAGAGATACTTAGAAATAAACACAAAGGAGACAAATAATGGCCGGTAGAAGGATGGATTGTGGACACAACGAGGATGCCGTTATTTGGGACGTCGCTTTGAAGAAGACCGTGTGCAGTTCTTGCAATGCAGAAGCGGTAAATGCCTCGTTCCTTGCACGCCTATTGGATTCACAACAAAATGAAGCAGCATTTAAAACGATACACGAAACGTTCAAGGAGAGGCCGTCAGAGGAGTATATGCGTGAAGCCATGAAAACTTATAAGAACATGCACTCAAGCGATCCTGATCATATGCAGGGGTTCATTAAGTTGATGGAAATGGCCCTGCAAGTATATAATACCAAAGGAGAGTGACAAATGTTTATAAAAACTGGTGATGCTATGGAAGTGCAGAAGGTGTTATGCGAGTGTGGGGGAGAAATTGACGAGAGCACCAAGAAGTGTAAAAAGTGTGGTAAGGACTATAACGAAAAGAAGGCAGATTTGGTTAAGCATTCCGATGAGCATGGGTATCCCGCGTCATGTGGGTGTACTACATCATGGGGAGGTGCATAGATAAAATACTGTAAGAGTGGTGGTGTTAGGAACAAACTCGAAAAAGGAGAATGAACGTGGCAGAAGAAGTGAAGGAAACTGTGACCGAGACTGCAGAGACCTGTTGCAAGAAGGTGCTAACCCTCAAGTCTGAGGCTTTGCACGGTATGGCGAAGTTGATGGATGCCATCTATGCAGATGACGAACCGGCCGCTAAGGGCACCAAGGCTGCGCTGCGCCGAATCCGTGTGTCTATCATGGAGATGGTGCACCTGGCCAAGACAGCCCGCAAGGACGTCCTGGAGCTGATGAAGTCGGGCAAGTGATGTCGCCGCAATGTGCCCGGTGTTGGTAATAGTGCTGGCACCGGGCACATTCGTGTAAGGAAGGTAGCAAACATGCTACATATTTATTTAAAGAAGGAAGAAAATGAGTACGCAGTTTCAAAAAGATAAGTGGGTTCTGTGGGAAGCAATAAATAAATATGCACAGTCCAGTGGTAATGACAAGTACCTGGCGGAAGAAATAGAAAGACTTATAAAATCTTTGGCAGAAAATTTGTATACGCACACTGCGGAGAAGTTCTACGAATTTTATGGTATGCCCGTAGGTGGATGACGTATCCCCACCAGGAAGATCGTATGATTCAATCATCGTTAAAATATGAAGCTCATGGATGTTCTACGTCCATGCCAGATGGGCACAATAATGACAGTAACGTTACTTACACAGCAGTGTACGTTAACAATGAACCAGATGACTGCGCAAAAGAAGATGAATTCGAAGGGATGTTGTTTAGTGCGTGGGAGTCAAACTATTGGTGGCGCGATTGTGCCAAGGATGATTGTTTTTCTGTAGAAATGCCTGTACTACCCTTAATTGAAAAGAAAGTGTGGACCTTCAATCATAGCGGAGTTAGACCGTGGACAGGAAAAAACTTTCACAAAAGCGTACATTGACCAGCGGCTTTTTCGCAGTATAATACACACATGAACATACTCTTCTTAGACTTTGACGGCGTGTTTATCTGCTGTGCCGGTCCCTCTGCACGATTGCCTTATCCTCCTGCTGTAGATGCACTGAACGATTTAATCAAGCGTACCAATTCTCAAGTGGTGGTGTCTTCTGCATGGCGCATTGGCTGGACCATTGAGAAGCTGCAGCAGACCTTAGATGAGTTTGGTGTGTGGTGTAAGGTAATCGGAAAAACATGCAATACTACATACGATCATGATAGCAATAAACAAAGCACTAGGGGCGAGGAGATTGCTGAGTGGTTGGGTGAGTGCGGCTTTGGGCACCGTGTGACAGATTTTGTCGTTGTCGATGACGAGACTTGTGACATGACCAACTTACCACAAGACAAGATCTTATATGTTGAAGACGGTTGGTTTAACAAAGGGCTGACTCAAGAGATGGTGGACAAGTTTCTAGAAAGGAAGTAAAGGAAATGCATAAAAGATATCATGATTATATTGAAGCGCTGTCAATCTTCATGAAGTATGATCCGGACGGTACATGCGTATTGTGCGCCGAACACGATGTTATATATGCACTTGTAGATACTAAAAAAATCTCTGCACAAGATCTCAATAAGCTGAAGGAACTTGGATGGTGTATAACTAATGATGGTAAAAGTTTTTATACGTACACATAACAAGGAGATCTTTCCATAAAAACTAAAGCGTGCTTTGTAAGACACCTCGTGTCCAGAGTACATGGAAGGATCGCGTTTTGAACTCATGCGCTGGGCAGCAGGCAGTGGATGGATGCGTGGGAGAGCAAAATGAAAGAGATTAACAAGCAGGTAATGCGAGTAGACTGCTCTCCGCTGAACCCGAAGCAGTGGTGCCTGACGCTGGAGTGTGGGCATGAGATGTGGGTGACCAGCAAGCGGCGTCCGACTAGAAGGAAAGTTGTTTGCGTCGAGTGCAAAATGCAGTACGGGAACATTGCGCCCAAGGAGGAGGTGGAGGGATGAGCGATACCGTTGACGAAGGAACGATCCAGGATCTCCAGTGCTACATCATTACCCTGGAGTCCGAGTTACGTAGCATCAAGAAAGCGGCTGAGTTATTTTATGCAAGCCACACCCACGGAAACGTAATCTGTGCTGTGTGCGAGGCAGTAAAGCAGGTAATGGCATTGCTCCAGATGGTAAAAAGTTGTAATACACCATGAAAGTGAGTGACTTGTGAGAACTAAGACTAAGAAGAACACTGTTGAAGCCAGGCTTGATCGTCTAGAACAAATCGCACAGTTGGTGCTCAAACATATCAGCGCAGCGGGTGACAGAAACCGAATTTACGCCAACAAGAAGATGGCAATGCAGGCTGATGCTGAGGCAGATCGCTTGTGGTGCATGCAGGCACAGGAAAATCAAACGGTGGCGATCAAATTTCTACAAGAAATGGAGAGGAACAAGTCATGAGAGCCCGTGCGATGCGTTATCAGAAGGCCCAAGAGAAGAGACAGGCGCGTAATAAGAAGAAGCGCGCTGCTACCAGACGTTTCCAAAATGCTAAGGCGCACTGAGTAGTTGATTTGTCTCTTTATTTTCCTTTTCACTAAACACACCTTAAATTCCTTATCTTAGAAAGTAATATACTTGTCCTTGGTGTAATAACCAAGGAGCGAGTAAATGTTTTTTAAAACTGCCTCTATTCCCATCATAGCCTTATTCGAAACCAACGGCAAATTCCACAAACTGGCATCACAGAACGATGACTTGCCTGGGCATGCCCTTGATAAAATTAAGGGCAAGTTGAACATGTTTGATAAGGACATGCTCAAAGCTATAGCTAAAGTATATAATATCTCCGACAAAATTTCTGATTATGTATTTCCTGTTCCGCGTGCTGTAACTGCTAATATACCCAACGGCAACCGAGATAGATTTACTGATGGTGAGTTATTGCGTTTTGCTGAACTACATAAGTGTCGGGTTTATGAGACTTTCCGCAATGATCCTATCCACATTGAGCACAATGCTGCTGACCCGCGCACTGCTCGTGGGTTTATACCTGATGCAGCCTACAATAAGTATAACCACAAAGATCAACATGTGTTGACCATCGCTGCTATAGACACTAAGAAAGACATACCTTTTGCACAGGGCATAATCAGTGGTGAGATAAACAAGTTTTCGATGGGCTGTATATGTGATTCAGTGAAATGCGGAAAGTGTGGGAAGGTGGCCAGTTCTGAGGAAGATCTGTGTGACTGTTTGAAGCATGATAAGATGTCTACTTACAGTGACTGTTTGGGTGTGGAGTTCAAAGAGTTGTCTGGTGTGGATAACCCAGCCGATGAGACTGCCACCACTCAATATATGTTGATGGCAGCCAGTCTAAGAAAGATGGGCGTACAGGCAAAGGAACAAGCAAAGATTGTAAACCAGATTTTGAATCGTGGCGAACAAGTACAGTTAGCTAGGTACATCAAAGCAAACATAAATACTTTGCCTGAATCATTCTTGAAACTAGTTCAAACTATAATGTAGGTTATACAAACAAAAATTAATAACACATACGGCATAATATAGTATGCTGTAGAAACAGGAGAGCAAAAACATGGCAGGTTTGAGAACGAAGACTTTGGAAAAGGTGAACGGTTTTTTGAAGAAGGCTCAAAAGGAAGAAGAGCCAAAAGACGAAACTGAGGAAGCTCCTGAGCCTGAAGGTGGCGAAGAGGTCGAGGAAGAGTCTGAAGGTGAAGAAGCGGGTGACGAAGAGGTGCCCGCTGAAGGCGAAGAGGCTACCGAGGAAGAAGAGGCTGAGGAGCCAGAAGAGAAGACCGTTGAAGAGAAGGTCGATGATTTAACCGATAAGGTTGACAGTTTGGCTGATGCAGTCAACCAGTTGCTTGGACTTGAAGAGAAAGAGCATGAGTTAGAGGAAACGGAACAGGGTGTTGAAGACGATTTTTCAGAGTACGTGGAAATGGTTGATGATGAAAACGCTGAAGAGCTGTCCGAGGAAGAGTTTGGAATGTCCCCGGATCAGTTTGTAACCTCTTCTGATAAGGGGAAGGAGCGAGGAATGACCCTAAGACAGAAGCGGCTAGCCCGCATGAAGATCTACAAGAAGTCCACTACTCTTGCCGATGAATTTGCTCTGGACAAGAGTTTGAAGAATAAGAAGGACCTGACTGGTACGCCAGTGGTTAATTACACTGACAAGTTGGTGAAGGTCCCTCCGACTCCGGACATGCTGAAAGTAGCAGAGCTTTCTCTGGAGTCTGATGATGCCAACACCAAGTGGACCGTGATGGATAAGCGCGGTCGTGCTCTGTACACCATTGCTCGTGGCACCATTAACCCGAAAGAGTTTAGTGACGCTGAGTTTGCGCGTGGCGTAATTCGCGACATGCACAAGATGGGTGTGAAAGAGGCACTGAAAAAGTACGGCGCTAAGCCCTGGGAAGATGAAGAAGACAAGAAGGACGAAGATAAGAAAGATGAGAAGGAAGCTAAGGCCAGTCTGAAGCAGATCGCTTCTGATTATCACCGCAAGTTTGCCCGTGCCATGCGGCTGGTGATTGCAGCCATGAACAAGAACATGATTAGGCCCATTCCGCTGAAGGGTGCCTTGATTGAGATCATGGCTAAGATGGGTGTTGAGCAGCCAATTACCATCATTGAAGCTGCATTCAAGTCCGCTGCTGATAAACACTTTGAAGTGGCGCTGGCTAATGCCGAGAAGCTTATGGACATGTCTGATGAGGCGTTTGTGGAATACGAGGCGCTGGTGCATGGTGGTGATGTGGCTCCAGTAGCCAGCCCTGAGCAAGAGGCTGAGATCGTAGCTACTGCCAATCTGTCAGAAAAGGCGCTAGACCTGCGTAGGCAGGCTGCAAAAGGGTCTGTTGATGTTTCTTCTGCTTCAGAGGAAGACGTTGACAGCTTTGACCAAAGACTGGCAGCGGTCGTGCCCAAGCCGCTGACTTGGAAACTGGCTCTTAGAGCCAGGAAGTAACGGGCAACTAGGTAATCCTAGAAAGGGGTGTCGAGATGATCGACCGCGAAAGAATGAAACAGTACATGCCGTCCCGGGTGTTCTACGATGTAGACCCCAACGCCGAGATCTATGCCGGGATGGTCGCATTCCTGGCTGTGGATGGCAATGGTGTAACCGTTGCTACCACTGCGCCGTCAGGTACCCGGCCCATTGGTACCTTCGAAAAGGACCAGGGACTGGCCTATGAGCGTTCATCTGTAGAGCAGCACACCTTCGATGCCAACAACCAGATCCTTGTCAAGCACCCGTTTGTAACTGCTGGTAAGGCGGAAGGCAAGTTGCAGAGTCTGGCTGGTGTTGTGTACACCGAGAATGTGGACTACACTGTCAACCTGACAAACGGCGTCATTACCCGTGTGGTTGGTGGTGCCATTGCTGCTGGCGAAACTGTAGACGTGTGGTATCGGTACACAGTCAAGGCCGGTGACACGATGTGGAATGGCGGAACCAACCTGGACCGCGTTCCGGACGACACTCTTGGCAGTGGTCAGATCACTGTCATCGAGGATTGGGCTCACATTTGGACCGACCAGTTCGTGGTAACTGATCAGTTCGCCGTTGGTGACGAGCTTCGGCCTGCGGCTGACAGTCGTTGGACCAATCAGGTAAACGGCCATCCGGTGTGCGGTATGTGCATCCACGTGCCTTCACCCGATAACCCCCTGTTGGGTGTGCGTCAGCAGATCTAAGGGGTAGGGGACTAAGGTAATAGAGAAAGGGAGAGATGTCATGAAATTCAACCCGTACTTGGACAAGATGCAGGGCAAGGTCACCATTGACCGAAAAACTGGTGAACCCTTCAACCCGCTGAACTTCTCTGCAAAGAAGGATGACAGCGGCAAGCGCAAGGTGTCTGCTAGTGAGCGCCTGTTCAACAAGGACAACGAGCTGAACGCTTCCAGCAAGAAAGACGCGCTGCAGAAGATCGCTGCCCTGTTCGAGATGGTGCAGGACGGCGAGTTCGAAGTCGCCACTCAGCCTGAGGGCTTCAAGGTTGATGCTGCCGAGCAGGATGCCCTGCTCAAGCAGGCTTATGCCGACCCGTCTGGTGAGGGGTTTGCTAAGCTTGGTCAGCAGATGTTGACCGTGGTGCGCGAGGTCATCGACTACGAAGGCGTAACCCGCAAGCTGTGGATGGATCGGCCGGTGAAGGCTGGCGAGACCATTCGGTACGACAAAGACGTGCATGTGGTGGCCTACGTCATCGGTGAAGATGGCGAGACTCCGCAGAGCGTGGTTGGTGGTAAGTACTTCTTCCCGCCCGAGTTCGAAGTGTCCGCTAACGTGTCCATCGAGCTGAAGGACCAGTACCGGTCGCAGTACAACATCCTTGAGCGTGCACAGGACAAGGCTCGCCAGGCCATTGAGTACCGCGAAGACCTGGCTGGTATTCGCCTGCTTCGTCGTGCATCCAACGTGGTTAACACCACCGTTGCGTTTGCTTCGATGAACCTGGGCGCGTTCGAGTCCCTGCGCTACCAGATCGAGCAGCACCGCCTCATGACTGCCGCTTTCCTGATTCACCGTCAGGAAGTGTCCGACATCGTGAACGTGCTGACCGCACAGGTTGACCCAGTGACTCAGCGTGAGATCATCATGGCTGGGTACATCGGTCACATCCTGAATACCGCAGTCATCACCACTGCTGGTACTAACAACATGTACGAGATCCTGCAGCCTGGTGAAGTGTTTGCAGTGACTCTGCCTGAGTACCTGGGCGGCATCTCGCAACGCAGTGATCTCATGAGCGAGCCTTACACCGAGGCAGTGAACGGCAAGCCCCGGCGCGGGTTCTACTGGTGGGAGATGCTCTGCCTGGCACTGATCAACGCCAAGGGCGTTGCCTACGGTCAGAAGATCTAACCACGAAACGAAAGGGTTGAAAGGAGAGAAATCATGAATCTGAAACTAGCACGGCGTTACCTGGATTTTGCCGCCACTGAGATGGATCAGAAGGGTCACAAGGACCTGGCCGATCGCATCGACAAGCACGTCGAGCGGCTGGCTTCTGCCGATCAGCGGATGGTGGACCTGATCGTGCGCGATCTCAAGAAAATCGCTCGCGAGTCCAATCGGCGTGATCGTGGTGTGGATGAAGACGCCAGTGAGCGCACTGATGAGCGGCCTAGCCGACTGTCCGCTCTGCGGCGTCGGCTGGCACTCCGCAAACGTCTAGCTGCTCGTCGTGAGCCGCTGTCTGAGCGCCGGTTGGCTTCCCTTCGCAGTCGCCGCAAGGCGCGGATGGAAGAGTATGGCGACGACGGCGACGAGGATCGCAGCACCGCGAGTGATCGGCTGCGCCGGTCACGGTTGGCTCGCCGAATCCGCGCTCGCCGGGAACGTGACCTAGAATAAGCAGGTGTGGGATGGGATTGCCCCACGGAGTGACTTCGTGTAATAGCACTCCGTGGGGCATTTTCATAAAAGGTGTTGAAATATGCACATAACAAGTAGTTCGGCAGAGTTTATGACACTGCTTGAAGATTTAGCACGACAGGTGAGAGATGCGCTTAGTCAGGCGCGTTTTGCTCAACGAGAAATGGAAGATGACATAATGGCGGCCGAAGACAACGGCGATACTGTAGCAGTAGATGAGTTGCGATTAGTACACGATGATTTCACTACATTTATTAAAGGTTTGAGGAAAGCAGTAGAAATGTATGACTCCAAGTGAGACAGCCACCAAAGTTAATAAAGTCATCCAATTACACAAGGATGACTTCATTTACGAAAAGGTGTATTTTAATCCTATGTTCACTGCTGATTTGTACCGATTGGTACCAGAGTTAGAAGAGGAAGGCGTGATATCCCGTTTATATGAATCTGAAAATGAAGATGGTGTTACGTATAAAGGTGCCTTGAAGTATGGTACCAGTTTGCTGCATCTGGGTAAGATTAGGCTGGATGGGGAAGACATCATAGTCGATGAGAAGTTGACTCCTATAAAAGCATTGGTAAAATGGATAGAATCGGTGTTGGAGGAGACTGAGGTAAAAGATATGATAGTAAAAGCGATAAATATTGTGTCTGTTGATAGACAAGAAAAATACTTAGATAGAGCTAAGACAATGATGCAGCAAATGAATGATATCATCAATTCTGGGAAATTGGGTGTAAAAGAATACGCAAAGCTAGAATCATTGAGTGCTAGGTTGTGGCACTCATTTGAAGACCTAAGACAGAACCTAGAATTGGTGGGTGGTCAAACAGTAATTCTATCCGTGAAAGTTAAAAGATCTGACTTATACGAAGTGGACGAATATCTTTCCAAAAATTATAGAAAATACCTTGTTTCAGCAGACACCACCTCAGTAAATCAAACATTTATATTTATGGTACCACACACTGAGGCAGACAAACTCATAGATTCGGGGTACTTTGAAGACATGGTTGAAGAAATTTCCGAATTGCATTCTGTAGAAGCTATAGATTATGATTTTACAGATGAACCTAGATCTGAAAAGAACACCTTAAGAACAAACTGGGTAAAGGATTATGATATTTAGTAATACTTTACAATTGAACGTGACTTTTTAAAAATAGAAAATGATGATGAATTCTAAAACGTGAAAGGTGAAAGCCATGATAGTGAAAGCGATAGAAGTACTGAGCATATGTAAAACTGCAAAGAAATTTACAGTTTATGTTTTTCATACTCGTGGTGATATCTATCCAGAACATGAAGAAGAAGTACAAGCCACAAATCTTGAAAGTGCATGTAAACAGGTTTCTGATAAATTTGGTTATAAATGGATAGGAAAATCAAAAGGTAATTATGGATTTTTTGCCGTAGATGTTGATTATTTCAATGAATGGCACGGTAAATATCACGATACACGCAAAAATAAAAAAGAAGATTTAGAAAAGGAACTAAATGAATCTATAGAAACAATAAAATCCGGCAGAGACGATGAATTTCGTGGTTTGATGTGTCTTTGTGATGATTACAATGCCTATGGTGCCAATGAAGAAGACGACGATGACTAAATAGTTTTTAGTGATACTTTACAATTGACTCGAAAATGGTAACATTGTTGGCAGTGTTTTTGTCTCATAAAATACGTCTTTATCCAAATGACAAACAGGTGTCTTACCTGAAACGTGCTTGTGGTATCAAGCGTTTTGCTTATAATTGGGCGTTAGCTGAGTCTAGAAAACTATATGAGCAAGGCATAAAAACTTCCGGTTACGATCTCAGTAAACGATTTAACGCAATAAAACGGGAACAGTTTCCTTTCGTACTAGAAGTATCAAAATGGGTGTCTCAAAAAGCCATTTATGATCTTGAAGACGCTTACAAAAATTGGTGGAGTAAACGTGCGCGTGCCCCCAAATTCAAGAAAAAAGGTAAGTGCAAAGATAGTTTTTATCTGGCCAATGATGCAACAAAAACTGTTGAGCACAGAATTTATATTTCTAAGTGTGGGTGGGTGCGCATGTCTCAGTCTTTGCGTTTTCCTGGTCACGTGATGTCTGTAGTAATTTCAAGTGAATATGCTAAGTGGCATGCTTCTATCCAAGTGGAATTGGACGGCACCTGGTCTTGTCCTCATACTTGCAAAACCCAAGCAGTGTGTGGATTGGACATGGGTGTACGTGACTTAGTGGTATTAGATGATGGCACTAAGTACTTAGCCCCTAGGAGTCTGCGTAAGTCCGAGAAAAAGTTGAAGAGACTGAATCGTGTAGTCTCAAGGAGGGTAAAAGGATCAAACCGTAGGAAGAAAGCTGTGCATATACTAAGTAGAGTCCATGAGAAAGTGACTAACATACGCAAGGACTGTATACATAAGATCACTGCTAAACTAGTAGAAGACTACCGTATCATAGGTATGGAAGATTTGAACGTCAAGGGTATGATCAAAAATCATCACTTGGCCAAGTCTGTGTCTGATGCTGCGTTTGGTACAGTCAAAAGCCAATTGGAGTACAAGACTGAGCTGTCAGGATCAGTATTAGTCAAAGCAGATCGCTTTTACCCATCGAGTAAGATGTGTTCAAACTGTGGACATGTCTTAGACACTTTGCCGTTGCGTATACGTGTTTGGACTTGTCCTGGGTGCGGTGCAGTACATGATCGTGATGTCAATGCTGCTAAAAATTTACTAAATGTCGCCTTAAGGTATAAGGAGACTGTAAACGCTCGTGGAGTAGAAAGCTCTGGTACTGGTGATTTTACTAGTACGAAACTGTCTACTGTGAAGCGAGTACCCGGCAGCCGCAGACCAACGGTGGTTTCGGTTCAAGTCCGGGGTTCCTAAAGGAGAGAAAGATGAAGCAAGTAACCATGCCCAAGCGCCTAACCCTCAAGTACCTACTCGATAACAAGTTGCCGGTATGGGTACAGAACATGACCGGTCGTGGGTGGATCCCTTCTGGTGGTCGTAAGGCCGTGCCGTGCCTTATTACCATTCAGATTGGGACTGGTGACACCCGAGACAAGATGTGGATTCCGCCTGGTGCTGATCCTGTGTGCTTGACCGACCAAGCCGACATGGACACACTTCGCACCAGCCGCGATCTCTTCAAGGCTATTGACAAGGGTGCGCTGGTGTTGCTGAATCCAGAAGAGGCTGACAAGTACTACGATGAAAATGACACCCGCCGCGAAGCTTTGAACCGCAAGCTGCATGCACTTCAGACCGAGGAAAAGTTGGATGGTGTGGCGGTCAGTGACGTGGGGTCCATCATTGAAGACGTGTCTATCGATGACTCTTTGTTGAACATGTGCCTGGGTCTGAAGCACGGCACTGTCAAGGAGTCTGATGCCCTTGAAATGGTGATGGAGCGTTCACCTTCTTACTCTCTGAACGACCTGAATTATTTGTCAGCGAATGGAAAGTTTGATTCGATCAAGAAGGTGGCGCAGCACGAGATAGACAAGCGTGACAAGTAATACTACTTTTTGGTGCAGCACCCGTCATCGAAGTAAAACCCGTCATCAGCTAAGAACTTCGCATCCTCTGCCGTATCCAGCAACGTTTCGAGGTATCTGCACAACTGCCTAGAAGTTTTTGCTTCTCCCACGTTCTTGGAGGCTAATACCAGCATTTTCGTCAGCTTCTCGACAGTGGACAAGGTTTCTTGCCGGTCTGCGAGGGCATTGTGAAATACTACCTCAAACTGCTCGGCGGCATTTTTGGCAGCCGATGCTTTGGAGAATTCTACCTGCGCTGTGTGCATCATATCTGACAGTTTCTTTAGCATAGTGTGTCTCTTTTTGTCTAGGCCAAGCCATCTCTGCCGAGCCTGATATCTTCAATCTTCATCAAAGCTTCCAGGTGTGTGTTCAGAGCGCGCTTGGCGGCTGCTACGGATTCGAACTCACCCAACCAACACCCGTCTGATCCCTGTGCCACACACGGTTCATGTCCTGCTTCGATGGCTGTCTTGTACAGTATCAGGATCAGACACTCTTGAAAACTCCCGTGCTTTCCGATCCACCTGCTGCCAAATTTGGTCCACTGATAGCCCATACTAATGCTCCTTTGTTAGGACGTTTAGCAGCAGCACCGCACCACAGCAACGGTGATCGCCGCTACGATGATTGCGTCCGCGATCTTGGCCCACCAAGGCATGATGGCCCACGTCATCTTGATCCTCTTCCACATTGAACGCCTCCTACGAATATTATACCACGTTTATTATACTCAGTCAATGTACGCGCATGTATGATATGTGACTACCAGTAGTCTGCCAGGTTACTCCAAGAAACGCGCACAGTGTCTTGCTCATAAGCACCGTTCACTAGTTTGCGCAGGAACTTGAGGAACACCTCTTCCGTGGGGGCGGTGAGTACCACCACTTCATTGACCTTGCCGTCCCTGTCCAGTACCATAATCGTGCACGTGGTCTTCATTTGGAGATCTCCTTTTCGTTATCCATCAAAAATAAAGACGCATGAGAGGTGTTGTTCCTGACATCTAAATTTATGCTTATTTGTGTCTGATGAATTTTAATTGAACGTGTGTGTTGTATAGTATCATAATCGCAGGATCACGAACAGGGGTATAAATATGCTAAAGAAGGCAACTTTTGGTAATGAGAAAAACGCATTTTACGAGTTTTCTAACAAAGTGAATTGGGCCATTTTTTGGAGAGAGCAGGGTGGTTGCCGAGACACCATTAAAAAGTGGGCAGAAAAGACAGGCATAGTTGATCCAGGTGCCTGGTACGAATGCCTACACGCATTCCTGTTTGGACACTGGAACAGCTCGGAACCCATTCGTCGCCCCTCGAAAGTACCAATCAAGGTGGCCACCAAACACAAGTTCAGTGAATTTTTGAAGCAGGCTGCTGAAAACCACCAAGAGTCACCTAAGCCAAATAGTTGGTACATAAATTACGGAATGACCAAGGATGCGTATGTGTCTGCCTTGGAAAGATCTTCCGACATCCCTGAGGAACAGGCGGCCATCTCCTATTTAAATACTAAGTGTCTGAGTCTTGGACACCAACTTTTTGAGGAGTACCTGTTAACTTTGGTGCCTGTAGACGAGGAGATGAAACAAACTGCTTCTAGGCTTCGCAAAAAGGCGGCTGTGTTAGAGAGAAAAGCTAGTATAGTACAATCATTTAAGAAGGGTGACAAAGTAAAGTATGTACTGCTGCAAAACAAGACACTCGAAGTGCAAGGCACCGTAGAGGGTGCTGTAATAGGGCGCGACACAAACAATGGCTCACTTTCCTACGTCGAAGACGTGTGGAATCTTGAAAGGGTGTAACATGGACAAGCATGCTGATTTCATGGAACCTCAAATAACCGACAGAAGAGAGTGGTTAGTAATTGATGGTCCTCAGGGGTCTGAGTATCTGGACTTAGACGATATTGACCCAGGCGCAGCGCACAGCCTGGTACGTGCAGTAGAATTGCATGATCCTCAAAGTCCAGAAGACAGAGTAGCTCTAAGTGAAAGTTTTCCGGAGCTAAAGGATTATTTTAGAAATGATAAAGTTTGGGAGGCGGAGATAATAACTGGTTATGGTGCTAGACTGTCAGCATCAGGGTACTTAGATCGCACCGAGTGGGTTGTGTTTGATACTCCAGAAGAGGCCGAAGCTTTCCTAGAAGAAATGTACGGTGACGACGATTTTGATGAAGAGGCGTGTGAGTATAAAGCCTCAAGACACATTGCCAGCAAGTTAGATAAGGAGTTTGAAAAAGCGCAACAATTGTTGAAGGATGCCAAGGTACAGTTAAGAGAGTGTGCAAAGGTATTTACATCTCTAAGTAATGATTTAGGTGTGCGAGTAGATGCTCTGGATGCAGTCACAAGACATGATGACAATATTGAAGATGGCAGTAAGTACATTAAATTGTTGGATAAACTAGATAAACTGCATGGGGAAGTAGAAATGGCAGTGGCGTACGTTGAGGCAGCTTCAGAAGCTGCAAAATAAGGTTGTGTATTGAACGATCTGACTGAATTAGCTATTTTTCGTACAGGACAAACCGGTGTAATAACCTGGTTTGTTAAGAACCATACTACCGGTGACTTGATAGATCTAGGATCTGGTAGTCGGTTTAGTATGATTGACATAGATAGCAATGTGGAAGTGTTGTCCGAGAATCTAGGTCCCTTGGGTGGTGCTCTTGTAACTAGAGCTGCAGAAGGTACCTATCAGTTCTCCGTTGATACTTCTGTTTACCCTGGCAGCTACATAGCTGGTATTTACTGTGTAGTGCCTGGTGAAACTTTCAATGTAAACACTTTCTTCAAGTCCGTGTCTGCTAAACAGTTTGCTTATGCTGCACAACTGAGGATGACCGTAGATAAAGCAAACAAATCGATGGTGGATTATATAGCTAATATGGATCGTCCTGCTGGTCCGCCCATTTTGTTGAAGTACGGGTATTCAGACGAGGCGTTAATATATTACATGGAGCGCGGTACGCAGCTAATCAATGCAGTCCCTCCTTACACCGCACTAATAGTAGATACATTTCCATTTAGTATCTTTGGTAACATATTGATTGATGCAGCTACCATAGCCACATTGGAAGCACAGGGTATTTTTGCTATTGACACTGACTTTGATTATGCCTTTGGTGGAAACAGTATGGTCATAGATCACTTTACTAAGCTAAGTGCTTTTGTGCAAAATTTGCTTGGACGATTTAAGGATGAAGTGTCTGCTTTCAAAAAGCAGTACCTTACCAAGGGTATGGTGTTATACCAATTCCTGCCTGGTGGCATTCGTGACTTGCGGTACTTGTCTGCTATGCCAGATGGATTCTGGTCAAGACTGTTCAGTGTATCATTCGGGTGATAAATATGGTTGAGAAGAAGACCAACAAGACCTTTGTGACCAATGACTTTTCTATGTCAGCATATTTATTTATGCGAGGAAAACACTTGGTAAAGGCTTCGAAAGATGGGGCCACATTCAGATTTGAATTTGTAGATGATGGAGAAATAGAATCACTGACCATGGAATACATACATTCGGAGAGTTCCAAGTTTGATGATGCAGTGCGAAAAATCAAAAAGATCATCTATGGTACGAAAGGATAAATAATATGGCTCACAACTCGTGGGGTAATTTTCAAGTAGCTACCGTCACGGTTGAACCGGGTGGTTATGTAGATGTGTTTCCTATACGGTCCAACACTGTTTACAAAAACGTGTCTGTTGGTGTGATACCACTAGATGATCATATCACTTACAAGCACGCTGTTGGCATTTATATGTATGAAGAGTTAGAAGAGTCACATATATATAATGACGACAGCAAACACATTTCATTTATGACATTGCCAGATAAGATCTTTCCTCCAAATGTAGGATTAAAAACAAACCCAGAAATGGTCCGGGCTGCTTTATATGAACCTGCCTTGAACGTAATAAAGATTCGTATAGCAAATGCTGAGGCTGAGACGAGGCATTTCCAGGTGTATGGTACATTTGAATGCCTTGATACTGTCATGAAAGCTGTAGGTAAGTAACATGATAAATCACTATAAGTGGGGCCTGCAAGACGGACAAGCAGATCCAGACAGCGGAAGTGGTGTGCCTGCTGGTTCTGATTATGGTGCTCCAGAGGTGTTTACTGGTGCTTTAGCAGGAGATGTCACACTTACGTTTACGCGAGCCACCAAGTCTGTGACTATACACAATACGCATGATTCAGAGCACTTGGAGGCGTCTTTGGATGGTGGGTTAACTTGGATTGACTTTGGGCCGTATGGTGAGCGTACCTATGATGTTAGCATACAGCAACTTATGTTAAGACTGGTAGCTGGCAATAGTTCCTATGCTGTGGTTGGGGTGTTGTCATGAAGAAGATAGCTTTTCTATTTTTGCTGGTTTTTGCTGTTGCTGCCCAAGCACAAGTAAATCAACAGGTAGATTGCCGCCTTAGAGATGCCACAAACCCAACTACTCGTGCTGCTGTGGGTGCTGCCACCGGGTCTACATTCGCAGTCTCTATCATAGGACTAACAGTAAAATCTGCTAATTATTTTTACAATGGGAGTGCCTGGGCTCCCATGATCCCTCCTTGGGGTACAGGATCCCTTTCTTCTGCAACAAATTGTGTTGCCATGGACACGGTTGGCACAGAGATTACAATTGTTCCTGGGTGGCACAAAATAAAAGCCATAAGCAACAGTGCTTGTTTGTTGTCGGGTGCAGTTGGTGTGTTAGCCTCCTTGACATGCGGAGCAGGTACGATGGGGTATCAATTAAGCGAAGGGGAACGCTTAGAAATTTACATACCAGACGTGCGTTTGGCAGTAAAAGCACCAACTAGCGTAACCGGTGATCTCTTGTGCGTAATTCGCATATACTAATAGCGGTCGCATATATTTTTTCTGTAAGCACATCTTTATCAGAAGATGCGGGGGAATTGTATCCGAAGTGGAGCGCCTCGTTTTCAGGATCTGATTACATAGATCCGTGTGTGGTGCGCGCCGGGGTTAAGGTATGCCCGACGTTGGACATGAACTTCGACCAGGCAGTTGCCGCGCAGGTAACCCCTGACGTGGGGCCAGCAGGGTTTGTACTGGATGTGGGGGGAACTCCTGTACGTGTGCCTGATGGAACTTACCCCGATGGATTTGATGGTTCTAGTGGTAATGCTTGGGATATGCAAGGCGGGTATCTATACAGAGCGCACGCCAGCGGTGGAAGTGCGTTCAATCCTAACACAGCATTCTCCGCTTGCGTCGTGGTTACTCCGAACACCGCCATCACAACCAACAGCAGCCTACTTGGAAAGTATGACAGCACGTTCGCCAACCGCTCCTGGATGCTGTACGCCACCGCCGCAGACGGAGGATCGGCCGCAGCACTGTTTTCTGACAACGGCACCACCGATGCTGGGCACGTAACTGTACTGACTCGCACACTCGGGTTCCGCCCGCACATGACCAGCGTGGTTTGCATCACCTGGAGGAACGCCGGGGACGGTACCTCCCCGGCCGCGCTGTACGTCAACCGACTAGCCGTGGCTGGTACCGCCGCCGCACAGGCCCCCATCTACGCTTCCACGGCTCCGTTCTCTATTGGCTGCCAGAACGTAGGCACGTACCCCTTCCCAGGACAGATCCACAGAGTCACCTTCTGGCAGGATGTGGAGTTGACTGCTGCTGAAGTGCAGCACTACCAGGCAGGTTATTTTGGGTACTTGGACAACAACGGGGTGACCTCACCAACATTTTACACAGGACTTAGTACAGATATTCCTCCATCTATCCCTTTTGCTAAAGCAGACACTGTAATTGAACCATTTATAGGAATGGCTGGTCAGGGGTTTTCTCGTGTAGGAGAATTAGTAGAAGGGGTTGGTGGCATTGCTTGGAATGAACCAACTATAAATCTGTTACCAAACCCGTCTGCAGAATATGTAGATGAGGATCCGGAGGGGCCTGGAGGAACGTACCGTCCATTAGGTTGGGAGTTTCTCTGTAGTGACTGCGATCCTTGGCTGCAAGTATCTGACGATCATTCCGCACACGGTAGCAATGCTATGGTTATTGGTCGTGCAGACGAATTCACTACTGGAGAGGCTTATTCAACGTGTGTCGTTGGCTCTGGTCCTAAAAATTATTATCTGGATTTTAGATCTATGACCTCGGCGCACACCACTCCTGGGGGAACGGGGTTTTTTTCTGTATACGCAGTTAGTTGGAGCGGGGCTGCTTGCGATGGTTCAAGACTAAGCGAGCCGCTGCTTTTAACAGTAGAAGATGTGGAGGGTGCTGGTTGGGTGTGGCATCAGGATGCTTTTACAAGTCACGCAGACGCCGAAAGTATAAATCTGTGGTTTGTTTGGACTGATGGAGAGCCAGCATCCACAATGTGGATAGATGCTGTTCAAGTTAGAGAATCAACATACCCTGTTTACGGGTTTTGCGGGCACAGTGCAACCGCTATAGCGACCTCCGTTTGCGCACAAATCGCTCCGAGTATTGAGCCAAATCCCTTGAATATCTCTAATACAGGAATAAGCTTAAAAGTGATCCAGCCCTACAGCATCAGCGAGATTACTGGCGTAGGTTGGTATGTAATATACTCTAGAGCAACCTCCGGAGCAAACAATTTACCTAATATCCAACTTGATACTGGTGGGGGGTACATCCGTAGTACTGTTCATTCTGGAACTGCTGGGGCGACAGACTCCTGCCGAAACTTTGGTGATCCCTGGGCTAAGGATGTGCAGCACGAGATTCATTTTAGTTACACTAACAACGTTGGCGGAGATGGTTATATCTGGCATGAAGTAGACGGCACGGACTACAATAACTTTATCTGCTTTGGGGTAGGTCCTGGGCGAGGGCTGGTAAACGGGATCGGTACAAGCCTCTGTATCGGCCACCCCTATAGTTATGCAAAAGGCTCTGGTTACGTACAAGATTTTTATGTGTACTTGAGATCTCTTCCCTGATAGGAGACAGAAGATGCATACAATGCTGTTTCTGATTTGGCTTCTTGCCCAAGTAAACCCGTTTCCTGTATATGAAAGTACTACTACAGTAGCTGTTGCAGGTACTGCTACTACAGCCTGCGTGGCTCAGAAGGTTTTGATTTATCAAAATATGACGTTTACGGTTAGGAACACAGGCGCTAATGTCCTTACCGCATGTACGGTAGAGCAATCTGCTGATGGTATAACCTATAGTACTGTATCAGATTCGTGGACAGACTGTAGCGAACTTGCAGCGGGCGCACAAACAACGTGGTCGATAAGTGGACATAGCTTCAAGTACATTCGAGTGCGTGTCACTGCTGCTGCGGCACCCAATAATACAACCGTGTCTTGTATCATCACGGGTAATGCGGGGTAAACCATGCATCGTTTGCTTATTGCACTATTGCTTCCTATACTGTTGGGTGCATCCCCTCCGTCCGTTCTAGAGGGAGATACTCAAACATTTTTAGGTCCAATAAAAGTAGTGGGTGAAATTTATCGGTGGTTGGATAGCGTGTTGGGCACGGCTACTTTGGCGACGGTAGCTCCGATAACCTTATACGTAGAGACTACGGGGAACGATTCGAATGACTGCCTCTCCGTTAGTACAGCGTGTTTAACTATACAAGAGGCCATCAATAGAATCCCTAAAAATATAGGCCACACAGTATCAATAACGGTTGGATCTGGTAATTTTGCTGGTTTTGTTGTCAGTGGTTTTATTGTAACAGACCAAAATCAATTTTCTGTTCAGGGCACACTTGGTGCCTATTCTCCTGCAACAGGGTTGCAAACAGGTGTTGCTGATGGTGCGGGGGGTAGCACCGAAAAACTAGTAGACAGTGATGGTGGATGGACCGTTAACAATCTAAAGGGGTCTCTTTTAAAGATAGGAACCGAATACAGATTTATTAGGGACAATACAGCTACAGAAATAGAGGTAGTTGGTGCATTCTCTGCTACTTGTAACGGAAAAACTTATGAAATTGTTGAGTCTAAAACGGTGATTACTTCCAATGCATCAGTGGGTAGCGCTAGAGTCTATATTACCGCCAATGTAGCACGATCGGGTGGCATTCGAATTCTCAATTTGAAATCTTCTGGAGGGACATATGGGTTCTTTGCAGATGGGACATCTGGGACGCGTTTTCAATATCTACACGCATATGGTTTCAGTGGTGTTGGATTTATAAATCAATTCGTAGATTATGCTACTATATTTGATATAGCCGCTTCCGCTGGTACGGGTACCTCCTACGGCATTTTTATTTCGCACTCACATATGAGTAGTGTCGGTAGGATGTTTTCATTTTCTAGTACTGGGGCCTACGGTATTAGGGCATACTCCACAAGTATAAATTCGCCGTCTTATTGGGTAGTATATGATTTAACTGGCACATCTGTATATGGCATAGCCTTGGAAGCAATGATGAATATGGAATTAACTGGCACCAATAGGATTAAAAATATTACTGGGTCTACAAGTGTATATGGGGCCGGTTTTTATTCTGGGGCCTATTATAAGATAAGTGGAACGCTACTGATAGATACGATTACTAAAACTGGAGCTGTCGATTTAACTACTGGCATTGGCTTATATCAAGGACAACCATGTGACGTAAACCTTCACAATATTACAGTAACAAACTGTACTAGTCATGGAATTTCTGCTACAAGATCTACTAGTATTATGCTCGTTACTGCTAGCCTTACAAATAACGATGGGTATGGTTTGCATGCCATACAAAATTCTAATATAATTTTTCGTAATGGAACGCAAACTGTTTCTGGCAATGCCTTAGGAGGAGTATATGCAGGCACTTCGGCCAAGGTTCTTTTAGACAACACAGATGGGTCAAATACTGGATATGGTATAACCGTTGAACAGGGTGCAAGAGTCACGATTGATAGCGGAACAGGGATTACGGGAACCACAAATAATATTTTGTTAGACGATGTGGAGAAAACCTATGCTGGTGATTTTGCAGTAAACAAAGACACAGAAATTGGTGTGTATGGCTCTGTTGTACAGCGTTATGATGGGCTCGACTTTATGTAGTAATTTTCTAAGTGGTAAATTTCTCGCCGTCCCTTAAATCTTCTCTGTTACCACGCAGTATAATAATCAGCAAATAGGAGGTCCCATGAACAAGCAGACTACCAAGATCCTAAACTCCGTGAAAGAGTTCATTTACAAGTACAAGATTCCTGTAATTCTTGTTGCTTTACTGGTGGTTGCATCTACCGCAATCACCTGTGCGACCTGCGGTGCTTAGCCGCCGTGTACGATTTTACACCTATGTGGACACCTAAAATTAGGCGCATAGCCGAGTGTATGCACCAACAGCGCGAGTGGTGGGTGAATCGAAGGTCTTCTAAGGAAACTGTGCCGTTCGAGGCACTACCAGAATGTGATAAATTGGCCTACAAAATGGTAGCGGAACGCATATTGAAGATCACAGAAGATGAAAAAGACTATTGAAAAGCTTTTTATTGGTGGTATGAAAGTGTTGGGCACATGCGCGTACGTGTTCTGTTGCTTGTGCGCCTATGTGGATCATAAGATTAAAGAAGGCGATAGGTTAGAGAAGCTAGGTATGCGAAAATGACACGTCCCGATATAGATAAGCTAGTGCGTGATGTTTATCTGGACCCGAGCGTGCCTTCTCATGCTCTACGTGCAATAGACACCTTCGTAAGATACATTCAGCACTTAGAACATGAACTAGATTTTACGGAACCTTATGACGCCCCTGCTAAGATAGCGAAGTTGAAGCTGGAGAAGCAGTTCGATCCCAGGAACGTGCCGGAGTTTCTAGATATCGTGAGGAAACAACATGACAAAGATTAGAGTATATGCAAACCAAGAAGATCTTCAACTCGTTTTTGGAGACGAACTATTTGGAATGGATATTCTTAATAACGATCCGTGGGCACTGGCGCAATTGTCCGACATCAACATCCTTTCTAATAAAGAACTTCTTGCTAGCTTTGTTGATGTGAATTTTGAAGGAGAAGGTGGCGTAGTTGTAGCGGCCATTTTCGATGCTTATGACGGCGAATCGTACGACTTTGATACAGTAGTGCATCCTAAGTACCAGGGGCGTGGTTTAGGAACACAGCTAATTGAAATAGCTATGGATCGGTTCAAGAGTGAAATATTAGAGATGAATCCTGATGCGAAGTTACATTTAGACGTAGTAAACCCGGGCATGGTTGATTTTCTAAAAACGAAGTATGGCCTAGAGGTAAAGGAAGAGGTTGGAAGTCACATAATTATGGGTGCTATTCTTGAGTAACCTTTGCAAATTTTGTCATAAGCCGTTTACGAAAACTAGTTCTAGACAAGTATATTGTAAACGACCGGAATGCATAGCTAGAAAACGCGCACGGATGCGGTACGTAAAAAACGTGTTAGGAGTCTCGTGGGCAAGATATGAGAAAAGATAAAATAATACTGTTTCTAGACATAGATGGGGTTCTAATTTGCAAGGGTGAGGAACAGCCGCGTTTAGAGGCTGTTTCTTCTATAAACAAATTAATAAAAATTTTTGATGCATATATAGTTATAACGTCTGCTAGAAGAATTGGAAAATCAACTGAAGAACTTCAAGAAAAAATAGAGAAATACGGTATTTTGGGTATTGTTGTAGGAAAAACAAAAGATGCACCTATTATAAATAGAAGAGGAAATGATATTTATTCTTACATAAAAGAAAATGGAGTACAAAAGTATGTTGTTGTGGATGACGTAGATCCAATTCAACTGATCCCTCCCTTAGATAAAAGTTGTGTTTTGCATGTCCCGTTAGGATTTAGGACCGGAATAACACGAGGTATGGTAGACAGATTCTTGGAGAATAGAATAATATGACTTCCATTAACCATGATCGCACAATACGTATGTTGTATGGTGAGTGTTCTGGGATTGAAGAGTTGGATTGCACTTATTGTGTGTGTACGGTATGTGGATCCTCATATATAGAGGTGTTCCCTAAGCACGCGTTAGATATCAGCAAAATGAAGAAGCTTACTATTGACCAAGCAAAAAATTTGGGTTTATATGAAGGCGCATATAAGGAGCACCTTCTGTGTGAAACGTGCCAACAAAAACGAATAAAACACGAGGATATTTTACAGATACTTAGTTTTGTGTTTTGTGTCTTGTCGGTGATTGCATTGACAGTACTATTCTCTGTTGGAGGAATTCCTTGAGTACAAAGCGAAAAGGCTGGCATGAATACTTTATGAATTTGGCTGAACTTACATCAACAAGGGGCACGTGTGATCGAGCTAGAGTGGGCTGCGTTCTGGTTAAAGATAAATTAGTTATTGCTGGTGGATATAATGGCTCGCTTCCTGGTGCGGATCATTGTGATGATATAGGACACTTTATGCAAGAAGGTCACTGCCGACGCACGAACCATTCGGAAGCAAATATGATAGCTTCCGCAGCCAAACGCGGCGTTTCTACTGATGGTGGAGTTCTCTACTGTACGCACACTCCATGCATTACGTGCCTAAAATTGCTTGTGGCAGCAGGGGTTCATACTGTATATTATCTTAATGAATATAGGATAGAAGATGTGCCAGATTTTGTTAAGGAGAAAGTAAGGTTGGTAAAATTCAACAAGAACCTAGACACTCTTAATGAAGTAATTGTTAGAAAGGATTATTTGTGATGGAAGAACTATATGTAAACACGGAGCGTATGAAGCATCGCCCCGATAAACCAAAATCTAATCTTGAATTTTGGAAAGTGTGGGTGCCTGTTATAGTTACGCTTGTAACTGTGTTTGGCTCTCTTGTTGGTATTTACATCCAGGGAAATAAATCTGCTTCTAAGATCGAGTACATAGTAAGCCAAATCAATGATGCAATAATTCCTAGGCTAGAAAAAGCACTTGAAGGTAATAATACAGAAATAAAGATTTTGCGTGAGCGGGTGGCTGTTCTAGAAAAAATGAGCGAGGTTCGAAGATCTAGAGTAGTTCCAACCACATTTGGTTTTGGTAATCCATTGGATCTTCCGGCACCTGCTGTAAAGACGCTTTCTAAACCAGCTACAGAGGCACTAAAGACTTCTACTAAATATGATATACCTAGATTGCAACATGAACAGGTAGAGTAATCATGAAGAAACTGTTAATATCCGCTATTGCTGTTGTTTTTCTGTTTCCGTCCGCTGCTTATGCTGTTGCCTGCGTATCAAACGGAACTGGTGGTGGCAACTGGAGCGATGAAGCTACATGGACTGACGCCTCGTGCGGTGCAGCACATTTTCCTATATCTGGAGATTCTGCTACCATAGCCGCAGGAGACACAGTAACAATAGATGGAGATCTTACGGTAGGCACTTCTCCCGCAAGTGCTGTTACTTATGATTTAGATATTTCTGGCACGCTGTATTGGCCAAACAATCCAGGCATAGATATGATTTTTACACTACAGTCCTCCATGAGAATAAACGCGGGAGGCATATTCCAGATTGGGGATTCTGGAACCCCGTTAAATTCTGCAGTTCGTGCCCACATACTGTTTAATAATACATCTCCTGTCCCCGATCAAAAATACAAAATTCTTGTAAATGGTGGCAAATTGTATGTGTATGGGAACTCAAGTTATTTTATGACATCAGGAGCAAATTACAGGGCAAGGATTTTTGGGTGCATTCCGGACTGCAACGCCGGTGCCGGTAGAACTATAATGCTAGACCGTGCTGTATATTGGCCTGCATCAGCCAGTCTCACACACGATGCGATATTGATCGGAATAGGAGGCAACGTATCAACTGCCCCGGCTGCTGGTGACGATGGGGAACTAATTACTAGTTGGGGATCTCCTGGTTCTAGCAGCATCAACGGGGTAACACTTACAGAAAATCATATGATTGGGGATATTGTAGTAAACGTGTCCCGAAACGTTCTCTTTCAGGCGGATAGTGCTACTTATCATAGCATAGTAGAAACAACTGCTACAAATAATCCATACGATATAAATTATGCGAGGTTCGATGAATTTGGAGATAACACTACCACAGGATCTGGTATAACATTCAATGCTGCATCTAATACTGTTGGAACAATAAATCATGTATCCGTAACTAATTGTGAAGATGGTGCCGGTACTACTTGTTTTTATATTAACTCTTCTGGATGGACTAAATTTGAAGGAAATACGGCATATGAATCAAGATCAACTGGAAATGGATTTTATTTTTTAGGTAATCAGTATCCAGCAGGAACATTTGAAATAAAAGATTGTACATATATTGAGGGACCACTAGGAAATGGAGATGGTATTGAATTCGCTTCAAACACTGTAAAAACTGATTTAACTGGATTTTGGTCATCTAACGCAAATTCTGGAATAAAAATAACTGCATCATATACTGATACTTATTCTTGTATTCTTCATGCTACCACTACTTATGGGGTACAAATTACAAGCCCAAATTCTACGTATTATCAGTATGTAAAATTAAAAATAGATTCATGTGAAATAAGGAATAGTGAATCGAATTCAATATATTTGCTCTCATTTGCAAATTTAATTTATTCAAATAATGATATAGATGGAGCAGAAGCTACTTGCTTCAATGTTGCTGGTAGTTTTTATGGTTATTTTGAAAATAATACTTACGATAGATGCAATACGAGCAATACAACAAACAGAGCAGGATTTGAAATACTTAATTCTGACAATAATTTTGATGTATATGCAGTAAATGAATCATTTGGAGCAACAACCGCAAACAATAAATCAAATATAAATATAGATTCACCAACATTCAATGATACAATTACTGGATCTAATAGATATGTATGCAACAATTGCTTACTCGCAGAAGTTAATAATCCGATTACATGTAGCTCAATGCCAACAGATGGAATAATTATTCCATGTCTTACATATAATAATGCCGTGTATATTCCAGAGGAATCTTTTTATTCATTACATAATAAAGATCAAGTTGAAAATGCAAATTACGGATGGGGTCCTGGGGGAATGGTATTTACTAGAGAAACCGTGACTGTCGTGGATAATACATTGAATGTTAAAGTTCAGCCAGGAAACGCTACTGACTATGGGTACCTTCCTTTAGGAACTATAAGCGTTGTGCAAGGACAAACTGTTACTGTAAACGTACAAATACGCAAAGACGAATCTCAAAGTGCAGGATTTCGGCCAAGATTGGGTTTAGAAGGGGCAGGATTTAACAGGTACACCACATACGATGAAATGAGCGATGCTATAAACACATGGGAGACGGTCACTGTCACTGGTGTGGCCACTTACTCTGGAAGCGTTCATATTTATTTAGGCGTTAAAAATAATTTGTCTGGTGCGAACAACTATGAGCCGGAATGGCCACCAACACTAGAAATATATGCAGATGGAATCAGTGTTACAAAGACAGGGCCATGAATAAAGAAATTGAAAATATACTTAGTTTTTTGTGTTCAGAATTGAAGAGTGTAATTGAAGGAGTGTTTTACAATGATACTACCTTCAACAATGAATTGTGTGTTTATGTAATTGTACGTGAACATTTTAACAGGTTCTATGAAAAAATACTATTAACAGAAGGAAAAATAAATCAGACGTATAAAACACCAGTTACAATACATGTGTGGGCATCTCAAGGTCGCACGATAGAAAAATGCAGACCTCCTAGTACCAAGCAGTGGGTATCTAAGTGACTCCGTGGGGTGATGGGCTTCCTGGGTTAGATGACGTCCCGATTGGTGGGTGGGGCGACGGACTTCCTCTTGGGCCGTCTACTGTTGGACCTCAAGTCGTGTCTGCTGTGGCTGTGGATTCTACTACCACAAGACTTACCTACAATAAAGAAGTACAACATTCAAACCCAGGTAACATCAACGATTCTTTGAATCCAGCGAATTATGCTTTTTCTGGTGGTTTATCTGCGGTGAGTGTGTCTGTTAACCAAGCCAATCCAACTGTAGTAGATATTATAGTAACGCCTGCAATGGAGAACATTAACTACACTGTTGTAGTGTCTAATGTAGAAGATCTTGCGGGCAATCTGGTAGATCCACTATATAATTCTGCTACGTACTTGGGACCGGAAAATGACGAAGCCAACGATTTTATTGCTGAAATACTCATTGGTGATGAGGTGGTGTGGAGTGCAAACAGTTTTGTAAACCAACAAAAAATAAAAATTGACGTGGCACGATTTTACGGTAAATTTCCTCTAACGTTTAGGATAAGGGGTATTAGGATATGAGAAAAAGAGACGTGGACTGCAAGCGCATAAGAGAGCGCATTGTTGCTCTGCTTGAAAAGGAACCGTGGCTTACTAATTACACCATCAGCCAACGATTTGGATGCCCTGTTGACTATGTAGGAGACGTAAGACGTTCTGCCGGTAAAAAGTCTCCTAGAACTGAAACACTTACTGATACAGACTTCAAGAAATCAAGATTTTCAAAGCTAATCAAAAAACTAAGAAACAACCCTCATTACATAACTGAGCGTAAGAAATAATAGTACACAAAGACATACTAAATGTTGATGCAGGCATACTTGTACATCAAGTAAATCTGTGCGGGGTTATGGGTGCTGGTGTAGCCAAGCAAATTAGACTAAAGTATCCACAAGTATTTACAGAGTACAGTGCAGCTTGCGCACACAATAACTGTGGATTGGGTGATGTTCAATTTGTTGAAATAAATGAGTATTTGTACGTGTGTGATTTGTTCGGTCAAAGAGGGTATGGCAGAAATGAACTACACACTGATTATGCAGCACACAGAAAAGCGTGGCCGCTCATTAAGAACAAGTCGAGTGAACTGCAATTAAAAGTGTTTGCGCCTTACATGATAGGGTGTGGTTTAGGTGGTGGTAACTGGGACGTCTTGCGACCGATAATAGAGTCAGCGTGCGATGTAGTATGGTGCCGAAAGTGAAAAGGAAAGGTACACAATGGAAGCCATAGTTGTAGACAAATTTATTGATAAACGCACCGACCCAGTAAACCTGACGGTCTATGGGGACCTGCACGAAGACTCACGCATGTGTAACATAAAGAAGCTGCACGAACATATGAATCATCGAGCGAAATTAAAGAATGCTATGTTTGTTGGTATTGGGGATATGAGTGACTGGATTTTACCTTCTGATAAAAGATACACACCATCAAATACACGTATAGATGCAATACACCCAGGGTACGATGATTTGATTGATCGTGAAATAATGCGACAGGCAGAGTTCTATAAGAAGTTTCCGTGGGCTGTGCTGGGAATGGGCAACCATTGTCTGAAACCACTAAAAGTGCATTACACCAACCCAGCAGAGAGACTGGCACAAATACTTGGATGTAAATATGGTGGGTACAGTGGATTTTTGAGGATTCGCATAAGACAAAAAGGTAAGATGAAGAATTATGTATCTAGTGATATCGTTGGCTCAGTTACCATACTCTACCATCATGGTGCGTGGGGTGGAAGAGTAATAAAGGGTTTTGGTGGTGCCAGGGATTGGGGTAGGGCGCATGAAGGATGGGACGTTCTTTGTTATGGGCACTCACATCAAACAGTAGTACATCAAGAAGTCAGAAAAATGATGACACACAGAGGAAACATCGTAGACAAAGACGTGTATATAGTAAACTGCGGCACATTTTACTCTGGTGTTGCGGATGGTGGTCCGCCATCCTATGCAGAGAGAGGTGGCTTTCCACCAGTTTCGGTGGGAGCCCCTCTTATTACCATAACTCCGTGTGAACAATCCATACCACACATATCCATAAGTGTTGGAGACTGCTAATATGAACATTGGAATAGCTGGGTTCGGGTTTGTGGGTCAGGCTGTGTATGCTTCTTTGAAACCTGAGTACAAAAAACAGTGCATTATTTATGATCCCCCGAAAGGTTTTGATAATTTTGACCAACTGATTGCCAGCGATTTTGTATTTTGCTGTTTGCCGTCACCAACCATAAAAGACGAAAACTTAGGAATAAGTGGTCTTAGACAGGACTTTTCTGCATATGAACAGTTTTTCAAAGCAGTAATTGGTCAATTAAAAAACAAACAAACTGTATTTATAGTAAAAAGTACAGTGCTGTATAGCAATATACTCCCTTATTTATCACAGCTAAACATAGTAATGAATCCAGAGTTTCTGAACCAAAATACGTCTATTGAAGATTTTATGAATCAAAAATGGGTGTTGTTGGGAGGAAGGACGGACCGCTGTTGCCAAGTTAGGGATATGTATGATGAGTGCTTTGACCTTGGGTACACTATATGTGAATTTTGTAGTGAAAAGGAAGCCATAGAGGCAAAATACATTCACAACTTGTACCATGCGTATAAAGTACTGTTTTGGAACTACGTACAAGAAGTAACCGGCAATGAACGAAAGATTTATGATTTGTACAAGAAAGTGTTGAAAGAACCAACTGATATGGCCAAAATTTGTGCAGATGGCTCACCTGGATTTGGTGGAGCATGCTTTCCAAAGGATTTGGCCGCCTTTGACGGAGAATTTCCGCATATGTTGACCAGGTTCATGCAAGAGTACAATCACCGATTAAGGTCGATGGGCTTCAAAACAAATCTTTAGTTCGAACTTTAATATTTAGTTCGAACCTTCAACCTCCCTACGAAATAACAGCGTATTTAGGAGCATGAAACGTTTTGTCCGACTTGTGTTATAATGGAGGTGTTGGATAACTGCATAAGGAGTTGTGCAATGTATAATGTAATAATTCAAAGATTGTGGAATTGCATTCTATGGTTATTTTACAAAGAAAGACGATCAATAGGTTGGTGGATTAAGAACCTTGAAAGAAGGACTGGCGGCAAAACAATAAATATACCACAAAGTGTGCAGTATGGAAATCTGCTGGTCATAACACACGATGGCTGGAAAATCACTGATCACAGTGGTAATGGAACCGGTTTTACGCTCATGCACTTACAATCTGGGAGGGTGTTGATAATAAGAAAATAACTATCTTTACTGATTATTATATGTGTAGTATAATGTGTACCAGGAGGTGCTTATGATGGGTAGTGCTGTAAAGTTTATGAGAATGCTTTCTGAGGCCAAGACTGAAGAAGAAGTGACCAGAAAGTGGACCAAGAGACGAGTCTTGCAATTCGCAAGTGGTGTGAGGAAAACTGTATCGAAATGGGCGGAGGTTGGTGACATATGGGCAATTCAATGAAACATAAGCTGTTTTGGGTTGAGTATAACAACGGTAAAATCGAAAAGAAGTACAAGATTTTCAAGAATGTTAAAGACCGAGACAATTTTTCTAAGGAGCTGGTGAAGAAGGAACATTTTGTCGCTTTCAGGACATGGGCGTGTACATAGTTCGGTGGAGATTAGCCATGCAATTTGTTTATGACGATGGTGGGCGTGCTGCTGCAGGGTTCAAGGGAGATGCCGGTGATTGTGTTTGTCGTGCTATTGCAATTGCTTGCCAGAAACCTTATTTGGAGGTGTACGACGCACTGAATGTGTGTGCAAAGGATGAACGTATTACAAAGAGACGGCCAAAAAGATCAAGTGCACGTACCGGTGTAAATAAGGGTATCATCAAAAAGTACTTGGCTGGTATTGGTGCTAAGTGGGTGCCGACCATGCACATCGGTGCGGGCTGTAAAGTACATTTACGAGACGGGGAAATTCCGATGGGCAGGCTGGTGGTGCAGGTTAGCAAGCACCTGGTGGCAGTAATTAACGGCGTAGTTCACGATACCTACAATCCAGATCGCGACGAAAGCAGGTGCGTGTATGGGTACTGGTGGGTGGTGCCATGAGTCGTAAAGAATTACTCGATGATAGATTTGTTCGGTGGGAGGTGGTGGTCTGTGACAAGTGCGGCGCAGAGTGGACTGTAGATGTTGCTGAGAAACGTGGGTGGGATTTAGACAACAATGGACGTGATTTTTGTAATTACTGTGCTGTTGCGAAAAAGAAGAAAAATGTTAAGTATTAGATAGTCTTTCAATCTCTCTATTTACATACCACGCCGCTTTCTGTAAATCTTCAAGTTGATTGTTCTTCAAACCAGCGCGCCACAAATATTTTATGGCATTGCCGATGTTGAAATTGAAGTGTTCTACCACCGTGATACACTCTACACCTGATGGGTGACTGTTGTAGTGTGGTGGGTGATTCACTTTTTCTTTCTTTGTCATTAATACAGCACCTTGTGTTTGGAGGTGTCCACCAATTCTATGTATATGCTTGAATTCATGGACTTTGCTAGTTTTACCATCATTCGAAGTGTGAGTTTGGCTGGGCTTATGGCTATGGCTCGCAATTCCTTAACAGTCAATCCGAGTTCTTTTGATAGTATATCATAGTTGCACCGGCCGACTTCTTTTGATGCCTGTCTGAGTTTGTCTGTGGCATATGATATAGACTTATCCACTATCTGTTTGTTGATGTGATATAGTTCAATGTTGACCTCTTCCTCGGTCATGTATTCAGCCTCATTTTGGCTATGCCGTTACCGGTAGTAAACCACACGTCTCTGCACCCAAGCTCCCTTAGGTATGCAGAACAACACGGACACGGCTTGCTGTTTTTCAATATACCTTTCTTTGACATTCTGACATTCAAAACCTCCCAAGTCTTGTTTTGATTCAATATTCCTTTGGCTTTTCTGTAGGCATCAGTCTCTGAATGTATCTTTCCATATTTTGGGTATCCATGATAAATCAAAGGATCAGCCGACCTATTGTAACCCACTTCTACTATAGCGTTGTCTTGTACCACAAAGGTGAAGTGTGCATGATACCTGATCTGCGGGTGTCTCTTCTCGAATATTTTCTTTCGAGCCCTGGCAACGCACTCGCGTATAACAGTATCCTTCATGCAGACTGGTTGTACTATTACTATGCTCAATAGTAAATATACGAGGATTTATGATCTTGTTGCTGTGTTTGATTAAATTATTGTGAAAGGCGGGTAAATGCATGGAAACCGTAAGTAATATCATAGACCAGGCATTTTTGAAATCATTAGAAGAACGGATAGTTGCGTTTGTGCTAGATGACAACCACATTTACCTGTTCCTTGGTCTTATATCTATAATGGCGTTGCTTAGGTATGTACCATATTTTCAAAAAGTGGTTTTTACAGAGTCAAGAAAATGGTTAGCCGCTCCAATAAACGTAGCATTGAGCGTGGTTGGTGTATTTCTACTGAGTATGACGCCTGCTACCACCACGGGTTTGAAAATCGTGGTAGTTGCGGTTGAGTCTACGTTGGCAACCTTCTTGTATGAAGCAGCTCTGAAGAGACTCATTAGCATGGTACAAAGTAGATTAGAAAAGTACAAGAATGGTGATGCTGCGCCGCCCACCGTATAACCGAATGGTGTTGTGTAAGTAATGTCCCCGCACTGGATCAGCCCCTTCCGCGTAAGAAGAGTAACCAACATACTTAGTTTTGGTGTTCGCCAGAACTATGAATTACTGAACACTGGCGGCGAGGCGATGTTTCTGTTGAAACGCATGTCTCGCTCCAATGCCACTTTTCAATTAGCAGACAGACGAATAGATACCATCACACAAATAGCTTCCGGAGGGTCATTTAGTACCGACCCAGAGACTGGTGATTATCGGTGTAAGCTGTGGGGATCACACTCAGATCCAGACACAGCTTATCCAGATCTTGGTACTCTTACATGCACTGTTCAAGCCAGTGGCGGGGCAGCCGGTGTCTGGGATCCTGCCATAGATAAATATAGCTTCATATTAGGCGCGGAGGAGTATTCACCAGATATTTTTCAAAATCAAATCGAGTCTGACGGAACAGAACTAGAAGATGCTGTGTATATTGTGTTTAATACGCCGCCATTTTCTTTGGATGATATAGCTATTTTTAATTATGGTACTATCAATCCACAGGTTAAATTTAACAGGATGCAACCCATCATAGATAGTTATTCGGTATTCAAAGATTCACTGTTTTCGTATGAACAGTGGTTGGACCCAAATTCAAGGATAAGATCTAGAAAGCAACCCAATAGACTGTTGGTGGCGTTTCCTGGTACTTTGATGGATTTCAAGGTAACAGATGGTGGTCTTATTAGACAGATGCAAGATACCTATTGGACTGTGCCGCCTCCGTACGGACCAAAAGTTCAAGAACACGACATATTAGTTCGTGAAAGTTCAGGGCAGAGGTTTCAGATTATAGATTTAACACCGATTTATGTAGAAGATATATTAGTTTCACAGCACTTTTCGTTGAGTGAGTATGATCCAAAGTCGTCAGTGTATGATATAGAAGTGCAAACGGTGTGACATGGCTTTAACTATGGTGTACAGAGGTATTGAGTTTATACGAGAATACGTAGCGTTATATTTGAAAGCAGCATTTATGGCAAATACTAAAGGTGCTGTAATATTTACAGACGGAACCAACAAAATTACTTTCAGTAGAGAACCGCACGTGTCAGTTGCACAGGAGTGGGTTGAACGAGAAATACCATCAGTGTTGATTGGTAGTCCCAGCGGTGAATTCGGACTTAGAACTTTTGCCAATGATTTACTCAGGAATGATGACAACACAGAAGGAACGGGAAGTGCGTATAAATATACAGGTGGTGATATAGAGCTTACCCATGAAATAGTGATACGCTCCAAAACCGCCGCAGAACGTGATAGACTGGTTGATACTGTTTGTTTGTTGTTGTCACACCCAGATGCACGTGCATTTTTTGGAAAACAGAACATAGCGGTACCTAAACCTCCTTCAATAGGTGGTTATAGGGAGATAAATGAACCAACCATAGATTATCCTATATATGAAGGTACTCTATCTTTTTATACGTGCGGATATTGGCAAGACAAAGAAGAGTTGGGTGAGAAACTGTTGGATATCATAGTCGAAGTAATAACATATATGGAATGATGACTACGCCCATTAATAAAAAGAAGTTCTTTTGTGTGACAATGTAAACACGTAGTTTCTGAGGAGAGCAAACCATGGCAGAACGAGTACCGGGCGTTATAACAACGATCACTGATGATACTGGTCGGATAGTGCCCCCCACCTTTAGACGGTACGTTACAATCATCGGTGTTGGAGATGCTTACAAGCTTATTCAGAACCGCAGAATGGTACGTGGTGCAGGCACCAACGACGCAATTCCTACCGTTACTCAAGTAAACACAATTGTGTCTGTTGGTGATTTACCAGGCATTTCAAAATATATTGATGGTGCCGACTATCAATTGTCTGGTGATGAAGTAGAATGGTTGGCTGGCGGTGATGAACCGGGTGCTGGTGATGCGTATTACCTAACTTTTACAGAGACTCGTCCGGCAAGCGCGTATCAGCCCATTCTATATTTCAATGACAACCTTGCAATTGCCAATCACGGCAACGTACTTATGACTACTGGTCAAATCAATGATGTTACTAAAGGCGTGCAATTGGCTTTGGAAAACGGCGGTAAAGGTGTAATAGCTTTACAATTAGACTTGAGAGCTGCAGTCAATCCAAATGCACCAACCGGGCAGGAGCTGGAAAACGCTTTCTTGGCCTGTATTGACAAGCTAGAGCGCATTACTGATGCCAAGCTGTTAATGGTGGGCATGTCAAGCGGTGTTATGCAAACCGTGACTGCCGCCAATATCCTGTACAGTCATGCCATACTGGCTTCACAGCCAGAGCGCAAGCAATGGCGCACGGTGATGATGGCCATGCCTGCTGGTACTAGTTATTTGGAATTTGTGGCTGCACAAGCAGCGTATGCTAATTCACGGATGGTTGTTCCGGCCATACCTACGAATCTGTCTATGCCGGGTTTGCTTGGTACCTATGATTCTCGGTATTACTGTGCTGCGCTCGCAGGAAAGCTGCTGTCAGGTGGTGTAGGCGACACATATTACGATGAAATAATCTCTGGTATCACCTTTGGTGACTCTTACAACTACACGCCAGACGAATTAGAGTACTTGGTGCAACACAGTGTGTCCCCAGCCAAGTCCTTGTCTGGTGTGGTCAGAAACGTGGCCGCATTCACTACTGATGGAACCAGTGCACTTACTGAGGATTTGGGCGTACAAGATATCAAGGACTACACTGCGTATGCTTGGAACAAGAAGTTGTGGGAAGTATTTCGCAACAAGCGGTCTGCAATTGGTTTAGCTGGTGAGATAAAGTCTGCTTCTGAGAACTTCTTAGATACTTTTATTGATAAAGGTACCATAGCTAACCACAGAAATGTGGCTGCATACCAAGATATAACTGAACCGAGGAAGTATCGGGTTACTGGACAGATCTTGCCGGTGTTTGGTGTTGGGTGGATGGACGTTGACTTCGTGTTCTTTATGTCATTTGTATGATAAACAAGGCGGTGATACATGGGATACCCACAAGTCAGTGTACCTGAAACCTCGAAAGTAGTTTCGTATGCTTACAGCATTACTGTGAATGGTGCTGCAATCGGCTCGTTTGAAAACTTTTCTTCACGTTCACAGCGTGTGGTCGAACGTGTACGCGAAATTTTATTTTCTCGTGGACCGGAAACAGTAGAGTTGCTGTGGGGCGGCACCGACACTAGCATCGACCTGCGATACGTGGAGATGTACGAAAAGTCGTGTTTTGAGGCCATTGGTTACCCAGTGTATGCTCTTGAGGACATGAATTTCCCAGTTACTATTATTGAAGTGATGAAGCTGCCAGACTCTATTGGTGGCATTCGTCAGATTGAATACATTGATGCTGTGTGTGAATCCTGGGGCAAGGAGCTTGAGGCTGGTGCGCCTAAAGTGGTTTCATCTATGACTTTCCAAATCAGGAAGGTGAAGGGTACCAGGCTCAGTTGATGCAATGTTTTCTTAGTACACGAAACGAACAGAGGATGACATGACCACTGAACCTTCCAAGTCTGACATCAGCACACCTAAAAGCAAAGACGCAGAATTTTTTAGAAACAAAAGCTTGGCTGCTATAGAAGATCTGTTCCGTGTGGGGTATACTGAATCGGGTGATATAGTTGTATTTAGAGATGAGTCAAAAGAGATAGAAATTACAGCCAGATTTAGGACATTGACCCCTACCGAGATCAGAGACGTAGAGGAAATAGTTAGTAAGTATGAATCTGCTGGTGCCAAAGGTGTTATGCAAGGTGTAGAAACACTGGCTCGTGCTATAATACACATCAACGGCAGACCACTTATATTACCGACCAACGAAGTTGAGGAGTTGAAAAAGCAAATAGGTAGAGAGCCTGACAGACTAGATCAGGCTCGGGAAATACTCCACAACAAAGTGCGAAGCTGGTATGTACTTGATGCGATGTTTGACGCGTACCAAGAGTTTACTGCTGAGCTGGACGGGTATTTTGAAGGTCTAAAAAAAAAGTTGAAGAGTCAACAGCCTTCCAGCTCGACTGGTCAATCATAAGGTACTTCAAAGTACTGCCTACAGATCCAAACTTTCAAAATCTAAGCCCACTTCAAAAAATAATACTGTCTACATTCATACAACGTCAAGAGGGGTATGAATATGACTTACAAAAGGCCATGCTAAACCAGTTAAAGATGTACATACGTCCAGAAATGTACGTTGAAGAGTTTGGCTTGGGGGATGACAAGACAGGTAGAACCAATTCGGAGTTTGAACAGCACTCCCAAACGGCCAGGATGACTGGGAAGCCCTTACTATCCAAGGAGATGAAAGAGGCCGTCCGGAGGGCCTGGGAAGGCCGGGAAAGGGTAAGAGGAAAGTCGTGCCTGTTCCCCGACCTGCAACAGCCAAAACAACGCCCCGAAGCGCCACTGCCTGTTGGCGCGGTGCGTCAAATAGTGCTCGATCCGGATGGTAATGTAATACATGAAACGGTGGTTACACCGGATGCCCCTGCATCCGATAAAATAAAATCTGATGAAGAAGACACTCCACTAGGATAAGTACTATATGGCTGGCGACGTATTTACCGTAGACACAAAAGCCTTTGCGCAGGCTAATGAATCCCTGAAATCTATGCAGGGTAGTACCGAGAAGGTACGCAAAGGTATGGGTGATGTAGTAAGTGCTCTGCAGCTACTTTCTAAGACACAACAAGAAATAAGCAAGTCAGCCATAGTAGACCCCAACGCAAGTAAGGTGGTGGCAGATTTACGCAAGCAGCTTGAAGCTGTGGGGGTACAGGCCAGAACTATAGCAATAGCATCTAACAAAGAAGTAATCAATTACCGGCAGTTGGGCATAATGGACAAGCTTAGGGTCATGATGCTGTCTGCGCAGTCTGACAAAAAGAAGCGGATGGTAATGTATGGCGGCCAGATGATAGAACTGGCTGCTAAAGAAAATTCATTATTAAAAGCGTCTGCTAGTTTGTGGAATAAGAGCAAGCAAAGCATAACTGGTGCTGTTCGTGGTGTTACAAGTTATGCCACGTCTATGACAGGAGTAACGCTTTCTCTTACTGGTATAATAGCACTTTTGTTGGATATATACAACAAGAGTAACCGTATTGGTGCTATGAGCAGACAAATTACAGCGCAGTGGGGCTCTACCAACACAGGCATGAAAACAGCCTCGCGTGCTATGGCAGACCTTAGAAGCAGTTTCTACATGACTGTTGATGCTGCAGGTAATATAGCTACATCCATAGCCAGGTCCGGTTTTGAAGAGAAAAACCTGGCCACTATAGCTAAAGACGCTGCTGCCATAGAACTGCAACATGGCATAGCTGTACAGGATCATGCACAGCAGGTTAAAAACTTGGCCACCAGTTATGGCATGACTGCCGATTCTTCCTCCATGCTGCTGCACTTTGTGCGCGAAACCAGCAAAACGGTGCCTTACCTCAGCATGCAGGAAGTAAGTCAAGACATGGCTGAGTTGATACACTCTACTCGCGCATTCAACAGTGACCTGCTCGGCACCATTTCTATGTACAATACTTTAGCAAGACAGGACATAGCCGAGAAACTTGGATTAGGGAAGATGCCTATTGACATGCGCCGCGACATGATAAAAACTGCCGCCGCATTTTCCCAGAACTTGAATAAGGGGTTGCAGGCAACACTTGGTGAAGGAAGGACAGCGGCAGAACGTATACTGAGTTTCCGCAAGATGGAAACGCCTGAGCAATTCTCAAAGATGGCTGGGTTTATTACTAAGAGTACTGCTGGATTTAAAGGTGCCGAAAAAGAACTTGCTACTATGCAATTGCTGGAGGAGTTTGGGTTCAACCAGGATGAAATGAACGCTACTTTAGCAGAAGCTTTTGCTGGTGGTGGGTTTGAGCCAGAAAATTTGCAGGCAGTGATGGATGAAATAGCTGCCTCACGCAAGGTAGCTGAAGACGCTCAAAAGAACGAAAAAACTGCTCGTGCTAAATTGTACAAGGATGCCGGTCGCATAGCATATGGTTTGGAAAGTCTTGAAGATAAACTGAAGAGAGCCATCGAAAATTCGATGTTGGGTGCTGCTGGATGGAAAGACATACAAGCAAACTTGGAAAAGATAGCTTCGTGGGCTCTTGAGAACATACCGAAGTTGTTTAGAGATGCTGTAGACTTGCTGTCAAACATACTTGATGTGTTGGATTTTGATAAGCACGACAAGAACATCGCAGAAGGAAAAAAGACTATCGCAGGAACGATGGTATCTGAAGGTTTTGGTGCAACAGCAAAACAAGCACTTGGGCAATTCAAGCGCATTGAAACTCAATTGGTTGGTATTGGTCCAAAAGGCCCTGTAGCCATGACAAATTTGCAATCATTGATACAGGACATTAGACTTGATCCTAAGTCTGTAGAAGATATGGCTAATTCTTTGAAAGATGTGATTCCAGAAATTGCCAGGATGCGTATTGGTGAAAAACGCGGACTTATTACAAATGTGGCCCTTTCACAGCTTGCTACCACTGGAGTTGGAAGCCACGCACAAGAACTTGGCGTACCACAAGCAAGTGAATTGGAGACGTTTGTAATAGCTTTGGCCAGGGGTGAAATGGCCACTGCCAACAAGATTCTGCGAGCGCAGCTCAGAGAAAAAGCAAACATCAGAGAACAAGTTACACAATTGCGCAGTGCTTATGCTAAACATCAAAGTGGTATGAACTTCTGGACAACCAGTCCAACAGAAGCCGCTGAGTTAGCGGTGGCTGAATTTAAAGGTAAAATGTAAATATGGCTATAATAGATTCATTGGCTGATTTTGCTCCGTCCGTAAACCAGGAGCGCCTTACTTTTAGGCGTTTTGATGGGTTGGAACTGGCCAAAGCTGCAGAAAAAGGTACAGTCATCAGTCCTAAGTATGTCACTACAGTAACCTTATTAATAAACCCTACTGAGTTGTCCTGGAGTAGCACAAAGCTCACCAACAAAGTGCCCTCAAACTCTCCTGGCAGATTTATTGTGTTTAATTGGGGGAACGATTTAGATATGTTAAACATATCTGGTACCACAGGTAACATGGATCCTGCCACTTCCGTTGCTAATACCCCTGATCAATTGGCCAGTTTCGTGAATGGTCTGTCGGGTCAAGTTGTTGAAGGATTTCATTCACCAGAAGTGCATAAAGCAGAAGTACTAACGCTCAAAACATTAATAAAATCTTTTAACTATTTTCAGTTACTAGATATGTCCCCGAAGTATAGGACCTTTAAGAAGTTGCAAGAAATGTACAAAATATCTGATCCAGATTCAGATGTGGTTACGTTAGAGATGTGTGAACAAATTTATCGCGGGTACTTTTCAGAATTCCGTTTTCAAGTACAAGAGCGCATGCCTTGGGTGTGGACTTACAACATGAGCTTTATCATATTACAGGACTTGGCTTTGTTCGATCCTAAACAGGATGGAACCTTTCCAACAGGTGCTGATATTCGTACTAAGTGAGCAAATCACAGAATGTCTAATGCTCAAGCACTCTCAGGTCTTATCCTGCAGGCACTGTATTCAGGGAAACTGAAACACGGCTTTGGTGACTCTGAAGATAGAAGGATAGTTAATCATCCTAGAGTAATATACGGTCTGTCATCATCGGATCCTGAAATACCATATGTTATACCCAACGAAGCGTTTACACCTCGATTTTGTGTGTCGTTCGATTTTACCCACACGTTTACCACTGCTGGCATAGGATTTAAAAGGCCGGTTTCTGAAGATACGTTGTATCGGGTTGGTTCTGATCTGTCTCGGTTTTTTAGATACTATTTTGAGTATGTATTGTCATACGGAAAATCAAACAAAAAATCGGCAGAAAGTAGATTGGTAGACTGGAGCATAGGTGTTTATGAAGATGATTTAAATTTGTTTGTTAACTGGATGATTAATTTATTTATATCTAGTGTAACCACAAACTCCGCCATTCATCAAATTGGTAGTGCTGTTATTGAAATAAATGACAACAACACGTATAAATACAATAACAGGAACAGGCTGTTTTATGACACATCATTTAGTATACTGAGCCAATTGTTTGTCCCAATGGTGCCAGTAATGATTTGGGCCAAGGGCAGACTGTACCCCAATTACTGGTTCCCCATTTTCGATGGGTTTATCACTGCTCCCAACATAGCTACGCGTGGCGGCTTTCAATCCATTACACTGAACTGCAAAGATTCTCTTGAAATCGCCAGGATTAGCACTGAGATGGTAAATCCATCCATTTTGCAAATAGAAGAAGTAAAAACACAACAAAGCATAAACATTTTCAACATGCCATTCTATGGGTTAGATCATTTTGACATTTTTCTGACCATGTTTCATGGCGGGAAGCTGGTATATCACGCTGAAAAAAACAGGCTGGTGCCGTCAGACCCGGAATTTCACAATACTAGTGCTACCAACTTTTCTGCTCTTTTAGGCTTCAACCGCATAGACGATTATCAATCACGCCTAAAGCCACATGAGATAGCACAGACAAAGTATGCTATTCACAGAGATGATTTTAGCCTGAAAAAGGCCATAAAGCAAACTTCGTACACAGAAAGAAAACGCAACACCGTTATGTGGGGCAACAAAATTACTCCATACCGCATTTTGAATTATGCGGCCCCTAAGGTATATGAGGCCGAATTTTCTTCAAGACTTGAGGTTATGCAAAACGTAGCACAGATGACCTATTATGATTTGTACGTGAATGGGTACGGCGATGTGTGTTACCACCCCATGAGACTGTCCAATGAATTCCTGAGGAACGAGGCCATTTACAAGTCCGGTGATCAAAACGCCGAAGAGTTCAAACAAGCATTTCCAGGTGTAAATATAATTGGACCACACGAGTGTACGTCTACTAACGAGCTGCTGAATATCGACGAGCTGACTACATTCTTGCGGCTTACCGGCAAACATCCATTCTTTTCTAGTGAAGTAGCTGAGACGCTGTTACTGACAGGATCTGCTGTAGATGAGAATCTGTGGAACCGGTTTGGGTACAGAAGAAAATCTCTTACTAACCCATTGTTTAACATAAACGTCGAACTATTCACAAAGAACGGTAAAAAAGTTCGTTTTATGGACATGGCTGCTCGTATTTTAATGAGCTTCATGAATGCAGAACTTCATACCCTATCATATAGTATGATTTTTAGACCTGAAATGCGGTTGGCATTTCCAGTATTGAACCCCTACACTTCAGATGTATTTTACTGTCAATCGCTGTCACACAACATTACTGTAAACGGTGAAGCTACCACCACAATCAACGGTGGGTATGCACGCAAAGAGCGTGAAAGTCCATCAGACTTATTTAGCTTCCTGGTGATGTCGCAGAGACTGTTTGACTTGAACGGGAAACTTCCTGTACCACCAGCCTCATTCAACGCAGAAAGTGTAAAAGAGTATTATGAATCAAACTTTGGAATTAGCAGCATGCAATTTATTAGTTGGCTAGATGAAATGGTGAATCAACAGGAGAAGTTTGAAGAATATGAAAGACAAAAATCGCGAGAAAGGTCGGTTGATGTGAACGCACAAGAGGTGATAGCATAAATGGCAATGTCTACGCAGAGGATTGTGTGTCCCGCAATAGTACTGGCGGTTCACCCAGAAGATAGACTTGTGGACGTGAAGTGGGCAGATGCCGAAGGTGGCAGAAAAGGCGTAGTGATGATTAATGACATGGGGTCTTACTCCATGCCAAACATAGGAGACTCTGTTCTGGTGCTTGGTACTGGTGTAGATTATTTTTGTGTAGGTAAAATAGAATACGGATACAAAGCCAAACTTAACGGAAAGCAGCGCGTGCAGGGATCTAGCACGCCTCTGAAGTATAAAAATGTTGGTCCGGGAGAAATCATAATCAACCACATACGCAAACTGTCATGGCTAAAACTTGCTAATAGCGGCGACTTTTCGCTAATGAATGGATTCATTGAAGGATTTAAATATCTAAGAAGCATAAGAACAGCCCGCGTATTGGGTCGTACCATAGAACTAGTAGCTAATGGTGTTAAGATTGGGGCAGGTACGGTTATTAGAAATATACCAGGAAAAGGCGAACAGCCGATTACCGGGGAGTCTGGCGGAAAAGCTCTAGAATACTACATACAGATAGCATATAACAGCATACAGTCAGTGCGTTTTCATTTGGGTGAGATTCGTGATATGACTTTGGGGGTAGTGCCGGAAGTAAGTTCACTTGGTGGTAGAGTAAAAGCACTATTGGAGGTTACACAGGCCGCAGTAAGAATGGGATTCTTGGTTATTGATGAAGCTGGTAATGTCGAGCTGACATCAAAAGTGGCTACGACTGTGGTAGGTGGGACAGAGGTAAAACTTGGTGGTGTGGCTGCACAGGAGCCAGTAATAAAAGGACAGTCTTATTCTACTGCGGAAATAAATTTTTTGTCGAAGATGACTTCGTTTGTAACTGCGCTGCAGGCTTACATAACTGCTTGTTCTACAGAAAAGACAACGGCCCCCACACTGTTAACTGAAACTGCTGCTAGTGCCGTTGCGTTTATGCCACTTATAGCTGAATTTCTGTCTGCTATTTCAGAATTCAACGGAAAGATAACACCGGCACTGTCTGCTGTAGTAAAAACTACTTGATTGCAGACATTTTACTAACTACAAAATTTACTACTTCTGGAGATACTTCCATCTTTGTGCCTGCGGCTTGTCTGTGACCGCCACCACCAAATTTATTAGCGATTTCTGATACATCTACATCACTTTTTTCAGTATATAGTGAAACCCTGTTTTCATCTGCGTTTACTATTATTACATAGTCTATTTCATTGTGACTTTTCAGAAATTTGTGACCGGTTTCTGGTTGATACTGTGTTGCTAATATTACTGAATATCTGTGCCCGTTAGGATCACAAAAAACTGTAATTGGCGAATTCTTTTCTACTGTTCTGGTTATTTGTTCGTTCCTTCTTTCTCTGGTTGCTTCTATAATCTCTTTCATTTTCTCTAGATCTGCATTAATGTTGATGTACATGTGTTTTACAAAAGAGTTAAACCCGAGTACCTGCAACAAATCATTTAATCCTTCTCCCCTAAATCTGTGATGTGACGATAATTTCCACATGTCATAGGCATCAATTGCCTTTGAAAATATGTATTTGCTGTCTGACTCATTTATTTTTGCGTCATCGTTCTGAATTTTCATGCAAAAATTGTAAACAAGGGATGTTGCACACCTATTTGGATTAAAAGACGACCCAAAATCATACTTTGAAAGCCACTTCTTTGTTTTGTGGTGATCTATAATCAATACCTGGTTTTTGTATTTGTGTGCATTTATTTGATCGCATACTTCAATAGATGGGCAAATGTCGGTAATCATAAGCAGAGTAGAATCGTCTAACTGCTCCAGGGCCTGCAATACATGCTTGTCTATCTTTTCGTATCCACACTGTTGGTATCTTGTTACGTTAAAAAATAATTTCAGCAATATCAAACACCCGGCACCGTCTAAATCTGAGTGTGTTATTGCTATTACTTGTTTTTCGTTGTCCATGTGTTCCTCCATTACCTTGCCAGAAGTGGTACCGTATAGGACACGGTAGTCAACACAAGAATTTATTTTGGAGAGCGGCATGATTGTAAAATGGTATGCAATGGCTTTTGCTGACATAGAGAATAAGGAGTGTTTGTGTGCGTGGTTGGCTGGATTGGGTGAACCACCAAAGCAGCAGCTAAAAACCTTGATTCAGGTTGCAAATGGGCTTATTCAAACGGCTAAGGCTGTATACATACTCATAAACACTGATTTTGAAGATCTGTTGAAAAAAGAGGCTTTAGAGAAGTTACTTGAAGTATATAAATTAGCCACAAAACCGCTAGAGATGCCGTTAAATTATTTGTCGGCGGTGACTGCCCCTGCGGCTGATTGTCCACCAGTAGCACAAATTGCCGCCACTATGTATGATCTGAAAAATACTTTATTGGCACCAGTAAAAGATTTGGAAGAAGAAATAGAAGCATATATTAGTTCCATAGAACAGTCACAGGCGAATTCTGAGTTTTTAGATATGTTGTCTAGTGTATTGGATGACATAAGCCAAGCTATAAATGAGTGTTGACATGGTAGATTATCAATCTGACCTAAAAGTGATACTTCCGGATGGCACTCGCTTCAGAAGTTCCATAGCCCTATCCCCCTCTGGTGACATACAACTTGTTACTGGCAGGGAAAAACTGATATCACAGCTCGTGTTTGCTATACTGAATGAAAATACGTTTCCTGAAGGGGTTGCAAATTCTAAGTCTAATGCACTAGGTGATTTGAAAACCGCACTGAATGTTATATTGAGAAGATTCAAGCAAAACCAAATAGCGTATGTGCAACAGTACGCTGATTCTGATTTTTTGGGTTTTGGTATTTACAGAAAAGAGGCTGGCGCTGATACAGATTATGCTAGAATTTCTAACCAAGCAGTAACTTGGAATTTTGAAGACACAGATGTATACAACGAAAAGGAGTATTTATACGGAATCTCCAAATTATATAAAGGTATGCTAGAATCCAAGTATGTTGATGTATTTAGAATTGCTCCTACCTCTAACACTGAAAATGTTACTGTGTTGTCTGGTAGATATGCTGCCATTGTAAACGGCAATAAATCTGTGTCCATCTATGTTGACTACAATAAGACATTTAAAGCGTCAGAACTATTGCAAAACATAATCAGAATACAGGCCACTTTAGTAAAGACAGACCCCAGAAGGGTGTTAATTGATTTGGTAATAGAGAATTACTTAGGTGAGCAAGTGTCGCTGTCTTCATATGGCGCTGCTAATGCGTACGGTGCATAAATAATGGCTGCTATAAAATCAATACAAACTATGTTCGCAGAATTGAAGACCTATTTAAGAGCCAGATCTAAGTATTTAGATTTGAGCGACAACAGCCTATTGAATGAGCTAATATTGAAGTCTTTTTCTGTCGGTGGAAAACTTATTATGGATCAAGTAAACAAATTCAAAAATTTGCACATACTGTCCTTGACTACCGGATCTGATTTAGAAGACGAAGCTGGCAATTATTTATTGGAAAAGTTAAGCGGCAACTATGCAAAAGTGATACTGACATTATGGACCAACACCAAGCCCACGAGCAATGTAGTAATACCGATAAGTACTCAGGCAAAAACCAGTGGCACAGCGTTTGTATCACCAGTAACCTTTTCAACACTTAGCGAATTGAACGTACCTGTTAGTGCTGTAGACTCGTATTTCTCATTCGACAGAAACAGGTATGAATTCAACGTGTTGGCGCAGTGTGATAGTATAGGCAGTGTGGGTATTGTTGGTTCGAACCTTGTAAATGAACTCATTACTTCGGTTTCTCAGATTGACAGTGTTACAAACCTGCGCGCTTCATACGGGAACAATCTAGATTCAGAGTCGGATTCTGGCTTGCAAGAGAGAATTCGTCTTGCCCGTGTGGGTAGAAACAAAAACGTGTTGAACGGCATCAAGAAAACGATGAAGGATCTTGGATTTTTTGATGCTAATGTGGTGCGTCCTGGAGACACGTATTCAGAAAAAGCTACCGGAATTGACACTTTTGTGGTCGATACCTCCTCTGAAAAAGCTGAAGACGTGTTTGTATATGATCCATCGAATGTAAGATATTATTTTACCCACAGACCAATTTTGGAAGTAACTTCTGTAGTGTCCGAAATAAACGGCGCACTGGTAGCATCACAGTACAGTGTTACTATAGACTCAGACTCCCCTGTGAGAAGGAGCGTTGATGCGTTAGATTATATTGAGTTTTTGCCGCCTGTGTCGTTGGTTCCTGGATCTAGAATTACCGTCGTCTATAACTACGCCTCTGCAATAAAAAATGCACAAGATATAATAAATTTAGATAATAGCAAAGTTTTGACCTCTAATGTGTTGGTAAAAAGAGCGTACCCTTTATATCTATATCTGAATGCACAATTGACCTTGAAGGCAAATGCAGATGGGCCTACCACAAGAAACAAGTGTAAAAATGCATTAGCTCAGTTTATGTCTACGTACATACTTGGGCAGCCATTGCAAGAGAGTGATTTGATAGTAACCTTGCAATTGGGGTACGGAGATTATCCAATTGATACTGTAGACGCTGTTAGGATAAGTCAATTCTATTTACAAGATGAATATGGCAATAACTACCCATCAGTAAATGGTGTAATATCTTTGAACAAAAAGCAGCATGCAGTATACGGGTCTACTTCTATAGTGTAGGTATATATGAATATCTGGTGGTGCTCACCTAACGGAAACAACGTCTTTGGCGTTGGAAGCAGGGAAAACCCGTTCCAAACCATCGAAAAAGCCTTGTCTGTGTTTCAAGATGGAGATCAGATTAGACTGCTACCAGGAACGTTTACTCCTACAGACAGTGTGTTGATTAGTGGTAAAAGTGGATCTATATTTGCAGATGTACCAAAAGCTAGCTTTATACAGCCGCAAAAGACACTCAATCACCGGGCTGGGATAGCTGTAATAGATGCAGAAAGGTTTACTATAGCTGGCATAGTATTGTTACAAGCTTCTGACTCTAGCGGCAATTTGATGGGTATTTATGTTAATAATATAGAGAAATTTCTGTGTCTAACCTGCGATGTAAAGAATTTCACAGTTCCGTCTGGAGATGCTATTGGAATTTTTGCGTCTGGTGGTGGACGAGTAGAAAACTGTACAGTAAGTAACTTGAACGGCGCAGGAAACAAAACTATTGGAATTTGGACTATAGGTATAGTGCCAATAGATTGTCACACAGAGGAATCTTCCGGTGTGAATTACTTCCGTGGGATGCTGATAGAGGGGTTAAATTATCCTTGATAACTGCTTCTTTAATACGTGGTAATGGTTATTTGCCAGGAAATGCCTCTGTTGGTGGAGTGGTGTTCTTTAGCTTGACCGATAGCAACCCACAGAACGTGCTGTGGAATCTAGAAAGTGCACCTAATGGATCTGTGGCCAGACTTTTTAATACGAACGGTGCAACCACCAAGTTGTTGGACATAGATAAATATGGCGTATACTTTGTAAAGGCAAAATTGTTTGTTGGTACCCCAACAGAAAAAGAGTATTCCTATTCAGTATCGGTACCTCAAACTGTACACAACGTAATCCCCCCGGAACCGGTGTTTGAGGCAAGTGACCGGGTTAGAAACTTCAATTTTGAATTGCCCGGTGAATTTTTTGGGGAGGCACACTACTGGAATACAGAAGATGACAACGGCATTTTGTTTGGCGGGGGAGGTGCGACCCGTGGTAGAATTGAGCATCCTATTGGCTACGATAAAGATACTGGATTTATATTTTGTTTGGGGGATGATTTGAATGAGGAGTCTGTGTTCTACAGAGACACACTATTTTCGATATCGCAAGTTGTAGATTTTAGCAATATTGAAACACTAGAAATAGCATTGAAGTTTAGAAAAGGATAATACTGTGTCCACCCTCCCAGCATTTTATGTAGATAACATAAAGGTCATAGAAGACCGTACGTATGTTGTGCGTGGCAATGTCGTATCTAACTGCTATGGATCAGATGCAATTGGCATAGAAATAAAGAACTGCAACACAGTTCGAGCAAAAAATAATCGCACTCACAGAATTAGATCTGTGTTGGGTAACAGCATTGGTTTGAAAATAGTTGATTGTGAAGACGTAGTGTCAGTATACCATGTATCTTCGCGGTGCAATGCTGGAGTGCATTTAGAAAACATAGAGAAACTATATTTTTATAACTATACGTCCCACGATTGTGACATTTGCGGCACACTCGACAACCCATCAGTGGTGTCAACATTAAGAAACATCAGTCTGTCGGTGTACGACAATGTGCCTATATTTAGAAAAGGATCTGGATTTGTGCTGTCATCAGGCAGTGTGCTTGACATTGATTACATGTACCACTACGGTATTGGTGACTTATATGTGGGCGGTTCTGTTACTGAAGGATCTAGTATAACATTAGACAAACCTATCTATGTTGATGAGGAAAACGACGATCTTACTCCGGACAATTTGTCGGTTTTGAACAATGCGGGTACGGACAACCCACTCTATGAGGCAAATCCAGACATAGGAGGAATAGAGAGTGAGGTTGTAGACGAACAAACCACAGACCAGGATTATTATTACAAGTTACTTGATAACACATTCTGGGACATAGGTAATCAAAGTGCGGTTGAAGTGTCGCTCATCAAAGCATTTCAAAGCAGGATTTTAGCTAATTGCGAGTTGGCTGTCAGTACAGCTAAAAGAGACTATTTTATTAAAGACGCACAATCTTTGACTGGGTTTTCTGAGATATTTCCGTGTCAGGCATACTATTTCAACAGCTCAAAATTCAAAAAACGTGTGATGGATCTGTGGTTCAACACCATAAATCCTTCTACGTTGTATTCCATGAATTGTTCAATTGGTGGGTACAACCTGTTTCCATCATACTTCAAGAGAACTGAAGATGATATACGTTATTGGCTGCTAGGAAGCTCGGCAGTAAATATTGATAATATGCTTTCTAGTGTAGAAAATCTTAGGTATGGTATAACCATAGACGTGCTGGGTTTGTCAACTATGTCTTCGATGGCTTCTGCAGAATGTTACAGCCATTTCAAGGAAACTGTGGCTGATGCCGGTCCGTTTGTGTGGACTATGCACAATGAACCACAACCCAGTGGCTATTTATTATTTACAGATATGTGGAACGACTTTGAAAGATGTACCCTAAATAAAATGTTCTACAACAATGATTTCAACATAAGTCCGGAGTCTGCCGAAGATTGTTCACTTGTTACCCCATTGTTGATTACAGGAGCAAATCCCATTTCTGGATCCGTAACTCTTGGGCCTGCTCCATCAGGCGGAGGAGATGTAGAGCTTTCTTTGTTAGACCGTATTTGGGGCGAGTCTCTGAACAGACAAGCCCATTACAGACTTGGGGATTCAGAACCATCTATGGGTTCGTGGAATGAATTGGACAATGTTATAGGAAAAACGATATCAATCAATAACAGATACATACAATTTCGAATAAACGTGTCCGACTTGAAAAGAAAAGATGATTATGAATTTATGGGATTGTGTTTACGACCACTACAAAACAGACGTGTGTGGTCAGAACCACAAGAATATACACAAAGTTACATAGAAATAGTGCCTGGCGAGTGCTGTTTTGATAAGACCAATCCTCCTATTTTAGACGAGGGTGGTATTAGGTTCTCGGATGATGGTGTTCCGCATATTTGTGGATGGAGTTATTTTGTGCCGAAAGAAATAAGAGAGAGTGCGTCTGAACTTATTCTGATGATTTCTTCTGCTGGGTTGGGTGATTTGTATATGCAATATTCAATAATTACTTTATTGAATACCGGTTTTATGGGTGCATCGTTGGTGTCTAATTTTATACAAAATTTCGATGGTGTTGGCTTCTTCAAAACCGTGAAAATAAATATGAGTGGCTTGTTTAATAATGCAACTACGCATATTATACTATTGCTAACTCGTGATTCTACGAACATAAACGACACACTCAACGGAAATGCTACTATGTTGCTTGGGAAAATAGAATAGGAATAATGAATGCCCGCGAAATTGGAACTTGTTCCTGGTGCTGCTGGTATGGACGGCACCAACCCCGCCACACAGGATGCACAAGATATAATTTTTGAGGGGGACAACGCAGATCACATATGTGGTTGGGTTAAATATGTATCTCCCGAGTTGAGGCTTCTCATTAGTAAAATCCTGCGGTTGGGGTTTGGGTATGATGGTGCAGTTGGTACCGCTAGGTTTGATATTACTGTTGCCACTTTTGATGCGGAAGGTAACTTGACGGGGTTTACCGTTGTTCCGTTTTATGTGTCAATTTCGAATGTTCCTAATTACATATTTTGGGGAGTGTTTGATTTAACGAATTACATACATGACAATGATGTGGTGGTGTTCATACTAATGAACAGAAATTCATCAAACCCAGGTGATACACTTAACGGTGATATACGATTCTTTCACGGGTACGTGGAGTAATAAATCATGAAACGTGCAGAATATTTTAATAAGACCATACCAACCGAAGATCAGCTTAATTATACAGAAGATTCAAAAGTAAGTGCGTTGTTGGAGCGACTGCGTTCTGACTCCCAGTTGGGCGTGGTAAATGGGTTTATAGTAACAGTAAACCCAGTTGATTCAACATTGATAGATGTTGGTCCGGGTGAAGGGTACACAGGCGGGAAATACCGTCAATTAGATATAAAGGGTGAATACTCCGGAGAAAGAATATCTACCATCAATGATTCTACTTCTGGAAGTACAAATTTTTACACAGTACAAGGACAGGCACTAGCATCTTATGTGGCAGGCATAAAGAACTATGTTTCACTGGTATATGCAGAGGTTGAAGATACAGCACTAGCAGAAATCGACTATCCGTTCACACCGCACAATACAATAGTTAGAGACAGCTTTTCTGTATCAGTACTTGCAGAAACTGATTGGAACTTACTATCACTAAATGAAAAACGAAGACGTTTTCTTGTAGCTATAATAACAGCCAATGGGGCTGGTGTGCCGTTAACAGCTTCTAGTATCCAACAAGTGGTACAACCGAAGAGCCACCCTACGCCCACGCAGCCTTCAAATGTGTCTGGTGCCATAATTACATCATTATCACAAGAAACATTAATAGGTGCCGGTACACTAAGATATGAATCAAGTACTAAAAAGTTGTATTGGACAGCACCAGGAAGTACAGAAGGAGCAGGTGTTACAGTAACTTCTTCTGGCTCGTTTACTTTATACTCTTTCGATGTAATTTACTGGATCACTGTTGAAGTTACGTACGCCTCTCTTCCGGCCGGTGACGAAACAGACTCAATTGACATAATATCATTATATGGTAGTATTATACCGCGTTTTAGTGCAGTTGATTCAGTGCACCGTGATATGGTTGGTTCTGGTGTGCCCACACTCAGCAACCCACACGGCATGACTATTGATGATTTGCCGGGTGGTGGATTTGACCACGCGGACTTATTTCACAGAAATGGTATTTCGTATGACTCCGATCCAGCACAGTTAGAATGCATCATAAACCCAGATCCTGGTGTGGATGAAATACTGATTAATAACCTTGGAGGGTTCGACAACAGTTTCTTGGTAGATGGTCGTGTGTATGAAGTGGTGGAGGGCGTGCCTGCGGGTACGGATGCTGTGCTGTCTTTTGATACTGTACCGTCTCCGGACAGTGGAGAGTATCTGATTTATTTAGACAGTGCTGGGTCGCTGCATAGTGTCAAAATTGGTGAAGTGTTGTGGGATGCTAATATTTATATTGTTGACATGTCCAACAAAACCCCCGGCAACGCTACTATTACGTGGAATGCTATTGGTAATGTACTTACTTATCAAGCCCCCGGTGATGGAGCACCGGGCGCTGCTGTTAGAATAACTGGATTTGCGTCCCCTACCGATCCTCAGCTTTATAAATTATACTCTAGCGATCTTGATAATTGGGTGATAGTAGAGATGATCGGTTCTGTTGGGTTAAATAACTCAACCACATTTGATACTGATAAAAACAATACCACCAATGATAATGAAGTAATATTGAAGCTTGCGGTGGTGGGGTGGGATGCAGTAACCGAAACCCTGTCAAATGTACGTGATATCAGGAGATTTTTTACCGCAGACATTGGTTTTCAATTTGAGGAAGAACATGATTCTGATGGTTCACACACAAAAGTGCTGCAAAATACTCTAAGATTGGTGAATACCACTAACCCCACAATACGTGCCATAGCTGAATCTGTAGTAATCTCAGCTTATGCAGATGATTCTACTGCTGTTTATGGAGCTGCGTATGACAGTTATGGTGTGTATGGTTTGGCGGGGGGATCATACGGAGTATTTGGTAGTGCTGGAGGAGCATACGGAGTATGTGGAAAAGCTAGTAGTTATGGTGTGTATGGAACCGCTAGCAATTATGGGGTCTACGGCTCAGCAAACGGAAATATACCAATAGGACACGTAATAGGCGTATACGGATCTGCAGTTAATGTAGGTGCGCCCAATAGTGCTGTTGGTGCTGTTGGAAATGCCGCTGGTGTCAATGCAACGGGTGTGGCAGGCTACGCTGCCAATGGAACAGGTGTTTACGGATCTGGAGATGTTTATGGTATTTACGGTACCGCTGCTGAATACGCTATTAGGGGTGTGGCTGCACAAAGCCACGCTGTGTGGGCTTCTGCTCCACAATCAGCCATACATGCTCGCGCCGGTCAATACGCGGTATGGGGCAGTGCCAACTCGAACTCTGTTGGTAATATATACGGTGTGTTCGGGTCTGCTGTAAACGGATTAAACGCACACCTAGCAGTGGGTGTAATTGGACAGGCTGGTGGTGTTGCAGCAACTGGTGTATTTGGAAGTGCAGCACAAGGTAGGGGTGTGGTTGGCATTGGTGTTGTAGGAGTATACGGGTCAGCAAACACCAATGGAGTATACGGGAAAGCATTAGTTGAACAGGGTGTGTATGGAGAAGCGGTTACTGCAGGCGTATACGGATTTGCGAGTACCTATGGTGTATATGGAGAATCGGATGATGATTACGGTGTGTACGGTACGGCTTTAGTAAGCTACGGTGTTTTGGGCAAAGCAGCCACGGTTGGAGTAAAGGGGATAGCATCAACATATGGTGTATACGGGGAAGCAGACACCTACGGTGTCTATGGATTGGGTGGTGATAGTTATGGTGTGTATGGTCAGGCAGCAACTATTGGGGTTATGGGAAAGGCTACTGGTATTAATTCACGCGGTGTTAGGGGCGTGTGTACTGCCGCTGGTGGTTATGGCGTAGAAGGGGTAGGAGACTCTGTTGGGGTGTTCGGTGATGGTGATGCCGGTGGGTGGTTTGAAGGAGATACCTTTGGTGTAGTGATAAGCAACACAGCAAGTTTCATTGTGGCGTTACAAGGCGGTGCTGTAAGTATTGCCGGTGCTGCAGTCCCGGCATCCGCTACATTCATGCCAATAGTGGCAAATGGTGGAAATACATACCTTGTAGCTTTATTTGCGGTTCCACCCTAATTCATAATGATTTATGAACAGTTGCTGTTGCAGTATTCGCTGCACACCGTCTGTTCGCATTTGTTTGCCTGATCTTCTTTGTACGTCTCTTTGTTGATACCGTTTCTTTTCACCAACATCAGAAAAAACGGATTACCGCAGTCAACTCTGTTTTCTTCACAGCCCCCAAATCCATCATTAAGTTCCTGATTGTAATCAAAAAACGGACCATTGCTCAGACAACAACATGTGCTGCACTCATTACTCATGCCTCCGCACGCTTCGTTCCTCCCAGCAGTATATTCCTTTGTATACTGAATGCATGTTTCCGTGCACGTTCCATTTACACAAACGTTGAAATCACCGCAGTCCTGGTCATACATACAGGCGTCGCCGGTGCTGGAATCATATTGACGTGCATCGAATGTACATGAATAGGTGCCGTCTGAAAGCACAGAACAGTCGTTTTTGTTGTAACAGAACACCATTCCGGTGTCAAAGTCACTCAAACACAACTCTGAATCACCGCCGCACCCATTCAGGCTGATGATTGCCCAGGCCACCAGCACGGCCAGGATCATGAAACAAACGGCGTAAAGGATCTCTCTAAAAAATTCCTTCATTTGAGTGACCTCCTACCCACATTCTACCACAGCTATAATATCCTGTCAAGTATCAAAACGTATAGTCATGTATGGTCATTGTTGTACTGTTCTGAGCATTCTGGGCAATAATACTCCGCATCAACGGTACCTGGGTGGGGTAATCTACACCAACCAGCATTTACTGCGGCACGTATAACGCCATTAGGCAGAATACCTTCAAAGATCTGTGATTTTCCGCACTTATCACAAACCACAACAAGCGTAATTTGCAGAGTTGCTGTCATACTTGGAAAAGGAAATTACACGCATTTGCATCCGAGTGATTTGGCCTGCAGGATTTCGTGCAGTTCTTCGATCTTCTCTTTGGCTTGTTCCAGTTCTTGTTCCAGAGATGAATTTGATTCTCGAAGACGGATAATTTCCTTTTGTAGACGTACGATTTCCTCATCCGCTTTTGACATCAGCGCTGCGTCAACTTGAAGGCCCATAGATATCTCCTTTCAAATCTGGAAGATGGTTTCCTTGATGTGCTCAGTGTTGTTGAGATCGGAAGCGTCAATCGACCACAGCTTGTCGGACAGGGACTTGAGGTCGTCGCCGTCTGCGGGTACACCACCAATGACCACAGAAAAGAGCCTGGCACCCAACTTCTTCTTGGTATTAGAGAGTGCTTCCTTATCGGGGATGTTGCACAAACCGTCTGTGATGAACACAATGTCGGCTTTGGACATGGAAACGTTCTCCGTAACAGAGGAGAATGCCTTTCCAAGGGCTGACGAAAAATCTGTGCCTCCGCCGAAAAACATTTCCATGCACTTGAGCAAATCCTCGGTGTTGAATGGAGAGGTGAACTCCTGCTCGTGTCTGACGCACTCCGAGAAGTGGATGATGCGGAAAGCGCGCTTTTGCTTAGAGGCCACGAAAGCCATCGCAAGTCCTACTGCTTTTGACCAGATCTCGGGTGCCCCTACCATGGAACCACTGTTGTCGATGCACACGACGATGGGACCCTTCTTCTCGGTGATGTGCTCGTCGAGCCGGTACTGTACCAGCCCCTTCTCCAGGTACCTCTTGAAGAAATCGAGTTCGAGATCCCCAGCCACCAGTTTCATGGCCTCAGCGGGGATCAACCGGCCGATGTCATTGCCCATCTCGATGTCGGTGATTTCATCGGGTCCCGGCTGCTTCTTGTTGGCCTGGTGCTTCTCCGCTTCGTTCTTGAAGCGACCAGCCATTTCCATGATCTGCTTCAGCTTGGCGCTGTTGCGGATCATTTCCATGACGCGCAGCTTCTGCTGGTCGCCGGTTAAAGAAGCCGCCCCGGAAGTCGAATTGTCATATCCAAAGACGGAGTTTGCTTCGCTGGCATCGTCAAGGGCTTCCTTGGCCTTTCCGAGCCCACGGCGGATTGCCTGGCGCACCTGGTAGCCATCCAGGTTATTGATGGCCTCAGACCACGCTTTCTTTGAATTGGCCAACTCCTGCTCCAGCTTTTCCTTGGTAACTTGGTAGTTGGGCCGATCCTGCATGTCTTCCAGGCCGTTCAGATCCCTTTCCACGTCCTTGGGATTGCGATCTTCCATCTTGGGCAGGGTACTGAGGATCTGCTCGGACAAAACGGAGGTGCCAAGGCCAGACTGGAAGGAATCAAACACCGTGCCTTGGCTGCGAATATCCTTCCACTCCTTCATGCCGCGCATCTCGTTGAACACCTTGGATGCCCACTCAGGAGAAGGATTATCAAAGTCGGGGTTGGACTGGAATAGGCTACCAAACACACCGGCTTGGAAGTCCCTGAAGTCCGAGTAACCCTTCGAGACACCACTGTTTTCCACCGTCTTCAGGCCACCGTGCGCCTCGAAGAAGTTGTCAAAGGACATCTTTTCCCAGGAGGAAAGCTTCATGACAGCACCCTCACAGGGCGATGGAAGCCACGATTTCCTTGCGCCAGGAGTCGATCTTGGTCTTGGTGTCCACCAGCTTCTTGGTCTTGGCGGCCTCGCGTCCGGACACTTCCGCGTCGATGGCCTTGGAAATGTCCTTGAGGATGCCGTTGGCCTGCATGGCGTCGGTGTCCTTCTTGGCGCTCTTCTGCCACACACCGTACGCTTCCTTGGCGGCGTCCATGAACTGGCTGGCTTTGAGATTCAGTGGGTTGGTGTATGCGGACAGCACCGTCTCGATGGTGCGCCGCTGATCGGGCTTGTCCCACAGCATGTTGGACAGCACCTCGATCTCGTCGTCGGTCACTTCCTGGTGTCCACGGATCAGAGCATATGCACGCAGGGTATTGACGATGGACTTCCAGCGCCGGTCACTGACCTGAATGCCGTGCTTCATGCGGAGTTCCATGCAGATTGACCGGATGGACTGCAGCACACCGGCCGGGACCTGCACCTTTTCCATCATGGAGCGCAACTCATTGATGTCTTCCATGGTCAGCTTGGTGGAGATCTCCTTCTTACCGACCGTTCCTGTGGGGTTCACCAAATCCAGGAACAGGTTGTCATCCTGGATGTAATCGACCCAAAACCTGGTCAAGAAACGGTCGTACAAGGCACCCAACTCCTCGCCCTGGGGAAGCTCATTGCTGGCCCCGATGCATGAGAGGAGAGGAATTTTGACAGGCTGTCCGTTGTTGAAGAAGATGCGCTCATTGATGGCACTGAGCAGGCTGTTGAGCAATGCCGAATTGGACTTGAAACAGTTGTGTGTAACAGCCATTGCTCTACCAGCAAGGAACAAGTTATCCTCAGAATCCACAGAAACACATTTAGTAGATCTGGGCGCAACCTCCGTGATTGATGTAATGCGTAGATGTTTTCTTTGCACTAATTTCGGAATATTTTTGTGACTCCTGCACAAAAACATAGGCATGTCCGGGTCAGCCCTGAAATTCACTTTCCAACACTGCTTGTGTGCCCCCTTCTTTCCAATTCGGTTGTCCTTGGTGGGCCTCTTTGAACACTTTGCGCCCAGCGTGCGTAGTATTTCGACAAAACCATCAATAATGTGTTCATTGGTGTTGCTAAATGTGCATGTTCCACATTCCATGATGTGTCCTTCGGTGTCCATCAATCCTTGTATCAGTCTCATTCTCTGGTGTATAGATCCCCTTTTGTATGCTAATGGAATGTATTTTCCGCTACCAAGGTATGTACTTCTGTTTTTCAATAGCCCCAAATCCCCTATGTGCGTTCTGAATCCAGTTCCTGCCAATGAAATAACTTCTAATTTACTTGATTTCTTGTGGGCACCGGTAATCCTTGCATTTGGTGTTGTTTTTTGAATTTCGTGTGCAGTATGTGCAGCGATTTCCTTTCTTACATAAATTTCCATGTTCCATGAATTGCCGTTCCCTAGCCAGCACCCGAGTGTGTACGGATCTGCTGGTAGCATGTTTTCTTGTAACTCAACCGGCTTTGGGAGCGGTATTTGCCATCTCTTCCCGGTAACGTGTTCATTGTACATCTCTTCTGCGGTTCTGACTTTGTGTGCAGTTTTGTGATTGCTCCTGCTCTTTCTGCACAGCCAACGATGACCAGCATCACATACCAATGACTCCCCATTTTCAAACACGAATTTGTAGCATTTTTTATTCTCGAACACCTTTGTGACACCAGTTACAATGGTTGGTTTTCCGCTTGCCGACAATAGGGTATCCCCTACTTTGATGTCTCTAATAGTCGTCCATCCGGTAGGTGTTGGTATTGGCGTGTCTAGATCCAAGGCTTCATCTAAAAATACGATGTGCGCCTCTGGTAACTTGCCAGAGGTGACGCGGCGGTACTCGTCCTGCTTCAGCCCCTTGAGGCTCACCGGGCCAAACACCTCCTCCGGTGTGCTGAACTTGGTGAGCAGCCACTCGAAGTATCCAGCCCCGTCGATGGCATTGCACAGGCAGCGCGCAGCGTAGCTCTTGGCGGTCCCGGGGGGACCCAACAACAGGATGTGCGTGCTGCTGATGAGGGCTGCGAGCATGGCCTCGATGATGTGCCCGCGCTCGGCCATAGCCTGGTTGAGTTCACTGATGAGAGATGAAACTTTGTCGAGAACTGGCATGCGAACCTCCTAATTGAAAACTTGATCCTAAGACCATTATACCACAGCTATAATACGCTGTCAAGTATTTCGAACAAACGACGACGTATGGTCATGTATGGTAAATAAGACGGTTTACCCGATCAACAACTTGGCGTGTTCTTTTAGTGCTTCATTGAATGTGCCTGAAGCAATAAGATTACATGAACACTTGTTTGATACCAGTGGTGAAATATCGACTTTGTAGATGTCCACTTCAAACTCAGAATAAAAGTTTGGATCCAAAGCCCTTTTCTTTTTAACCAAATCCTCGCGCATTAGCATATGATCTGGGTATGTTAATACTTCACGGTGTAGAAGTGTTGGACCAAACTTGGGTTTATCGGTTTGGGTGATGATTACCATCAAGAAAGAAGCGTTATTTAGATCCATTTTGTGTACTACCCTTTCTGGTAACTACTTTGCTGTAGATTATCAAAATGGTCAACAGTATCCCGATACCAGTATGCACAAATTCGCTCATCAGAACAGCTTCTTGCCGCTGATTCTGAATTTGACTGTGCCGTTGTCCAGGGTAAATTCGCATAACATTTCCTTGCAATTAGTCTTGTTGCCGTACTGCTTTTCGTCCAACACCTTCCAATGTCCGTGTACGGTACACCCAGCCACAAACCTGCTTCTGATTTTCTCAGCCTCTGCGAAAAATTGATCCCACGAAGGATCCTTTTCAAGTGCAATACGCTCGTGAAGAAAACCCTCAGTGTCACGCACTTCGTACACAGCCTTAGTAATCATATTCCTTCTCCTGTGATAGTATGAGTTTTATTCCTCTGTGAAATGTCCGGGTGACTGCAATTGACTGTGGAGTCGGAGTATTCTTTCTTTGTCTTCGGGCTTTACTTCCACGTCTTTGTAAAAACACGTTGAAGCAATTGAATCTAGTGCGCGTGGGTACGATACGGATTGCAGGTAGTATCCTGCATTTTCTTGGCAACATACTCCATATTCAACCAAACAACGTTCTAGAAAATCTTTTAATGTTTCCGCTTTCACAGTTTACCACCCCACATTTCTATGTCCAGTGGTTTTGCTGTATACTTGGTTTCCGTATTCATCCCAAACGGCGTCAATTTCGTAACCATAAAAGGTTCCGTGTTTCTTGAGGTACTTCTCTTCTGCTGCGTGCATGGCATCCACGGTGTTTTCAGCACGTACACGCACCTGTGATTTGCACTCACCGTCAGTTTCCTTGAACTTGACTGTGTATAGATTCATACGCTTTCTCCTTTGCGTATTCTTTATTGTATGGGACCGGTGGGATTCGGACCCACATTCCCTTGATTAAAAGTCAAGTGCGTTACCAATTGCGCCACGGTCCCGTATTACCAAAGATCAACAACATTTGTATTATACTGCGAGGAGTGTGTCAGTAAATCGGTTTGGTCCAGTCTGGTGTGGTGCCGGTATTCTCCATTTCTTCGATCTCATCATCCTCCATATCCAACCATTCGTTGTCATGAAAGATTTGTATTCTGCCCGCATTGCAGTAATCAGGCTTGATGTTGTGCTGGAGCTGGAAAAGATCGTAATCACCCAGCACACTGAGCAACAGCCTGGCATCCCTGATGCTGCTTACAGGGACCTCGAATCCCTCCATGGGCACCTGTGGGATCCACCAAATCCTCAGATCTCCCTCTGCAGGTTCGTGCTTTGTAGCCATCTAAACCTCCTTAATCATTTCCACGGACAGTTCGTAGATAGCGAACTCTACATTCCATCCATATTTCTCGTCCAGCTCCTGCTTGAACTTTTCGGCGTCTTCTGCAGTGAAAAAGATCCTGTCGTGTTGCGCCTTGCACAGCTTCGGCATCGAGCCGTCTGAGCGTCGAGCTGCTACAATAAATGCCTGGTACATAATATCACTTCACAGCTCCATCAACTTGGCCTTGACCTGGTTCTCCATGGCATTCAACTTCTCCAGCACGTTCTCACCAGAGAACTTCAATCTCTCGGCGTAGAACTCCACTTCCTTCTTGGTTTCACGGAAACGTTCGAGAGTGGCTGCCCAACCCTTGGGGGTGCTGAACTTGTTGTTGTTGATCTCCTCCTGGAAGTTATCCAAACGACGGTTCATGTCTTCCATGAGGCTGTTGTAAATCGCCTTCTTGGTGTCTTCGGTGTTGATCTGAGGCACCAACACCATGCTGCATCCCTCCAGGGACTTGAGCAGTGCCTCCACCTGCTTGAGTTCCCTGGTGAACTTCTCATCAGCGTAGTAGATACCGCCGCCTTCACGGACAGTCACAGGCGTCATCTTGTCGATGATGTCCTTGATGATCAAACGCATGTCGTAGGACGTGAGGTTTTCCTTGAAGGAGTTGTACTTGTCCTTGATGAGATCAAAGGCGCGGTGTGGATGATCACAGGTCAGCAACCCGGTCTTCTGATTGAAAGACATGGTAGCCGAGTGGTGGTACTGCAGGTCCTGTGCCTTGGGGTCAACCTTTTCATCCACCAACCCCACCAGGTGCTGGTCTTTGTCCTTGGCGATCATACGCACCAAGACATGGTGCTGTCCCTGTTGCTGTTTGACCTGACGCACTGCATTGAGGTAGGCTGTGCGGTCGCAGTCCTTGATGTCGTACTTGATGCCCACCTTTTTACAGGAGGCGAGGAAGTCCACCTTCTTGACCAGGACTTCGCGGATGCTCCACCAGAAGAAGTACCCCATGATCACGAGTCCGTTGGCTGTCATGTCTAAATCTCCTTTCGATCAAATTGTACCACATCTATAATAACGAGTCAAGTATCTGTCGTTGTGTGCATACGTCCCCAAGGGGATTCGAACCCCTGTACCAAGCTTGAAGAGACAAACGCCATTTATGTTGAGAAAAATGATCATTAAACGCACTTTTTGCCATTGCGGATGTGCTTCTTTACTGTTTGAAAACTTACACCAAACATTTTACTAACTCCTAAAATACTATTATCTTTTATTAATTTCATAAGTTCATTGTGAGTAGGCCAACACACCTTTTGATGGTCTAACTGGCAACATTTAATAGAACAATAACGGTGTCCGTTTCTTTTCACAGGAAAACTGCAACCACAGTGTTCACACACAGATGTTGTACCTCTCTTGGTGTTTTTCTTGCTGTTCTTTTTATTTCTAATCCACTTTGAGTACTCATTTGATTTATCTGAATTAAAATGAATCTCAGAGTGACAATTTGCACACAGTAATTGGCATTTATCTAACTCTTCCTTCATTGTTTCTAGACTACGTTTTCTCATGTGATGCCAAGAAAATTTTTTATTTAATGGGTCTTTATGGTGAAACACAAGAGCACCTATACATTTATTGTACCCACATATTTCGCATTTGCCTCCTTTATACTCTACAGCCATCTCCTTCAAATACACATATCTACGTTTTATGTATTCAGAATTATATTTTTGATCATCATTCATGTTTGTTAGGTACCACTTTTCTCAGACAGGGCATCATCTCACTTTCCTACTTTCTTGGCGCGTCGCTTTCGGGCGCGCTTGATGGCCTGAATGACTACGTTGATGATGCTCACCCCCATAAATCCACCTTCCCTAGAACAACTCAGAATCTGTTCTTGAAAGTAAACATGCAACTATGTAAATACCAGAAAAAATGTTGTTAAATGCTCCTCCTCCAGTATATTGTGCCTGACAACTATCCCATCTAATACAGTTGTGACAGTTGTAATGCTCACCATTTTGTAAATAACGATTCAATATCTACTCCTTCATGCTCAAGAAATTGTCATAGAATGACATACGACCACTTACACACTCCTGGAAATTGAAGTAGCACCCGCATGCAGGATCGTAGTGTTCGCAATCCTTGCAGTCCTTGCTTATTGCCCACTGCAAGAACGCCTGGACCATGGTGGCTGCTCCAATTTCTGCCAGCGTTTGCATGCGCCTGTCCTGATCGTGAGAGGAACTGTATGACGTGTGCAAGTCTTCCCAGGAAAACATTCCCTTCCCCCTTTACTGTTCGCTGCAAAAAACGTTCAGGACGATGAAAGCAAACGTGTCAAGCACGGCGCTGAAAAAGGACTTACAAAATCCGTGCTTCATATATTTGTGGTAAAGGTACTCACCACGAAAGTTGGCCAAAATTTTGTTGAAAAAACTCATGCCAAACCGTTCTCTTTCATGAACTTGACGGTCTTTTCCGCGTCCTGCATCACCTCCTGCACGGCACACACCCCATGCACTCCGTCGTGTTTGTTGAGCAGCTCGGCCATGGCCTGGTTGAGTTCACTGATGAGAGAGGAAACTTTGTCGAGAACTGGCATGTGAACCTCCTAATTGAAAACTTGATCCTAAGACCATTATACCACAGCTATAATACTCTGTCAAGTATTTCGAACAAACGATGACGTATGGTCATATATGGTAATTAGAACAAGCTAAATGTACGATGGTTAATTCATCTTTATTTTTCAATGTTTTACTTTCTTTGTGCATAAGACTTTCAAATACCGTCTCTATCCAACACATGTGCAGGTCACTTTGCTAAATACTACATTAGAAATCTGTCGTCAAGTCTATAATAAAACATTGGGTATGAGAAAATATACTTACGAGACTGAGAAAAAGTCTTTATCTTTGTACGATACTCACAACCTATTAACTAAATGGAAAAAGGATAGTGTTCATTGGAACAGTGTTTATTCACAAGTACTAACTAATGTACAAGTCCGAGTCGATTTAGCCTATAAAGCTTTCTTTCGCAGAGTTAAAGCTAAGCAAACTCCTGGTTTTCCGCGTTTCAAGGGCAAGGGGCGTTATGATAGCTTTACTTTTCCTCAAGCTAGTAATCAAGGTGCTAAAATCGTTGGAGGTGGTCTTAGACTCAGCAAGATCGGTATTATATCTACAGTCTTTCATCGTCCAGTCCAAGGCAAAATCAAGACGATCACTATACGCAAATCATCTACTAACAAGTGGTATGCCTATATCAATGTAGAAATAGATCCTGTACGTTTACCAGCAAATGACTTGGCAGTAGGTATAGATTTAGGTATAAAGACTTTTGCTGTCTTGTCCAATGGTGAGACTGTACCCAACCCAAGATTTTTCAAGAGATCAGAAAAGAAATTAGCTAAAGTACAACGCAAGTATTCAAAGCTTGAAAAAGGATCAAGTAAGAGACGTGCGTATCGTAAAGTCGTAGCACGAGTCTATGAAAAGATTTCAAATCAACGCAAAGATTTTGCTCATAAACTTAGCAGAAGTCTCGTTCATCAGTTTGGTACAGTGGTGTTCGAGGATCTCAACATACGAGGCATGATACAAGATGGTCACTTAGCAAAAAGTATCCATGACGTAGCTTGGCATCAGCTAGTACAATACACTATCTACAAAGCGGAAGAGGCTGGTAGGAGTGTAATACTAGTAGATCCAAGAAACACGTCGAAAAAGTGCAGCAGATGTGGTAGCATAAAAGAGGATCTAACGCTTGATGACAGGACTTACATTTGTACGAGGTGTGGCTTGGTCTTAGATCGTGACTTCAACGCATCCATAAATATCTTGGCGCTGGGGCTGCAGCGCCGGGGGCGCTGTGCCCCGCGTAGACGTGTAGACCTAAGCACGTAACAGCCACGAGCACACGATCTTGAACTTTCCATTCACACACTTGGCCCTGATCTTGATTGTGTCTTTGTAGATCTCAACCAGCTTATTGATTAGCTCCGTGGCTTGTGCTTCGGTGTCAAAGCTACCAGGCAGGATGCAGATTCTGTCAGTTTCTGATGCTGGTGCAGAAGCCTGCACTTCGATTTCGATGTATTTACCTGTAGCTGGGTCGAAGGCTTTGATGAACCTGTTCACAAGTCCATTATACCACAGCTATAATACGCTGTCAAGTATTTCAAACAAACGACGACGTATGGTCATGACCATACGTCTGGTAGATTATACTGGTTCTAGTACATCTATCTTTTTGAAATCTGGTGGCAGGCACCCAAGTCTGTACATGATTGGTCGCAGTCTGTTTCCGATTTCCTTATGCAGTTTCTCAATGTCTTTCAGTAACACCCTATACTGTTCTAGCTCCTCTTCTGAGCTGTTTCCAATCCATTTACGTACTTGGTACCATCCGGCATCATCCCTTGTAAGTTGCAATCTATACGGTGCTGTGTTTCGGTATCCTATTGTCTCTGTTACCAGTCTTGTGGCCGAATCGATTAGCAGCCTCACATCACTACTAAAAAGGTGTTTATGGCTTTCAACCCACTTCGACACAAATGACTGATTGGTGCCAGTATTCACCCAAAAGAATTCGTTTTTGATGTCGTAGGAGTTACCATTGTATTGCACACCTCCAAGTGACGAAGACTGATTGGAATTATGAAACAGTGACCAGATCACCGCGTCTACTGCAAACTGTCTATACTCAGGGTGTGTGGTGTCTGGGGTGTTATACTGGTCTTTGTTATTTAGCCACCTTCCCTTCGTCAGTCTTCTGATAGTAAACACTGTCATAGACTGCTCAAAGTTTTCTGGAGTAATAGACCATCCATTACTATTTGCATATGGTCCAGACAGTATTTCAGTAAAGTCCCTGTGCTGTACTTCGTTAGCATTAGCCAAAAGATACCCAATGGCATCTTCAGACAATCTATTAAGTCTACCTTTTTCCACCACGTTCAGTGCACTTTTCATTGGTGGTCTAACTACCGTGTTCTTAGGTCTATTAATCCACTTATTCAACGGATCCTTAGCAGGACCAAAACCCTTAGTACCTGTCTTTACCAATGCCCCGTTTTTGTCCCTTTCTAACACATCCAACTCAACTATATCAATGTTGATAGTGTTTGAATTTTTTCCTTTTACCCACACAGTAAACAATACTGGCCAGTTGTTGGCAATATCGCTGAACTCTGTTGTCTGGAAACCAGAGCCTTTTACAAACTTCCAGTTACTGAACCAAAATTTTCTGAATGACTCATAGTTTTGCCCAACCAGGAAAGATGCTGGTGTGAAGATGCCCAATACTGTTCCCTCAGGCATGAGTTCGGTGAGCCTAAACATAAATTGTGGGTATAGATTATTGCAAGTGATCTTTTGATCCTGCATTCTTTCCTGTGTTTTTGTTCCAGTTACCCCTTTGATGGTGTGTCCGCGTCCGCTGGTATCACCAGCCCACGGCGGATTAATCAACACCGCCCAATTGTGATCATTAGTTAATAGTTCATGGATGCCTTTTGGAATATCATCATTCAAAAAGTCTAACTGGAAAATCCTTGCCTTGACCCCGTGTTGAATCATGTTTTCTACATCATATGACATTAGCGTAGATGCAAAAATTTTGCCTGGTGGGGTTCTGCAGTTCTTTACTAAATTACCTGTTCCAGCACAGCAATCCCAGAAATATATACTATCATAATCCAGGGCTGCTTTCTGTAAGTATGAGTGAGCCATCAAACACATATCAGGGGGCGTATTTACTTCTCCTGTGTTTCTGCGATCAGAAAGTTCGATTAGTGTATCCTTATATGGCATTATGTTGGAAAGATCTTCTGTGGTGATTCTCTTGTAAACACTCCAGAAGTCATTGTACTCTTTGATGTCTTCAATTACTCCTTCGATTGACATCGTTTCGCCATTCCAGGAGATTCTTCCATCCTTGCGGAGTTCATACTTGTTTTGTAGATCAAGAAAAAATGCGGATACCAGAATTTGACTGATTAGATCCTTGCTTCCGAGCACCGTTTTCTTGATCCTGCTGTTCCATTGTCTGTATACATCGCACACGTTCTCTGCATTTACCGTCCTGGTAATTGCGGAATTATCCTCCTGAAAATACGCTTTCATGAAACAAGATGCTTCGTACTCATCTGTCATACTGTAGATGTGTGGAGTGCTGATCAGTTCTTCTACTGCATCAATGATATCTTGACTTGGGTTGCTTGGTACGCTCCAATCCTTTGAGTCATCCTGGATTAGTTGTTCAAATGGCTTTGTTGAGACAATGAATGCTTCATTTTTGTCCGCAATTGACACCTTCTTTGGTACACTGAGTGTGCAGTCCTTGTAAATAGATCTTACATAGTGCAATACTTGTGCTGTGCACCTAGACCACTGTTTCTTCATGTTGTAGTCGAACTTGAATTCAAATATCACACCACGTACATCATCCACCCCATCGCAATTGTGTACTCTATGCAACATATCAACATTAAGCCATTGGACATAGCAGTCAGTTACTTCTGATTCAGTCTTGGTATTGAGTAATGATTTCACGAACTTTATGGTTGATCCCATCTTTAACCTCTTATACAGGTAATCACAAACGTTTATTGAACCTTCAATCTCTGTCTAATGTACTTGTTTCTCAGAAGAAAATTTTTCCTGTGTGCCTCTTTCAATTCAAGATCGTATTTTAACCTCTTTTGAGGGTTTGTAAGAATTGAATATGCTTTATTCAGCAAAGCCATCTTCTTGACATCACCTGTTTCTTTGTTGTCGGGGTGATAATGCTTGGCAAGAGCAAAATAAGATTGTTTGATGTCTTCAATCCTACAATCCTCAGTGACGCAAAGGATTATGTAATAGTTGATCACACCTTAATTTTACTACGACTGTAATAATTTTGTCAAGTATTTTCTGTGTATGGTCATATATGGTAAATGTGAAAGGAAGGAACACCCCAACCTCGTTAATTATTATCTACATGCTTTTCGGATAGCCTGAAGTGTTTGGTCCAGCTTTTATGGGCTGATCGGTGGCATTGTGCTCGATGATATTAAGAGTGAGTATTATTGGAATCTTCCGTAGTGTTGGGGACACCAATTTCCATAACAGTAAACTCTTCGTACCCTTCAGATTGATTTAATAGATGAGCAACTTCAAGTGCCTCACCTCGCGAATTAAATTTTTTAGCCTTGGTGGGGTTGTTCGTCAAGCAGTTTCGCCACGGCTCATTTGGATCCCACCTGTTGTTACTATACGTCTAATTACTTGTCCTGTTGATTTAGTCTTCACGATCGGGCTCTGTATCTGTTTCAGGCACTTCAGATTCTAAATTTTTCACTGCTTCTGCAAAATTCTCAAGATCCTTCATGTACAGTCCATGTCGTTCAATCACGGAGCAGAATTCTTGCACATCGTGTTCTATGATAGTGTATTTTGTGTCACCATCTTCAGACTCATCATCTGTTTGAACTAACATATGCGACAGCTCATGGTCGATTACTGCCAATTTTTGAGCATCTGTTAGTGTCTGCCACACGGGATACGACACAATCAACAAGAAGTCAAAACCTTCAACGTCCACGTCACTCATACCGTTGTTGTACTTAGCGAGTGCGTTTTCTTTAGGTGAGCACTTCCCGGCAGTAGCTATTACAATCTTCCCGCCTTTCTTTATTTCTTTATTCTTGAATAGATAAGCGATTCTGGCATTTACTAAGTGGGTGTGAAACTTTGGAATCAGTCTTTTTGCTATTTCTGCTACAGTATCAGCACGATCAAATTGCAGCGGAACATTTTTCACTTGCTTATTATCAGGCATGCAGAACCTCCAGTTTTGCAGAAGTTACCGTGTTTTCATTTGTTGGTCAATGTTCATAAAATATACTTCATTTACTGATCGGTAAAACGGCCACCAGTGACACTGGTGAGAGGTGACCTCTTACAGGTACAGGTTGCCTAGGTCACCAGGTAACCCGCATCTGGTGCAGGTAGAGGTCGCCAGGTCACCTATGTGAGGTTGCCTAGGTGCCTAGGTACGGTCGCCAGGCGACCTAAAACTTTTTTAAAAACAAAGATCGAAGAAAGATCCGGAAAAAATGAAGGAAAAAGGGGTTTGGGGGAGAGGGGAACAACGATGCATGACGCATAAACCCAAGACTAAACTGTATACTGTGTGGCGGCATTCGCCGCCACGTGGTGACTGCGAAGCGCAGTCACCACCCCCACATCTATAGAAATACTTTACCCTGAAAGGAAAGGAAGTACGGCACTCGAAACATGGAGGAATAACTTGCCTAATAAAGAAGAAAAACAACACATAGTAATTTATACACAGGGTGGATCGGGAGATATAATTGCTTCTACTCCTATGTTGCGTTGCATACATAGGGATTACCCAAATCAAGAGTTGGTTGTGGTAACTACATATCCTGTTATCCTAAAAGATAATCCTAATATCAGCAAGGTATTTCCATTCAATGAGGGAATGAATGTTTATTCAGAATATAAAGATACCGCTGTTATGTTCAAGAAGAGATTTGCTTATGATTATTTTAGAGACGAACACAGAGCAAAAAGCAAGAACATACTTGATTTTATTTGCAATGTGTATGATACTAAGTGGGATGGTGATCCTCCTGAGGTGTTTTTAACAAAACATGAGCGTGAGTTTGGTCAATACTTTATGAGTCAATTCAAGAAACCTGTAATACTGATACATGCGTTTGGTGCTGTCCCCTCTGAGGGTCAATCTAGAAAAATACACGCTCACAAAGATATGCGGATGGATTTGATCTCTGAATTGGTTAGAAAATACAGTAAGCATTTTGAGTTCGTGCAAATTGGATTAGCTGGTGAACAGCTTGTTGAGGGTGCGTTTGATGCTCTTGGTATGCAGATGCGTGAGACTTTTGCGATCATTGACCTGTGTAAAACGTTCGTGTTCATAGAAAGTTTGTTTGCACATTATTCTGCGTGCATTAACAAGACTGGTGTAGTGTTGTTCAATAATACTGATCCAAGATTCTTTGGACATCCACACAACATTAATATCAATGCACCGCAAAGCTTGTGTGATGAGTGGCCTTGCAATCGACCGGTTGGTGCTTTGTTGGATCTGGAGCCTGGATACTTAAACCCCAAAACCCGTGAACGCAATTTGTGGACATGTAAGAGAGATATAGTATGCAATCAGATACCGTATGCTACTCTTGAGTCTGCGTTTCTGCGCGCTATAGAAAAGAACACCGAAAAAGACGAAAAGAGTGCATAGATGGAAAATCGCCCATATCAATTCCTGACTGAAGACAAGAATGAAGCCAAGACAAAGATCATAGCCTACAAGGCTGATAGTGGTGCGTGTTGGTTTTATAGGTTGCATAGTCCGTTGAGTGCTCTTACTAGAAACAACAAGTCATTTCTGATTTCTGTATATCCGTATATGCATGAATCTCACATGCTAAAGAAAAACACCGATTTGGCTATATTTCAACGTCAATATTCTGCACAGGTGTTGCAATATGCCATGCAGATGAAGAAAGATGGCATAAAAATAGTTTATGAAACTGACGATGACCTGTTTCATATACCTGATTGGAATCCAGCACATCACACCTACGCAAAAAGACAAACTCAAGACGTGATCAGAAAGTTTTTGGAAATAGCAGACGCTGTTTTTACCACCACACAGCCGCTAGCTGAGGAACTTTTGCAGTATAATGATAATGTGTACATACTTCCAAATTCAATAGATTTTAGACTGATTACCGAGAGTCCGCACAATTCAATCAAGAAAGTGGCGGTGTGGCAAGGATCCGCTACTCATAAAAATGATTTAAAATTGATTACTCCAGCCATAAAGAGGCTGTGTTCTGAAGATAAGTACATGGTGAAACTGATGTATGCTAAAATAGAGGGAGCTTATTCTGTTCCGCCTGTTGAACTGCAGGCATTTTACCAGATGATGAGCCAATTGGACGGTACTGTTGGTTTTGCACCAATAATAGCAAACAAATTTAACGTGTGTAAATCTAATCTAAAGTTTCTTGAATATGCTGCACAAAAGATAATTACCGTAGCATCTGATGTACACCCATATTCAACTTCTATAGTTGATGGTGAAACCGGATTTATAGTAAAGGATAATAAGGAATGGTACGACAAGGCAGTGTGTGTTCTGGAGAACGAGGAACTTATTGAAAAAGTTACCTCTGCCGCATATGAGTACGTGAAGGATAATTTTGATATAGATGATACATATAAGTATTGGGAGACAGCAATAACAGAAGTTCTGGAAGGAAAAGACGCAGATAACCAGGAGAATGAAGATGACAGGTCTGTCGCTAGTATTGATTAATGGAAGCTTTGTTGGCGCGGTGTCTGATAAAGAATTTTCAGAGTGGGTTGATGGTACAAAAAATCGCCTGTTGATGTATTTTCCGAAAATGCTGCAAATACAGCCTGTTATGGAAAATGAACAGATGGCTGGCTTTAAGACCATGGTTTTGCCCATGCATTTGTTGAAGGTTAAACAGGAATTTTTGATGGTGAGTCCTACTACAATAGAAGTGTTGTGTGTAATAAATAAAGATCAAGATGAGGCGGAACAAGATATAAACAACTTATCACAAAAAGACATACGCGATTTTATTTTAGAACATCTGCATGCATTCAGTACCATGCCGCAAATTGAGCTGTTTGGCTTGTGGACCAACGCTATTAACATGTGGCGCGCTGAGTTGGCTGGTATAGCTGTTCCGTCTGGTCCTGTTCCGAGACCTAGGAACATTTCAAGATTGAAATTGAAGTAGGTGGTGCATGGCAGACAAAAGACAGCTTTGTAAAATCGGAAAAAATGCAGAAATTGTGTTTGATGGTAAGTGCTTTACTCTTAGATTTCTAGAAGGAGGATCTGTGGTTGATGAGTTTAATTTTAGCTGGATAGCAGATGCATTGCGTGCGTATGTATTGTACTCATTAAACAAGGTTGCTAGAATAGAGCCTTCTGTGTCGGGGCTTGTAAAGAAAGTGGATAATTTATCGGCATTAATTAGTTCTGTGGGGTGTGTTCTTGGGGATGAATGGAGGAAATTTGTTAACGATCCTGTAGAAAAAGTAATAGAAGAAGAGGATACTAGAAATGAAGACGAATGAGAATGTAATAATACTTACTAAAGCGTATATAATAGAACTATTTGATAGCATGTTTTTTAGTAATAGGATAAATTGGGGAGGGATAGACTTATTCAACACCCTTCCGATTATAAATTCAGAAAAAAACGGTGAAGAAGGTATTGAACAAAGATTTGCTTTTATGGTGCATGAATCTGCTCCAATGGCACTCAAACTACTAATCACTGCGTCTGTAGGAAAAGAAATACACAAGGTGTGCTACAGAGTAAAAACGGTCAATAAACAAATTGAAATAGATGACAGAAAAATGAAAATTCCGGTGGCTATGATTGACTGTTCTATAGCAAACTTGTCACTGGGGTTCAAAGATCCATCAGCACTCATTTTTAATATAAATACGGAGACTTCTGATGCTGCGGAAGGTTCTGTTGTGTGGAATCTAATGAAGTTTATAACAAATTCCTACATGGTGTCTCATGAATTAGATAATGATGACAAAAATTTGTTCGATGAAGTGGTATTAGACTTGAAGAGTCTGCCTCCTGTACCTGGTGATGAACACTACAGACAAGTGTACGCCATATCATGAAGAGGTTGTTTGTAGATCCAGGCAGTGTGTCTGGGTATGCTTGTTATAACAACGGCAATTTGTGTGAACACGGTTATTGTAATTGTAAGGTGTATGATAAGGAGTGCGTTGACTACGTAAAATCAATCATTGAACTTACAAAACCAGAAGAAGTATATATTGAGCGACAGTTCCTGCCTGAACCAAAAAAAGAGAACGGAAAAGTAACAGGCAGAACACTTGGTATATTCACACTGGTTTTGAATAGGTCTGTGTGGGATGTGTTATCTACACTTATTATTGGCAGTGATGCTGTTAAAGAAGTGAATGTTGCTAAGTGGCAATCACATTTTGGGCTAAAAGTGGACAAATCTATTAAGAGCAAATACTCCAGAAAGAAGAAGCTGAAGCAAGATATGATTTGCAAGGTGAAAGAGCTGTTTGGTATTGAAGTGTGTGAAAATGAGGCAGATGCTGTACTAATAGGTAAGTATATAACCGACAAAGAGAGCAGCGATGTCACTGGACCTGACAGCACTAATAGCGGTAAAGGATCGTGAGTTCAACATAAATTACTGTTTGTCGTCGATAGATAAGTGCAATCCGAAACCGAAGTGTATTTTAGTTGATTTTGGTAGCAAGATACCTTTGTCCGGGAGATTCAACTATGACTGGTTGCAAGTGATTAGGGTTACTCGCAATACTAGCCTGTTTCATAAAGCAAGAGCACTGAACATAGGACTGAAGAAAACCACTACCAAATATGTGTGTGCTACGGACGCTGATCAGGTCTTTAACCCATCATTTTTTGGTGTGGTGCATGATTTGCTCATGAAGAACCCAAAAGCGTTCGTGATGTGTTATACATATTTTTTGTATAAAGCTCCAAATTTTAAGCCGCATGAACTCAATTATCACGCGCTACTAAAACAAGTGCGTGCATCAAAATCCAAATTGAGTGGAGATGGATGTTGTAATGGTATAAACAAAGATTTTTTGATGAGTGTGCATGGATGGGATGAAAGATACATTGGGTATGGTGCAGAAGACAGTGATATGAATCTTCGTGCGCGGTTACGCGGGTATAACATAGTATGGGCACATAAATATACTAATATGATTCATTTACCTCATAGCAGAAGTACGCCATATCACTCAGCTTCATATTTATCTGCAAATAGAAAGATGTATTATACAAGAAGAAGAATCAAAGACGTGGTTGTAAATCCCAGGAATTGGGGTGAGATTTAGTGTCAAGACCAAAGATCATAACGATACGAAAATGGGGCACCGCAAACTGTATGCGTGAGTTTGGGTTTGATGTGTATTCTGTTCCAGTTAATAATTTGAAGAGCGCGCGTTTGTTTATGATGGCAGTTAAGGAGATTCAACCTGATATATTCTTTTTCTCTAAAGATGAGAGTGTGTCGCCCAGTGTATTTAAGAGGGTGAGAACTTTGTCACCCAATACAGCTTGTGTGATGCTGTACTGGGATCAACGTGGGCGTGTTCCTGGGATAATCAAGGCCAGGAGAGGGTGCATAGACTCCATTATTATAAATAATGCTGATCCAAAACAATTTTTGATGTATAAAAAATTTGGAATAAAAAATGTGTATACGCTGTATGATTCTGCAAACAGTAAGATATTCAATCCTATTAATAAAAAGAGAACATATGATTTAATATTTGGTGGCTCGAACTACAAAAATTTGTTTCCGCTGTCTAATATGAGATTGTGTTTATTGGGAGAATTGAAAAGGAAATTTAATATGATAGTCTATGGTAATGGTTGGCCATTTCAATCTATGCCTATAGTAAGAAAAAATAAATATTGTGAGGCTATTCAGAATGCAAAAATTAGTTTAGGTATAAATCATTATGATGTATATAAATATTATGAGGAAAGATTTATTGAGTGCATGGCAGCAGGAAGAATGCATTTAACATATTATATACCTGGAATGGAAAACGATTTTGGAAATAGAAAACATGTGGTGTGGTTCAAAAGTGTTCCTGAGTGTGTTGATCTTGTGCGTTATTATTTGAAATACCCAAATAAGAGGGAAGAAATAGGGAGGGATGGGAGGAAAAGGATTTTTGAGCTTTTTGATATCAAAAAGAACACACAGAGATTATCAAATATACTTAAGGATTCATATACAAGAAAGCAGGCGGCAACGTGAAAGTTGGTGTGATATTGGATGATTTTTCCTATTATAACTTCTCTCCTGAATTTCAGGCCATTAAAATAAGTAGTAAAAATTTTATGAATGACATTAAAAATATAGATATGTTGTTTGTTGAATCTGCCTGGGCCGGAAACAACAATCAATGGAGACTAGTTATAGGTCCTAACAATAGGTGGGTTGATGGTGCTATTAATTCTATCATAAATGTGTGTAAAAAAAGAGGAATTCCTACAGTTTTTTGGAATAAAGAAGATCCCGTACACTTTAAGAATTTTTTGTGGTTAGCAAAAAAGTTTGATTTTGTTTTCACTACAGATGATGGTTCCATTAATAAATATAGAAGTGCTTTGAAACACAACAGAATCTATGCGCTTCCTTTTGCCGCCCAACCAATGTATCAATACCCTTCTGTGTTGTCTGGAAGGAACAAGAACCCGTGTTTTGCTGGTACATACTGGAATAAACAGCATTTGCATCGGAAAAAACAAATGGAGTGCGTTCTGAAACCATGCATTCCATATGGTTTGCATATTTATGATAGAAAGAAAGTTGGTGGTGCCGGTAATAGTTTTCCAGGCCCATATGATAAGTGTGTGGTGGGTGGAGTTCCGTTTTTGGAGTTAATGAATAAATATAGAAATTATAGGTTTTTTGTAAATGTTAACATAGTTACGAATTCAAATACGATGTTTTCTAGAAGAGTTTTTGAAATAGCATCCTGTGGTACGCCTATTTTGAGTTATCCTTCTTTGGGAATGAAAAGGGTTTTCGGTGATTCCATTGTGTTTTCTGATTCAGAGGAAAAATCGCGTGAATATATAAGAAACATACTGTCTAATGATGCATATTGGGAGGAGTTGTCTATTAAAGGGATAAAGGTTGTATATGGTAAAAATACCTATTCGCACAGATTTGATAGGATATGTAGGATTGTCGGTGTTCGTACTCCGGATGTTGTTACTAGAAGGATCGAGTTATACGATAGGGTTATGAAATGCAACTCTGTGTCTGAGGCATCATTGTTGATGCGTGAGATACTATGACAGATTCAAACATTTTATCCGCAATAAAGAAAAATACAATGCTAGGTAGCATTACGTTTAATAATATCATAAAACAAGTAAAATACGTAATAAAGAATGGTGTGGAAGGGGACTATGTGGAGTGTGGTGTTTGGAAAGGTGGGGGTGCTGCTATTGCAGCAAAAACCTTTTTAGATAATAAATCTGTCAGATGCATGCACTTGTTTGATGTGTTCGATGATCCTCCTATGCCCACCGTACATGACGATGAAAAACTTGTGAAAAAACTTGGAGGAATAAGGACAGGTGAATGTAAATCTATAAAAGGATGTTATGCAAGAATGGGTAAATCCGGTCCAGGGACAGAAAATGGTGCAAGGAATTTAATAATTAATAAAGTTGGGTATTGTGAAAAGAACGTGCAATTCTATAAAGGTTGGTTTCAGGACACTGTTCCTGCAGCAAAAGAGGGCATCAATAAAATTTCTGTGTTTGTGTTAGATTGTGGGTATTATGATGCTAGTGTTGTTTGTTTAGAAAATTTATATGAAAAGCTGGAAGGAAAAGGTATTATGATTGTTGATAATTATTTTACGTATTCTGGGTGCAGGAAGGCAGTGGATGAATACTTAAATAAAATTGGCGAAAAACCAAACATGGTTCGAGTTAATAAAGACTGCGTGTGTTGGCACAGGCACAGGATATGAAAATATTACACATTGGGGGATCTCATTCCATACACTTATCAGATTTGGTGTATGAATTAGATAAGTTGGGTCACAAACAATGCGTATTTAGTTACAGGAAAAAGAGCACACTAAAAAATTCAATACCGGTTTATTATTATCCATATGATTCTTTCTATCCTGATGTAGTTGACGCAAACAAATCAGCGTGTGTTAGGGGCATGCTGAAGAGAATTGTTGAAAAAGAACAGCCAGATTTAGTCCATGTGCATTTTATTATCGTTGGGTGTGTACCGTTGTTGCTTTTAGATTCTATAAAGAAACTGCCGGTAATTGTATCGCCGTGGAACCTTAGGTTTATGGGCAGCGTGGGAATATTAGGCAAAAGGATAAGACGTTCATTTGAAATATGCGACAGAGTGTTGTTTGGATCAGATGTAATATTTAGATGTTTTCAAAAAGACTATCAAATTCACGAAAATAGGTATTCGTTCTACAAACTTCCCCTTGATTTAGACTGGTACATGCATTCTGATGTAGACTGTTCATGTCCTAAAATACTCTCTGCCAGGGTTATGCAACCAACAAACCACCAAGATTTGCTATTATATGCAATTAAGAAGATGAGAGAGGGTGGTGGGGATGTGCACGCAACATTTATTGTTGGTCAAAGCCGAGAGCAAGGTATCAATTACTTCAATAAAATGAAGGCACTCTCACGCGGACTTAATATTGAAAAACTGTGTACTTTTATAGATCGCAGTTTATCTCAAGATGAGTTTAAAAAGCTTATTGCAAAACACAATATTGTGTATTCTGTGTCTGAAGACTCTGGTTATTCACAAACAACAATACAATCATTGTGTGCCGGTGTGGTCACTTTAGTAAGAGAAAATGTACTAGAAAAAAATCTTGCTGATAACAACAAGAATTTACTTCCAGTTAAACTAGACGTAGCTGGGGTGTATAATGGGCTAAAAAAAGCAGTTGATGGTCTGCAGAATCTGTGCATACCTGTCGGTGAACGAAACAAAGCATTGTTGTTGTATGATAAATCTGTAACTATGCCGACATTGAACTGGATTTATCTGAATATCAACAAATGTAAAATTTGTGGTGATGTTGTGAGAATAGAAGAAATTTCTGGGCATGATTTGTGTATATGTAATGCGTGTGGTGTTAGGTATCATCGTAGTACCCCCTCTGGTAGATTTTTGGATAATTACTACAAAGGTCTTTCGAAGAGATTTGGTAGTATTCAGAAGGCCATAAACAGAAACCACAATCAGAACAAAAAATCTTTTGAGGTGTATGTACGCGAGGTTAAAGAGAACGTGCCTGTTGGATCAAGAATTTTAGACGTAGGATGTTATGATGGACTATTAGTAAAGATGTTGGTTGATGCCGGTTATTTGGCAGAAGGAATAGAGATAAATAGTGAATTGGTGAGGTGCAGCAAAAAATATGGAGTCAATGTAACGAATTGCGACATAAGCAATTTTAATAATAAATTCCAATACGATACGGTTATATCTCATGCAGTTTTGGAACACCAGCCAGATCCATTCATATTTATTGATAAAATAAAAAGTGTGCTGTCCGAGGGAGGCACAGTTATTGTGTCAGTTCCTGACTCTTGTAGAAATTTTTCAGTTTCTTATCCTGCACATTTGTGGCACTATACTGCCCATTCATTAAAAATTCTTTTCAACAAGTGTGATATGGTTTGTGAAGTGCACCCGAGACAGACATCCAAATCATTGGTGTGTGTTTCTAAAGTGAGAAGGTGCTGTGTTGAGTAATTTTCCAAAGACCATAGTAATCGATAACTGTGGTTTTTGTAATTTGAACTGTGTGATGTGTGATCACAAAAACATACTCAGATATAGAGACAAAAGGAGCATGGATATAAGTTTATATCGTAAAATAATAAAGGAGATTTCTGTTGAAAATAAAAATGCTAGAGTTTGGGAAATATTTTTTGGCGAGCCGTGTCTATGCAAGGATATGAGCAGTAGAATCAAAGAAGCGAAAGAAGCTGGTCTTAATGATGTTGTGTTGAACTCAAATGGAGTATTGCTCACAGATGGAAAATCGCGTTCATACATAGAATCTGGGCTTGATTGTATGTATGTTGGTCTGGATGCAATAACTGAAAGTACATATGATCTAATGCGTGTTGGTGGAGATTTCAAGAAAGTGGTGAAAAACATACTTTTGTATAGAGACAATTTGCAGAAATTTGGTACTACGAAACAAAAGCTGTTTGTGCAGTTTATAGAAGGTAAGTACAATGCACATGAAAAGAGTGAGTTTGTGGAGCGTTGGTACAATCAAGGTGTGGAAGTGAAGGTCCGAAGTATGCTGGGGTGGGCCGGATTACTGGGTTCGTCACCAATTGCTGATTTTTCAAACAGGAAACCATGTTATTGGATTCAAGATACTATGGTAGTATGTTCAAATGGTTGTGTGCCCTTGTGTGCGTGTGATGTACATTGTAGGGTTGAATGTGGTAATTTAAATAACAGTACTATGAAAGAAGTTTGGGGCGGAAAATTGAAAACATACAGAGAATATCACATAAATAATGAATGGGATAAAATTCCTGATATTTGTAAGTCGTGCACAGACTGGGTTTTTGGTCGTGCGGAGTATGCATGAAGGTATTGCATATTGGCGGCAGCACTGCCGTGCATGTTATAGATGAACTAAGGTTCTTAGATAAGAGAGGTGTACATCAGTATTTGCTGAGTTACAATTTGGAAAATAGAATGCCTGAGTATTTGAAGAAGAAAATACCTACTTATTATTTATTTGATTTTAAAAAAGAGTTTGGTCCAGGTCATGTCAAGCCCGGAAAACAAAAAAAGCTTATGGTATTTGCAAAAAGAATTATGAATAAAATTAGACCAGATATCATTCATGTGCACTGTCCGTCTTATTGTGCGGTAGCTGCTTTGTTGTGTTATAGAATGAGAAAAACACCTATGCTGATTACTTTGTGGGGTGTTCCTGACATATCTATAAACTCAGTTAATAAAAAGAGGATCAAAAAACTGACTGAATGCTGTACCTACATGAATGCGAAAAACGTGAATTTTCTGAGGTATTTCTGCAAATTTTATGGTATGAAAAGAGGCAAAGGAATAATATCTGGTTATCCGATAAGACTTAGCGGTTATGTTGGGCATGTACCAGATTATTCTCTTCCTAGGGTATACATACCACGGTCTTATTTCCAGGACATGATTGTTTATGCGATTAGAGATGTGTTGAAAGCAGGAAGAGACTTTAGAGTTACTTTACATGTCCCGTCAAAAACACGGAACAAGATACTTTCGTTGATTCATAAGCTTGGTATAGAGGATAAATTCGATTATGTATATAAAATGCTTCCTCAAGAAGCATTCATTGAAAATATGAAAAAACATAATATATTAATATCTATAAGTTCCGATCCTGGTACATCTGCAACTACTGTTCAAGGGGCGTTTAGTGGGATGATAGTACTTTCACACCACTCTCCGTACTCTCATGGTATACTAGATGATAATGTTAATGTTATTAAATGTGCAAAAACAGTGAAGTCCATCAGTAAAAAACTGAGATACGCCATTGACAACTTAGGTGTGTTGGGGCCTAAATTTCATAAAAATAATAAAAAATTGATAAAATTTGACGCCGAGTGCTCCATAGATGCTATAATGAATACATATAAGAAGATGGTTGGCGGGTGACTAATGGTGGTTGGCGTTCTGCAGCCCAGCTACTTACCGTGGTTGGGGTATTTTGATCAAATAGATCAATCTAATATATTCATATTCTATGATACAGTTCAATATGATAAAAATGGGTGGCGAAACAGAAATAAAATAAAAACAAAAAATGGAATACAGTGGCTTACTGTTCCCATCACTAAAAAAGACGGTTTGCTAAAAGATGTTGAAATAGTTTACGAGTCAGACTGGGTTAAAAAGCACCTAGAGTCAATAAAACAAACCTATGGCAAATATCGATTCTTTGAAGAAGTATATGAGATTATTAGTAATAGGTTGTTGCTGAAATATGGTAATTTAAGTATGCTGTGCTGCGATTTGATTGTTGACATTTGCAGATATATGGACATGGATAACATCATGTTCATGAAAGCATCTGATCTGCCTGAATTTACCGGTGATGCAAATGAGAGACTTGTGAAGATGTTGATGCACGTGAATGGTACAATGTTTATAGAGGGTGCTTCTGGCATTAACTATATTAATGATAAAATGTTTGCTAGGAATGGCATAGAAGTTAAATTTCAGAACTATGAGTGTGTTAAATATGATCTTACAGTCAATGAAAATTTGTCGGTGGTAGATGCATTATTTAGATTCGGAAAAGACACGATAAACGTGGTACAAAAAGGAAGAAAATCATGAAAATACTGGTAACAGGTGGGGCTGGGTTTATTGGATCAGCATTTTGTCATTATATGAAAAATAAATATGGAAAGGAAGTCGAATTAGTTGTATTAGATGCTCTTACTTATGCTGGTAGTATAGAAAATCTGCCAGTTCATTATTCGCAAATCAATGAGGTTGAAGGGTTTTCGTTTTGGTATGGTAATATTACCAACAGTCAATTAGTGAATGAACTTGTATCACAAGTAGATGTGGTGGTGGGGTTTGCCGCAGAAACCCACGTTTCACGTTCCATATATGACAATCAATTGTTTACTGTTACAGATGTATTAGGTACTCAATGCATAGCCAATGCCGTTTGCAAACACAAAAAGTCCATTAAAAGATTCATACACGTGTCTACTTCTGAGGTGTACGGAACTGCAGAAGCTGAAAGCATGTCAGAGGATCACCCTTTGAACCCAGCCAGTCCTTATGCTGCAGCTAAAGCAGGTGCTGATAGACTGGTGTATTCATATTGGAGAACATACGGCATTCCGGCCACAATAATTAGACCGTTTAACAATTATGGCCCAAGACAGCATCTAGAAAAACTTATTCCAAGATTCATAACGAACATGATCATGGATGAACCATTAAGAATACATGGCGACGGAAGTGCTTCCAGAGACTTTGTGCACGCCGACGATACGTGTCGTGCTATTGATTTGTTGTTAAATATTGATTCAGATTCCATAGACGGTAAAGTGTACAATGTGGGATCTGGTGTTTCTAGATCCATACTTGATATTGCAAAAGACATATCCTCTTTATTTGGTAAAGAGGCGAAACTGGAGAAAGTTGGTGATAGACCGGGACAAGTTGTTAGACATACGGCAGAATGTCATAAGATTGCAAGTCTGGGGTGGATTCCGCGAGTGGATTGGATGGATGGGCTATCACAAACTATAGAATGGTACAAAAACAATAGAGACAGATGGGAAAAACAAATATGGATGCGATCAGTTCCTATAGTAACGGCATCTGGGAAGAAGGAGTGGCACTGATACGGTTGGTGCTTTCCGATCTTGAGCGCTACAAAGATTCATATAAGGCCAGAGGTTCGAAATTTTCCAAAAAAGCGTATTTGGAAAGTTTTGTGTTTAAACCTGGATTCCAGGCAGTGTTGTTATACAGAGTTTCTCATTTTTTGTATAAGGTTGGTATGAATTATGCAGCCTGGGCGGTTTCTAGAATCAATCAAATTTTGACGTCTGCAGAGATTGAATTCAACGCAGAGTTCGGCCCTGGGTTGTTTATTGCCCATCCCTCCGGTATTGTTGTTGGCAGAGGGTCGAAAGTCGGCAAGAATTGTACAATGTTCCAACAAGTTACATTAGGTGTTAGGAGTTGGGAGGATATGCGATATCCTGCTATAGGGGATGGTGCTGTGCTTTTTTCTGGATCTAAAGTACTTGGTGGTATAAGAATTGGTAATAATGTTACAGTGGGTGCCAATGCCGTTGTGTTTGACTGTGCTGGTAATGACATGTTATGTGTTGGTAACCAAACCACAAAACATAAGAGAATGAAAACATGAAGGTTGAATTCTTCAAACATTCTGTTGGTGATGAGGAAATAGAGTCTATAGCTCAAGCAATAAGAGGCAAGTTTCTTACTAATGGGCCAATTGTAGAAGAGTTTGAATGTGCCCTTGCTGAGTACATGGGCATGAAGTACGCTGTGGCCGTTTCTAGTTGTACTGCTGCCTTGCATTTGTCCCTGTTGGCGGTTGGTGTTGAGCCATGTTCGGAAGTGATAGTTCCAGCAATGACATTTGTGGCAACCGCTTTGGCAGTCATGCACGCTGGTGCTTCTCCTGTGATTGTTGACGTGTTGAAAAAAGACGGCAACGTAGATCCAGAAAAAGTTTATCAACGAATAAGAGAAAAAACTAAGGCTGTGGTGCCAGTGCGTTTATATGGATCGTGTTGCGATGAAGAAGCAGAAATAGGAAGAATGTGTAGCAGAGATCACGTGCCTGTGATTGTTGATGCTGCACATGCTTTGGAAATGACCAAAGGTCGTGTTGTAAGCAACTTTGATGGTGCATGCCTAAGTTTCTATGCCACTAAGAGCATAACGTGTGGTGATGGTGGCGCTTTTGTTACAGACAATGAGCATTTATATGAAAAAGTGAAACTGCTGAGAACGCATGGTATGAGTGCTGATGCCTCCGCCAGGTATCACAATAAGTACACTCCGTGGGATCTTGTAGCGCATGGCTGGAAATATAATATGACTGACATACAGGCGGCCATGCTGTTGCCGCAGTTGAAAAGAGTGGATACCAATTGGCAAAGCAGAAAAGAAGCTTACGATAGATACGTTGTTCAGCTAAAAGATGTGGAAGAGATTGTACTTCCCGAGATCCCCAAAGACAGAAACAGGCACTCGCATCATTTGTTTACTGTGTGGACGAAAGACGAAAACACTCGAAACGCGCTAATAAGGTTTTTGAATACCTGCGGTGTGGGCGTAGCTGTTAATTACAAATCTATTAATCTTACTTCGTACTTGTCAAAAAGACTTGGTGCTGGTCGAGGTATGTGTCCTGTTTCTGAGCGCATAGGTGATGTGACTATATCTCTTCCATTTTATGCTGGTATACCATATTCGGACATAGATTATGTGTGTTCATGCATTAAGAGATTCTATAGTAAGACATGAACAAGGCAGCGGTGTTGATATTGACGCACAACAGGGTAGGTGTGTCTTCAAAGTATGTTCCAAATATAGTAGACAAGGCACGCAATGCAGATATTTTGATTTGGGACAATGGTTCTACTGATGGTACTTTTGAATGGTTGTTCAATTATTACTTGATGGAAAAAAGAATTACTAAGATTTTTGGTTCTGACAAGAATTATGGTATGGAAGCAGTAAACTTCATGGTTAATGAGTCTGACAGTGAATACATCATAAAAGTTGATGATGATGTAACTATACCAGACAATTTTGTTAATAGACTGGTTGGTGCCTATGAAAAACTTGGTGATAGGAAAGTTTTGTTTATGTCCTGGGACATGAATTGGGGCAAAAGCACATTTGCTACAAGACATGGGATAAGAATGTTCGGAGGAAATAGCGGGAAATTTAAAATGGTTGGCAAAAACGAAAAGGTGTACGTGTGTAATGATCCACACAAATTCATGGCGAATGGTGTGTGCAGGCTGTCAAGAAAACGCGATTTTGTGAAAATAGGCGGTCATCCTCCAGGTGTGATTTATGGTGTGGATGCTATAGTTTCAAGCATAGCTGGCTCTTGTGGATATAAAATTGCTTATTATTCACCCAGTGATTTGATAGTGCATCACCAAAATGATGATCCTGTGTATAGAAGGTTCAAGGACAAAGAACTAAGGAGAGTTAATTCTCCAAAGAACGTGTGAGCGTTGTATGGATCGTACAGTGTTGAGCATAGTAATTCCGTGTTTGGATGCTGCAGACCGTACTATTAGCTGTGTAAAAAGTATAGTCAAATATACGTACACACCGTATGAGATTTTGTTGATTGATAATGGTTCTACTAATAAAAACAAAGAAAAGATGTGTAGCTATTTTGAATCTACAGGTAAGATTGTAAAATTTGTGAAAATGAACAAAAACGTTGGATTTACAAAGGCAGTGAACATAGGTATCAGAGAATCTGAAGGTGACTATGTTGCTATGATGCACAATGATGTTGAAGTATCGTTTCGTTGGGACAAAAAACTGATTAATGGTCTGCTGGATTACAAAGTTGGTGCTGTTGGCCCCATAACACAACTACCGGTGTCAATGCAGAGCCCAGAAAACTTGCACAGATTCTATAAAGCAAATGTCCCAAAATTCATGCACTCCAATGAATTTTATGGGAAAAAACTTGATCAGTTGTTGTCAAAGACGTACATTGATATGTGCAAGAAGCCGTTGTCACTGTTTTGTGTGGTTACTAGAAAGAATGTGCTTGAACATGTTGGGTTATTGGATGAAGATTTCGAACATGATACAGGTGCTGAATGCGAATTCAACCATCGACTGCTTGTTAATGGATATAAATGCTTAGTTAGTGCAGGCACTTTTGTGTTTCATGCATCAGGTATAACAAAAAAGGCTCTGAAACTAAATCAAGATAGCATAAGAAGAAAAAGTCTTGAGATTTTGACAAAGAAGAAAGTGCCGCTACGAGAATGACCGATAAGGTGACTTTGCTGGTTGGGTCCAACAGAATAAAGATAATTCCTAAACTTCCAGAGAATGTGTTTGATGTACTGAGAAGTGAACTTCGATTTCGGGTGCACGGGTATCAATATACGGACGCTTTCCAACGAAGAGTGTGGGATGGATATAAGCAGCTTTTTTTGCATAATCAAACAGCACCTGTTGGTCTATATCTTAGGACTAAGAGCATATTAGAGAGAAACGGAATCAACGTTGAGGTGAAGTTTAAAAACGATTACAATGTACTTGGTGATAGAATATACGCTACTGGTCTTTCTCTAAACGATTTGCAGATAGCGTCAGTTCGTGTGTCGGTAGACAAAAGAATATGCACAATTACTATGGCTGTTAGAGGTGGTAAAACAGCAGTGCTGTCTGCAGTCATCAACTATGTGCAACAATTACCAGTTTTTGTGATTACACAAGACAGAGATCTAGTAAAGCAGACGGTGGATGCCTTTAAAAGGCACACAAATTTTAGGATTGGGCACTTTTCTGAAGGAGAGTTTGTTTCTGGTGATGTGGTGGTAGCTAGTTACAAGGCCATGAATTCAATGTTGTACATGCTGTCAGTACAAAAAGAAGGGCTCAAGAAAGTAAGTAAGAAAACACAGCTTAGATATAAAAAAGTGTTGAGTGTGATAAATGAATCGAAAATGTTGTTGCTGGATGAGTGTCATGTGTCTCTGTCGGAGAAGACCAGCAAAGCTGTGTTTCAGTTCCCTAAAGCCGGATACAGGATATCGGTCACTGGTACGTACAAAGCGGACAACAAAACGATGATAGAGACAGAAGCCGTGGTAGGACCAGTTGTGTACAATGTAGGTTTTGAAGAGCTAATCAGCATTGGCCGACTTGCTAGGCCAGTAGTTATTTTATACTCGTTACCAAATTCTTGGTACAATCATTATTTGAATGAGTGGAGTGACATAGAAGAAGCAAATATAGTTAACAATAATATGCGCAACAGGTTTATTGCAGAGACTGTATTGAATTTGAAGAAACAAGGAAAGAGCAGTTTTATTACTGTTTCTAAGTTGGAGCACGGAGAGATACTAAATAGTCTTATACCGAATAGTTATTTCGTTAGGGGATCTGTTGATACTGACACCAGGTTTTCATTGTATGAAGCCCTTCAAAATGGTGGTCTTAGTTGTATTATTTCCACAGTAAGTAAAATCGGGTTAAACCTTCCGAAACTTGATGCTGTAATTAATGCTGAGGGTGTAAAATCAAAGATCCCGACGATTCAAAGGATGCGATCATTAACATCGTCAGAAAACAAAGAAACAGGACTGGTTATTGACTTCATTGACAGTGGTAAGTACTTGTTTGAACATTCGTGTGCAAGAGAAGACATATACATGAAATTGAAGGGGTTTACGATAAAACACAAGAAAGTGAATAAAGACTTTTTTGAGAAGAAAGGTGGAAGATGAACATGGATGGAATGATTACAAATGACCCAGTAGAAATTCATATTTACAACGAATTTATGTCTCTTAGGGCCACAAACGAACGACTTCGTAGGTATGTAGATCAGTCAGGCAAGAGCGCGGAACTTAAGGATATAAATATTTGGAAGCCGTATGATTTTTTGAAGTACTTTTGTAAATTGTACTATGACAAATACAAGAAAGAGTACAATGTAAAGGGCAATGTGGTTCGTGCTTATAACAAGATATCGATGTTTATGGGCGAGAATCACATAAATAATCAATCGTTCAAGGACTTTATTGAGTATGCATTCAATAGGTACTTTACTGATGCTCGCGTGCCAGTACTAGGTAATGTGTGCAGCGCCAAATTGTACAACAGATTGATGGTGGCTTCAGCAAAAGATGCCAGCAGAGTTGACAAGTTTTCATTAGATGAAGCGTTGAAAAACGAGAGTCTTGCGTTTGAAGAATACGTTCACAATGAATATGAGTTTGAATCTCTTGGGGCAACACAGTAACTTTCTCAATAAACACTGGTAGAGATGATCAGTAAATTCAGTAAACGTATCAAAACGTGTGCTTTGTGTGGCGGCAAAGGCTACACAGAGAAACTGGTTGAGGGCGGTGTGTATCTAGATGACTGTGAGTGCGTAAAGTCTATAGAACTTGAAGCGAAATGGTATAAATCTGGTATACCTGTTCAGTATTGGAATTTTGATATGTCTGCGCTCACAAAGGAATTCAGGGAAAAGAATGCAGGCTCCCTCGGTGAAGTAAACAGGTATGTAGACAACCTAAAAGACAATATTGAATCAGGAAAAGGTTTGTTGTTTTCTTCTTCTGCTGGTTTAGGCAAATCTTCTATAATGTCCTACATACTCAGAAAATCGACAGATCTTGGTTTTAATGCATACTATCTGCGTGCTTCTCACATGGTTTCACTGAAGTTTAATGCGCTTCGTGATAGAGATGCTGCAGATCTAATAAATCATGTGGTAGAAGACGTAGATATACTGGCCATAGAAGAGATTGAGAAAGTGTACCTGTCAGACGAGAATGCTATGAACAACCAGCTATTTTATGAATTCTTGTCGGATTTGTATGATTCAAAAAAGAGTTTGTTGGTGTCGTCAAACAAGAAACCAAATGAGTCATTTTTGGCCTTGCCTACATTTATCCAGGACAGACTCAGAAACTTGAAGAAAGTGGTGTTTGTTGGTAAATCTGGCAGGGTAGACATACAACAATGAGCATAAATCTAAGTTCAGAAACTGCGGAAAGAAAAATTCTTTCCTTCTTCTTCAAAAAGCCGTACCACCTAAAAGCACTGTATACTGGTGAGGAGTGTTTTGCGTACCCAAAGTTGAAGAGACTGGCTAAATTGGTTCACGAATACGTACTGAAATACAGAAATCCACCAACAAAAGAAACACTGTCTGATTTTGCGAATGAGTTTGCTGCTGGTAACAGCAAACTGCTTCTTGAGTGTGCTGAAGCCATAGCAGAAATAGACTTGCTGTCAGAATCACCAGAAGAGGAATTTGGGTATTATTATGATAAGTTGCATGACTGCAGGATAGGGAGAGGGATATTTGATGCCGCTGAGTTTATTAAGGAAAAGTTTCAGGAGGCGAAGCATTCAGATTTTAAGAGTTTGAGAAAAGAAATAATCAACAAGCTTATGTCTATTAAAGACCCAGAGGAAGAGGTGGTGCGCGGATTTTTGCACGATTCTGCAAAAGATAGGTGGGAAAAATATAAGGAGCGCGATGGTGGCAATCTTGGTGACGATATTGTACCTTTTGGAATTAAGGCACTGGACGATGAATTAGGTGGTATGAGAAAGACATTTCTTACTCTATTATACTCGAAATCTAATGGCGGAAAGACACGCACTGCTCTAAACATTGGTTATAACAACAGTATTGCTGGTAAGAACGTGGTTATTTTCTCGTTGGAGATGGAGTATGATTTGTATGCATCGTGTTTGGACAGTAGAATGGCTTGGGTGGATAGCAATCATATTATTTTCGGTAAGTTGAATCAGGAAGATAAGAAACGATACTTCAATGCACTGAAGAAACAGTATCAAGAAAAAACTGGTATCTGGATAGTAGATATACCGGAGAAGGCAACCGTACCAAGGTTAGATGAAGAACTTTCAATTTACACAGCTTCTACTGGTTTATGGCCAGATTTGGTTATTATTGACTATGCCAGCTTAATGGAACCAATGAAAGCATACACAGGCAGATCAGAGAAGTATGATTTTTTGTTTGGTGAGCTGCACCAGTTTGTGAGGAGCTGGAAAACAGCGGGTTTGACGCTTGCACAGGAAAGTAGAACTGCCACCCAGGCTGATAAGAAAAAGAAGAAAGATGAAGATACGGATGGTCTAGATAACATTGGTCTTTCAAATTACATGGCACCTCACTGTGAAATTGTGGGTAGATTAAAGCAGTCAAAAATCGATAGATTACAAAACCGGATGGTTTTTAGAGTCGATAAGTCTCGGTATAGTAGAGCTAATGAAGACATTCCGTTGTTTTGTTTGTTTGATAGAAATTATGTTGGTGATCGCCTGGTGTCAGGTAGTCATGTTATAGTGAAAAAGGAAGTCGAAGATGACATTTAACGAACAATATGCTAAGTATGTAGAATTGAAACCGTCCTCTGGAGGAAGGTACACAGCCATTTGTCCGTTTCATAATGAAAATGATGGCAGTTTTGTGGTGTACCCTGATGGCAGCTTTCACTGTTTTGGGTGTTTAGCACACGGCACTGTAGAAGATTTTTTGTCAAGAATGGGCGATGATGGGGTGTTTCACAATGTTAATAATATAGATCTAGAACAAATTCAATCAGATGGTAATGAGGCTGTAATAAAAGCGATAGAAAAGTGTGCTGAGCAGGTGAAAGAAACTGTTGATTTTTGTGTGATGGAAAAGATTTATGACTTTATTGATATGGTGTGTCTTGCTGTTCGTGGCGGAATAGTTATTGATAACTGCATTCTTTTTGTCAATGCAGTAAAAAAGAAGATCGAGAGGATGTCACAATGCAATGTGGAGAAATAGTGGGAGAGGAAATGAAGACAGCAAAGAAGATACCGGTGTCTGAGTGCGTGGTTGGCAAAGAGTATGTTACTGAGTACGGCAGAGTAGTACAAATGGTTTCTGGGGGGCAACAAAAATCAAAGTTTCTGGTGCTTCTTACAAAGAAAACGGTAGAAATGGAAAATGATTATACTGTGTATGACAAGGAAGAACTGATGAAAGCGAACGCAGAATGCAGTAGCAGTGAAGACGAATCAGTTGCCGTTCCTCCGCCAGAAGTCCTGTGTAAAGACACAAATGAATTTGTTGATGTGAAAGGATCCGGTATTTCTGCTAGGCAGTTAGTAAAAGAGAAACTGCTTGAAGGTCCACAGACCAGGGATTCGTTGGCAAAGGCCATCGTTGATAACGGTCTTTCCAAGAATACCGACACGAAGAAAGTTAAATGCTACGTAAGCGTGATTTTGGCTAACCTAAAGAAGAAGGACGGGTTGAATATTGTGTCTGACAAGCCAGGCAGCTACCATATTGAGCAGTGATGCGTCCAGATACTTGCAACAAGAAATGTGGTAGATATGCACTAGAATTGGAGCATCCTTGTATCCGTGGTAGGGGCAATAAACAAGCGAAAGTGATGTTTGTTGGTGAGAGTCCAGGACAAAATGAAGACAATCAGGGTAAATGCTTTGTTGGCAGAGCCGGTCAATTATTAATACAAGAGATAAAAGGTGTCGGTATAGAGTCAAAAGATGTTTACCTTACAAATATAGTGAAATGCGCATTCCCAAAGGTAAACAAGAAACCGTCTGATGCAGAAGCCAAACACTGCAAGCAATACATAGAAAAAGAAATAGAAGAGATAAAGCCTAATTTGATTGTGTTGCTGGGGGACTTTGCGTGTGAAACATTAATTGGCCGGGGTAGTATAAAAAAGATACAGAACAACTTTTTTGTGTATGAGCCCACAAACACAAAAGTCATACCATTGTTGCATCCGGCATATGTACTAAGAAACCCAGAAGAGATAGTAAAGTTTAGGGAAGGGATGCAATTGATTGCCCAGGAATTGCACTCTCCTGATATGGTATACAAGTCATCCATAAAAGAAAATTATTTGGTTGCTGACACTGAACAAAAAGCACTAAAAACATTAAATAAGTTGATGGAAGTATCCGCTTTTTCGGTGGACATAGAAACTTCTGGATTAGACTATAGAAACAGTGACATACTGAGCATACAATTTTCGTGGCAACCGGGAGTTGGCATAACAATTCCGTGGAACATTGTGGTTGAAAGTAAAGTTGTATATGATTTATTGAAGCAAGTGCTGTCGAGAAAAGACGCAGTAAAAGTAGGTACCAACCTCAAATTCGATATTCAACATCTGGCCAAAGCAAAGATAGCTATTGCACCACCCATTCATGACATAATGTTAGCTGACAGCCTGATTGACGAAAATGCTATTGATCACAAACTCGAAACCATGATCTTGCGTATGACAGACATGGGTGAGTACTGGTCAGAACTTGAAAAATACAAGCTTCAAATCATGGCGGAGAAGAAAATCAAGGAAGAAGACTTTTCTTATGCACTGTTGCCAAAACCAGTATTGTATCTGTACGGTGCAAAGGACACAGACGGAACTTTTAGAATATACCTGCAACAATTAAAGGAGCTAAACCGGCAGGGGCTTACTGAGTTTTTTGAAAGATATTCCATGCCATTTATGCCTGTTTTGGCTGAGATGGAATATCGCGGTGTGAAGGTGGATCGTGATCGTGCTTTCGTAATGCTGAAAGAACAAGAGAAGTTAATGGAGGAGTTGTCTGCCAAAACGCTGGAAGACGAAAACGTAAAGAAATATGAAGAATTTAGATCCAGGAAAGCAAAAGAGGAACTAAAGGAGCACAGAAAGAAGTCTAAAACGCTGGTTTCTAGGTTTCCTGATGAGAACGTATATGTTGAGGAACGAATAAAAAAGATGGGCGACAAATGGCACGATGAGTATAGATTTAACCCGAATTCTTCCGCTCAAATGAAAGAACTGTTCTTTGATATGCTTGGTCTTGTTCCTGTGAAGATGACCAAACCAAAAAAAGGCAGTAATGCAAAACCGCAACCAAGTACTGACAAAGATGTTATGGAAGTAATAGCTGAAAGGGATCAAATCAGTCTAGCCATTTTGATGAGAGAGTACGCTTTGGTGTCAAAATTTGTTACTAACTTTATGCGGCCGGTGTATGAACTGTCGGAATTTGATGGTAGAATACACACTAACTACATTCAAACCGATGTGGTTACTGGTAGGTTGAGTAGTCGTTCACCAAACCTGCAGAATATGAGTCGTGATCGGCCAGAATTTAAGGACCTGTTCGTGGCTGATGATGGGATGGTGTTTGTAAAGGGTGACTTGGCGCAGGCAGAGTTTAGGGTGTGGGCCAATGCTTCTGATGATGAAGATATGATTCGTGACATTATGTCTGGATTAGACATTCACAGGCGCACAGCTAGTGAGGTGTTTGAAATTGCAGAAGAAGAAGTAACCAAAAAGCAGCGTGAACCCGCTAAGCGCGGCACGTTCGGAATGATGTATGGCATCGGGTCAAAAACACTTGCGCAGAGATTTAAGATTACACTGGATCAAGCCAAAAAGATTTTGAAAGTGTTTTCAGAGAGATACCCAGTGGCTACTGCATGGATTTACAGTTTGCCGAAGATAGCGCATTCAAAGAAGCAAGTGCGAAGTATATTAGGGCGAATAAGGCACTTACCGCACATAGACAGTGATGATCAAGACACAGTAGCTAAGGCTGAGAGGCAGGCGATGAACAGCCCAGTGCAGGCTGCAGCCTCTGATATCAATAACCATTATATGACATGCGCCGTTAGAGAAGGAAGAAGAGCAAAAATAAAGTGTTATCCCGCATTGACCGTGCATGATGAAAACGTATCGCAGGTAGAAGAATCAAGAGCAGAGGATTTTGCTAGAATTTACAAAAAAGTGGTGGACACTGAATTTCCGCAATTCAAGTGTAAGATGGGCGTAGAAATAAAGATAGGCAAGAGAATCGGTTCCGCCGAAGAGTGGTGACTGTTACGTGCTTAAATCTGCACGTCTACTCGGGGCACCGCGCCCCCGGCGCTGCAGCCCCAGCGCCAAGATATTGATACTAGCATTAAAATCACGATCTAAGACCAAGCCACACCTCGCGCAAGTATAAGTCCTGTCTTTTAGTTCAAGATCTTCCTTTATGTTACCACACTTTGAACACTTCTTCGACGTGTTTTTTGGATCTACTAGTACCACGTTTCTACCAGCCTCTTCCGCTTTGTAAGACGTGTACTGTACCAGCATGTTCCAAGCTACGTCATGGATAGACTTAGCTAAGTGACCACCCTGTACCATACCCTTTATATTCAAGTCTTCAAACACGATCGTACCGTATTTATTTACCAGTGCATTACTAAGTTTATGAGCGAAATCTTTACGTTGGTTTGATATTTTTTCGTATATCTTAGACACCGACTTTCTAAGATGTCTTCGTTCTTTAGATCCTTTTTTGGTCTTACTAAATTTACGCTGTACTCGTGCTAGTCTATTTTCTGATTTCTTGAAAAATCTCGGGTTTTGTATTATAGTACCATCTGATAAAGTAGCGAATTTTTCTAACCCTAAATCTATACCGACTGATTTATCTTCATGCGGTAATCGTACTGGGTCTACTTCTACACTAATAGTGGCGTACCACTTATTTGTAGGTGTGTGTCTAATAGTGATAGTCTTGACTTTACCTAGAATTGGACGGTGAAAGACAGCAGAAACAGTACCTATTTTACTAAGTCTGATACCTGTATCTTCTATAAAAGCTCCACACGTATTAGCTTGAGGATAAATAAAACTGTCGTATCTATTTTTACCCTTGAAACGAGGGAAACCTGGATTTTGCTTGGCTTTTACTCGTCTGAAAAACGCTTTGTAAGCTAAATCAACACGCATTTGTACATTGGTTAGTAACTGCGAGTATACTGTATTCCAATGGGTGTTGGTCTTCTTCCATTGTGTAAGGAGTTTTTGAGTGTCATATAAGAATATTGATTTCTTTTCTGTTTCGTATGCGGTTTTTCTTATGTCAAGTGTTTTATTGTAGACTTGACGACAGATTTCTAATGTAGTATTAAGTGAAGTGACTTGAGCGTGTGTTGGATAAAGACGAAACTTGAAAAACTTACGCACGAAAATATAGTAACATGACTCAATGAAAAGTCATTAATGAATGTAAGATTGTTCTTACTTGGAAACTGTGGAAGGAACGGTAATGGTTCAAGTAAAAAAGAGCAATAAGAAAATCGAAGAGACAGAACCAGAAATCCAGGTGCAACCAATCGATAAGAGCAATTTTAGCATAGCAACGTTTGCCTCCAAGTTGATTGGTAAGTATGGTGCGGGCATTGTAACGCACAAAAGCGTTGGACTAATACACCCAGTTGATGTGATACCAACAGGCAGTTTGAAGTTAGATCGGGCTGTAGGCATAGGTGGTTTGCCCAGGGGCAGGGTGGTTGAAGTGTTTGGTCAAGAGTCTGGGGGCAAAACCACATTAGTGCTGGGTGCTATTGCACAGGCACAAAAACATGGCGGAAATGCCGCTTTTATAGATGCCGAAAACGCGCTTGATTTGTCTATGGCTCGTGGGATTGGTGTAGATACTGACAACTTGTTGGTGGCTCAACCAGATTACGGTGAACAAGGACTAGAGATCACAGAAGATTTGGTGGCTACTGGGTGTTTTGAAATAGTGGCGATAGATTCAGTGGCTGCTTTGGTGCCCAGGGCGGAACTTGAAGGTGATTATGATGATGCCAATATGGGTTTACAGGCGCGCATGATTGGTAAGGGTCTTAGACGCATTTCTAAAGTGGTATCAAAAACCAATACCTGTGTGGTATTTATAAATCAATTGCGGCAAAAACTGGGACTGGTGTTCGGGAGCAATGAAGTGACTCCCGGAGGAAACGCACTCAAATTCTGGTCGTCGTTGCGTTTAGATGTGCGCAAGATATCATCCATAAAGTCTGGTGAAAATGTGATCGGTAATAAGGTGAAAATTACAGTTATTAAGAACAAGCTTGCTCCGCCATTCAAAGTGGTAGAAACTGACCTTATCTTTGGAAAAGGGTTCTCATACGAATCGGAATTGTTCGATATGGCGTTGGAAGCAGGAATTGTTGAAAAAAGTGGTTCCTGGTTTTCGTGTGGCGGTGAGAGACTTGGGCTTGGAAAAGCAGCTTCCCTGGAAACCATTCTCAAGAGTGAGAATATGAAAAATACTATAATTGAAAAGATTGAAAGGCTGAGTCACGAAAAGAAAGAGGAAGAAAATGGTACCGACCAGGATAAAGAAACGGTTCAATCCGACGTTCTCTAAGAAATTTCCTGATGGTAGCATGGCGTCATTTACTTTTGGTACTGAAATAGAATATGAGTACGATGGTGAGCATTTTAAAGAAGAGTTAGAAGGACTGTTTGATTTAGTAGTGAAGTCTACTGTTGATGATATGAAAAAGAGATTTGAAAAAGACCCGATTTTCCGATCTGTGTTCAGTGAGATTAAAAGGCAAGTGAAGAATGCAGAGAAAGTACAAGAAGCGTTGAAGGAAGATAAATAGATGGTGGTGGTAAAGAAAATACCTGTTCCTCCAGAAGAGAAACTGTCCCATCTGCTTACTGGTACAGATGAAGCTCTTTCTGATGAAGATCGTGTTGAATTAATAAAAAAGAAGTTTAATTTAGCGAAGAATGCTACCCCTGATCATGAAGACCTGCAGCGTGAGATGAACTCATACGACATAAAGTTGTCTGAGACTCCAGATGTAACAGACTTTTCTGACATCAACAAGAAATACGCTCTAGCGCAGGCGTGGATCAGCAGAGTCAATACCATAGAGATGGCTTGTATTTATTCAGAGAGCGCTTGGAAGGACGTATTTAGTAGTATAAAGTCATTCATTGACAAGCGCACTAGTGAAATACTGATGGAATCAGAGGTTGGAGAGCTGAAGAATGCAAGGATGCAGGAAGCATCTGTGAGGAACAGACTTGGTGGTGTATACGATGCTTTACTGAAAATAGAAAGTGAGTATAACAAATCCAAGTCATTTACACAAATAGTACAAGCGAAAAGCAAGGAATTGACTTCAGTAATAACCAACCTTACAAGGCAAGTGAAAACACTTTCACTTGAGTATACAGTAACCAGGGACCTGAACAGGTCGTGAAGGAGACGAGAGATGGCAAAAGTAAAGCGTGACGATTCTAACAATCCGTGGGCTGTTGATCCCGGTGTGTATGAAGCTATCATCATTGCAATTGAAGAGAAGAAGGGCCAGCAAGGCAGGGAATTTTTGTCATGGAAATTCAAAATTCAGGAACCCATACAGAATGGTGAGCCGTGCGAGAACGATGTTACTATTAATGGTGGCTCACCAATGGTGTTCCGTGAGGGAGATAAGCTAGACAAGTGGCTGAACGCCTGTGGCATTACTCTAGAAGATAATGATGAATTTGACCTCGATGCCGTGATAGGTTCACGAGTGCAAGTGGTGGTGGAGAAGAACAAGAAGGGCTATGATCAAGTAACCAACGTGCTACCGATTCGCAAGAAGTCGCAGCAAAAGACTCAACAAAAGCAAGAAGAGGAGGCAGAAGAGGGAAAGCCCACAAAGGCACAGGAGAAGCCGAAGCAGGCCGCAAAGCCCGCACCAAAGCAGGAAGAACCTGCTGAGGATGAGGCACCACCTCCGCCCAAGAACAAGCCCAAGCCGAAGCCCGCCGAAGAAGCCAGCGACGAAGACGTGTTTGACTTTGACGCATGAAAATACTGCACACCGCTGACTTGCAGTTTGGTGCACCAAACCAACCAAAGGTGTACTATACTGAGCCTATCAACGCCCTGTCGAAGTTTTGCAGGGACAACGATATAGGGATGGTGCTGATAGCGGGCGATGTGTTTGATCATCCAGCACCCAGTCAGCGGCACAAGGATCTGTTAATTGAACAGTTTATAGCTAATGAAGACATACTTTTCGTGTTGTCTGTTGGAAACCACGATGTATACAAAACCGAGAAAACGTACGGAGGGTTGAATACTTTCAAGATACTGCACAAGCATCTCAAAAACGTAGCGGTATTGGACGGGGACGAAAAGGGCATAGAATATAAGATACATCCTTATGAAAAGGAATTCAAGTTTTTGTCTTTGATGGGTGATTGGGACAAACTGTGCCCGAAAAAGCAATCAGGAACTACCATCGCTGTGTGGCATGGTGAGGTGCCTGGTGTGTTGAATGGTGACAGCGGTGCAGCCACAGAGTTCATAAAAAAATATAACCTGTCATACCTGGCGCTTGGTCATATACACAAAAGGATAAGTTTTCCGGGTGGTGGGTATCCAGGCGCAATCATACCAAAAACGTACGTCTGCGAACATGGGGTGTATATACTGGACACCGAAAAGCTAACAAGAGACTTTGTGCCGCAATCAAGTTTTCTAGATTTACCACTTAGGTACTCGTTCAAGGTTGAAATCGACGCGGAGGATAGTGAACAAACCATTGTTGATGCCATTGAGAAACAAGGCATAGCAGATGGATCGTTGATAAAGATCAAGCTTTCCGTGCCCATGTCAAAGTGGAAAACGATTGCTACGAGAAGCATCATTGAAAAATTGAATGGAAAGTTTTTGGAAGTAAAAATTACCAATGATGTAGTACCAGAAAGAGATCAGCGAAAAAATGCAGAATTGATTTACAAAGCAAAGTCGTTTGAAGAAGAGATGTCGGTGATTTTTGACTCCATGGAAATAGATAGTAACTTTGATAGAGACAGGCTGATGAAAGAGTGTTGTGGGTGGTTCAACAATGCGGTGTGAAACAAATGGTATTATCATTAGAACAGTTGCAGTGGCTGGCAGGGATTATTGATTCAGAAGGATCCATAACACTCAGAAATTCGTTTTTTCATGATAATAGAAAATCTGGCAAAATGAAGGCATCAAGAAACGGAAGAATTACCATAGCCACATGCGACAATGTAATAGTACCTTTTATAAGTGAGCTTGTTGGTATAAATTACAAAATTTTGAATAGGAAAACGGCTGCTGGTAATAGTATATACTCAATTATAATTGGTGACAAGAAAACACTGAAGGATTTATTACCAAAAATTATTCCATACATGTTCACTAAACAACCCCATGCGCGCATACTTCTTAAATCACTGTTTCTTCCATCTGGTCGTTTTTATACTGATGAAGAGTCTATTATGCACAAAGAGCTAACAAATAAAATAAGAATTCTTAATAGCAGAGGTTATGGAATACAAGATGAGTTAGAATCAAGGGATCACCTTTTTACATACTCGTGGTTTGCTGGTGTGATTGATGGAGATGGGTGTGTGTCTGCCGGTGAGTGGAAGATAAAAAGTAGAAATGGGATACAACGTTCCGTGTTGAAGCCATATTTGAAAATATCTTTATCACACATTAAGACCGTGGAGTATTTATCGTTTGTATTGCAAACTGGCATACTGAAATCCGGCAGAGAATTGTCGTGTCGCACCAACAGAAGGAAAACAAGAGCAATAAGGCTCATGCCAGAAAAACTTATGATTTGGCTTCCAAGGGTAATGCCACATCTAAGGCTAAAAAGAAATCAGGCAGAACTGGCATTGCAGTTATCCAAACTAAAAAGTGACTACAAGAACCACAAAATTGTGTTGAGCGATGAATATAAGTCTGAAGTGTGTAGAATGTACAATGCTATAAAATCTCTGAACAGAGGCAAGAAAAATGATCAACAAGTGTGTTGATGCGCTGGTGGGACTTCAAGCTGGATCAGAAGGCAAGGGGAAATTGGTTGGATCTTTGTCAAAAGACTATAAGTATTTAGTAAGAACGGGTGGCACGAATAGTGCTCACACCACATACTGTAACGGCAGAAAATACTTGTTTCATCAATTGCCGTGTGGGTCGGTAAACTTTCCTAAGGCAAAATTAGTACTGGGTGCAAATACGCACATTGATTTGGAATATTTACAAAAAGAAATACAAATATTAAGGGATGGTGGGTGCTGGCTGGTAGACGGCAAGCCTAGATTGTACATTGACAAAAACGCATCATTGGTTGACCCAGTAGACAAGATAGCTGAAAATGGTGGGTTTATGCCGAAGTGTGGTGAGATGTACTTTCATCCTCGTGACTGTGAGAAACATGCTCAGCTTGGTGGTACATGTATTGGATGTGATAATATATCCAAGGACAGCGCGTGGGTGAAACTCGGAAGCACAACACACGGGTGTGGAGCGAACGCCATTAGACGTATTCTGCGCGGATCAAAAATGGCTTTGATGTCTGGAAAACAGTTTGATCTAAAATCGTACTTGTTCAAGAAAGCGGCAGAAATTGGAAGAGTAAACCCAACGATGTATGATATAATTACTGCATTTGAGAAAGTTACTGATTGGTCGGAGTGGGTTGATAATGAGCCCATAAGATTTGCACCAGAGGATGAATTTGTGAAGCAGTTTGTGTGTGATACAGTAGACTTGCTTAATACTGCAATAGACAACAATGAAGAAGTGCTGCTAGAAGGAACACAGGGATCCTTGTTGTCGTCATATCACGGCTATATGGGAAAAACTACGTCGCGTGATACTAATGTGTCTACTTGGTGCGCTGAGGCAGGCATCAGCCCTGTGTGTGTTAGAGATGTATATGGCGTGGCGCGTGTTTATCCTATAAGGGTAGCAGGAAATTCTGGTGACCTGTCCGGCGAAGAAATTACTTGGGAACAGGTAACTGTTGAAGCTGAATCACCTGTGCTCATTGTAGAACTGACATCGGCCACTCGCAGAAAGAGACGTGTTTTCCGTTTCGGTGACGCTGATTTCAGGAAGTCCGTTCAAATAAACAGGCCAACGAAATTGATGCTTACTTTTGTGGATCAGCACCATTATTCAAATCGTGGTAAGAATAATTGGTGTGAATTGGCAGAAGGTTCACGCAAGTGGATTGAAGACGTAGAGAAGCGTCACGGTGTGTTTTTCAATTACATATCAACTGGCCCTGATCAGGGTGATACCATCGTTCGGGAAAAGTGATGTTGGCAGACTTTTCATTACTAGAGCTATGGATTGATGGGTTTATAGGATATGGTACTGTTCGTCTTGACTTGTCGAAGGAAGGTGTGACCTACATACGTGGTAAAACCGGGTCTGGTAAGTCTACTATACCAGAGGCCATTTTTTATTTGCTGTTCGGAGATACGCTTCGTGAGAGTACTTCTGTGCAGGATTTGGAGAATAAATATGTAGGTGGTGGGTATGAAATCGGATTGAAGTATAAAAAAGGAAAGCATACTTATCAAGTGTGTGAGATCCGCAATAGAGGAAAGAAAGACGGATTGTACTTTGCTGAAGATGCAGAATTAGATTTTGGTGTGAGAGATGACGTAAAGTCTGTAAAAAAGAAGATACTTGAGTCCGTTGGTATGACCAAAGAGGAGTTTTGTGCCAAGGCGTTTATAGGACAAAATCAGTCGTATGCACTGATAAAAGGCACTCCAGAGAAAAGAGCGAAGACGCTTGTAAAGATGTTTTCGCTAGATAAGTACGATTCCCCCATTTCTGAGATAGATGCACACGTAAAACAGTTGAAATCGAAAGTACTTGACATTGACAAGGACTTGGTTGGGGTGCGGGGTAAAATAGCCGAATTGAGTTCTGTACTAAGTTCCTTGGAGAAGCCGCAGGAAGTAGTTAGTGAAAGTGCTGATGAGCTGGAAGGAAAACTAGAGAAGATAAAGGCAAAAATCAAAAAAATTAGGCAGATGGAGTCGGACAACACCAAGAAGATTGGAGACATAAATTTCGCAGACAAGGTAAGAAATAATTGTGAAAAGATGCAGGAAGAGGTAAAGCTATTAAAGGGCAGTTTGAACGAATTTTCTGGGTTGCCTGAATTGTCTGTTGTTGATAAAGAAATTTTGAAGATTGATAAACAGGTGGCTGCTATAGAGCATGAATTGCAGTCCATCAATGTGTCTATTAGGAAGCTTGATAATCTAAATCCATTGTGTCCAGTTAACAATAAAGACTGTCCTGTGAATGTGCCCGCTGAGTACCGTGATTCGAATCTGAAAGACTTGAATTGCAGACAATCTGAATTGAACAAACAGAAGGGTGAACTTGAAAAGGGCAGGGAAGAAAAAAGTAAAATAAAGTCGAAGGCTAGATCTAAGGAAGAGATCACTACTAAGATTAGGATAAAGATGGGTGAGATTGATAAGTATTCTGATGTGGAACTACCAGAAAAGACCAAAGAGGAATTAGAGGCAGAAATCAAAAAGTGTTATGAAGCCATTGAAGAAGGTGATGAAAAAGCACATGAAATAGAAGAGAAAATTAGAGCTATTAGAACTTACCAAGAGTTGGTAACTTCCTATGAAAAATCCACAAAAACAGCCACAGAACGCATTCAGAGATGCGAAGAAGACACAAAACGTCTGGAGTCTGAGAAAGCGGATTTGGGTGTTGCCATAGGTTATGCGTCTTTGTCATTGTCAGCATTCAAGTTACTTAGGTCGTATAAGATAGACTTGGTGATTGATAATCTGAATGCCAATCTGCAGAGAAACTTAGACAGGATTTTTGAAGGAGACATAAAGGCGTCATTTAAATCCAAGGACGAATCTTCTGATAGTAAACGAATGATTGAAAGAGTAACCATGGATTTTATGAAGTCTTCGTCTATGACACCTATACCTATCGGTATGGTGTCTGGTGGGCAAGAGGCATACGTTACTGTGGCTTTGATTTTGGCCATTCGAGAGACTGTGGAATCTTTGCACGGCGACAAATTATCATTTATGTTCCTGGATGAAGTGTTTGGACCAGTGAGTGATGATATGGTAAATTCAGTATTTGAGTCTATGGCAGCCATTTGCAGGGATGTGGGCATAAGTTCCTTGAAAGTGATTTCCCACAAAAACATAGATGAATCGCTGTGTGATCACATTTGGGATGTGTCATCAGACGGGGAAATATCATCGTTGGTGGAGACTAAATGACAAAGCTAAATCAAGCAGCCATAGATGTACTGAAACGTGACTATCTTCACGGTGATGAGACACCGGAAGATATGTTTAGGCGGGTCGCCAGGACAGCAGCCATCCCGAATTTTGTTGATGGTGTGTTGAAGAGATGCAGAAAGTCGCCTGCTTCAGAAAATGCAGATGATCTGATTGAAACACTGTCGCGTGTTGGTTTTCAGTTAAAAAACGGAGCAGAGATTTACAAATTGGTGATGAAAAGGAGGGGCGTAGACTATCATAAATACACATCTTTTCTGAGAAACCGAAAAATGTTTGAGGAGTTACTGAATACATTTAATGAACAGGTAGATATGTATTATGCGCTTATGAGTGAATTGACTTTTATGCCTGCTACGCCTACACTAATAAACGCCGATTATAATGGTATGCTTTCAAGCTGTTTCTTTATGCGAATTGAAGACTCAATAGAAGACATATTTGAAAAGATAAAGAAAGCAGCCATCATTTTGAAGTGTGGTGGCGGTGTTGGTTTTGATATGAGTCTTATACGACCTGCTGGGTCTGTGGTGTCCAGTAGTGGGGGAAAAGCTACAGGTGTAGTTTCCTACATGAAAATTATTAATGCTATGGGCGAGCAAATAAATCAAGCTGGTATTAGAAAAGCTGCTATGATGGCCATTTTGGATGTTTCACACCCAGACATCTGTGATTTTATACGATGCAAAAAAGTGGAAGGTGATTTGTCGAATTTTAATGTTTCTGTTATGATTAACAATAAATATATGAGTCGTTTGATAAATAATAAGGAATCACCAGTTATATTAAAGTTTGCTGACCAGCAATACTATATAATCATGAAAGGGATAGGTAAATCTGCAGAGTACATAAAGGTGCCGATTAATGATGTTGATACTATTGACACCGATGATAGGAAGTGTCTGAAATACGGTGATTTATGGAAAATGATCGTCGAAAGTGCTTGGGACAATGGCGAGCCTGGTATCATATTTGAAGATCAACTGGAGAAGTCAGATGTGTTTGACGGAAAATATGGCAAGCTTGGTGTAAATCCGTGTGGGGAGATCCCTCTATTATCATTTGCAAGTTGCAATTTAGCTTCTATTAACCTAAATTCTACCAGGTTTGGATCTGATGGTGTGTTTGATTATGAAGAGTTCAAAAAAGTGGTGTGGGTTGGTGTGCGTTTTCTTGATAATGTGATTGATGTAAATAAATATCCGTTACCAGAAATAGAAGAAGTTACGTTGCGTGGTAGGCAAATAGGTTTGGGAGTTATGGGCTTACATGATCTTATGCTAAGACTTGGTATAAAGTATGGTTCTGAGAAGTCTCTAGAACTGGTGTCCAATATCTATAAGGTGATGCAAGAAGCATCGTTATGTACTTCAGAAAAGCTGTATGAACAACGCGGTGCTCCTACGGAATTGATTGAAGCTCTGTCAAGTAAGGGTGTGAAGCTAAGGAGAAACTCTAATCTTTTGTCGGTTCAACCAACTGGATCGACTGCATGGATTTGTAACCAAGCATCGAGTTCCATAGAGCCGGTATTTAAATTTTTATACATTCGAAGAGACTCGCATGGTGAGCACGAAGTAAAACATCATATAGTAAGAGATGATGGAAAACTGCCGGAGTTTGCGGTCACTGCACTTGATATAACCGCAAAAGAGCATGTTGACGTACAAGCAGAAGTGAATAAGTATGTGGACAACAGTGTTTCCAAGACTATCAATATGCAAGAGACATCCTCTGTTGAGGATGTTAGTGAAGCGCTTATTTATGCGTTCAAGAGAGGGTGCAGATCTGTTACTGTGTATAGGAGCGGAAGCAGAAAAAACGAAGTATTGATAAATGGTAGTAAAAAAGAAGACAAAGAAACAAAGGTGATACACAAAGATAGAGATCCGAGGAAGCGACCGCGTGTTTTGTTTGGTGCCACATTCAGTGTAAATACTCCTTCTGGTAGATGTTTTATTACTATCAATGAAGACAAACATGGTGTGCGCGAGATGTTTGCGCATTCTCATAAAGCAGGAAGTGAGATAGCAACGCACCTAGAAGCCGAAGGTAGAATGTTTTCAAATTCTATGAAGCACTGGGTGCCATTAGAATCCGTAATAGAACACTTATTAGATAATAAATCAACTCCTGTATTTGATAATGGGAGGTTTATTAAGAGCATACCGGATGCAATGGCTAAAACAGTGAAAGAGTATCAGGATCAATTTCTTGGTTTCTCTGAGTACCTAGAAGCGAGCGGTGAAATTCCTAATATATATTCTGAAAAGATGCAACAGCCTCCTGGCTCTGACTTTAACGGAGAAATATGCCCAGAATGTGGTGATACACTTTACGCTGTGTCTGGGTGTGAAGAGTGCAAGAGTTGTGGTTACTCTCGGTGTGGATAATAGATGAACATTGAAGACAACTGTGAAAGCGGCAGAAATTCATTGCCGCTACTGCCGTGTTCAAATAAAACCTGTCCGTGGGTTGTAAATGACATAGAATATAGGAACTGTTTTTTTGTGTTGTTGCAGCACATCTCTGTGACCCCAGACTATGAAATGAGTATTGAAGACATAGCTAAAATGGAAGGCATTTCTGAACAGGAAGTAGTAGATATAATAGAAAAAGCTGAGAAAAAAATTAGGATAAAGCACAAAGTGGAATTATCTAAAATATGACAGAAATTAATAATCATCAGTAAGGGCATGTTTCAATCATGATTGATACAGTTGAACAGCACATAGTCAATGAGACGAAAAGGCTGTTCTTTGAGAATGAATTGCTTATGGATTGGATTAGGTCCTTGAACGGTGTTCCTAGGTGCGCGGTTTGCGGTAAGCCGGTATATAATGCATCTATTCAACGACTTTTAAGACCGTTTCATTGGGATACCAGAAGATGTTTTGAATTTAAACCAAGGAAGATAGTTGCGCTTGAAAAAGAATACGGAATGGATATTGTTGAGATACTGAAACTTACTACTGAGAAGTATGGAAAAATAAAAGCACAATGTCAAGCACTGAACATTTCTCCGCCCTACTTTTATGATATAGTGAAGAGATACTGTGGAGACGTAGTTGAATTTATGGCAAAACACGCTTCTGGAAGAAGGAAGCAAGAATACGTTGATAAACTCAAACTCAGGTCTGCATAAGCAAGCGGTTTGGTCAGGATACTCCCAGCCATACGTACAGAACATAGTTAGTGGTGGGTTGAAGGTGCTGAAGTTACTGGGCGCTTTGACGTTTGATGCACAACTTTTGCTGTGGGTAAAAGGTCTTGAAGGGCACTTAAACAGGATGATGGAAAAAGCCCGTAAGCAAAAAGAGAAAGAGGAGTCATACCGATTCACGGTTTGATAGGAGAGACGTCATGAAGAAAGCGGCTAAGTACAAGAAGTTGGCTTCTGTAAACCCGGAAAAGAAGACCCGTGAGGCTGCCAAGGCGCGTGTGTTTGACGGTTTGGCGGAGTTCGCCAAAAATCGCGGGTACCGCGCCGACCTGGTGGTGTCTGCTGCTTCTAAGAAGCAGGCTAAGATAATCAGTGCTGTGGTCAAGTTTGACAAGCAACTTGGTTTTCCCCACGAAAACGATCTTATGGCACTGGTTGCTTCTAAGTTCCCAACTCATCAGATTGATTGGGCAACTATAGAGGCAGATACTGAGGGTGACACGCTCAGCCTAAACCTGCAGCCAAAGGCTGATGTGATCCCGCTCAATAGCGTAAAGGATATACCCAACGAATTTAAGTCTATTGGCTCTGGTATCTTCAAGCGGCGTGCTGTAGCTGCTGGCAACGTTTTCGAGATTTGGGAGCTGAAGCGCGAGGCTGACGGTCTTTCGCTGGTTCGTAAGATGGATGATGTGGAAACAGACACCGAAAATGACAGTGCGGAAGTGTTTTCCAAGGGTGACTTGGTTGAAACTGAGCACGGCGCTGGAAAAATTACTGATTTTGATCCAGTTGGTAATGCTATTGTTCAGGTTGGTTCACATAAGCGAATTGTAGCACAAGAAGATATGAAAAAGTATGAGCCTAAAAAGGATCAGAAGGCGCTGTTAGAGTACTACACCTCCTTGTATGGTGCTGAGTTCGCACAGGGGCTCATAAAAGACTTTTCTGATCCTGTAATGAAGAAGTAATCGAGGTTGACATGGGCAAGGTACTTTCTAACTATGAGTTTGCGGTGGTGGCTTCCAAGCAATCACCGTGGATGGCAGCAAAAGCCAAAAAGAGATTGGTGAGTGCCGTAAAGGGTTTCGTATCTCGTTCTGACCTGAATGTGATTTTGGCCGAGTGCGTGGCCTGTAACAAACCAGAAGATGCTAAGTGGATTCGGGCAGTCATGTCTGCCTATGATTCAGGGAAGTTATCTAACCTGCGTCAGGACAAGGGTGACTGGGTGACCCACCTAGCACACGTCCGGGTGCTTTCTGACTCAAAGAAGATACCTTTCGGGCTTCGGGAAATGGTGATGGTTAAGGACACCGGGATGGTGGGTCAGGTGATGGATTACTTAGTTGACAAGGATGAGTATGTGGTGGTATTGAATCCGTTTGAAATCAAACAGCTTCCTGCCAGCGCGCTGCTGAAGTCAAATAAATGAGGTCTGCTTTTGCGTGTGTTTGCCAAACAGGTTGTAGATGAAGACTTAGAATATCGTCCTGTCTTTACACCCAAAACAGGATCTGCAAATGTAGCCAAGCATATAAAATTTTCCTATTTGAAAGAAAAAGTAGCAGAGTTTGTGGGGGATTTGCTGGGTGAAGTGGAAGGATTAAGGATAGCAGGTCACGTTCGTGTTTGTGACGTGCACGGTTTTGAAAGCACCAGCGACTTTTATCATGCGAATGGTTTTGCTAAGATATCTTCTATTGTGTTTTCTGCGTCTGGTGTGCGTTCCATACTTGAGTTATATGTACCCATTTACAAGGGTGTGTTGCTAAAACCCTCTATTATGACCATAAACGGAAAGAGGCGGGTGTTTTCCAGATCTGAGTTGGAGTACTATCTAACTTCTTCAGAGACAGTGTTGTGTCAATTGGATGGGCAGTTTACTAGTCGCCCAGCCATTTCCCACAAGAGCAATGATCGTACAAATATGTTTGGATC
>Ga0265297_10000243_pt1 | contig 183089 bp, 209 predicted proteins | sample Munlanlwell13791_FD_192502 | JGI IMG/M metagenome (GOLD analysis project Ga0265297, IMG submission 192502) | Leachate microbial communities from a municipal landfill in Southern Ontario, Canada - Leachate well 137-91 | ecosystem: Engineered > Solid waste > Landfill > Unclassified | place...
CTTAGTTATTAATAATTATCAATATTAATATTGGTAATTATATCAAGAATATCAAAATAGTGCCTGTTTATGGGCTCAAAATTGCCAATTTATCTCCTAGGAGCAACACTATATGGGACGCTTACGTTGTATGTGTGTTGACAAAATTGTGTCGCTATGGTATACTCATTTATCATTGATCTTTGAAAAATAGTGTTTAACTAAAAATAATTAAAAATGATAAAGGTGAATAGTTACAAGGACTTTTTGGTAGGAAAAGTTTATAATTCGGTATATGTTGGAGAAAATGAGGCCTATGCTAGGGTAAACGGTAAGGAAACCTTTGTGGTCATTGCTATAAAACCATCATTGCAGATTAAGACGTTATTTGATCGGAATGGCAACGTGTGTACTGATGATTTGTGTGGCAACACCGTTACTTTTATTTGTCCCGGCAAGGCCCTTAAAGAATGTGAATTTTTTGAGACGGAGAATGAAAGCGAATGGTTTAAGAAATCAGTAAAAGTTAAATCTTTAGCCGAAGCTATTAAAATCGGCGCCAAGTTAGATGAATTTGAAAATCAAAGTATGGAATGGAAATCATTTGTCTCTTTTGGTAATGCTTTGTATTATTATTTTTCAATTGAAGGCACTTCGGAAAATCCATATTTGCAAACTATTTTTGTTTTTTGGGAAACACATGAGGCTGCCAGTCAGGACTTTGCCCAATATGGCGCAACAATCTCCTAATAGTATTTAATTTGTTTTAATTTTCACAAGCCGCTTAGTAATAGGTGGCTTTTTTATTTTAATACTTTCGATTTTGTTTTATCGGGTAATATGTTATAATTTAAAATATAAAATAAATTTTTTTTATGATTAAATTATCTTTTCATGGCGCTTGTCGCGAAGTCACCGGTTCCTGTAGTTTATTGGAATTTAACGGTTTAAAATTTTTGGTTGATTGTGGAATCTTTCAGGGTGAACATTTTGCCGTGGAACACAATGAAAGCGAATTTTCTTTCAATCCCAAAGAAATTAAATATGTTTTTTTGACGCATGCCCACATGGATCATTGCGGCCGTTTGCCAAAATTATATCGCGATGGATTTCGCGGCCGTGTTTATTGCACGGAAGCTACGCGTGATTTGGTGGAAATAATGTTGATTGATGCCGCAAAGATTATTGCCAAAGAAGCTTTGGCTTTAAATCGCCAGCCGCTTTACGAATTAAACGATGTGCGCGATTTAATGGCGCTTTTTGATACTTTTGATTATGATAAATTTTTTCATGTCGATAATTTGTTTAAAATAAAACCGCGCGATGCCGGTCATATTTTGGGTTCGGCTTTCTTTGAATTTTATATACCGGATGAAGGCCGGGAGAAAAAAATTATTTTTTCCGGAGATTTGGGTAATTCACCGTCGCCGATTATTCGTGACTTAGAATTTGCCGATGGCGCCGATGCCGTAATTGTAGAATCGACTTATGCCGGCGTATCGCATGAAACCAAAAAAGAGGGCGTGGCTAAGCTGCGCGCCGCGGTTATTGACGCTATATCTTCACGCGGCACTTTAATTATCCCGATTTTTGTGATTGAAAAAACTCAAGAAATTTTATTCGAATTGAATTATTTGGTAGAAAATCATGGTGTGCCGCGCGTACCGATGTTTTTGGACAGCCCTTTAGCCATTAAAGCGGTTGATATTTATAAAAAAAATGAGAATTTATATAATGACAGCTCGCGTCATTTAGTTAAAACCGGTGATGACATTTTTAATTTTACCGGCTTAACATACACTGAAACAAAATCTGAATCTATTGCCATTAACCATGCCGATAAACCAAAAGTAATTTTGGCTTCAAGTGGTATGTGTGTTGGCGGCCGCATTCCATATCATTTAAAATTAAATTTATCCGATCCGAATAGCCACGTTTTATTGGTAGCCTATCAATCACCCGGCACTTTGGGCCGCAAGCTTTTGGACGGCGAGCGCCAAGTTTATATCTACGGAGATTTGGTTGAAGTTAATGCCAGGGTTTCAGTTATCAATTCTTTTTCTTCGCACGCCGATGAACCGCATATTTTAGAATGGCTGGAAAATATTAAAAGTCCGCGACCGAAAAAAGTTTTTATAAATCATGGTGAAGAAGCCAATTCCTTGAATTTTGCCGGAAAAATCGGAACTCCCGAAACCAAAGCAATTGTGCCGGAATATGGTCAAATTTACGAAATATAACTAATTGTCATTCCGGACCCCATACTTTTGTCATTCCGGGCTTGACCCGGAATCTATACTCTTGTCATTCCTGTGAAGGCGGGAATCTATACTCTTGTCATTCCGGGCCACGACCCGGAATCTATCAATAGATTCTGAATCAAGTTCAGAATGACAAGCAGATTCTGACTTTCGTCAGAATGACTGACTTTTGTCAGAATGACTAAACATTGACTTTTACTTAAAAACGTGATACTATTTTACTAACTAAAAATGAGTTATTTAACAATTAAATATAGGAGGAAATTTAAGATGAATGCAATTAGTAAGTTTTTTCGCGAGGTTGATAATGATTACAAAAGCCTTAGCGACTGGTGGAATTTATTTTACATCGGTGTAGCTTTGGTTTTGGCTGTGATATTTGTCGCCGGCGGTTTTGCGGTAAAATATTTTTTTGAATCTTTTTTTAATTTATATCTGATTATCGCCACATGTTCCTTTGTTGTTTTATTTTTGGCCGTTATTTATTGGGCTTTCATGAATTCCTATTGGATTATTGATGAAGGCGATGAAGCAACCGTTGAACGAATGGGCAAATATTTTACCACTTGGAAAGCCGGTCCGCATTTAGCTTTTCCTGATATGTTTGGCCTGATTGCTGTTGTCAATGTTTGGCGCGTTAAAGAACGAGAACTCGATTTTTCTATAATAACGCTACTTTCTGACGGAGCTGAAGTGACTTTGAAGTGCACCTTGTTTTTCAAGATTTATGATTCTTATAAAGCTTTTTATAACATACCTAAAATTCTTGAATTTGAATCAGTTAGACATAAAATAGAGGGAGCTGTTAGAAAATATGTGGCACCAAAGACGCTTGATGAACTTAATGAATCGGGCGATCAGCATAATTTACCAACAATACTTTCGGGCGAACCTTTAACATCAGATGATATATCTTATCGCAAGAAAGATATTTATCTTATGTTCAGAAGCTGGGGAATTGAACCGCTGAGCTTTGCTATGGCGCCACCAATTCCACCGGCGTCATTACAAGAAATGCGCGAAGTTGAATTCAAGGCAAAATCTGATTTTGAAGCCGTTAAATACAAAGCTAAAACTATGGAAGCTATGGCTGAAGCAGAGAAAAATGCCATGATTAATAAAAGTGAGGGGCACAAATCGGAAGTAGCCAAACTCATGGAAATTCCCGGCATGACAATAGAGCAAGCCACAGCAATTATCCTAAACAAGCAAAAATTTCCTAACGGTATACCAAACTCCGCTAATATTACATTTATTAACAGTGATGGCGATAGCAATGCTAGCGCCGGGGCCGGATTTGGTGCCGGTATGAATAGTACCAAAAAATCTTAAGCTTTAAAGCTTGATTATGTTTTCTAAAGTCGTTGCTAAACCCAACGACTTTTTTATTTCTCTTGACTTTTTATTAAAAATGTGATAAAATTTACCTGTAAAAAATAAAGAAGTTCTTTAAAAAACAAGTTCATATAAATTTATGTGAATTTAATTATTAACTAGATATTAACCTTAAATAAATATAGTCATGAGAGGAAAAGTAAAGAATAAGCCTGGCAGAAGTGTCACTAATGACGCATCTCAAGCATCAGTAAAAAGTGAGGAATCAAAAGAGGGTTTCTTATCTTGGCTTTTGTCGGTCTGGGAAGACATCAGCGGCAAATCAGAAGATGGACGAGCAGAAAATCCGAAATCGTTTATAGTGCTTTTTCGAATTTTGATTGGGGCAGCAATAATATCGGTAATATATTTTTTTATATTCAAAAATATTTACGGCTGTTTCAACTTTGTTAATAATCATTACATCGATTTTGGCATTCGTTTTATCATTATGATAATTTGCGTGACAATTACTCTTTGGATGGTCGGAAAAATTTCTGGTCCAAGAAGCATGTTTAAATATTCAATTGTGGGAGTTGGAGCGCTTCTATATATTTATGATATATCGGGAGAATTCAATCGCAAATATTTTGATGCTGATGGCGCACCGCAAAAATGGTATCAAATGGTTGACGGTAAGCCAGTCGTTGTTGATTTAGCTTTGAATTATGTTAAACGTGATGCTAACAACACCGAATATTTTATTCATCCCAACACTGGCGATACTTGCCGCAGATTAATTCCGGCGGTTAAGAAAATTATTGATAGTCAAAACGGTAATAATGAGTCTATATCTGACAATTATGTCGATAATTCTGGAAATTACGTCAATAATAACGACACTCTTTTAACTCCGAGAAATAGATCTTATGATTTTATTTTGGATTCGAATCAAGTGACAAAAATGTTAACTTTCCCAAAAACTACAAAACCGCTTAAGGTAATTTGGCAGTCAAATTGGGGAAATTTTCACGTTCTTGTTGATGATAATGCTGATGGCATAATTGATCGAGAATTAAATCCCGATCGTCCCATTGGAAATTATGAAATTCTTCGAATACAGTTTAAGGGCTTGGGCAAAGACACAGTTCATGTTCAAGTTACAGAATAAAAATTTTAGAGGCTTTAAAAATTAAAGCCTCTTTTTTTATTTTGAAAAATATGCTTTAATATAAGGTAATTGATAAATCTACTGCGTTCTTACTTTTGTGAGAATGATATTCTAAAAATATGTTTAGAAAAATTGTTATTTTCTCCGTTTTGTTTTTTTGTCTTAGTTTTTGTTTTTTTGTTTTGCCGAATATTGTCAGCGCTCAAGTCGTTGGCGGCGCTACTCAATCCGGAGCCGATAGCGCGACAACGGAAACTTCCGTCGAAACCATTAATATTGGAAATCCGCTTTGTCCGGAAAGCAACCCAAACTGCGTGACACCGCAAAGCATGATCGGTCGCGTGATTAATGCCGCTTTGGGAGTGATTGGTTCTATCGCCTTGCTTATGTTTATTTACGGCGGTTTTTTGTGGATGACCTCGCAGGGAAATGAGAAAAAAGTATCAGAGGGCAAAGATATTTTATTGTGGGCGGCTATCGGCGTGGCGCTTATTTTTACTTCTTACGCCATCGTTCGATTTGTGATTACCGATGTTATCCAAGCGAAATAATTTCAAAAATATGATTAAAAAAATAATAGCTTATTCGACTTCGTTTTTTATTCTAAGTTCTTGTTTTTTTGTTTTGGTAAATTCGGTGCAAGCCGCCGATTGCAGTTATAGCTGCTACAAGGGCAAGGCTTATTGCTCCGATACCGGCCTACAAAGCACTAATGTCAGCAATAACGAAAGTTGCTACGATCAATACGAATACGAGCTGGAAAACGCTGATAATGCCGCTGTGAGAGATGCTACAAATGTGCAAGCTCCGGTTATTCAACAACCAATAACTCCGACAACCCCAACGGTTCCAAGTGCTCAGACTATTGGCGGCGCTACTCAGTCCGGCAGTGGTTCAACGGCCGGTAAATCATCCGCAACCGGCTTAGTTTTTAATAATCCGCTTTGTCCCGATAGCAATCCAAATTGCGTAACACCGCAAAGTTTTATTGGCCGCATAATTAACGCTATTTTGGGTGTGGTTGGTTCTATCGCCTTGCTTATGTTTATTTACGGCGGTTTTTTATGGATGACTTCGCAAGGAAATGAAAAAAAGGTGACAGATGGAAAAAATATTTTACTGTGGGCGGCCTTGGGTATGGCGCTTATTTTTATGTCTTATGCTATCGTTCGGTTTTTCATTACCGATATTATTGGCGCCAAATAAAACGCATTTGACTTTGTTTCTAAATAATGTAAAATAATTAACATCCGTTAACTCGCCTCGCTTCGCTAGTCGAAGCGGGATACGTTGTTCTTTGACGGATTTTTATATGGGTCGATACCAAAGCGGTCAAATGGGGCAGACTGTAAATCTGCTGGCTTACGCCTTCGAAGGTCCGAATCCTTCTCGGCCCACATCGGTTCGCCATAGCTTGAAAAGCGACGGCGACCATCTATAAAATTTATGGCAGGTTTCATAAATGGCAATAAAATTGGACGCAGTTTTTTGAAGATTTTCGGTATTTTGTTTATAGTTTTAGCGATTATCATTATAGTTTTAATGGTCTGGAAATAAATTCTTGGCCATTTTTTTTATTTTAAGATTTATGCCAGAGTTGCCGGAGGTCGAAACGGTGCGCCGTGATTTGAGCGAGGCGGCACTTAACAAGAAAATTAAAGAGGTGAAAATATTAAGCCGGAAGACGATAAAAAATCAGCCGGCTGATTTTTTGCGATTTTTAAATAGCGCAAAATTTATTGGCATTGATCGCGTCGGTAAATTATTGATTTTCAATTTAAGCGATAAAAAACATTTTCTTTTATTGCACCTGAAAATGACCGGCCAATTGATTTATTCTTCCGGCGGGAAAATTATTGCCGGCGGACACAGTTTGAATGGCAAAGATATTGTCGGACACGGTTTGCCGGGGAAGGCGACGCGATTTTATTTGATTTTTTCCGATGGCGGCCGTTTGTTTTTTAACGATCAGAGAAATTTTGGTTACGCCAAAATTGTGGATTCGGCGGAGCTGGCGCAAATAAAAGCTACTTATGGGATTGAGCCATTAACGGCGAATTTTACTTTAAAATCTTTTGCGGCAATTTTTTCTAAACGCGCCAAAAATATTAAAGCCTTATTATTAGACCAAAACTTGGTGGCTGGCATTGGCAATATTTATGCCGACGAGGTTTTATTTGCCGCCGGAGTGGCGCCGCAACGCCGGGCTGATTCTTTGACGAGCGCCGAAATTAAAAAACTTTTTACCGGTCTAAAAACAATATTAAGCAAAGCGATAAAATATCGCGGCACGACATTCAGCAATTATGTTGACGGTTATGGCCACCGGGGCGGTTTTTCTCGGTTTTTGCAGGTTTACGGCCGGGGCGGGGAGAAGTGCTATAAATGCGGCACTATATTAAAAAAAGTCAAAATTGCCGGTCGCGGCACGGTTTATTGCGAAAAATGTCAGAAATAGTTGACATAATTGTTATAATAGTATATAACTATTTCCATAATAATCGCGATGATTATTATCCTATTTATCAGGGGATGATAAAAAATGTTATTTAAAAATTGAAGAAATGTTAGATATTAAGTTTGATTGGGATCTTGTCCTTGTTTCTATTGCGGCCATTGCCATTGCTATTGCCTATGCTTTTGTCTTTGCCCTTATCTATACCTATTTTGTTAAGATAGGCTCTAAAAACCGCAGACCTATTGATTCTAAAGACCTTGTTCGTATCAAAATGCCAACCCTGACTTGGCCGAGTGATATTGGAAAACCGGCTATGGCTCAAAAATACATTATGATGTATGCTCCGACTGCCTGTGGTACGCCGCGACAATTATTTGAATCACTTGGTGTCTCGCTTGATCTTTTGTGCTTTGATTTTGATGAATTATCAAAAAACGCCAAAGACCTTTTAATTCTCTCTGGCGGTTCATTTATTGCTTTATACAAGAAAAAAAAGAAGATAAGCAATATCGATGAGTATTTTGTTTATTACGGATTTCGTTGTAATAAAGACTATGAGATAAATATACCTCTATTTGAGTCTAATCTTATGTTAATAAAACCATTGGACAATATTGGTATTTTTGTACCAAAGCTCACTAAATCTGTATAGATTTTAATCCTTAGCGTTTTTGAATTTAACATTCAAGAATTATAAGGATTTTTTATTACAACATTGACATTTTCACTAAAATGTGATACAATTCTTTTAGTTCATTAACATAGTATTAATATAAAATTTTAAGCATGGGAACGTCTTTATGTATTGTTATGATGGCAGCATTAGCTATCTGGTGTGTATTTGTAATCTTTGTCTTTGTTGTCGCACAGCTTGTTGTAAAATTTTGTAAGTCAATCACATTACGCCGTTATCAAAAGGTTGCAGGTTCGGGTTATCGCAAGAGAAAAATTTATCCTACGACCACAACAATCTTGTCGAGCGATTTGCAAAAATCTCCCGAAAACAAGCGATTTGTTATGGTTTACAATTCTAAGGAAGTTGGATCTCCAAAGGATTTCTTTGAATCATTCAATGTTCCGCTCGATGAATTATGTTTCGATTTTGCGGAGCTAGTTGATAATGTCGATTCCTTGCTAACCCTGGCTGGCAAATCATTTGTTTCTCTTTATAAGGAAAAAAATGAAGAAACCGGTGTTGAAGAATATTTTGTTTATTACGCCTTTCGTAGTAATGATTATGACAGTTGTAATAGCAACATCTGTTCACTCGAAAAAAATTCAACCACCATTAAGCCTTCCAAAAATTTTGGTATTATTGTACCAAAATTAAAATAGCGTTACGCCCCTTAGTATTTTTGAATTTCATATTCAAGGATTCTAAGGGGTTTTTTATTTTGTTTTTTTGCGGGTTGACTTTTTTATTGTCTTATTGCTATAATTCAAATTGACTCAATAAAATAAATCAGCATAATTGTTCCGGGGAGCTATTCGCCGGGTTTATGTTTTAAAATTATGTCACAAGACAACATGATTAAAATGGAATGCACCGAGTGCAAAACCGTTAATTATCATTCTCGTAAAAATAAAAAAACCTTGAAAACTAGATTAGAAATGTCCAAGCATTGCAAACAATGCAAAAAGCACACTCCACACAAAGAAACTAAATAAGGTTCTATGAAAAATCCATTATCCAGACCATTCCTCATAGTTTTGATGATCGCGGTTTTTATAGCTTGTTTTTTTGTTTTTCGTCCGTTTTTGATTGAAATTATCATGGCGGCGGTTTTGACTACAATTCTTTATAATCCTTACAGAAAACTAAAAAAGTTTTTTAGAAATAAGAGCGTTCCGGCAGCTTTGGTGATGTGCCTTTTGTCCTTACTTTTGATTATTTTACCGCTGACCGAATTGGTGATTTATGCGGCCAAGGAATCAATTACGGCTTATTCCGATACTTTAAATTTTCTTAATCAAAATAGCGCCGTCATTCACAGTAAATTTTTGGATAAGTTGAGTTTTTTAGGTTTTAATACCGACAGCATTAAAAGTTTTGTGGTTGATATTGCCGGTCGTTTTAGCGATTTCATCGTTTCTGGTGCTACGGTAGTTTTGAAAGAAACCACCGCTTTTATTTTTTCTTTGTTTGTTACCGTATTTTCCATGTTCTTCTTTTTTGTCGATGGCGAACACATGATAAAAAAATTAATGCGCTGGTCACCGCTTCCGGATAAATATGATTATCATTTATTTGAGAAATTTCGCGATGTCAGTTATTCGGCGATTATTTCCAACTTTGTCGTGATTTTTGCGCAAGGTTTGGTCGGCGGTATTGGTTATGCGATCGTTGGCTTGCCGGCTTTTGTTCCCGGTTTGTTGATTACCATTTGTTCATTGATTCCGATTGTGGGAGCTATGGTTGTTTATGTGCCGACCGGTATTTATCTTTTGGCTATTGGCAGTACCTGGCAGGGAATATTTGTGTTGTTGTGGGGATTTTTGCTGGTTGGAACAGTTGATAATGTTTTGCGCGTGATTTTGTTAAAAGGTAAGACACGCATTAATCCGATTTTTATTTTCCTTTCAATTATGGGCGGCGTATCGTTGTTTGGTTTTTGGGGCGTAGTTCTTGGACCGTTGGCAGTATCTTTGGCGGTAACCGTTATGCATATTTATGAAATGGAATTTAAAAAAGATTTAGATTCTAATTTGGAGCCAACCCTGGAGGCGGCATTGGTGGGAGCTGAAAATATAAAAAACAAAAAATAGTATTGCGGGATTCGTATAGTGGTAGTATAGAGGTCTCCAACCCCGACCGGCACGCCGGCGGGGCGATTCCTACACTAAAATGCATTATGTTTATTTGTTGAAAAGTTTAAAAGATTTGCGCTATTATATCGGCTATTCTTCTGATTTAAAGTCGAGGCTTGTGGACCATTCTAGTGGTAATGTTAAATCAACTAAAGATAGACGTCCTCTAGATCTAGTTTATTATGAATCGTATAAAACAAAAGAAAGTGCCATGGAAAGGGAACGGCAACTAAAGAAATTTGGTTCAGCTTATAAGGGATTGTTACAAAGATTAAAAATTTAAATAAATGCGGGATTCGTATAGTGGTAGTATAGAGGTCTCCAAAACCTTTGGCGTGGGTTCGATTCCTACATCCCGTGCATAAAAATAAAGACAAACCAAAAAGGTTTGTCTTTATTTTTATTGTGTGGAAAGGAATCGAACTGGCAGAAGCGAACTAGAAATTTGTCAGCAGACAAATTTCGCAGTGAGCGCCAATAAACACGACCAAATGGAGTGTTTATTGCTGCCCAGGGCAACGAGTGCGTCCGCGACGGCGGACAAGCGAGGCGGAATTCCTACATCCTGATTGATTTTTTGGCTAATAAATGATATAATTATAAAGTAAAAATGAAAGATTTATAAAAAAAAGATAAATTCTAAAAAATAACGTTTTTTGGTGTTTTATTAATTTTATGTTTGAACAATCATTTAAAAATATCGACAATATATTACATACTGATTCTGGTTGCGGTACTGAGTTGGATTATGTGGAGCAAACTTCTTGGATTTTGTTTTTGAAGTATCTGGATGATTTAGAGGAAACCAAAAAAACCAACGCCGCTTTAGCTGGTAAAAAATATGAATATATTTTAGCGCCAGAATATCGCTGGGATACTTGGGCTTGTCCAAAAAACAATGACGGCAAGCTAGACCACAATAAAGCTTTGGATGGCGATGACCTAAAATCTTTTGTTGATCATAATCTTTTTCCATATCTTAAGAAATTCAAAGCCGAAGAACCAAATACCATCGAATATAAAATTGGAGAAATTTTTTCTGAATTAAAAAATAAAATTTCCAGTGGCTATAAATTGCGCGAAATCTTAAATATCGTTGATGGCATGCATTTCCGTCTTTATGAAGAAAAACATGAGCTTTCTCATCTATATGAAGCTAAAATTAGAAACATGGGCAACGCTGGACGTAACGGCGGCGAGTACTACACGCCACGCCCGCTAATTAAAACTATTGTGGAAGTGGTGGCGCCAAAAATTAGTGACACAATTTATGATGGTGCGTGTGGTAGTGCTGGCTTTTTAGTGGAGGCGTATAATTATCTCACCGAAAATCAAGCTAAGTTATCTTCGGCGCAAATGGACATTTTGCAAAATAAAACTTTTTACGGCAAGGAAATAAAATCATTGGCTTATATTATTGGTATCATGAACATGATTTTGCACGGCATTGAAGCGCCAAATATCAAGCACATGAATACCTTGGCAGAAAATATTAATGATATTCAAGAAAAAGATCGTTATGACGTTATTTTGGCCAATCCGCCGTTTGGCGCCGGCATTGGTCGCGAAATTCAGCAAAATTTCCCGATTAAAACTGGAGAAACCGCTTTTCTGTTTTTACAGCACTTTATTAAAACTTTGAAAGCGGGCGGTCGCGCCGGCATTGTTATTAAAAATACTTTTTTATCCAACACCGATAATGCTTCCGTCTCGTTGCGCAAATTACTTTTGGAAAACTGCAATTTGCATACCGTGCTTGATTTACCGGGCGGCGCTTTTCAAGGGGCGGGCGTGAAAACGATTGTATTATTTTTTGAAAAAGGTCAGCCGACCAAAAATGTTTGGTTCTATCAATTAAATTTAGAACGCAATTTGGGTAAGGGTCAACCGTTAAGCGAAGCGGATTTGGCAGAGTTTGTAAAACTACAGAAAACTAAAGCCGATAGTTCTAATTCGTGGAGTGTAGATATTAAAGATGTTGATCAAAGCACTTTTGATTTATCCGTAAAAAATCCGAATAAAAAAGAAGAAAATGTTTTGCGTGATCCTCAAGAAATTTTAGCGGAGATGAAAAAGTTGGATGAGGAGAGTGAGGGGATTTTTAAAAGTATTAAAAGTTTAATTTAAAAAAATATGAAAGATAGCGCTTGGTATAAGGAGATGATATCAATTAAGAATTTAATTTTGTGGGATAAGAACGCACGTTTTCCTGATAAATATTTTAACAAAACCGACAAAGAGTTGGTTGATTATTTTTGTTCAAAAAAGGATTTTAAAATAATAGAGTTAGCTAATGAAGTTGTGAAAGATTTTGACTTACCGCAAGTCGAAAAAATTATTGTTTATAGGTTTGATAAAAATAATACAGTCTTAGAGGGTAATCGTCGTTTGTCTGTTTATAAACTATTGGATAACCCGGAGCTAATAAATGATAGACGGATAAAAGATAAATTCTTAGAATTAAAAAATAAAATTAATATCGATGACACATTTCAGTTAGAGTGCCTAGTTACTGAAGATAAAGAACAAGGCCTTCGTTGTATTGATAGAAAACACTTGCGGGGAAATAATGAAGTTCATTGGGGCGATAATGAAAGGGCTCATCACAGCGCGCGAAGGGGTAACGCTAGTCAAAAAGAGCTGTTAAAAGTTGAAATTACAAAAATTATTAGATTATTAGATCTCCCAGAAGAATTAAAAGAACAAGTTTTAGGCTCTGGATATATAACAACTCTTTGGAGAATGCTCGAACAATCACCAGCTCGTACTATATTTGGATTTTCATTTAATAATATTGGAGAACTGCAGATTACTGATAAAAATTTTAAAGAAAACTTAAAAGTAATTATTTTTGATGTACTTAATAAATCTAAATTTAATAATAAAATATTTTCTCGTTTGGATACAGGAGAAATTTCAGCATATTTAAAACAAATTTCCTCGGATGATTATAAACGAGTTGCTGAAGAAATAAAAAAAAGTTCAAAGAAAAATCTTTTTGGTGGTGATGTGGTAAATATTACTCCTAATGGTGCTTGTAAAAAAAGTAATCCAAGGTCATCTCTCCGTAGTTATTTGATACCAAAAACTTGTGTATTAATAATTAATGAAATAAAAATTAATAATGTATATTCCGAATTAAAAAATTGTCTTTTGCTTGATGATTCAAAAAATTCCGTTCCTAATGCTGTTGGTGTTTTGTTTAGAGTTTTTTTAGAAACTTCTCTTGATTTTTATGCTAAAAAGAATAGCTATGGATTTAAACAAAATGATACAATTAGTCAAAAAATTTCATGGGTTACGAATAGTCTTAAATCTAAGGGATTTGATAATGGAATATTTAACAATATTCAAAAAGTTGGATCATCGTCAAAAACGCAAAGTTATTTATCAATAGAAAATTTTCACGAATACGTTCATTCTAGAACAACTCAACCAACATCCAGTGAATTGAAGTCAAAGTGGGATAATCTTCAAGAATTTTTTGAAGTTCTTTGGGAATCTTTACAGTCAAAAAAATAATATTATGTTTTATTCACCACTTAGATATCCTGGCGGAAAAAATAAATTAGCAAAATTCATTGCTGAAATTTGTGTTGATAATAATATTAACGGTCATTATGTTGAGCCTTATGCTGGCGGCGCTTCAGTCGCGCTTTATTTGTTGTTAGAAAAAAAAGTTTCAAAGATAACTATAAATGATCTTGATCGCTCCATTTATGCTTTTTGGTATTCCGTTTTAAATTATACAAAAGAATTTTGCAGTTTAATTGAAAAAACTGAAATTAACGTTGATAATTGGAGGTGGTTGAGGGAAGTGCAAAAAAATAAACAAAAAGCTTCGTTGTTAGAACTTGGTCTTTCAACATTTTTTCTTAATCGCGTTAATAGGTCAGGAATAATAAACGCTGGAGTAATAGGCGGCGTAAAACAGGCAGGGAAGTATAAAATTGATTGTCGATTCAATAAGGAGGAGTTAATAAAAAAAATAAGAAATATTGCAAAAAATAAGAAAAATATTAATCTTTGCAATCTTGATGCCTTAAAATTGATAGAAAAAATTAAAAACGAATCAAATAATTCACAGACAATTTTTTATTTTGACCCCCCTTATTACCTAAAAGGTAGCTCTTTATATGTTAATCATTATGATCATGGTAATCACGAGGAAGTCAGTGAAGAAATAAAAAAAATAAAAAATATTCACTGGATAGTGTCATATGATGATGTTCCAGAAATAAATAAAATGTATGACGGTTGCATTGTAAAAAAGTATTCTTTTTTTCATTCTGCCCATAAGTCAAAACTCGGAGATGAAGTTTTATTTTTTAGTGATAATTTATATATTCCAAGTATTGTTAATCCAACTAAAGTTTAATAATTAAATTTTATGAATGAAGATATAGTTAAGGAAATAATAAAAGCAAACGCTACTGAAGTTTACAAAGATTCAACGCAGCCAGCCGTGCGTGTTTTGGGCACTTCCCTAGCCCAGTGTGTTTCATTATTTGCTACGCCCATCGGTAGAATGGCCTTAATTTTTGAAAAGAATATCCATAAATTTCTTAATAAGCTTGATGGAATGGATGATGGTCAGTTAGTTGAGCCTGACACGAGAATTATAGTTCCTATTCTTGAAAAATTAAGATATATAGAGGATGAAAAAGTTTCAGATTATTATACAGAAATACTTGCTGCTGCCTCTAAAAAAGATCAAGAAAAACTTGTATCATTATCATATATTGAGATTTTAAATAGAGTTACTGCTGATGAGTTAATGATTTTAGAATATATTAATTCAGAAGAAAATAAAATAGATATTTCAAGTTTAACACAAGAGGATAGGGATAAATATAAATTGAATGAGGGTCCCGATTTCTTAAGTATAAAAGGCGTGCTTCCAGTTGTAGATGTCAGATTGCCAATTAAGAAGGATGCTGGATATTCTGGTTATACTTTATTGATTAAAAATTTTAATGTTATTGATGAAAAGATAAAATTAAATAACTATGAAAATATTAATTCATATTTAGATAATCTTATATCTCTTGGGCTTTTACATAAACCATTCGGTGAAAGTTTGGCCATAAAACCGATTTATAATCATTTGAAAAATCATAAAAAAGTTTCTTTATTCGAACCAGTCAATGGAGAAAAGTTAGATTTTAACGAGAGCAGAATAGATGTCACTGATTTATGTAAAAATTTACTTAATTTATGTCAAAAAAATGAAAACTAACTGGCAAACAAAAAAATATTATTTTATTTTACTAATAATTTTAATAATTTTACATGGGTCGTTTGACGATTTTTTTAAGGTGGACAGCACGACTGTGTTATTGGTAATAATTTTAATTTTATTGCCATTTTTTCATTTAATAAAAAAGATAAAATATGGCGATTTTGAGGCAGAGATAACCCAAAAAGATGTTAGTGAAATCGAAGAAAAGATCAAAAATATTCCACAAAAAGAAGATAAAAAAATAAAAACGGAACTAGCCAATCATTTGGAAGAATTAGTTGAAAGTGACCCCAGTTTAGCATTGGCAAAGGTGCGCATTGAGTTAGAGAGAAAAATTAAAATACTTGCCGATGTTTATTTAAAAAATAAATTAAAGTTTAATAGTCTTAAAAATTCAGTTCATGAATTAGCAAAAAAAGAGATAATAGATAAAAATCTTGAGTTGTTATTATGTGATATTATAAATGTTGCAAATCGTTCTATTCACGGGGAAGATATTTCCAAGAGAAACGCAATAAAATTAATCAATATAGCTGAAAAGATTATCCAGGAACTAGATTATGTTATTATTGACAATATTTTTAAAAATGAAACCAAAGAAATTATTGATCAAAAAAAGGTTGATAATTATATGAATGGACTTTATATATTAAAAACTATAGTACCCCTAGTAAAAGATCCGGAGATGAAAACATATAAATTAAATCAGGCGGAATTGGACGCATTTCTTGAGGGATATGATGAATATGCAGAAACTATAATAAGTTTAGAAAAAGATAAATAAATTTATGAAATCTAACTGGCAAACAAAAAAACTTGGCGAGATTTGTGATTTTCAAAATGGCTTTGCATTTAAAAGTTCTGAATATGTAGATTCTGGATTTTTTGTGATGCGCATAGGAAACGTCCAGGATGGCTATATTTCATTATCTGATCCAAAGTTTATTAAAAATAGTTATAAGCCGTTTAATAAGTTTGTTTTACAATCAGGTGATATTCTTATTTCTTTAACTGGTAATGTCGGACGAGTGGGAGTTATTAATAATAATCATTTACCAGCCGTTATAAATCAACGCGTTGCGCGTGTTTCTTTAAAAAGTGATAGTATTATTATTAAACAATTCCTTTTATATTTTATAAAATCATCATATTTTATAAAAGAACTTGTTAAGGCTGGACATGGCGCAGCACAACAAAATATCAGCACGAAGGATGTGGAAAATCTAGAAATTAATTTCCCACCCCTCTCCGAACAACTTCGCATCGTAAAAATTTTGGATGAAGTTTTTGCCAAGACAGCACAAGTTAAAGAAAATGCGGAAAAAAATTTGCAAAACGCCAAAGATCTTTTTGAATCATATTTGCAAAATGTTTTTGATGGCTCAAAAGATAATTTACAAAAATTAGATAATGTTTGTAAAATATCTTCAAAGCTTATTGATCCTAGAAAAAAAGAATTTTTAGAGTTAATCCATGTAGGGGCTGGAAACATTGAAGTAAAAACAAGTAAACTTATTGATTTAAAAACCGCAGAAGAGGAGAAACTTATTTCTGGAAAATTTTTATTTGATGAAAGTATGGTTTTATATAGTAAAATTCGACCATATTTAATGAAAGTAGTTAGGCCGGACTTTAATGGTTTGTGTAGTGCTGATATTTATCCGCTTGTGCCAAATAATAAATTATTGATTCGAGATTATTTATTTTATTTATTACTCTCCCCCGTGTTTACTGAATTCGCAATTAAGGGTTCAGCGAGAGCGGGTATGCCAAAAGTAAATCGTGAACATTTGTTTTCATTTGAATTTAGTTTGCCATCTCTCGCTGAACAAAAATCCATTGTCGCTAAACTCGACGCCCTTTCCGAACAAACCAAAAAACTAGAAGTAATTTATAAACAAAAAATCGCTGATTTGGAAGAATTAAAAAAATCGTTTTTGCAAAAAGCGTTTAAGGGGGAGTTGTAATTTTAATAAGTTTGTATACATTTATTTATCCTTATTCTAGTAAATACGTTTAATTAGAATAGGGTAAAAGCTTATTCTAGTCGTTGTATATTAAATATTACTTATTCCAGAAAATGCTTGCAAACTAGAATAAGGTGTGATATAATTCTAATACTTAGAATTAATGTAAAAATATGACAAAAAAGGCTTTTATTCCACCATTTTTACCGCCACAATTAGATTACCATTTATTTTTTACTAAGATTATTAGAGCCAGAGACATGGTGGCTCGTTATGATGAAGCGGTAAAAAGATTACCGAATCCTGATATTATTGAGCGATCCTTTACTACTAAAGAGGCTGTTTTAAGTTCTAAAATTGAAGGAACTCAAGCAACTTTAGATGAGGTCTTGTTTTTTGATGCTAAAGATACAAAAACTGAAGAAAATGAAAAGGAAAAAGATTATCAAGAAATTTTTAATTACCGTTTAGCTATAAAACACGGAAAAGATCTTTTAGAGAAAAGACCAATCTCGGAAAATTTTATTAAAGATTTACATAAGGTATTACTTGACTCTGTTCGTGGTAAAAATAAAAATCCTGGTCAATTCCGAAAAACTCAAGTTTTTATTGGTCCTTATGGCGCCACAATTGAACAGGCAACTTTTATTCCACCGGAACCGCAACATATTCCAGAATTGTTTTCTAATTTGGAAAAATATATTAATTCCCATGACACCCTTGATCCTTTAGTTCAAGTTGCGGTGGCTCATTATCAGTTTGAAGCTATTCATCCTTTTATGGATGGCAATGGTCGTGTCGGTAGATTATTGGTACCATTATTTTTATATGAAAACAAGATTACTTCTTACCCAAATATTTATATCAGTGAATTTTTAGAAGAACATCGCGAGAGTTATTATGAATTGTTGCGCAATGTCAGTGAAAAAGACGACTGGACGCCGTGGGTCATATTTTTTTTGGATGCTGTTTATGAGCAGACAAAAATTACACTAGAACGGGTTGAAAAAATAGAAGAGTTGTATAAGAACTTAAAAAAAATAATGCCAAAAGTTGGGTCAATTTATGCCAATTCATTTTTAGATGCTATTTTTGTTAAGCCAACTTTTATGGTACGATCAATTAAGAAAATTGCTGAGATTTCTAATACCCAAACTCTATATTCAGTGATTGAAAAATTTGTGGAATTAAAAATTATTAAAGATTTAACGCCAAATAGTTCTCGAAATAAAATCTATGGATTTTCAGAGCTACGAAATATTATCAAATAAAAAATATGAACGAAGCAGAAACTAGAGCAGAATATATTGACCCCAAACTCAAGGCGAGTGGTTGGGGCGAAGTTGAAGGATCAAAAGTTCTGCGTGAATTTCGTATTACTGACGGCAAAATTCAGGCCGGCGGCATGCGCGCTAAACCGGAAATCGCCGATTATATTTTGGTTTATAAAAATTGTAAAATTGGTGTGATTGAAGCTAAGGCCGAAAATTTATCAGTATCTGAAGGCGTGACTCAAGCTAAAGCTTACGCGCAAAAACTGCAAATTGATTATACTTATGCAACCAACGGAAAAGAGATTTATGAAATGTCCATGAAGACTGGAAATGAATCGGATATCAGTAATTTCCCGACACCAGATGAATTGTGGCACAAAACTTTTTCCGATCAAAATTCTTGGAAGGAAAAATTCGACGATGTTTTATTTGAGGACGGCGGCAGTGGTAAAAAACCACGCTATTATCAAGAAATTGCCGTGGACAATGCCTTACAAGCTGTGGCCGAAGGAAAAGATCGAATTCTTTTAACTCTGGCGACTGGAACTGGCAAAACATTTATCGCTTTTCAAATTGCTTGGAAACTTTTTCAAACTCGCTGGAATTTAAAACGTGATGGCGCGCGTCGACCGCGAATTTTATTTTTGGCGGATCGTAATATTTTAGCCGATCAGGCTTTTAATTCTTTTTCGGCTTTTGGTGATGATGCCCTAGTGCGTATTAATCCGCTTGATATTCGCAAGAAAGGCGCGGTGCCGATGAGTGGCAGTGTTTATTTTACAATCTTCCAAACTTTTATGAGCGGGCCAAACGGCACTTCGTATTTTGGTGAATATCCGAAAGACTTTTTTGATTTTATTATTATTGATGAGTGTCACCGCGGTGGCGCGAACGATGAAAGTAATTGGCGCGGAATTTTGGAATATTTTTCACCGGCCGTACAACTGGGTTTAACGGCCACGCCGAAACGAAAAGATAATATTGATACTTACAAATATTTTGGCGATTCGGTTTATACCTATTCGCTTAAACAGGGAATTAACGATGGCTTTTTAACTCCATTCAAAGTTAAACGTATTAAAACTACTTTAGATGATTATGTTTATACTTCCGATGACCAAATTATTGAAGGTGAGGTGGAAGAAGGTAAGATTTATGAAGAATCAGACTTCAATCGCATTATTATGATTAAAGAACGTGAGGCTAAAAGAGTGCAGGTGATAATAGAGGAAATAAATCAAAAAGAAAAAACGATTATATTTTGTGCCACCCAAGATCACGCCGCTGCGGTGCGTGATTTGATAAATCAAATGAAAAACAATAAGGATCCGAATTATTGTGTGCGCGTAACTGCCAATGATGGCGCGCGCGGTGAACAATTTTTACGCGAGTTTCAGGATAATGAAAAAACTATTCCAACTATTTTAACGAGTTCGCAAAAACTTTCGACTGGTGTGGATGCACGTAATGTTCGTAATATTGTTTTGATGCGCCCAGTAAATTCCATGATTGAATTTAAACAAATTGTTGGTCGTGGCACCAGACTTTTTGACGGTAAGGAATATTTTACAATTTATGATTTTGTGGATGCTTATCATCATTTTTCTGATCCGGAATGGGATGGTGAGCCTATAGACGAAACGACCGAAAAAGAACCAAAAGAAATTAAAACAACCAAGATGCCAAAAGGTGATGATTCCATTGCTAGTGGTGATGATTCGGATGAACCGAAGAAAAAATTAAAGATTAAATTGCGTGATGGCAAGGAGCGTGAAATTCAGCATATGATTTCGACTTCTTTTTGGGGTGTGGACGGCAAACCGGTTTCGGTACAAGAATTTATGGATAATATGTTTGGGGCTATGCCGGAATTTTTTAAGAACGAAGAGGAATTGCGCCAAATTTGGTCTAATCCGATAACTAGAAAAGTATTTTTAGAGAAAATCGCAGCGCTTGGTTATGGTAAGGACGAATTGGAAATTTTACAAAAAATGATTGACGCTGAAAATAGTGATTTATTTGATGTTTTATCTTATGTGTCTTTTTTAATAAAACCAATTTCACGCGCCGAAAGAGTAGAAAATGCTAAAAATAAAATCTTTGAATCTTTAGATGAAAAGCAAAAAGAATTTTTAGATTTTGTTTTGTTAAAATATCAAGAAAGAGGCGCGGAAGAACTGGATGAGGAAAAATTGCCAGTATTATTGAATTTAAAATATCATTCGCCCGCTGACGCTATTAATGTTTTAGGCGATGTTGATAAAATCCGTTCAATTTTCTTTGCCTTTCAGAAAGATTTGTATATGAAAAGTAATTAGTAATATAAAAACAACTATAGACGAATTCTATGCCTCAAAACTTACAAAAACTACAATCAAAATGGTCGGATAAATACCTTTGCAAATTGGCGCTTTTGGATCATTTGCGCGAATGTTTAGAAAAAGACAATTATTTAAAGGCGACTGACGCGTCAAAAAATTCCGTTGGCTATAAAAATTAGACAAAGAATTAATGGATTTAAAAATAATTTTAGATTTTTATTTTGACGATAATGATGGTTTACACAAAGAGAGAATCGACAAATTTTTGGAAAAATTAAGTAATTAAGTAAAATAAATCATCATTAAACCCGGCCTGAAAATGTATGGTAAAAATATTTAAATTAAACAATTACCACCGAATTAATAATTTCCCCAAGCGCATCTCAATTTTTAAAAAAATACTGAGCCAAGTGTTGTTTGTGATTGCAATTACCAAAATAACTACGCGCAATAATCACTTAAAAAAAGAAGATTATCTTTCGGCCAAAGAATTAATTCGCGCCGGGGATGTAGTTTTGGCTGGCGGTTTTCGCACAATTTCCGGCTTATTTATGGGAAAATCTTTTACCCACGCTTTATTGTATGTCGGAGACGGGCAATGCGTTCATGCCGATGCCGACGGAGTTGATACTATATCTTTCAAAGAACTTTTTATGGCTTATGACACCTTAATTATTTTAAGGGCTAAAATAAAAGAGAATTATGAGGAAACTATCGAAAAAGTAATCGCTTTTGCCAAAGAACAGTTGGGCAAGCCATTTGATTTTTATTTGGAACATCGCCGCGATAGTTATTTTTGCACTCAATTGATTAATTGTTCTTTTAAAAACGCCGGCTTTGAAACCGGTCTTGGAATTAAAGGAAAAATTAAACAAAACTTCTTGCGGATTTTTTGGCGAATCAGAAGAGTTGTTAGAGCTGATGATTTTTTGAAAGGTAATTTTGAAATTATTTTTGTTTCCAGAAGTTTTGAAGAAAAAAATCAGAAATTAAAAAATTAAAATTATTATTAACTAACCCAAATATATGCGTTTACAAGAAAAAATTGCTGTGGTTACCGGAGCTTCTTCCGGCATCGGTAAAGCGATTGCCGAAATGTTTATTAAAGAAGGCGCTAAAGTTGTTTTTTCCGATATTAATTCTTATCCTGGCGTTTTGCCGGATAATGGTCGTTTTTTTAAGGCTGACACTTCAAAAAAAGAAGATGTCGCGGCGCTTGTGTCTTATGCCGTGGAACAATTCGGCGGACTTAATATTGTCGTTAATAATGCCGGAATCGGTTTGACCGGTGAATTGGTAACTTTGTCCGATGAAATTTGGGAAAAAGTTATTGCGATTAATTTGAGCGGTGTTTTTTATGGTATTCGTGCCGGTGCCGCTTACATGAAAGAGCAAAAAATCAAAGGTTCGATTATTAATATGGCTTCTATTTTGGGCCAAGTCGGTTTTAGATCCGCTGGCGCTTACTGCGCTTCCAAAGGCGGCGTTAACCAATTGAGCCGCGCTGCCGCTTTGGAGTTGGCGCCTTATGGTATTCGCGTAAATTCTATCGCTCCCGGTTTTATTAAAACGCAAATGACAAAAGGCATCCAAGACAATGATGCGGCCAATGCTAGCCTTACAGCGGCTATACCGCTAGGATATATGGGCGACCCGGATGACATCGCTTACGCGGCGGTTTATTTGGCTTCTGATGAATCTAAATATGTGACCGGTTCTGTTTTGTATGTCGATGGCGGTTGGATGGCGCAATAATCAATAATATTTTATTTACAAACAAGCAGGGCTCTGTTAATATGGGGTAAAGAAAATCCAAATAAAATAAATATATGAACGAACAAAACAATAAAACAAAACAACAGGGCATTACTTCTCGCGCCGATGATTTTTCGCAGTGGTATATTGATGTGGTTGAAAAAGCGGACTTGGCCGAACATTCAGTGGTAAAAGGCTGTATGGTTATCAAGCCTTACGGTTATGCGATTTGGGAGAACATGCAAAAGATTTTAGACAAGAAATTTAAAACTACCGGCCACAAAAATGCTTACTTTCCTTTGTTGATACCAAAATCATTTTTGAGCAAAGAAGCCAGCCATGTTAAAGGTTTTGCCAAGGAATGCGCGATAGTTACTCATTATAGATTAATTGATAATCCTGACGGTTCTGGCGTAGTGGTTGATCCTCAAGCTAAATTAGAAGAAGAATTGATTATCCGACCGACTTCCGAAACTATCATTTACGATACTTATTCTCGCTGGGTGCAATCTTGGCGCGATTTGCCGATATTAATTAACCAATGGGCTAATGTGGTCAGATGGGAAATGAGAACCAGATTATTTTTGCGCACCACGGAATTTTTGTGGCAAGAAGGTCACACTGTCCATGAAACTGAAAACGAGGCCGAAGTTGAAGCTAGAAGAATGCTTGAAGTTTATCGTGATTTTTCCGAAAATTATTTAGCTATGCCGGTTGTTGCTGGACGCAAGCCGGAGCATGATAAATTTCCCGGAGCTTTGCATACTTATTGTATTGAAGCCATGATGCAAGACGGAAAATCATTGCAGGCCGGAACTTCTCATCATTTGGGACAAAATTTTGCCAAAGCTTTTAACATTGTTTTTACCGACAAAAAAGGCGAAAAGCAATTTGCCTGGCAGACCAGCTGGGGCGTTAGCACTAGATTAATCGGCGGTTTGATAATGACTCACAGCGATGACAAAGGTTTGGTTTTGCCGCCGGAGATTGCTCCGATAAAAGTAGTGATTATTCCGATTTACAAAACTGACGAAGAGCGGGAACTTGTTCAGAGTAATATTGATATTATTAAAGCGGATTTGTTAAGCGCCGATCTTGATATCGAAATTGATTATCGCGATAATTTAAGTCCGGGTTTTAAGTTTAATGAATGGGAGAAAAAGGGCGTGCCATTGCGCGTTGAAATCGGCCCGAAAGATGTCGCCAATAAGCAAGTTGTTTTGGTGCGTCGAGATTCGGGAGAAAAGAAATTTGTTTTGATAAGCGATTTGAAAAAAGTGGTTCACGATGAATTGCGTGCCATTCAAAATAACTTATTGGCTAGAGCCAAGGATTTCAGACAAAAAAATTCTTTTGTGGTTGATAGTTACAACGAAGCTATAAATATTTTAAAAGGCGACGCCGGCGGTTACGTTTACAGCCATTGGTGCGGCGATCAAGCTTGCGAGGAAAAAATTAAATCAGAAACCAAGGCGGCAATTCGCTGTATAGCCCTCGATCAAGAAAATGAGGCCGGAAAATGCGTAGTTTGCGGCAAGAATTCGGAGAAAAGAGTTATTTTTGCCAAAGCTTATTAATTTCTCAATATAAAAAGCACCCCTTTAATCGGGGGTGTTTTTGTTTTTTATAATAAGTTTATTTTTATTTTCTATAATTATTTAAGTATTAAACAATAAATTATAGAAATTATGAAATGGGATTATTGGGAAAATTTATCAAATTTGGAATCTATCGGTTTTGTTTGCGGTTTTTGCGGATATCGAGTCGGTTCGCATGTCGGTTATAAATATGAAACGGATTCCAGCGCCAATATTTATATTTGTACCAATTGCGGTGCGCCGTCCTTTTTTCATGGCAACATGCAAATCCCCGGACCGCTGCTGGGAAAAGCGGTGGAGAGTTTGCCGCCGGCGGTGGAGCAAATCTATAAAGAGCTTAGAAATTCTTTAAAAAATGGAATTTATACGGCGGCTTTATTGCTGGGGCGAAAGTTAATTATGCATTTAGCGGTTGATATTGCTCGCGCAAAAGAAGGCGAATATTTTATGTCTTACATCGATCACTTAAAAGATTCCGGCTATATTCCGCCCAATGGCGATAAAATATTGGAATATATCAAAAATTTGGGAAATGAAAAAAATCACGAAATTAAAGTCGGCGAAAAAGAAGAAGCGGAAAAAATCTTAAGATTTGTCGAGGGTTTATTGATATTTATTTATGAATTTCCCTTAGAATTTGAGAATATTCCCACCAAGTAATTTTTTTTCTAAATTTTTTCTAAAGTCGATTAATTATTTTTTGCTTTACTATTAGTTATTTTTTGGTTATAATTTTAATGCGAAACAACAAGGTAGAATCATGAAGCACGCTCCCAAGGTATTGGGGAGTCTTGGCTTATTTGTATGCAGAAACGGGCACTCCGACCGTATACAAGTAAGCGTCTTCATGGACACTTTTCTTGTTGTTTCGCAACAAGGTCGGGTGTCCGTTTCTGTTTTTTATCCGGACAACCAACTGTTTATTAAAGTAATTATTGCGTATGTCTGGGAAAAAATGGGATAGCGGTAAATTTTTAATTGATGTTGAAAATAAAATTAATGCCGGGATTATTGACGACAGAACTTATCGGGCAGTAGAAAAGTTGTTTGTTTTTTGCTTGGAAAAATCCGATAATATAAGTGTAATCGTCGATAAAAATTTTGTTTCCATAAAACCTGTCTTCAACAAGCTGAATGCTTTAAAAAGTGTTTTTTATTTGGAATCAACTGGAATATTAAGATTTGAAAAAGAGCGGTCGCTTAAAAACAGCGCTAATAGCGAACAAAAAAATCAGATAAATCTTTTATTGAAAGAATTGCAAGCTGTCGGCATCAAAGAATCCAATTGGACGGTCATGGTTAATGATATTATTTTGGTGTTAAGCGGTTTTGTTTAAAATTGTTTTATGTTTAATGACAATACTTTATATTACGTTTTAATTCCTTTGGTGCTGATTAATTTAATCGCATTTTTTGTTATGCTGTCCGACAAGATGCGCTCCAACAAATCCGGCGCAGAGAGAACGCCGGAAGGCGTTTTGTTTTTTATGGCCGCACTTTTTGGCGCCGTCGGAGTTTATGCCGGCATGTTCACTTGGCGCCACAAAACACGCAAATGGTATTTTATGGTTGGTATTCCGGCGTTAATGGTGCAAAACTTGGCGACAGCTTATTTGATTTATTTGTTTTTTACTCAGGCAAATTTTTAGTTTTATGAAACAAAAAGAAGCTTTGGCAATTTTGGAAGCTGGGCATAATGTCCTTTTAACCGGTCCGGCCGGAAGTGGCAAGACTTTTTTGTTGAATCAATATATCGCTCATTTGAAAAAGAAAAAAATTGGCGTAGCTATTACCGCTTCAACCGGGATCGCGGCAACGCATATCGGCGGCCGCACAATTCATTCATGGGCGGGAATCGGAATTAAAGATAATTTAAGCGCGCGTGATATTCAAACTCTCACAAAAAGATCTTATTTAAAAAAACAATTTGCCGCAGTTGAAGTTTTGATAATTGACGAAATATCTATGTTGCATGCGCATCGCTTGGATATGGTTGATGCGGTGTGTCGAGCTTTCAAAAAAAATATGTTGCCTTTTGGTGGAATTCAGATCGTGATGTCCGGTGATTTTTTTCAATTGCCGCCGATATCGCGCGGCGAAGAAGAAATAGATTTTGTTTATAAGGCCAATGTTTGGGGTGAAATGGATCTGCGCGTTTGTTATCTTGAAGAACAACATCGCCAAAATGACAAGAAAATGTCCCAGGTATTAAAAAGCTTGCGAGATAACGCTGTTAGCCAGGAAACAATTAATCTTTTGACGAGTCGAATGAAGCAAAAACCAAAAACCGAAATCAAACCGGTCAGATTATTTACTCACAATATTGATGTTGATGCCATTAACAATCTTGAACTCAAAAAAATTACCGCACCGGAATTTAGTTATCTGATGACCGGTTCGGGAGAAAAAAAGTTGGTGGAATCATTGAAAAAAAATTGTTTAGCGCCGGAAGATTTAGTTTTGAAAAAAGGCGCCCTAGTAATGTTTGTTAAAAATAAATTTAAAGATGAAAAAGTTATTTATGTTAATGGCAGTACCGGCGTTGTTACCGGTTTTGGTGAAAATGATTTTCCTTTTGTCCGTTTGAATTCCGGCGAGGAAATTCTTGTGACGCCGGATAGCTGGACGATTGATAGTGAAACTGAAGTTCTGGCCAAAATTAATCAAATTCCGCTTCGCTTGGCTTGGGCGATTACCGTTCATAAAAGTCAGGGCATGACTTTGGAGGCGGCCGAGATTGATTTGAGCCGTTCTTTCGGCTACGGTATGGGCTATGTGGCCTTGTCGCGTTTGACTAGCTTGGAAGGTTTGTATTTAGCGGGAATTAATGACATGGCGTACAAACTGGATCCGCAAATTTTTGCTTACGATAAAGATCTTTTGATTCTTTCCGAGCAAGCCAAAAATAACCTCGAACCGAAAGCTTATAAAAAACAGGGAAGTCTTATATAAAAAAACACTCCGGAAAACCGGAGTGTTTTTTTGAAACGCAGAGAGTTATTAAGCTCTTTGTACGTTTACAGCGTTCATACCTTTTGGAGATTGTTCGCTTTCGAAAGTAACAGCATCACCTTCGCGAAGTTCGTCAAAAGTAACACCAACCAAAGAATTCATGTGAAAGAATAAATCTTTGTCTTGACCGTCAACAGTAATGAAACCAAAACCTTTGTCAGTCTTTTTTTTAATAACACCGTTCATAATTTGATATATGAGTAAATTAAAGCGTAAAATTATATATTTTTTTGAAAATTGACTACTTTTCTAAAATATTTTTTCTACCACCTTAGTATACCTAATATTTTTAAAATTGTCAAATATCCGAAAAACATTGATTTTATTCTGATGATGCGTTAATATAAATGTATTATTCATTATTAAATAATTTATATGGCAAAAAGAACTACCGGGGTTGGTAAACCTCACAAAACACATTCTCACAAAACTAAAAAGCGTCTTGAGATTAAGCGTCAAATGCTTGAAGCTAAGGCGGCTAAAAAAACAAAAAAAACTGTTTAGTGAAAATAAAAATTCCAATCGAGAGATTGGAATTTTTTTTACTTTTTAAAATTTTTTGGACCGAAGCCGAGTGGTAATAATTCGTTAATGTGGCTGACAATGATTTTGTCCATATTAGTATTGGACATTATAATTTCGGTATCAATTTCAGAAACTTGAGAAGCTTCAAATATCATTTGGCGGCAAGCGCCGCAAGGCGAAACCGGTTCGGCAACTGCTTGTTTGCCGGCGCGACCGATTATTGCCAGTTTACTGATTTTTTTGAAACCCTCGTCGTTAGCTCGAACAAGCGCGGCACGTTCGGCGCAAATACTGGAGCCGTAAGCGGCGTTTTCCATATTAGCCCCGGTGATTATTTTTTTGTCAGACGTCATTATGGCCGCTCCGACATAAAAATGGGAGTAGGGATTATAAGCATTTTTCATGACATCAGCTGCGGCTAAAACAAGTTTTCGCTGTTCTGAATTTAATTTTTCAAAAGTGGTTTTTTTCATTTTTATAAGATTAATTATTGATATTATTATAGCACAAATGTTCTTGGGGTAAAAATCGGTTTTGGCTATTAATGGAAAAAATCTTGATATTATGGTATTATGCTTATTATAAATATATGAATACAATGAAATACAGTTTGATTATCGCATTTTTTGCTTTGTTTCTAGCTTTTCCGGTTTTGGCTTTTCCGGAAGACAATCTTTCCAATACTTTGAAAGGTAAAATTCTTTTGGATGTTGAAAACAAGGGCGAGGCTTGGTATGTTTATCCGGGCGATTTCCATCGTTATTATTTGGGCACACCGGCGGATGCTTATAATATTATGAGAAATTTGTCACTGGGAATTTCTAATGATAATTTTTCCAAACTTGCCAGCAGTACTCCCGATAGATTTGCAGGATTGATTTTGCTTAAGCCGGAAGATTTCGGTAAAGCTTATTATGTTAATCCAGCTGACAAAACTTTATTTTATCTGTCCGACGCCGAGGCGGCTTTCGATTTAATGCATAAGTTTTCGCTTGGCATTACCGGTGAAAATTTAAAAACTATTCCAATCGGAAAAATAATTTTAAATGATTCCAATCAAGAAGTTTCGCGCGAGTGGCAATATTTGGGTTGGTGGGGAAGAGTTACTGATAATTATGTGCCGGTTATGTCCGAACCAAAAAATAGTTCCAAACGTTTGGGGTCATTTTTTACCGGCAATAAAATTAAAGTTTTAGAAATAAAAAAAAGTGATGGTCGTGTTTGGTATCGAATTGATGGCGGACAATATCCAGGAGCTTATGTTGATTCGCTTTTTGTCGGCGCTATCGCTCAACCGGCACCAGCCAAAAAAATAAACGTACCGGTCGCGATCGCCCCCGATGATTATTGGGTGGACGTAAATATTTCCAAAAAAGTTTTAACTTTGTATAAATACGACCAAGTTGTTATGGCGACTTATATCGCTGTCGGCAACAAGGAAACTCCAACTATTCTTGGGTTTTATAATGTTTGGTATAAGATTAAAAAAACCAGAATGCATGGCGCGCCGCCTTTGGCGACACATGAATATGATTTGCCGGATGTTCCTTGGGTCATGTATTACAAGGGCTCGTATTCAATTCACGGAACTTATTGGCACGATGATTTTGGCGCGCAAAGGAGCGCCGGTTGCACTAATGTTACTCAAGGTGACGCTAAATTTATTTTTGATTTAACCGGACCGGACATAGGGCAATTAGATGAAATTCGATCTACGATTGATAATCCGGGTTTGCTTATTTATAATCACTATTAATTGAATTCCTGGCTATGGATCCGATAAAAATAATCCAAAAATTTTATAAAATTGATTCGGTGGCTTACGGTCTTCTTGTTCCGCATAGTCAGGCGGTGGCCCAAAAAGCTTTAGAAATAGCTAGGCGTGTGCCGCAATTTTGGAAAAAGAGGGTTTGCCGCGTCATGCTTGTGGGTATGGGAATTTCAGCGCAAGACATTGAAGCGCAAAATCTTCCTTTACCAAAAAGAGATATGACGCCGGTTTCAATTGAAGAAAAAATTATTTGTTTTGCCGATAAGTTTTTTTCCAAAAGCAAAGGCAAAGATTTTTTGATGGCAGAAAAAAGCGTTGAACAGGTGAGAGAATCTCAAATGAGATTTAATCCCGATAAAGTAAAAGTGTTTGATGAGTGGCTAGAGCTGTTTGGCTATTAATTGTTAATTTTTTTGCCACCCCTTGCTTAATTTTAATTTTTGTGTTAATGTCACTTATATAATTATTGTAATTAAAGATTCTTCGTATTTTAGTCATTTTTAGGTGACCGGCAAACGTTGGGTCACTTATTTTTTTATGTTAAATCAAAAAGATCAAAATCATAGCGATTTTAAGAATTTGGGGATAAAACCCCAAATATTAGCAATTTTAGACAAAATTGGTATGCTTGTACCGACCCCAATTCAAGCTAAGGCCATTCCGGTTGCAATTTCTGGCAAAGATTTAATCGGTATCGCTCAAACCGGTACTGGTAAAACCTTAGCTTTCGGCGTGCCGCTTATTCAACGTCTAGCTGCTGTTGGCGGCAAAGCTTTAGTTTTATTGCCAACCAGAGAACTGGCCGCTCAAGTAGAGGAAAGTTTAAAGAGAATTGGCAATAGTTTGGGCTTTCAAACAGTGTCAATTATCGGTGGTGAAGCTGTTGGCCGTCAATTATTTGCTTTGCGCCGCAACCCACGCATTATTGTCGCGACTCCGGGACGATTATTGGATCACGTTAAAAGACGTACAATAAAATTAAACGATGTTTCCGTCTTAGTTTTGGATGAAGCCGATATGATGTTTGATTTGGGCTTTGCGCCGGCAATTGAGGAGATAATCAAAATGACTCCGACGAATCGACAAACATTGTTATTTTCTGCGACTATGCCAGCGGCAATTATTCGTTTGGCTGAACGTTATTTATCGTCACCATTGCAAATTGAAGTTGCTCCGGCCGGTACGACCGCTGAATTAGTTGACCAAGAAATATATTTGGTTCGCAGCGAGGATCGTTTTAATACTTTAGAAAAAATATTATCTGATTATAAAAAATTGGTTTTGATTTTTGTGCGCACCAAACATGGCGCAGCTAATTTGGCTAAAAAATTACAAGCTGCCGGTTTAGGTGCCAGCGAAATTCATTCTAACTTATCGTTTAACCAACGCAAGACGGCTTTGGCTGGCTTTAAAAGCGGCCGACAAAGAATTTTAGTGGCAACCGATGTGGCTGCTCGCGGTTTGGATATTAACGACATTGAATTAGTGGTTAACTTTGATTTGCCGGATAATTCGGAAGATTATGTGCACCGTATCGGTCGTACCGCGCGTGCCGGTAAAGGCGGAAAAGCAATTTCTTTTGCTTTGCCGAACCAACGTCGTGATATTCAAAAAATTGAACGCCTGATTAAAAAGAATTTACCGCTTAAAAAAATCGGCGAAGTTCAAATTGATGATCGCCGCAATGCGATGGAAGAGGTGAGAGGTTATCGCGGCGCTCGCGGTCATAACCTGCCTCGATCATCTCGTGGTGCTTCGTCTTATGGCGCTAAACCGCAATATCGACCGAAATCAGCTCCGGATTTTTCTGTGCTTGATCCACGCGACCGACGCGATGCTTCAGCTTTTTTACAAAAAAGACAGGATCGTCAGGATCGAATTAAAAAAGCGGAAATTGCCAGAGAAGAAATTTCTCCAAAAACTAATATTGCCAAGCCTTACAAAAAGAAAGCGTCTTCGTTCCGTCAAAAAAGCGGTGCTGGATTTACCAAATATAAAAGCCGCAGTCAACAATCAGGCAGTCGTTTTTCGCGCTAATCTCGCGCTTGCCATTCTGAACTTGATTCAGAATCTACTCTTGTCATTCCCGCGCAGGCGGGAATCCAGTTTTTGTCATTCCGGACTTGACTCGCCTCGCTGAGTCGAAGCGGGCCCGGAATCTATTTATTAATCTCCTCTAACAGTTTTATAAATTTTTCCAATTCTGCATCATCTGTTTCTGGGAAAAAGTCTTCGGTTTTCATTTCGATTGTTGCCGTGGCATCATCCAATAAATTTTTTCCAGCCGGTGTTAAGGTGGCGTAGCGAGCGCGGGCGTCAGCGTCGTTAGTGTCGCGCTCAATGATGTGTAATTTTTCTAAGGGTAAAAGCATACGGGTAATTCCGGAAGCAGTTAAGCCTAATTTTTCCGCCAAATCAATTCGGCGAAGTTTTTGTTCTGGCGCGGCGTTAAGATAGAATAGAATCATAAAATCGTTAAAGTCCAAACCATGGCCGCTTAGACGGCGCGAAAGCATGGCATTAGTTTTAGCGATAGCGAATAAAAATGGAATTGTGTTTTTCATATTTTTTTAATTGTCATTTTAGACCCCATATTTGTCATTCCGGGCTTGACCCGGAATCTATAGATTCTGACTTTCGTCAGAATGACATACGACCTTCTTTTGTCAGAATGACAATTATTAATTCTGGATCTCCGCCTACGCGGAGATGACAATGTAGAATCTATTATTTTTAAATTATTTAGTTGACATATCAAGTATATCGCAAACTAATTGATATGTCAAGTATATTGGTTTTTCTTGTTTTTGTGTTATAATATTTTAACAATTAAAAATTATGCCAAAAATTAATTATAAAATAGTTGTCCTAATAGCCTCGGTTATTTTAATTGCCCTGTATTTATACTTAGCCCATTCTTATATTTTTTACAGAATTAGTGCGGCTAATTTAAAGTATGTTAATATGCAGCAAGTTTACACAATTAATGATAATATGGACTCGGAGGATAATGTTGTTTATACGGCTTTGGGTGACAGCTTAACGGCCGGTGCCGGAGTCGATGATTATCAGCAATCATTTCCATATATCGTGGCACAAAAAATTGCCAAAAACGATAGTCGCGTAACTTTGAAAGATTTTTCTGTACCGGGATATAAAACGCAGGATTTATTAGATTTTTTGGTGACGCCAGCCGTAGCTTCGAGTTCGGATATTATAACTTTATTAGTCGGCACCAATGATATTTATAATAATGTCAGCCAAGAGAATTTTACCGAAAATTATCGAGCGATTTTAGATAAAATAAAAACGATTGATGCCGCTAGAGTTTATTTGATAAGCATTCCGTTTATCGGTTCACAGTCTTTGATTTTTCCGCCTTATAGTTTTTATTATGACAAATGTATAGAAAATTTTAATAAAATTATCAGTGATTTAGCGCAAGAATATGGTTTTGCTTATGTCGATATTGCGACGCCGACCAAGGATCTATTTAAAAGCGATGGCCCACATTATTCAGCCGATGCTTTTCACCCGGCGGCACCAGGTTATGCGCTTTGGGCTAATATAATTTATGATGCTATTAATAAATAATCCAATTCAATCCACCTTTATTTTTATCGCTATTTTGGCGGTGATATTTTTGTTGTCGCTTCGCCGCCGAACCGATTCCGGTCTTAGTTTGTCAGCTTCAACCGAACTTAAAGGTTTGGCGATTTTGGCGATTGTTTTTTCGCATGTCGGTTATTTTTTGGTGTCTGATACTCGGTTTTTATTTCCATTATCATCTTTCGCCGGTGTTGGCGTCGATATTTTTTTATTTTTGTCCGGTTTTGGTTTGGCAGTCAGTCAATTGAGAAATAACTATTCGCCGTTGCAATTTTATAAGCAGCGCTTGGTTAAATTATTGTTGCCTTTTTGGTTGATATTAATTCTATTTTTTTCGTTGGATGCGTTGTTTTTGCAAAGCCATTATTCCTGGTCTTATATCTTCCGCTCGTTTTTGGGATTTTTTCCGCAAGCCGATTTGTATCATGATATAAATTCGCCGCTATGGTATTTCACTTTTATTTTATTTTGTTATTTAATTTTTCCCTTGGTTTTTTCCAAGAAAAAACCATATTTATCGGCTGTCGCCATTTATGTGGCGCTTTGTGCATTTTGGCAGCTCAGTGTCGTTTTTTTGCCGAACGTGGCGCATTTATATCGTCTGCATACTGTAGCCTTTCCTCTTGGCGTGTTAATTGCCGGAATTTTGCAAAATGAAAAAATTTCTTTAATGATGAAAAATTCAGCTTGGCTGAATAAAGTTTTTAGCGTCCGTTCTTGGTGGCATTATTTGGCGCAATTATTTTTATTATCAGTTTTTTGTTTTACTATTTATCGTTCCGGTGTCGGTCATGGTCCGTTTTTAGAGCAGGGCGTCGGTTTAATTTCTATGGCGGCAATCGTGGGATTTTTTGCAATCAAAGATTTTTCGGTGAAATTATTTTATATCGTCGGCGCTTATTCTTATGAGATTTATTTATTGCATTGGCCGATAATGTATCACTATGATTTTTTGTTTAAATATATACCATCTTGGCTAGCTATGGCCTTGTATATTTTTGTGTTTATCGCTTTCGGTCTGGCCCTGCAGGAGGCTTCCGGATTTATCGTTAAAAAAATTAATTTAAAATCTAAATAATATGTCGGAAAATTTTTTTAAAAACTGTTTTAATATCAATAATAATAAAAAATCTGAATCTTCAGCGTCGGAAAATTCTGCCGCCGCAAGAAAAAATTGGCGCCAAAAAATAGCCGATAGTTTGACTGATGCCAGAAAAAATTGGAGCGGACACAGCGACATTGATATTTTGGCCGGACAAAAAGGTTCGGACGCTTATATCGATAAAGAGGTTTTGCGCCGCCAAGAAAAATTTAACGAGCGCCGCCAAAAAGAAATTTCCAAAGCTGTTGCGGAGTGCCAAGATTATAACGATTTGAAAAATATTTTTTTGAATCATGAATTATTGGAAATATCCGGCGATCATTTAGGTTGCGATTATGGCGCGAATTTTGCGAAAAAAATGGAAATAGCTCGTGCTGTCGGCGATTTGTCCATCGTTCCGGAATTTGGCGGATTGAGAGCCAAAATTGCCGAATTTTTTCCGGAAGAGTTTCCAAAAAAAATAAATCAATCCGAAAAAAATGAGAGATATAAAAATTTTTTAATGCAGCGATTTCCGGAATTAAATTTTTCCAAAAAAGAAATTGATAGGATTGTGGCTAAATTACCGGCTGAAGTTTTTGGCAGCGTGGATGTGGCGACCGAAAAAAGTTTGTTGCTGTTGAATAGCGTTAATGAAATAAAAACGGTTAATTCTTGCGGCGGTCATTTTGATGCGCAAAATATTGATGACCAAGCTTATATCAATGATTTTTTGACCAATCCTTGTGTGGTTTTTACGGTGAAAAATGATGATTATGAAAAAGTTAAAGTTTTGTCGGAAAATTTTAAGAAAGCAACTAACAGCTTTCCGCACATTATTGTGCATGATAATGATGACGACGGTAAATTTTGCCGGAATTCGGATGAAAAATGCTTTACTTGGAGATATATTTTATTTCCATCTTTGGAGTATACAATAGATCATGGCAAAATGAGTCGAGAGGAAATTTGGCGAAAATCTAATAATGATTTGAAAGAGCTTTTGGGTGAAGATGTGGTTGATGTTGAAACTGGCAGTGTTGATAAATTTAAAATATCTCATTTGCAACAAGATTTATTTTTGCGCCAGCCGGAGATGGCTTTGGGCGGTTTGGATACTTTTGGCCGTTATGCGGGTATTTCCACAAAAATAACCCATTTGTTGCCGGCATATCGTCACTTGAATGAATACAAAGAATATTATCATTCACCGGAATTACGCCAAGAAGTTAGTGAATTTTTTTCTAAAATCAATGAAGTTTTAAATAATTGGCGCGAAACCAATAAATCTTAATTGCTATGCAGGTACCGACCAGGCGTTCCGATAAAATTCCGCGCGTAAAATCCGATCCGTTTATTACTCGGGAAAAATATGACGAGCTTGTAAGCAGGCGAGAACGTTTGATAAAATTTTCGCGACCAAAGGCGGCTGAAGATGTAAAACTCTTGGCCTCGATGGGTGATTTTTCGGAAAATGCCGGTTATCAAATGGCCAAAGCCAAATTGCGCGGTATTAATAATCGCGTGACGGAAATTGAAGATTTATTGCGTCGCGCCCAAATTATTGAAAATCGCGGGGCGAGCGATGAAGTGCGCATTGGTTCATCTCTGGAATTGGAAATTAACGGCAAAATTAAAAATTATCAAATTTTAGGTTCGGCCGAAAGTGATCCGGCGCGGGGCATAATATCTCATATTTCACCGCTTGGTGCGGCGCTCATCGGCCGCCATATCGGCGATGTGGTTGAGTTGGAATTGCCGGAAAGAGTAGTTAAATACAAGATTATCGGAATATTTTAATAGCATCGTTTTATAAATAAAAAAACCGCTTGTGGCCGTGTACGTCAGCCTAGCGGTTTTTTTTGTTATGTTTTGTTTTAAACAATATTTTTGGGTTATCGCAATTTTGTTTGTCATCCCCGCGCAGGCGGGGATCCAGGAGTAATAAACTGGATTCCCGATCGGGTCGGGAATGACAAATTGTTAAATACTGAAATAAGAAACTTTTCTAGCGCGAGCCATGGCGCTCAAGCGGATAATTACTGCCGGACTGGATAGAATGGAAACTCCGTTGCGGGGGATTAGATAGTGGATTTTTTTGCGATTAAAAAACGATTTTTTTATACTCGGAAAATTAATGGAAATTTTGTCTTTTTTTTGACTGTTGGCACCGAGAACCAATTTACTGATAACTACATTGCGGTAGTTTTTGTTGTTTGTATTAAGCATAGGGATTTGTTTATTCATCAATAATTAATATTATAATTGATGAAGATTAATTAATTATAAATTTATTATAGCAGTTGTAAAAACACCTGTCAAGAGTGTCAAGAACTTCAAGAAAAAGCTTGACAATTCCTTGACGAAGCGCTAAAATAAGAATATAAAAAAATAATTGACGATAAAAACATATGCACGAAATTCAGGAAAAAATTTTGGCTCTAGCCAAAAAAATAAATTTGAAAGACAAATCTCTGCGTGAGATTGGAGAAATGGTTGGCGTTGTCGGTGCGCCGCAAAAAATTAAACATCATTTGCAGCAATTAGAGAAGAAAGGTTTTATTCAATTTTTAGGCGAGGGAAATGCTATCGCTCGGCTGGGCGATAATTTAAAAAAAGTTGGCGCCTTGATTTCAGTGCCGATACTTGGCGCCGCCAATTGCGGTGAAGCCAATTTATTTGCTGATGATAATGTTGACGGTTATTTAAAGATTTCTCCGACATTATTAAAAAAGAAAGATAAAATTTTTGCGATTCGCGCCAGCGGTTTTTCTATGAATCGCGCCAAAGTTAACGGGGAAGCGATTGACGAAGGTGATTACGTTTTAGTTGATAGTGAAGCCAAAAATCCGTCCAATGGCGATTATGTTTTATCGATCATTGATGGTGTGGCCAATATTAAAAAGTTTTCTTTGGACAAAGCGCGCCAAACTATAATTTTGTCTTCCGAATCATCCAAGGATTATCCGCCAATTTATATTCATCGCGACGATTCCGATTATTATCATATCGGCGGCAAGATTATGCAAGTTATCAAAAAACCAGCCTAATATTGTCATTCTGAACTTGATTCAGAATCTATTATTTTTTGTCATTCTGAACTTGATTCAGAATCTATTAAAACAAAGTATAATACAAATCATCCCAACTAACATTAAAATTATTTATCAACTCCACCTTCCATTTCCTGTGCCAATTTTTTAATTGTTTTTCTCTGTAAATTGCTCGACCGACGCCGCTAAAAGTTTCGTAATAAACTAGCTTATCAATGTTGTATTTGGCAGTAAAACAATCTTTGTTTGACCTATTTTTATGTTGCCAAATTCTTCTTACTAAATTATTAGTAATGCCAACATAAAGAGTCCTGTTTAGTTGATTAGATAAAATATAAACATAATATTTCATAGGTTTATATTTTAAATAATAGTAATAAATAAAAAATAAATTTATGGATTCCGGATCGGGTCCGGAATGACAAAGTATGGATTCCGCGCCAAGCGCGGAATGACAGCGTTTGTCATTCTGATGAAAGTCATATGTCATTCTGAACTTGATTCAGAATCTATAGATTCCGCGTCAAGCGCGGAATGACAGGGAGTAGATTCCGGGTCGTAGCCCGGAATGACGAGCGTATAGATTCCGCGTCAAGCGCGGAATGACATGGAATAATTACAAATAAAAAAAGCCAATGTTTAATTGGCTTTTGTTTTTATGAAACTATCAGTTAAAATTAATTTGGCCATTTATACAGCCAGCACACTTTGGTAGTGAACCGCATGTTTTTTGGGGCGCTAACACAGCAAACCATCCTTTTCTAATATCAAAATATTGGAAATAGGCGCAATTAATATCGTCGCAAATTGATCCCCAAAGTAAGTAATAGAAGAAATTTTTTTGTATAATGATTTCATTGGCAAAGCCCAGATATATCAGAAAATCATCATGATTATGCTTTTTTAATTTTTCCCAAACTTCTTCATTTGCGCCATCAAATTCATATTCGTCAATGATGCTCTGTGTTAATTCCTGATATTCGTTGCTTTTAGCTCTGTACAATGAATAAGCTATTTTTTCCAGGCTAGTCATTGGTTTAAATACGATTTCGCATGGCATGAGAGTTTCTTCCGGCTCTATGAAATCTTTTTCGTCGAACGAAAGAATCAATCCAAGAGTTTTTTTGTCTTGGATAAGCTTTATTAATTTATCAGCGTCCATTATAACCTCCTTTTTTGTTAAAAAACTAAACTTAAATTATCAATAAAATTAGTTTTTGTCAATACTGTTATCTTTGTGTTTTTGTGGACAATAAAGTTTTATTATGGTAAATTCTTAATATAATTTATATGAATAATATACTAAAAAAAGATATGGAAAATAATTCTATAAAAAATAATCATAATATTGATCATGAGTTTTTGAAAAATATATTTGAACATTCTTTGGATGCTTATTATTTGTTGGATATGGACGGCAATTTTATCATGGGAAATTTGGACCGCGAAGATATATTAAATCGAAAAGCGGAAGATTTTGTCGGAAAAAATATTATGCAAATAGGTTTGATTAAAGATAAATATTTGCCGCGAGCCTTGGAAATGATAACCAAGGCCAAAGCCGGTTCATTGGCCGGGCCGGAACGCCTGATTATTAACAGCAGCACTGAAGGTGATCGCTTGGTGGAAGTTATTGTGCAGCCGGTAAGTATTGATGGCAAACAATTTATTTTTGGCTTAGGTAATGATATAACCGACATCAAAAAACGCGAACAAGAGCTCAGCGACAAAATTGAAGAATTGGAAAAGATTAATAATATTATGGTTGATCGCGAATTAAAAATGGTTGAATTAAAATCCAAGCTAGAGGAAATGAAACAAAAATATGAAAATAAAGCTTAACTATTTTATCGTTTTATCGGTAGCTTTATTTTTGCCGTTTTTCGGCGTGTCGGCTGGAACCAAAACCGCTTCAAGCACGCCAAAGATTATTATGCTTGATGTGCCTTTTGTGTCGCAGGCGCCGCTTAAAGAGTGGAGCAATCCGCGCTTTCAGGATGCTTGTGAAGAAGCCAGCGTTTATATGGCGATTAAATGGGTAAAAGGCGAAAAGATAAATGGCGACAACAATTCTTTGCGTCGAGCTCGAAATGAAATTTTAAGCTTGTCGCAATATCAAACTGCCAAATATGGAAATTTTCACGATACTTCAGCGGCCGACACAGCCGAACGTTTGATAAAAGGCTATTATAAACATAAAAGATTTACCGTCAAAACCGATGTGACGCTTGATGATATTATTGATGCTTTAAAAAATAATCAGGCGGTAATTTTGCCGACTAACGGCCGTTTATTAAAAAATCCATACTTTAGCGGTTTGGGCCCAATCAATCATATGATTGTTGTAAAGGGTTATGATCCGAATAAAAATGTTTTTATTGTTAATGATCCGGGCACAAAAAAGGGGGAAAACTTTAAATATTCAGCGGAAATATTGAATAAATCTATTTCGGACTACCCGACTGGAGTGCATAAAAACCGCGAAGATTCCAAAAAAATAGCCATTTTTGTAAAAAAATAAAAAATTCCGCAATATTGCGGGGTTTTTTAAAAAATGCTATAATAACATTAGGTTTTTTTAACATTTAAAAAATAATTTAATAATTAACGAAATGGGATTCGCCCTGGGCGGATAACATGGTAAAAATTATGGCAAAAATGACAAAGTCACAATTGATGACAGTGCTAGCCGAAAAAACTGGTTTAGCAAAAAAAGAGGTTGTAAACTTCGTAGATCAATTAAGCACTTTAGCTTATAAAGAAGTTAAAACCAGCGGTGAATTTGTTTTACCTGGATTTGGTAAATTAGTTAAAATCCAAAGAAAGGCCCGCACTGGTCGAAATCCTTTGACTGGCGCTGAAATCAAAATCCCAGCTAAAACTGTTGTTAAATTTAAGGTCGCTAAAGCTGTAAAAGACGCTATCCTATAATTGTTAGATTGCGACTCAAAATAAAAAAAGACGAAGGACGGAATCCCCTCGTCTTTTTTATTTATATTTTTTTATTTCCATTCTTTTACCCACTGACCGATGCCATGTTCGTTTAATTTATTTTTCAGCTTGGTGTTTCGGTGCAGGTAGTCGATGAGCGATTTGAAGTTTATGGAGTAACGGTTTCCGACAATTTTGTATTTTAAATCTTTTTTAATGGCGCGGCGAATGGTCTTGGTTTGGACGCCGCCAATCTTGGATGCCTCGGAAACTGAAAGCCAAACCTGGTTGGTGCTTGTGGATTTCTCGTTGTCGCCCGGTTCTTGGTTGCTATTATTGTTATTTTCTTCGTTGATTTCAGTGTTAAAATTGCTCATTTTGGGTGTTGTTTTAATATTAAATTTTCCGCCATAAATTAACCGCTTTTTTAAGTCTAAAAATGCCTGGACTTAAACAAAGGATTTTTTTTGCAAAATACAAGTCGGCGCTTCGCTAATTTAAGGATAATTTTGTTTTAATATATCGTTTTAAGTCTAAAATTACCTGGACTTATGTGAGTTTTTTTATTCTAGCAACCGAGCTGTTTATTGTCAAATTTTTCCGCTTTACCTATTGATTTTTGTTGGGGAATGTGTTAGAATTCTACTGTAACTTTTTTTGTTTTTTTACGTATTACTAATTAGAAAACATAATGTCAGAAAAATCAATTTCAAAACTAAAGGAAAGGAACTTGTTTTCGCGTTTAAAAAAGAAAGATAAGGATGCCTTCATTGAGGCTTACGATTTGTATGCGGCCGATATCCAGCGTTTTATTTTTTTTAAGATCGGAAGCAAAGAAGAGGCGAACGATTTAACTTCGATTGTCTTTTTGAAAACTTGGGATTACATCCGAAATAATAGTTTGGTTGATAGTCGAACTTTACGCGCTCTATTATATAAGGTGGCGCGCACATCAATTATCGATTACTATCGCGAACATCATGTGACGGCGTCAATTGATGACGAAGAAAACAAAATTGATGTTATCGATGATAGCCAAGATATTATTTCCCAGATTAATCTTAATTCCGATTTGGAGATGATTAAGGATAAATTGCCTGGGTTGAAATCTGAGTATCGTGAAATTTTATTAATGCGTTTCGTCAACGATTTAACCATGGATGAAATTGCGGACATCACCGGTAAGAGCAAAGTTAATATTCGGGTAACAATTTTCCGCGCCTTGAAAGCGCTTAAAGAATCAATTGAAGAGAAATAATATGACTGACAGAGAATTGATAAAAAAATTAAATAACTTGCAAAACTTTCAGCCCGATGCTGCTTTCCTAAAAAGCAATCGGGAGATTTTGTTTGCCCAAATTTCCAATTCTTCCGTCGCCTACAATCCTGGCCGTTTGGAAAGATTCTCTATGGCGTTTAAAAATATCTTTTCAACTATTTACCAACCTGTTGCCGTTATGGCGGTGATTGTTTTATTTTTGGGTAGCGGTTTAATTTTCGGTCATAATTTCTTAAATGTTAATCCAAACAATTCATTATATATTGCCAAAGTTATTTCGGAGCGCGCTCGTTTGGGTATTATTTTTGACGAGACCGCCAAGGAAAAAATGGCTGCTGATTTTGCCAATGACCATGCTCAAACCATCGCCAGCACTTTATCATCAAGCAATAATATAAATAGCGAAGATTTAAATGAATTAAATGACAGATTCAAGAGTGAAGTTGACTTGATTAAAAATTCTATCAAAAAACCGGTTGATAATTCTGTAGCGACATTACCCGCTTCTATTTCAGCTCCGGACGATGCGGCTGTTGCCATTGCCGGTTCCGAAAAAGATGCTAGCGGTGTTTCCGTTTACAATCCAAATGCGATTACCAATACCAATAATAATGCAATTTGCAGTAGCACCAATGATGCCGTGCTTGATCCGTCTAGTATTTTGGATGAAGCGGAAAAATTGTTTGAAGCCAAAGATTATGATGGAGCGGTTGATAAATTGAAAGCCGCAAACGAGGTTATTAATAAGTAGATCCTGAATCAAGTTCAGGATGACATGTGGTTTGTCATTCCGGAACAACAACTTTGTCATTCCCGCGAAGGCGGGAATCCAGATTCTTGTCATTCCGGACCTGATCCGGAATCCATAATAGTGCCGATTTTCTTAGTTTTGTTTCTCGGAAACAAAATTGCCAAATCCGCATTAACCAACCCAAAGCGGACTAGTTCCGCTAAAGGGTAGGGGAAACGGGTTAGTCGAGTCAGCAAGGTCGACCCAGCGCAAGTTGGGAGGCTCAGACTTCATTAAAAATCGCCTGACACTCTTTAAAAACATTATAAATTATTATTTTCTGAAATTACGGCCAGAATTCAGAAAACCGTTAAGGGTTTTCTGAAATAAACCAACTAAGCTTTTTCTTGATACATATCAGGAAGGCGGGATTCCGGTTGATTTGTTTCGATGCCCCCATGGTTTTTAGTTTTCTTTCTAAAATTAAAGAATTTAATGATTTTAACGATGTTTCCAAAAGTGTGAGTTATCAGGCAAAAATTTCGGATTTAACATTATTTATTCTTTTATAAATAATTTTAATTCGATTCATTCATTCAATTATGAACAAATTACGAAAGTTTTTTGCTTCTACCGTGATCGTAATGACTGTTATCGCTATGAGCGGCGTTGCTACTAATGTAGCTAAAGCTTCTGCTCAAGCTGGTGATTTGATCAAAAAGGACGGCTTATCAGCTGTTTACTTTTTAGGTAACGATGGCAAAAGATATGTTTTCCCAAGTGAAAGTGTTTACTTTTCTTGGTACAGTGATTTCTCCGGTGTTGTAACCGTTAGCTCTGCTGATCTTTCTAGCTACCCATTAGGTGGTAACATTGTGATGCGTGCTGGTACAAAATTGGTAAAAATCACTTCTGATCCAAAAGTTTATACTGTTGGATTAAACGGTGTTTTGAAAGCTATCCAAAGCGAAGCTCAAGCTACAACTTTATTCGGTGCAAACTGGGCAAAGAGAGTAGTTGACGTTGCTGATGCTTTCTTCACAAATTATACAATTTCTACTCCTTTAGCTGATGGAGAAATCCCAGCTGGTTCTTTGGTAAAAAATAGTGGCTCTGCTACTGTTTATTATTTCGATGGTTCTAACTATCGTCAAATCGCCAACGAAGCTGCTGCTGTAGCTAATCGTTTAGATTTGTCTAATGCTATTACCGTATCTGCTGCTATTACTGCTAGTGGAGCTGCTATTTCCGGAGCTGAGAGTTCAATCTCTTATACTCCTCAAACTGCAACTTCTCCTGTAGTAGTTGTTGGTGCTTTAAGCGTTGCTAAATCTAGCAACACTCCAGTTTCTTCTTCTATTCCAGCAGGTGTTTCTTCTGACTTCTTGAAGGTTAACGTTTCAGCTTCTTCTGATTCTGAAGCTAAAATCTCAAGCTTGAAGATTAAAGCCTATGGTTTAAGTAGTGCTGCTAACATTGATGAAGTTACTATCTATGATGGTTCAACTAAAGTTGGTTCTTCAAAAGATATTAACTCTGACAAAGAAGCTAATTTTAACTTCTCTAACCCAATCATTATTGCTGCCGGTGCAACTAAAACCTTAACTGTTAAGGCTACTATTGTTACTACAGCTACTACCGGCGGTAACTATGCTTTAGGTATCGCAGCGGCTAGTGACATTATTGGTTCTTCTACTGTTTCCGGTTCATTCCCAATTATTGGTAATATCATGTCTAACATTGAATCAACTAATATTGGTTCTGTAACTATGGACGCTGTCAGCACTGATGATGGTACTTACGCTTTTGGTGAAGATAACGTTTTATTGGCTGGTTTTAACCTAAATGCCAATGACGAAGCTACCTTAATTCAATCTATTAAATTGAAAAATGGTGGTACTAACAATGAAGGTCTTTTGACTAATTTGAAATTGTATGCTGACGGCTCAGAAATCGCTAGCGGTTCTTATACTTCTGACGGTTATGTAGTTTTCGATGCTAACAATTACAAAATTGACGAAGACGGTGAAGTTTCTTTGGAAGTTCGTGGTGATTTAGGTATCGGCAATACTGACGATACTGTAAAATTATACATCAAGAGCAAATCCGATATCGCTTTAGTTGGCCAAGAATATGGCTACAGCTTACAAATTACTAGCATTGCAGCCCTTGACGCTGCTACTGATGGTTGCGTAGTTACTTTGAAAGCTGGTGATGTTAGTATCGATTTTGATAAAGTCGCTACTCCAAACACAGATGTTAAACAAAACACTAATGGTGCCATATTAGGAACTTTCACTATTAAATCTAATGGTGAAAATGCTACTATTAATTCTATCGACAACATCACTTTGACTGTTGCTGGTATTGGTGCTGATGGTCTAATTAACAACATTAAATTAAAAGATGTTACTTCTCTTGATTCTTATGACTTAGTCGGTGACACTAGTGATGATATCACTACAAATGACACCTACACTTTTGATTTGAATGATGAAATATCTTTAACTAAAGGTGTAACTAAGAAATTCCAAATTTTAGCTGACATCAGTGAGGATGTTGCTAACAATGCTACCATTATCCCAAAGATCTTTGCTACTAATATTGATATTACTGGTGATGAATCTGATGAAGCTATCGATGATATCACTCCATCAGAAATCACTGGCTCTACTATCACTATTAAAACTGCTTCTTTGGATGTAACTAGAACTGCTTTAACTAATGCTACTGTAGTAGGTGGTGCTGCAAACGTTGAATTGTACCGTGCTACATTGAAGACTGGTACTGCTGATGGCATTAAAATGACTTCAGTTAAATTTACCAATGCTTCTACTACTGATGGTTTGTTCCACAAAGACAATATCACTCAATTGGTATTGTACGTTGATGGTCAAGCTGTAGCTACCAAATCTGGTACTTCTATCAGTTCTGGTGCTATCACTTTCGGTTCTTTGAATGTAGCTGTAGCTGCAAACAAAACTGTTAACATTTCAGTAAAAGCTAACTTTGCTTCAACTATTGATGCTGGTACTATCCAAATTAGCATTGCTAATGATGCTGATATTATCGTGAAATCAGCTACTGATAGCAAATCTTTTGATGCCACTGTAGACAACGCTGTTTCTCGCAACGTTACTATGGCAACTAAAGGTACTTTAGCTGTATCTTTGGTAACTACTGATTCTAAAGCTGATGAAGATTCTTTCTTGTTAGCTGGTTCAGAAACTGTAGCTAACCGTTACTTGGGCGAATTGAAATTCGTCACTACTAACGAAGCTATTAAAGTAACTAAATTAGTTTTGACTAATGGTGGTACTGCTGATAGCTCTGATTTGAAATCTATCAAATTAGTTAAGATCGTAAGCGGTACTCCAACTGTAGTTGTCGAAAAGAATGTTGACTCTGATGGTTCTGTAACTTTTGATCCATTTGATGTTGTAATGACTGGTGATAACACCACTTCATTATTCATCGTGGCTGTAGCTAATGGTATCAATGTTGCTAATGATCCTACTTCAACTGCTACTTCTGGCCATAATGCTTACTACACTATCGGTTCTGTTTCCGCTAAAGGCGAAAGCTCAAGCGAAGCTATTACTGCCACTGGTTTAACTGGTACTTCAAAGACAACTACCGTTACTGGCGCTACTTTGACTTCTGTCACTAACGCTTTAGCTGATGGTAATTTGACTTCTGGTGCTGACAAAGTTATTGGTAAATACACTTTGGTATTTGACAACGGTTCAAACCGTAATAACGATGCTTCAAATTCTGATTTGAAAGCTGCTTTGAGCGAATTCGCTATTACTATCAGTTCTAGTTCAGCTGCTATCAGCAACGTACAACTTTACGTTGACGGTACCAGTCAAAAAGCTGCTGCTAACTCCGATACAGCTGGCGTAGCTACTTGGACTACTAACTTAGAAGACTTGTCAGATAGCGGTGATTTCGATAGCTCTGTAACTTTGGTTGTAACTGCTGATGTTGCTGTTTCTAGCGACTATGCTTTCGTAACCACTAAGATTGCCGATTTGAACGGAACTGGTGCTAACGATGACATCCAATTCAACAGCTTGACTAACATGTTCTTACCTGTAACTTCTGTTACTGGTGGTACATTGTCCCGCTAGTTAAATAATTCTTAATTTCTACTTCGGTAGATTGAAAGAATAACAATAAACCCCTTCGCGCAAGCGGAGGGGTTTTTGTTTCACCTCACCCCCGGCCCCTCTCCATCATTCCGGGCTCTGGTTTATAAAAAAGTTATTTTGTTTATGTTAAGTTATTTTTAGCGGTGATTTTATTTATGGTTTTTTATATCTTAATTAATTGACAAAAAAAACCTGTATGATATTATTTAAATACAGTTTGATCAGTTGTTTTAAGTTGTTATTCCTTTATTTTTGCTAAAATCACCCACTCTGCCCCTTCCGGGGCACGGTGGGTTTTTTAATACATGAAAGATGGAAAAATAAGAGTCGCAATTTATATTGATGGTAGTAATTTATACCACAAGTTAAAAGACTTTGGCGTTATAAAAACTAGCAAGTTTAATTATTTGGCTTTATGCAACTTTTTAGCCGGTGACAGAAAGATTATTCCTTGTCGTTATTATGTTGGGGTGGTACGCGCTAAAGATGACGATAAATTTGCGCAAGCAATGAGGTCTGAACAGCAGAGACTTTTTAGTAATCTAAAAAATCAGGGCTTTTGTGTTAAGCAAGGATATTTAATGGAAAATAATGGAAAATTTCACGAGAAAGGTGTTGATGTCAAAATTGCGGTTGATTTACTGGTTGGGGCCTATGATGATTTGTATGACGTTGCTATTTTAATTTCTTCCGATACCGACTTAATTCCTGTTATTTCTAAAATTAAACATTTAAATAAAAGAGTTGAATATATTGGTTTTGCTCATAATCCAAGCATCGCTTTACAGAAAATTGCTAACAACTTCATACTATTAACAAAGAATGAATTGCTCGTCTAGAGTATTTTGATAATAAAAAAGCACCGCTTAAGGACGAAACCTTAAAAGGTGCTTTTTGATAGAAATTCTATAAGTATATTAGCAAACAAGACCAAAAAAGTCAATATCCGTGAATCTCCGCCAATAGCGGAGATTTTTTGTTTTTGCCTTATGAATAAGGCTGTGGTAATATAATGGAAATAGATGATTGACTATCAATAGATTCTGAATCAAGCCACGTACTACGTGGCAAGTTCAGAATGACACTGGATTCCCATCTGTGCGGGAATGACAAATGACTTTCATTAGAATGACAAGCGTAAAAAATATGATAAATAAAAAACAAACAAAAATAGAATTACTTGCCCCGGCGGGGAATATGCTAAAAATGAAAACGGCTCTTTTTTATGGCGCCGATGCGGTTTATCTAGGTATTCCGGATTTTTCCTTGCGCGTGCGCATCAATGATTTCGATCTAAATGGCATAAAAACAGCCATTGAATATGCGCATAAATTAAAGAAAAAAGTTTATGTGACCGTTAATATTTTCGCGCATAATCGCCATATTAAATTATTACCGAAATATCTGAAAAAAATCGCAGAATTTAAGGCTGATGGATTGATAATTTCCGATCCGGGCATTATTACTTTGGCCAAAAAATATTGTCCAAAAATTGCAATTCATCTTTCAACGCAAGCTAGTTGTACCAATGCGGCTGCGGTGGCTTTTTGGCAAAAACAGGGCGTAAAACGCATTGTTTTGGGCCGAGAAGTAACATTGAACGAAATTAAAGAAATGCATAAAACTTGCCCGAAAATGGAATTGGAATATTTTGTCCATGGCGCGATGTGTATGGCTTATTCCGGCCGCTGTTTTTTGTCCAAAGAAGTTTTGGGCCGCAGCGCCAATTTAGGCGATTGCGTTCAGCCTTGCCGCTGGGAATATGATGTCAATATTAAGGCCAAAGGACATGATGAAGTTTTTGAATTAGTGGAAGAACCGCATGGCACATATTTGCTAAATTCCAATGATTTATGCTTAATAAAACAAATTAAAGATTTAATGAAAGCCGGTGTGAGCAGTTTTAAAATTGAAGGCCGTGCCAAGAGCGTTTATTATATTGCCAATTTAGCCGGTATATACAAAGAAGCTATCAATCATCCGGCCAAAATTGATTTTTTATTCGATGAATTAAAAGAAAAATTGGTGCATCGCGGTTATACGACCGGGTTTTTATTGGGCGATAAAGCCACACAAAATATTGATAATGCCAATAATCAGGCGCCGTGGGAATTTTGCGGGCAGGTGACAGAAGCGGAAAAAATTGCGGCCGGTAAATATCTTTTATTGGTGGCGGTGCATAATACCTTAAAAAACGGTGATGACGTGGAGATTATTTTGCCAAACTATGATATAATCAAGTTAAATTTAAAAGAAATGATTGACGCTAAAACCGGTGAAGTTTTGGCCGAAGCGCACGGTGGCGGTGGCGGACAAACGATTTTATTGGAAGTAAACAGCAAAAAACCCATTTTGCCGCTAACAGTGTTGAGAAGACGTTTATAGTAGCGTCATTGTCATCTCCGCAGTCATTTTGTTTGTCATTCCCGCGCAGGCGGGAATCCAGAATTTATTTTTTGTTCATTATCAAAAAATTAATATAATATATTATAAAATTCATAACTAAAATATGAAATATTATTTTTATATTATTGCTAGCAAAAGAAATGGAACGATTTATATAGGTATTACCAGCAATTTAGTTAGAAGGATTTTTCAGCATAAAAACAAGCTAAATAAAGATTGTTTTACAGCTAAACATAATATTGATAAATTGGTTTATTATGAAGTGTTTAGTGGTATTGGTCGGGCGATATATAGAGAAAAACAGGTTAAAAAGTGGAATCGTTCTTGGAAATTAAAATTGATTGAAGGGTTTAATAATAATTGGGAAGATTTATATTATACATTGTTTTAAGACTGGATTCCCGATCAGGTCGGGAATGACATTTGTAGATTCTGAATCAAGTTCAGAATGACATATAACTTTCGTCAGAATAACAAAAATATGATCGCATACTTAAAAGGAAAAGTTCTACATAAAAATAATTCCAGCGCCGTCGTTGTAGTAAATAATGTCGGTTATATGGTGTTTTTAAATGCCGCTTTTTTGGCTGATGTTAAAATTGACAATGAAGTTGAAATTTATACTCATCAAAACGTGCGAGAAGATGCTGTTGAGCTTTACGGTTTTAAAAATTTAGAAGATTTGGAATTATTCGAGTTATTGATTTCAATTTCCGGCGTCGGTCCCAAAACCGGTTTGGGAGTTTTTTCTGTCGCTTCCGCCGCTGATATTAGGGAAGCAATTAGCCGCGGTGATTCACATTTGCTCACTAAAGTTTCGGGCATCGGCAAAAAAACCGCCGAGAGAATTGTGTTGGAATTGCGCGACAAAGTCGGTTCGCTGGCTTTTTATGACAAATTGTCCGGCGCTAAATCTTTGCCGAGCAGCGATGAAATTGACGCTTTAATGGCTTTGGGATATTCTTTGTCGCAAGCGCGTGACGCTTTGGCGCAAATAGATTCAGATCTAAAAGATAGCAGTCAAAAAATCCGAGCCGCCCTAAAAATGATGGGGAAATAATGCCTTTACAAGCGGAGTGTTTTCGTTTAAGCTTATATAAAGAAAGGTATAATTAATTATTTCAAATAAAATGTTAAATATAGTCAATAAATTTTTAGAGAAAATCAGCCATTTTGGCCATGATTTGGGCGTTGATTTGGGTACCAAAAATACCCTAGTTTATGTCGATAAACGCGGCATTATAATCAATGAGCCGAGCGTAGTGGCTATTAATACTCGAACCACGGAAATTTTGGAAATTGGACATGAAGCCAAAAAAATGGTTGGCAAGACTCCGGGTCATATTCAAACTATTAAACCTTTGGTTGATGGTGTTATTTCTGATTTTGAAGTTACGGAAAAAATGCTTAAATATTTTATTAAAAAAGTTCATAGTGAAAATTTTGCCATTTTGCCGCGCCCGCGAATTATTATCGGTATTCCTTTAAATATTACCGAAGTGGAAAAGAAAGCCGTGGAAGACGCAGCTAAGTCTGCCGGCGCTCGCAAAGTTTATTTGGTGGAAGAAGTTATGGCTTCGGCGATTGGCGCTCGTTTATCGGTTTTGGATGCTTCGGCTAATATGGTCGTGGATATCGGCGGTGGCACTACCGATATTGCAGTGATTTCTTTGGGTGGTGTGGTGTCGTATAAATCTTTGCGTTTGGCCGGTAATGAATTGGATAACAATATTGCCGAATATGTACGCGAAGAATTCAATTTATTGATTGGAGAACAATTGGCGGAAAAAATAAAAGTGACTATCGGTTCGGTTATTCCGTTCGCCGAGCCGCGCGAAATGGAAATTCGCGGCCGCGATCTTATTTCCGGTTTGCCGAAAGCGGTGGTAATAACCGATCATCAAGTTCGTGATGCGATTGCCCGTACGGTTAATAAAATTATCGAAAATATAAAATTAACTTTAGAAGCCACTCCGCCGGAGTTGGTGTCTGATATTTACGAAAAGGGAATTGTTTTGACTGGCGGCGGTGCCATGCTTTACGGTTTGGACAAATTAGTTTCTCAAGCGGCCAAAATCCCGGTAATCGTAGCCGATGATCCATTAACTTGTATGGCCCGCGGTACCGGCTTGTTATTCGCCGATGAAATTTTGTTAAACAAGGTTATCGTTTTGCCGAATATCATTTAAAGTATGGTAAGTTTTAAATTTAAAAATAATCTAAAAATAATAGTAGTTATCGGACTACTTATTTTTTTTCATTTGATCGGGCTTTTGCGGCCGATTGAAGGCCTAATTACCGGTGTTTTTAAGCCAGTTTTGGGAAAAATGTATTCTTGGGCTTCGGATTGGCGCGCCAGCAAAAAAGAAGTGGAACAACAGCAGGATCTCGGTGCGCGTATCGCTGAATTGGAAAAACAAGTCAGCACTTTGGTGGTGGCTAATGCCAGTCTATTGGAATATGAAAATGAAAATAAAAAATTGCGTCAGTTTTTGAATTTTCCCAAGCGCGATGATCGTTCTTATATTTTGTCCAATGTTATTTCGCAAGAAAATTTTTTGGATGCGGAAAAATCCGGGCAAAATATTATTATTGATAAAGGCAAACAGGATGCTTTTCACACCGGATTGGTTTTGGTAAATGATGCCGGCGTATTGGTCGGGAAAATAATCGAAGTTAATGACAAGACATCGCGCGCTTGCTTATTGACTAATAGTTCTTGCAAATTAGCCGTTTCAATTTTAAATCAAAATCGAACAATCGGAATTACGGAAGGCGACTTAGGTTTAACCGTTAAGATTAATTATGTCAGCCAAACGGAGAAGGTAAATATTAATGACATCGTGGTTACTTCAGGATTGGAAAGCGACGTGCCGGCCGGTTTGACCGTTGGTCGTATAAATCAAATAAAAAACAACGAAAATGATGTTTGGCAAAATATTAGCGTTGAACCTTTGGCTAATTTTGATAATTTAGGAATTGTTTCAGTCGTTTTGCCGAAATAATATGACAAAATATTTTAATTGGTTTTTTCTAAGCTTGTCGGCAATTTTGGTTTTTGTGTTGCAGCGCGGTTTAATTGACGCCTGGCCTTATGCTTATAATCATATTAATTTGGTGTTTATTGTTTTGATTATTTTTTTATTTTTATTCGGACTAAAAAAAACCATTATCTTTGGCCTAATATTATCGATTTTGCTGGATATTTTTTCTTTTAATTTTTTTGGCGTCAGCATTATCGCCGTTTTTCTCACTCTTTTGTTTTCCGGCTTTATGCTGGATAATTGGTTGACGCATCGCAGCGCTTATTCTTTTTTGGCTTTAACATTTTTTGCCACCATTTTTTACAATTTTGTTTTATATTTGCTGGTTTATTTTACCGGATTTTTAGACGATAGTTCTTTTTTTCTTTGGTCGGGAAATTTTTGGGTGGGTTTATTTTGGGAATTATTGTGGAGTTCGCTTATAATTTTTGTCTTTTTTGTGGTGATGAATTTGACGTCCAATCGTTTGAAGATGGCATTCTTGGAGAAAAAATAAAAACATGCTACAATTTAAGCATAAATAGCCTATGAAATACGATGTTATTACAATCGGTGGCGCCACCGAAGATATTTCTCTTTATTCCGATGAGGGCGTTTTGCTTGATAATCATCGCGATATTTTGCGACAAAAACTTTTAGCCTTTGAATATGGCGCTAAGATTGTCGTTGATAAAACTTATTCCAATTATGGCGGCGGCGCGGCTAACGTCGCGGTAAATTTAGCTGGCTTGGGCTTTAGAACGGCAGCCGCTATCAATGTCGGATCCGATGAACGCGGTCGGCGCATATTTAACAATTTGAAGAATCGCGGCGCATCAACTAAATTAGTTAATATTGATTTTAATGCCGAAAGCGCTTTGTCATTCATTATTATCAATAAGACCGGCGAGCGTTTAATTTTTGCCGATCGCGGTTCCAATAAAAAATTAAAATTAAGCAAAGAAAATCTCAAGACCTTAAAGAACTCTCGTTGGATTTATTTAACTTCTTTGTCGAGCGAACATTGGGAGGCGGAATTAAAAAAGATTTTTGCCGTTTGCGGTCCGAAAATAATTTGGAATCCCGGTCATGAACAATTGCGCGCCGGATTCAAAAAAATAAGCAATTTTTTGCGACAAACTGATATTTTGTGTTTGAACAAAGATGAAGCGCTTGAATTGGCTTTAAGTATTGATGAATACAAAAATAAGAACATTGCTTATCTTAATGACGTTAAAAATTTATTGAAGATTATGTGTTCTCTTGGGCCGCAGATAGTTTTGATTACATCCGGTACGGCTGGCGCCGATGTGTATAATGGTTTGAAATATTATCATGCCGCTCCGGCTAAAAATAAAAAAATTATGGACAAGACCGGCGTTGGCGATGCTTTCTGTTCGACTTTTTTATTTGGTTTGGAAAAATATTCCGGCGATATTAAAGCCGCTTTGAAATTATCAGCGCAAGCGGCGGCTTCCATGATTTGTGTTCTGGGAGCGCAGAATGGATTATTAAAAAAGAAAGATATATAACGCCTCGCCCTTAATCCATCTCCATCGATTAACCGATGGAGATGGAAAGTCTCGCGTGGCGAGACAGGGAGAGGGGATTAAAATTATGATCAACGGAGTAATAATAAAAGATTTACCAAAATATACCGATGAGCGCGGTTGGTTGGCTGAAATTTATCGCCATGACGAATTGGATGTAAATCCGGCTATGGCCTATATTAGTTTAACTAAACCTGGTATAATTCGGGGACCACATGAACATGTTTACCAAAGCGACGTTTTTATTTTTGTCGGTCCAGGAAGATTTGCTTTGCACCTTTGGGATCGCCGTTCCAATTCTTCCACTAACGGCGAATATGTTACGATTGAAGTCGGTGAAGGAAGTCCAAAATTAGTGATAGTTCCGCCCGGAGTAGTGCATGGTTATAAATGTATTTCCGATGAATCGGCCTTAAGCATCAATTTGCCGGATAGATTATACCGCGGTATCGGCAAAAAAGAAGATATCGATGAGATTCGCTGGGAAGAAAAAAGCGATTCGCCTTATCATATAAATTAATTTATTTTAAAAATAAAATTATGACACAAAAAATCTTTGTCATTGAAGACGACGAAAATATTTTATACGGCTTGCAAGACCGTTTTACTTCCGATGGTTATGATGTTGATATCAGTAACGCCGACGAAGAATTGGATACAATAGTAAGCAGAATCAGAGAATTCCGACCTAATTTTTTGGTATTAGATTTATTATTACCAAAACATGAAGGTTTGGAAATTGTTAAAAGATTAAAAAACGATGACGAATTATCTGACGTTCAAGTTTTTGTATTCACTGACTTGAGCGATGAAGACAGCCGTTCTCGCAGTGTCGGCTTGGGTGTTAATTATTATTTTTTGAAAAGCGATTTGGACGTAAATGAATTTGCCGACAAAGTTGAAGGATTAATTAAAGGAGAGCAAATCGAAGAAGTCGCCGAAAGAGAAGAAGAGGAAGAGGGAGGCGACGATTTGGTCTTGGAATAAAATAAAATTATTATGAAAAAGAAAAAACTTTTTATTATTTTGGGTCTTTTGTTGCTGGGCACTGTGCTTTATTTTGTCTTTTTCAAAAACAAAACTACGGTTGAATATACTACCGTTTCGGTTAAGCGCGGGAATTTGGTCCAGAGCGTGAGTGAAGTCGGCAGTGTTAAAGCCGTTAAAGAATTGGAATTAAATTTTAATCAAGTCGGAAAATTGGCCAAGATTTTGGTAAAAAATGGCGATGTAGTTGTAAAAGATCAGCCCTTGGCGGAACTTGATTATTCTTCGCTTTTAATTAAACAGCGTGAAGCGCAGTCGAGTGTTGAAGTATCACGGGCTAATCTCAATAAACTTTTAGCCGGCGCGGCAGCCAGCGATATTGCCGTTTACTCTTCTCAAGTTGACCAAGCCAAAGTTGCTTATTCATCGGCTGTGGCTGATTTTACTAAGGCGCAAAGCACGCTAAATGAAAATTTAAATCAATTACAAGTTAAAGTTAATGATTTAAATTCCAAGGATAATATTTATTATTCGGCTTTGATTGGCGCTCAAGATAGTTTGGTAACTACGATTGATGCCAAAAATTTTGCCGCCAACAATGCCTTGGATTACGTTAGCCGAATTACTTCCGATAAAGATATTGATGATGTTTTGAGCGTAAAAAATATGTCTTATTTGAATGACGCCAATATGTATTATGCGCAAGCCGGCGAGGTTGAAGCTGCGGCTGATCTTAGCTTGCTTAACGCGCGGCGCACTTTGAGCGCGGCTGATTTAGCTTTAGCCGTTTCCACTTCTTTGGATTATTTAAGCAAGGCTTTTAAATCCGCTAATAATTGTTTTAATGCTTTGGAAAGCAGCGTTATTTCACCGGATTTGACTCAGAGTGAATTGGATGTTTTTAAGAGCACGATGAGCACCAATTTAACGGCGGTTAATTCTGGCGTGGCTGCAGTTCAAGCGGCGGATTATTCTTATAAAAATGCCAAAATAAATTTAAGCGAAGCGCAAAAAACTGCCGCCAATAATTTATCTTTAGCTCGAGTTAATGGCGAACAGCAATTAGCCAGCGCTCAATCTCGTGTTGATACAGCTCGCCAGTCTTGGGATGTGGCCCAAAAACAATTGGATAAAATTAAAACCACAGCGCGTCCGGAAGATATAGCATTGGCGCGCGGCCAATTAGCCAGCGCTGAAGCGAGTCTTGATTTGGTGAAAAAACAAATTGCCGATAATGTAATTTTGGCGCCGATTAACGGACAGATTGCCAATATAAATTATGAAATTGGGGAACAAGTGTCGGCGGCTAAAGCGGCGATTGTAATGTTGACGGAAAATAATTTTGAAATCGAAGTTGATATTCCGGAATCCGACATTTCCAAAGTAAAAATAAATGATGCCGTGTCGATGACTTTTGACGCTTTCGGCGAAAAAAGAAAATTCAATGGCGTAGTCGCTTTTATTGATCCGGCGGCCACTTCAATTCAAAACGTTATCTATTATAAAGTAAAAGTGGTTTTCACCGATGCGGCTAATATTTTGTCTGATATTAAATCCGGCATGACGGCTAATGTTACTATCACCACCAACAATAAACAAGAAATTTTAATAATCCCAAGTCGAGCCTTGGTTGATAAAAATGGCCAAGGAAAATTTGTGCGTATTTTAGTCGATGTTAAAAAGAATACGATAAAAGAAATTCCGGTTACTGTCGGTTTGAGCGGGGATGATGGCTTGGTGGAAATTTTATCCGGCGACATAAAAGAAGGTGATTCTGTAGTTACCTTTGTCAAAGATTTGACTAAATAAAATATGTTGATAAAAATTGAGGATTTGCACAAAGATTATAAAACCGGGGATTTGGTTACTCCGGTTTTGCATGGTTTGAATTTTGACATCGAGCGCGGCGATTTTGTTTCAATTATGGGACCGTCCGGATCCGGCAAATCAACTTTGATGCATATTTTGGGTTTATTGGACCGAGTAACTGTCGGTAAATATTATCTCGAGGGCATTGATGTTACTGGTTTGGATGATGTTCAATTAGCTAAATTGCGCAATCAAAAAATTGGTTTTGTTTTTCAAGCTTTCAATCTTTTGCCACGCACCACAGTTTTGGAAAACGTAAAACTGCCGCTAACTTATTCGGACGAAAAAAATAATTTTGATAAACGCGCCAAAGAAGTTTTGGAAAGCGTTGGTTTGTCGCATCGACTTGATTATCACACCAACCAAATTTCCGGCGGCGAAAAACAGCGCGTGGCAATCGCTCGCGCCTTGGTTAATCGCCCGTCTATTATTTTTGCGGATGAACCGACCGGCAATCTTGATTCCAAACACGGCATTCAAATTATGGAAATTTTGCAACGCTTAAATGATGAAGGCAATACAATTATTTTGGTGACTCATGAAACTTTTACAGCCGAACACGCCAAAAGAATTATTCACTTGAAAGACGGCGTTATTATTAGTGATGAAAAAGTAAAAAACCGCCGCTTTGCTAAGGATGGTGTTAATTTGAAATAATTTTTATGATTTTTTCTTTGAAACAGACCTTTAAATCATCTGTCGTTTCGCTTCTGACTAATAAAGTCAGGAGTTTTTTGACTATGTTGGGGATTATTATCGGCGTTGGTGCAGTGGTGCTTATTGTTTCTTTAGGTGAAGGCGCTCAAGCTTTAATTTTGGATCAAATGAAGGGTATGGGTGCAAACTTAGTCGGCGTGCTTCCCGGAAAGTCAGATGAAAGTGGTCCGCCGGCATCAGTGATGGGAATTGTTATTACGACTTTGACTGATGAAGATATGAAAGCGATTCGAGCGGAAGTTCCAAGCACGCTGGGCGTGGTCGGCTATTCGCGCGCTTTAGATTTAACGTCTTTTGAAGACAATAGTTATGAAACCAACATTAGCGGCGTGTCCGCTGATTATTTTAAAGTTGAGGGCGGACAAGTGGCTGAAGGTCGTTTTTTTTACGACAACGAAGATAGTGACATGGCGCGCGTGGTGGTTTTGGGCAGTGTGGTCAAGCAAGAATTGTTCGGTGATTCCGATGCGCTCGGTCGACGTATAAAAATAAAAAAACAAATTTTTGAAGTTATCGGAGTGATGGCCGAAAGAGGCAAAGTGGCTTTTCAAGATTATGATGATCAAGTTTTTATTCCGCTTCACACGGCGCAAAAAGTAATAAATGGCGTCGATCATTTGAGTTATATTCGAGTCAAAGTAGATGATGAAAAAAATGTGGAGCAAGTGATCGGCGATATCGAAAATTTATTGCGTTTTCGCCATGATATTTCCGATATGAGCGGCGGCGGCGATGATTTTATGGTGAGCAGTTTGGATCAAGCCGTGGATATGATAAGCACAGTTACAAATGCCTTGCGTTATTTTTTGGCGGCGATGGCGGCTATTTCTTTGTTGGTCGGCGGCATTGGCATAATGAATATTATGTTGGTTAGCGTTAATGAGCGAACTCGTGAAATTGGTTTGCGCAAAGCGGTCGGTGCTACCAATCGTCATATAATTTTTCAATTTTTGGTGGAAGCGGTGGTCGTGACTTTGGTTGGCGGTTTGTTCGGTATTGCCTTGGGCGTTGTTTTGTCTTGGCTGGTGGCGATAGTTGTTCAAAGTCTCGGTTATGATTATCGTTTTATAATTACTTTTTCTTCTATTATTACCGCCGTGTTGGTCTCGGTTATTATCGGTTTGATTTTCGGGGTTTATCCGGCGCGGCGTGCCAGCCGGCTTGATCCGGTAGAATCTTTAAGCTACGAATAAAATTATGTTTATTATTGATAATGTCAAAACTTCTTTGCGCTCGATGCGCTCCAATAAACTCAGAACCATTTTAACGGTGCTGGGTATTATGATTGGTATTGCCGGCATAATTATTGTTTATTCGGCCGGAGAGGGAATTCGCGCTTTGTTATTGTCGCAAATGGAATCTTTTGGAACCAATATTGTGCAAACGGAAATTAAGGTGCCGACATCAAAAAAGGGCAGTGCTGGCGATACGCAAAGTTCAGTGGCTTTGGCTTCCGGCGTGCAAGTGACAACTTTGAATATAAATGATTTGGAAGATATTAAAAAAATAGATAATGTCGGCAATGGTTATGCCGCTATTATGACGCAAGAAAAAATATCTTATGAATCGGAAGCGCGCAAGGCGATTATTTTTGGCGTCGGTTCCGAATATTTAAGTGTCGATAAAAGCAAAATTGCCGAAGGATCTTTTTTTAACGAAGAAGATGATAAAGCCTTGGCACAAGTTGTGGTTTTGGGCAGTAAAATGAAAGATAAATTATTTGGCAATTCGGATGCTATCGGAAAATATGTTTCTTTCCATAATGCTAAGTTTAAAGTGATTGGTATTATGGCCAAAAAAGGCGCGGTGATGTCGATGGATTTTGATGATTTTGTTTATGTGCCGGTCCGAACTTTGCAAAAAAAGATTTTGGGCGTTGATTATGTGTCGTATATGGTTCATAACCTAATTGATAATAGCCGTAGCGCCGATACGGCCGAACAGATCAGATTTTTACTTCGAGAAAATCATAATATCAGTGATCCGAGCCGTGATGATTTTCGCGTTTCGTCTATGGACGATATGATGGATATGCTGGATACTGTTATGAGCGTTTTAACTTGGTTGTTATTGGCGATTGTTGTGATTTCTTTGTTGGTGGGCGGCGTTGGAATTTTGAATATTATGTATGTGGTGGTAAGCGAACGCACTTCGGAAATTGGTTTACGCAAAGCGGTGGGAGCAACTTACGGTGATATTATGATACAATTTTTGGTGGAATCGGCTATGATTTCGCTGTTGGGAGCTTTGGTTGGTGTGGCGTTTGGTGTTTTCTTGTCATGGCTAATTTATTTAGGCGCTAATGCGGCCGGTTTTGATTGGGTTTTTAAAGTTCCGGCAAAAGCCTTTGTGGTGTCGATTTTATTTTCCTTGATTTGTGGCATATTTTTCGGAGTTTACCCGGCGCGTAAAGCCGCGGCCATGGATCCGGTTGAAGCTTTGCGCAAAGAGTAAAGTTTGACATAAAGTAAGTTTTTTAGTACAATTTATATATGAATTTAAGCAATATCAAAATAGTTGCCGGCAATATTAAAAATATTTTTTGGCGTTATATAACACAATCGAAGGAATTGAAACACGCACAATGGAGCGCTATAAAAGAAGCTCATCAAAAGAGCGATGAAGAAAAAATAAAAGAAATTAGAAGTCTTATAAAAAGTAATTAATTTTATGTCTGAACAAAAAAGAGAATCTAATGATAGCGAACAATTAGAACAAGTCGTTTCAGAAGAAAATGTTTTGGAAAAACTTGTTCAAGCCGATAGTTTGTCTGATTTGGAAATTTCTGCCGCTGAAATTGGTAATGCCATCGATGAAGACGCTTCGACGTCTTTGGCTTTGGAGGCCGCTAATCAGACGGATGTTTTACCCCAGTTAAAAGAATTGCAGGAAGTAGTTAAGGAAAATGCCCGTCTCGCCAAAAATGAAATTAATGCTGAGTTGGCAGCGGTGGCAGCAGTTGATCATTTGGAAAATTATAATATTGATTCACCGGAGGCTAAAATGGTTAAAATTGAAAAAGTCTCGGATAAAGTGCAAAAAAGATTCGACGAACAGATTAACGGGGAAATGAAAGAGGCTATGTCTTCGATCGGTGATGTTTTTAATAAATCCGAATATCCTTACGCTTTAATTGGCTCGAATTGTTATATTCCGCACACCAAATATTCCGCCAAAATTCCGGATGATTTGGATGTTATTTTTGGTATTAAGGATTTAGGTTTTAAACCGGAAGATATTGGCAGCGATGGCCAACCGACAAAATATAATCCAGATAGTGTTTATGGCCGCTTATTAGCCTCGAAAAACGTGGAAATAAAAGAAGTTAAAGAGTTAACAAAATTTGGTCACGAAAAAAATGGCTGCGTAAAAATAAAAGCTTTGATAACTACCGCTTCCGGTCGAAAGATTGAAATGGAAGCTTTTGCGCAGCATATGAAAAGCGAAATTGACGCCGGTGCCAACACGAACGGTATTATTAATTTGGGAGTCGATCAACAGGGAATTGAAGTGGTTGATTGCGATGGAGTAAAAGTTAATATCGGTAATGAGGCTATGGCGGAAGAATTGTATTTAAAAAATATCATGAATGAATTTCCTTTATTTGATTTGAAAGGTTGGGAAAATAAAAGTTATTTAAATGCCAAAGCCTTGCAAAGAATATTTAATGTTATCAATCTGGATCATGAAGATTTTGAAGGCTCAATAAATAATATTATTAGCAAAATTAGTAATTTAAACCCGCCAACTGAGGCAGCGCGCCAAGCCCAAAAAGTTTTAAGCAATCTTTGGCGCGATTTTAAAGAATCCAAGCATTTTAACGGCAATGGTTTGGTTGATTATTTGGTGGCAGAAAAAGGAATTACCGTTAATGCCAAAGACGCCGAAGAAGAACATATTTTAAAGACCGAAGCGGCCGTTGACCTTATGACTAAGGGAACGCAAAAAGATATGGAAAGCATGTATAATTCTTATAAGGCTTTGAGCGGAGAAATTGCTGCCTATAAAGCTGGTGATGAGAAATCCAAGGCTGACTTAATTGGAAAGATTGATGGCCAAATCGCTGAGTTATTGGACATGGGCCGAAAATATAAGACTTATGTGCGCCAAGTTGATGGCGACAGCCCGCGTGATTTTTGTGCTTATGCTGCCATACCGCGTTTGCGCAATTATTTTGTTAAACCGATTTTGTTGGAAATGTTAAAAACAAAAAACGATTTAAATAATAAACAATAATATGTTGCATAATGAAGAAAATTCCAATATAGTAATTGATAATTCAGAAAGCGCAAATGATGTTGCTTTGCCGATATCGGCAGAAAAATATCAATCCGATTTGGCGCAAATGCCGCGTGAAAAAATAATCAAATCATTAATTCCTTATGGTTGCAGCGAAGTTGAAGCAACGGAAATGGCTGATGATTTTGACGGTGATAGAAAAATATAATATTAAATTGCAGGCTCTTTAAAATTTAAAAATGCGAGCGATAAGTAAAATTATCAGTTTTAAGATTAGTATCAAAATTAATCTTAAGCTTAGGCCTAATTTTAAAAAAGTAAGGCGAGGCAGGATCGAAACGGATTATTCAACTCCGTTATTGGATTTATTAATAAAATGTGAACTGGATCATTATGATAAAAATAAAATTAATGAACAGAATTTTCCAATAACGAGTGAAAAAAGATTGCAAAAATTATCGATCAGACTTTTTCATCGTGATGTTGAGATTTCTACGGCTAAAATTATCAGAGATATGAATCTGCGCGGCTATCGTCCGGCGACTTTATATGAAATGTTAGTTTTTGCCGTTAAGTATCCCAATCTGGTGAAAAGATTTGGTTTTTTTGTAGCTTTGGGTAGTAAGTTTTTTGATCCTAACGATGAATCGATAATTACCCCATCGCTGATGTTTTTTGCTGACATGAAAATGTTAGCATTCCGAAATTGGGATTCGAATTGGTCGAATCGTTATTTTATCGGAGTGCGTCATTTAAAGAGATAGATTAGGGCTCCGATTTTTAAAATCGGAGTTTTTTATTTTTTGAATTTATGCTACAATTATAATGTTATTTACAATAATTTTATTTTTATGATTAATTTGGCAATTAATGGTTTTGGCCGTATCGGTCGAGCCGCTTTAAAAATTGTTTTGGAAAAATATCCCGATATTAAAGTTGTGGCCGTCAATGATTTGACCGACACAAAAACTTTGGCGCATTTATTGAAGTATGATTCTTGCTATGGTATTTATGATAAAAATGTTTCTTGCGATGATAAAAATATTATTATCGATAAAATTAAAATTCCGGTTTTAGCCGAGAAAGATCCAAATCTTTTGCCGTGGGCAAAACTTGGAGTTGATGTGGTTTTGGAATGCACCGGACGTTTTACCAATAAGGACGGACTAATGGCTCACGTTAAAGCTGGCGCCCGAAAAGTTATTTTGTCGGCACCGGCCAAGGGCAAAGAAGACAAGGTTAAAACTGTAGTTTTGGGTGTTAATGAAGATAAGATTTTGAAGACAGATAAAATTTTATCTTGCGCTTCTTGCACCACTAATTGCTTGGCTCCGGTTTCCGATATTATCAGAAAAAATTTCGGTATCAAGAAAGCGATTATGACTACAATTCATTCCTACACTGCCGATCAAAATTTGGTTGACGGTCCGCATAAGGACTTACGCCGCGCGCGTGCCGCTGCCATCAATATGGTGCCGACGACAACCGGGGCAGCGATTGCCGCCGCGGAAACAATTCCAAGTTTAAAAAATAAATTTGACGGTTTGTCGGTGCGCGTTCCCACTCCGGTCGGATCTTTGTGTGATATTGTTTTTATAACAAGCAAAAAAGTCACCGTGGAAAAAGTTAATGAACTTTTTGTTAAATTGGCCAAAACCGCTCGTTATAAAGAAATCATCGAAGCGACTTATGAACCCTTGGTATCGACTGATATTGTTAAAAATCCGCACAGCTCAATTGTTGACCTGTCTTTGACAAAAGTAATCGACGGCGATTTATTAAAAGTGATAGCTTGGTATGACAATGAATGGGGCTATTCCAATCGCTTGGTTGATTTGGCTTATATGTTTGCCAAAAAATAATTTCAAATTTTATTAAAGCCGCGCCTTATGAGTATTTTGGAAAAAATTAAACAAGCTGGTTTGGTCGGACGGGGAGGCGCCGCTTTCCCGGTAGCTTCAAAGTGGGCGGCGGTAAATAATGCGGTCGGCGATAAAAAATATATTATTATTAATGCTTCCGAGGGCGAGCCGGGTGTTAAAAAAGACGATTATATTTTGCAGAATCATTTAGACGAGGTTTTGTTGGGAGTAAAATTGGCCGATGATTTTATCGGCGCCGAAACAATTTATTTTTATTTGAATCATAATTATTTTAGCCGGTATAAAAGCAAGATTATAAAAAATGCCAAAGGATATGATTTGGATAAAAAAATTAAATTATTTGTAAAACCCAAAGAGCATTTATATATTGGCGGCGAAGAATCAACACTTTTAAATATAATTGAGGGCGGGATTATCGAACCGCGTTTGCGTCCGCCATTTCCGGCAGAAAAAGGTTTATTTTCTTGTCCGACTTTAGTTAATAATGTAGAAACTTTTTATAATGTGGCCTTGGTCGAGCGCGGCGATTTTTATGACTTTCGTTTTTTTACGGTGACTGGCGCCGTTAAAAATCCCGGCGTTTATAGTTATCCGGCCAAATGGACAATAAATATGGTTTTGCGCGAAAGCAATAATTATCCGCTTTTTCCGTTTTTCGCTCAAGTTGGCGGCGATGCCTCCGGTGAAGTTTTAAACGATCAACAATTGGATAAATTAGTCGGCGGTGCCGGTTCGATTAAAGTTTATAATTTGGAAAGGCATAATTCGGAAACTTTGTTGAAATATTGGTTGGATTTTTTTCGAAAAAGTTCTTGCGGCCGTTGCGTGCCGTGCCGAGAGGGAACATTTCGCTTAAAAGAAATGATGGATAGCGGATCGATCGACTTGAAGATATTTTCTCAAATTTTGGATAATCTGGAGAGTTCATCTTTATGCGCTTATGGAGCTTCAGTGCCTTTGCCGATAGTTTCTTATTTCAAAAATATTTTAAATAATAATTTAAAAAAATAAAATTATGCCAAGCCAAACTAAAAAAAGTGATAAAGCGATATCGGTATCCGGAGCAAAGCTTATCGGCCCGATTGAAATATTTAAATCAGCTTTTAATGTTTATAGGGAAAATAAAAATAGCCTTATTTTAAATACCGTCCTCAAAGTTTGTTTTTGTTTTTTAGGTTTAATTATCAGTGTTTTTCAAATTGAAAATATTTTCCTTGCTAGTTCTATTTATGTGTTTTTGCTGGTGTGTTCTTTTTATTTTGATATTCAATTATTGCTTATTTTAAAGAACCAAAGTAAACGGTTTTGGCCGGATTTTCAAGCTAGCGCCAAATATTTTTGGACTTATGCTTTATTGTATTTGTCTTTGGGGGTGGTGATTTGGCTTGGCTTATTACTTTTTGTTTTACCGGGATTAATTTTGATGGTTTTTTTCAGCTTGGTGCTTTGCACTATGGTTTTCGAAGATCTTAAATATTGGCCGGCGATTAAAAGAGGATTTTCCTTGGCGGCTAAAAATTGGTTTGGAATATTTTTACGTTTTATTTTCTTGATTTTAGCTTTTTTAGCTTTTTCTTTAGTTTATTTTATTATTATTTTTGCTTTTTCTTTAGTTTGTTTTGTTATTGGAATTCCGGCTTTAGGCAGCGCGTTCTATATCGCGTTCTATATGATTTATGTTTTTTTAGCTATGTGTTTAAGTTATTCTTTTGTCATAATTTATACCACCTTGATCTATAAAAGTTTGGCCGCTAAAAAATAGAAATATTTTATATGGGAGATTTAGTGCAAAAAGTGAAAATTAAAATTGACGGTAAAAGTTTAACTGTTTTGGCGGGGAAGACTATTTTTGATGTCGCCAAAGATAACAATATTTTTATTCCCAGCCTGTGCCTTCATCCGGATTTGGAGGTTAAAGCTAATTGCCGCGTCTGCGTGGTTGAAATTTCCGGCCGAGCAAAATTAATGACAGCTTGCTCGACAAAAGTTGAGGCCGGCATGGAAATATTTACCGATTCGCCGCGCGTAATTGCGGCGCGAAACTTAAACATTGAAATGATTTTTGCGCAGCACATCGAAAAGTGCCCGTCCTGTTCGTATCGTTTTAATTGCGCCCTATTGGATTTAGCCCGGCGCTATAAATTAAAAATTAATCGTTTCCCGGAAAGAAAGTCCGATCGAATAACTTATAAATTTGCCAATGCCGTTGAAATCGACGGCAGCCAATGTATTGATTGCCGTAATTGTGTTGAGGCTTGTTCCAAAATACAAAAAATAAATTTTTTGGAAGTGCGCGGACAAGGAATAAATCGGGAAATAGTTCCGACCGACAATAAAGATATTGATTGTATATATTGCGGGCAATGCGCTTTGCATTGTCCGGTTAATAGCGCCGCTGAACAAGAAAGCATCGGCGAATTGGAAAAAGTTTTGGCCGATAAGAAAAAAATTGTGGTAGTGCAATTTGCGCCGTCAGTGCGTGTTACTATCGGCGAGGAATTTTCTTCGCCGTATGACGAAAAAAGTTCCGCTCGTTTGGTTGCGGCTTTGAAAGAATTGGGTTTTGATTATGTGTTTGATGTTAATTTTGGCGCTGATATGACGACTATGATTGAGGCACAAGAATTAATTGAGAGATTGAAAAACAATAGCAAAAAAATGCCCCTAATTACTTCTTGTTGTCCGGCATGGGTAAAGTATGTTGAATTTTATCATCCAGAATTGATTCCAAATTTAACTTCGGCTCGATCGCCGCAAATCCATTTGGGCGGGGTTATTAAAACTTATTGGGCCAAGCAGAAAAATATTGATAGCCGCAAGATTTTTACGGTTTCAATAATGCCATGCACGGCGAAAAAATTTGAGGCGCATCGCGAGGAGTTGAGAATTAACGGTATGTATCCGGTTGATTTAGTTTTAACTACGCGTGAATTAGCTTTTTTAATGAAGAAAAATCGCATAAATTTAGCTGAAATTAAACCGCAGGATAATAATTTGGAACTTAATTCCGGTAGCGGCGCGGCAGTAATATACGGCTCGTCCGGCGGGGTAATGGAGTCAGCTTTGCGTACGGCTTATTCTATGCTTTGCGGCGATAAAAATGCAAAAATTTGCGAGTCGCGTTTGGAATTTAATGAAGTGCGCGGTGCCGCCGAAATTAAAGAAATGGAAGTTGATATCGCCGGCCGACATTTGCGTGTAGCTGTGGTTAACGGTATCGGTGCCATTGATAAAATTTTACCGGAAATAAAAAAATATGATTATGTCGAAGTTATGGCTTGTCCGGGCGGATGTATCGGCGGCGGCGGACAACCGCTTCCGACCACAACGGCGATTATAAAAAAACGTTCAGCCGCTTTGTATGCAACGGATAAAAATAAGAAAATTCGCAAAGCGCATGAGAATACTGAAGTTCTAAATGCTCTAACTTGGCTGGAAGAAAAAAAACTTAGCCATAATGTTTTGCACACGACTTATATAAAAAGAAGAGCCAAAAAAAATAAAAAATAATTTATGTCTTATTCCAAAGATGAGACCTTGGAGCAGGTTAATGCTAAGTCAATAATTCAAACGCTCAGCTTATTGCTAGCAATTAGCTTTTTGCCATTTTTTGTTCATATTCAATTTGTCAGCGGTCCCTTTGTTAACGCTTTGCTTATTATAATTTTATTTCTTTGCGGTATCCGGACGGCTATTGTTGCTTGCATAGTGCCGAGTATAATGGCATTGTTCGGTGGTTTATTGCCGCTGCCTTTGGCGCCAGTTGTGCCATTTATTATGATTAGTAATATTTTATTTGTTTTTTTGGTAGATTTTTTCTATAAAAATACAATTGATTACCGGCGGGGCTATTGGTCGGGAGTTTTTATCGGCGCCGCCATAAAGTTTACATTTCTCTTTATAAGTGTTAATTTTATATCCCGGCTTTTGTTAAAGCAGGAATTGGCTGCGGCTGTAACGCAAATAATGAGTTGGCCGCAATTCGCTACCGCTTTAGCTGGTGGGATTATTGCTTGGATATTTTTAAAATGGCTTAAATTTTTTTAATATTTTATGAATTTAATTAATAAAGCGCCACAATTTGTTTTGGAAACTTTATCAAAACTGGAAACAGCCGGCTTTGAGGCTTATATCGTGGGTGGTTGCGTGCGTGATTTATTAATGGAACGAACGCCCAAAGATTGGGACATAACCACTAATGCTCGACCGGAACAAGTTTTGCAGGTTTTTCCCGAAGCTAAATATCAAAATGATTTTGGCACTGTGTTGCTACCGTTGCATGATGACGATAATAATGTTTTGGAAATTACGACTTATCGTTCGGAATTTGGTTATTCCGATCGCCGTCATCCGGACGAGATTAATTTTGAAGATAATATTGAAGAAGATTTAAAACGCCGTGATTTTACGATCAATGCCATGGCGATAAATAAAAGCGATGAATTGGTGGATTTATTCGGCGGCATTAAAGATCTTCGTTTAAAAATTATTCGAGCCGTGGGCGAACCGGTGGAGCGCTTCAAGGAAGATTCTTTAAGAATGATGCGCGCTTTACGTTTTTCATGTCAGCTTGGTTTTGCCATTGAACCAAAAACCGAACGCGGCATTATGAAAATGGCCGGCAGTATAAAATTTGTTTCCAAAGAAAGAATTCATGACGAGCTTATAAAAATCATTTCTTCACCGCGCCCGGCCGGCGGTATAATGGATTTGCATCACAGCAAATTATTGCAATATATAATTCCGGAACTGGAGGACGGTGTTAATGTCAAACAATTTCATCATCATGTTTATCCGGTTTTTGAGCATAACGTTTTGTCTTTAAAACATTGCCCGAGCGCTTCTTATCAGGTGCGTTTAGCCGCTTTGTTGCATGATATCGGCAAGCCGCGAGTTTTTAAGCTGGTGAATGGACAAGGAACTTTTTACAATCATGAATATGTCGGCGCCAAAATGACCGATAAAATTTTACGTCGCTTGAAATTTTCCAATGAAGATATCGATCGGATTGTAAATTTGGTGCGGAATCATATGTTTTATTATAATGTCGGGGAAGTGACGGCAACTTCAGTGCGTCGTTTAATTATTAAAACCGGTCGGGAAAATTTGAAAGACTTGATAGATTTGCGTATTGCCGACAGGCTTGGTTCCGGCGATTTAAAGCCAAAACCATATAAATTGCGCCACCTGGAGTATATGTTGGAAAAAGTTCAACACGATCCGATTTCAGTGAAAATGTTAAAAATCGACGGTTCGGATTTAATGACTCTGTTAAAAATTGAACCAAGTCCGAAAATCGGAGCGATTTTGGACGTATTGCTTAGCGAAGTTATCGAAAATCCTGATTTAAATGTGAAAGAATATCTAGCGGATCGAAGCTTGGAGTTAAATAAATTAGATTTGCAGCAATTACGCGATCAAGCTAAGGAAAAAATTGAAGAACAGCGCCATATTGACGATCAGCTGTTAAAAAAGGATTTTCACGTTTAATCCCGCCTCTCTTTAAAAAATATACATTTTGTGCTATAATTCTAATGAATTATAATGAGCGTAAAATTAAAAATATGTTTACAAAAAACAAAGCTTTTTTGCTTACTTTATTAATTTTTAGTTTGTTTTTGACCGCTTGCACCGCAAGTAAGCCGATTGCCAACGCTAAAAATAATAATCAAAATAATTTAACAAATAACAAAAAATCTATGATTAATATTGATAAAAACAGTATGTCAAACCAAGATATTTTAAAAAAATATTCCAAAGCTGAATTTAAAACTACGATGGGTAATTTTACAGTTGAGTTTTTTAATAAAGAAATGCCAATTACCGTGTCTAATTTTTTGAATTTGGCCGATAGCGGATATTTTGATGGTGTAAAATTTCACAGAGTCATGGAAAATTTTATGATTCAGAGCGGCGATCCTTTATCTAAAGATGATTCTAAAGCGCTTTACTGGGGCACTGGCGGTCCTGGCTATGCCATTGCAGATGAATTTGTAAAAGGTTTAAGTAATGTTTATGGAACAATTGCTATGGCAAATTCCGGACCAAATTCCGGCGGTTCCCAGTTTTTTGTCAATGTCAAAGATAATACTTTTTTAGATTTTGACAAAGAACCTTTTACCAGCCAACATCCGGTTTTTGGCAAGGTTATAGACGGAATGGATGTTGTTGAAAAAATTTCTAGGGTTGACGTCGTGCCTAATGTAAATCGGCCGACAGAGCCGGTTGTGATAGAAAAAATAAATTTGAAATAATTTTGTTTTTTATGAAAGAAGTTTATTTAGACAATGCCGCTACCACCAAAATTGATCCGCGCGTTTTTGCCAAAATGAAAGATTTTTATTTCAATCATTACGGCAACGCGTCATCGATTCATTTCATGGGGCAAGCTAATGATTTGGAAATCAGCCAACGCAAAGAAAAAATCGCTAAAATTTTTAACGGTCAAGCTGAAGATATTGTTTTTACCGGCAGCGCCACTGAAGCCAATAATTTTATTATTAAAGGTGTGATGCGCGCTAATCGCCAAAAGGGAAACCATCTGATAGTTTCTGCCATTGAACATCCTTGCGTTATGAATTCGGCGCGTGATCTTATAAGCGAAGGCTTCGAAGTCGATTTTGCGCCAGTTGATTCGCGCGGTTTGATAAAGCTTGATGAATTAGAAAAATTAATCAGGCCGGAAACAGTTTTGGTTTCAATTATGGCGGCTAATAATGAAATCGGCGTCATTCAAGATTTGGCCGAGATCAGTCGTTTGGTTCATTCTAAAGGCGCTTATTTTCACACCGATGCCGTTCAGGCTATTCCATATTTGAAAATTGATATTAAAAAATTAAATATTGATTATTTAACAATTTCCGCTCATAAATTTTATGGTCCGCTTGGTGTCGGCTTGGCTTTTATAAATCGCAAAATTAAAATAAAAGCGCTGATCACCGGCGGCGGTCAGGAAAATAATTTGCGTTCCGGAACTTATAATATGCCCGGCATTGTCGGTTTATCTGAAGCCTTGCTCTTGGCTTACAAGGAACGGGCCAGCTACATAAAAAAAGTTAAATCTTTGCGTAATTATTTATGGCAAAGAATAAAAAAGGAAATTCCAGATGTGGTGCTCAATGGTGACTTTGTAAAAAGAACGCCGAATAATATTAATGTATTATTCCGACGCATCGAAGGTGAAGCAATTTTGATGGATTTATCTTTTAAGGGAATTTGTGTTTCAACCGGATCGGCTTGTTCGGCCGTTAATTTGAAAGTTTCTTCCGTGCTGCGATCTATCGGGCTGGTTGAAGATAATTTGAATAGCAATATTCGTTTTACCTTGGGTAAATACAATACCAAAGCAGAAATTGATTATACCGTTAAATGTTTAAAAGAAACGGTTAAACGCCTGCGTGCGTTTAGTCCGATAAAATAAATAATATTATGTCATTAAATTATACTAAAAAAACAATTGATAATTTTTTACATCCTAAAAATATCGGGGAAGTAAAGGATGCTGATGCTCGGGCTGATGTCGGCAATATGGTTTGCGGTGATCAGTTAACATTCACTCTGAAGGTGGTAAACGGCAAAATAAAAGATTTAAAATATTTGTCTTTCGGTTGCGCTTCCAATATCGCTACCGCTTCGATTTTAAGCGAAAAAGTAAAGGGCATGACTTTGGAACAAGCAAAAAAATTTGATTGGAACGAGATCGTGACTGAGCTTGGCGGTTTGCCGCATCAAAAAATTCATTGCTCAGTTTTGGCGGTGGAAGGATTAAAAAAAGTTATCGCCGAATACGAAAAAAATGATGGCGGAAAAATTGCCAAAAAAACTCCAGCTGTTAAAACCGCTAAAAGTCCTAAGATTAAAGCCAAAACTAAAACTAAAAAAATAAAATAATTTATGTTGATTAATATTTATATAATTTTAGCTTCATTATTAACGTCCTTATTGTCTTTGGCTGGTGCTTTGGTTTTGGTAATTTCCCAAAAAAAATTAGCGCGCACCGTGGCCTTTTTGGTTAGTTTGTCGGCCGGCGTTTTGTTGGGCGATGCATTCATCCACATTTTGCCGGAGGCGATAGGCGCCGGTGATGCTGATTATGTTTGGTTTTTTACAATTTTTGGAATTTTATTATTTTTTATTTTAGAGAAAATAATTCATTGGCGACATTGCCATTTGCAGCCAAATCATAATCACCCGCATCCGGTTGGCGTGATGAATTTAGTTGGTGACGGTTTGCACAACTTTATTGACGGCATGGTTATTGCCGCTTCATTTTTGGTTGATGTCCGCTTGGGTGTGGCGACAACGATTGCGGTTATCAGCCATGAAATTCCGCAAGAACTGGGCGATTTTGCCACTTTGCTTTATGCTGGTTATAAAACACGCCGAGCTTTGTGGTTGAATTTGTTGTCAGGCCTGGCCTCCATCCTCGGCGCTTTGCTTATTATTTTTTTGGGCAAAAATATAGAAAATTTAGTTGACTATGTTTTGCCATTTGCTGCCGGCGGTTTTATTTATATTGCCGCTTCCGATATCATTCCAGAATTAAAAAAAGAATCAAGATTGTCGGATTCGGCTCGTCAGTTGTTGGGTATTGGACTTGGTATAATTATTATGGTTTTTTTAAAAAGCTTTTTTGAATAAAATTTATGTTTAATCTTAAATCGCTACCCTATTCCGACGACTCTTTGGAGCCTTATATTTCAAAAAATACTTTCGGTTTTCATTACGGCAAGCATTATCAAACTTATGTTAATAATTTAAATAAGTTGATAGCCGATACTGATTTAGCCGAAAGCGCTTTGGAAGAAATTATTAAAACAACCCACGGCAAACCGGAATCAAGTGCGATTTTTAATAATGCCGCTCAAGTTTGGAATCATGAATTTTTCTGGAATAGTTTAAGTGCCGACAATTCAAGCCCAAGTGTTGAACTGGCCGCATTAATTCAAAAACATTTTGTTTCGATGGAAAAATTTAAAGAAGATTTTATTGCCGCCGCCGTCGCGCAATTTGGTAGCGGTTGGGTTTGGCTGGTCAGCGATGGTAGCGCTCTGTCTATATTAAAAACCGCCAACGCCGAAAATCCTTTGGCTCTCGGATTAAAACCATTATTGGTTATTGATGTTTGGGAACATGCTTATTATTTAGATTATCAAAATCGCCGCTTGGATTATGCCAAAAATATTGTGGATAATTTATTAAATTGGAACTTCGCTAATAAAAATATTTAATAATAATTTTATGAAAAAAACGGCAACAAAATCTGAATCTAAGCCAAAGACGTCAGCTAGCGTGGAGCGTAAGCCCAAAAAGGCCAAATATCAAAGTCCTTATCGCAAAATTAAACCAAAGATTAAAAGTCCTTACACGATAATTTATTTAGTTCGACATTGTAATCCGGATTATTCCACGGAAAAATTGGTTGGCGATCACAATATGCCTTTATCCAAAATTGGTTTAGATCAACGTGAATATTTGACTACGAGATTGTTGGGTATGAATATCGATAAGATTTATAGCAGTGAGCTTTTGCGCGCGCAGGAAACGGCGCGTCAATTTGCCGATAGAGCCAGTAAAAAAATTATTATTGATAAGCGTTTGAATGAAATTGATTGGAAAGATTGGTATCGTATAAAATATTTTAACATGTCGGAAGAAACCCGCGAAAAAAGATTTCGTCAACATGATCATCTTGATGCGCAATTAGATAAAATGCAGGCTTTGGGTCGGAAATTGATTTCCGATGTTTACCTTCACAGCAAGGGGAAGTCGGTCGCTTTATTCTGTCATGGTAATATAATCAAAGCGATGATAACCGGAATTATTAATGCTGACATCATTGGGTTTTTGTCTTTGGAAATTTTCCAATCATCAATTACTAAGTTGGTGATTGACCGTGACGGTTATGTAAAAATTAATTATATCAACAATATTTGCCATTTGCCGCATGAGCCGAATGAAGATTTGTTTATAACTCTAGTTGATTAATAAAATACTGTTAATAAACTGTTAATAATAAATTATCTCTATAGTAGCCACTTGTTAATAAGTGGCTATTTTTTTGTTATTAGCCTTATTTTTAAAGACTTTTGCTATTATTCTCAGTGTTGACGCTAGGATTTTAGTGGTGTATAATTACATCATAAAGGTGAATGGTGGTGAATAAGGGTGAATGGCAAATAAACAATATCAGCATAAGCATCCCCATGCTTGTCGTGCACTAATATTTCAATAGTTTAATAACTTTTGAAATCAAACTCATGTTTATCGGAGAATACAGTCACAATTTAGATGAAAAGGGACGATTGGCTATTCCGGCCAAATTCAGATCCATTTTAAAAAAAGGCGCAGTTGTCACCAAGGGGCTTGATAATTGCTTGTTTTTGTATTCAAAAGAGCAGTGGGAGAAGTTAGCGCAAAAATTTGCATCATTACCAATTAGCCAGGCAAAAACCAGAGCTTTTACTCGCCATATTTTGGCCGGAGCAATGGATGTTGATTTTGATAATCAGGGAAGAATAACTTTGCCGGAATATTTGCGTCGTTTTTCCGGTTTGAAGAAAAAGACTATTATCGCCGGTTTGTATAATCATTTGGAAATTTGGGATGACGAACAATGGAATAAATATAAATTAGCCACCGAAGAAAATAGTAATCAGATTGCCGAAGAGTTGGGCGATTTAGGTATTTAAAATTAACGCACATGAATAATCATATACCAGTGATGCTTGATGAGGTTCTGGAATATTTAAATCCTCAACCCGGGCAGAAATTTATTGATTGTACTTTGGGTGGTGGAACTTATACTGCCAGAATTGCGGAAAGGGTCGGTAAAAAAGGTTTGGTTCTGAGCGTTGATCTTGATGAAGCGGCGATTGATAATTTTAAAAAAAATGTTTCTTTAAATAATGTAGTTTTGGTTAACGATAGTTTTAGAAATTTAGATGAGGCTGTGAAGATGGTTCCTGATGTGGATGCTTTTGACGGGGTAGTTATGGATTTGGGTTTGTCGTCAAATCAATTGGCCGACAAGGATCGCGGTTTTTCTTTTTCCGGCAAATATCCTTTGGATATGGCTTTCGGCCCGAAGAGTCCGCGTTCTACCGAAGAAATCGTTAATTATTATTCAGCTGCAGATTTGGAATATATTTTTCGGGAGTATGGTGAGGAAAGATTTTCTCGTCGGATCGCTGAAAAAATCGTTTTGCTGAGAAAGCAAGAGAGAATCAATAATACCGAACAGCTTGTTAATATAGTTTTAGATTCAATTCCGAAAAAGTTTTGGCACGGACGAGTTCATCCGGCTACCAAGATATTTCAAGCCCTAAGAATTGAAACCAATGAGGAGTTGAAGAGTTTAGAGGAAGCTTTGCCGAAAATAGTTAAATTACTTAAGTCGGGCGGACGTTTGGTGGTAGTGTCTTTTCACAGTTTGGAAGACAGAATCGTTAAGCATTTTTTTAAAAATAATAGCGAGTTAAAAGTTTTGACAAAGAAAATTATATTGCCGGGGGATCTAGAAACAAAAAATAATCCGCGGGCACGCAGCGCCAAAATGAGGGTTGCGGAAAAAATTTAAATTTTTTATATGGGAAGACTAGATTATAAAGCAAGTTTACTAAAAAGAATTAAGTTTATTAATTTATTCCTTTTTGTTTTAATAATAGTTGGTGTTGCGGCTTATTTAAATGGCATTAACGGCTTGATTGTTAAAGGATTTTCTTTGGACGAATCAAAAAAACAACTGGAATTATTAGCCAATGAGAATAACCAAATTGAATCCAAAAAAATTGCTTTAGAATCTTATGGTGATATCGAACAAAAATTAAATGATTTGCATATGGTGCCGGTTGATAAAATTGAATATGTGGTGGTTAATGACGGTGCTATTGCTAGAAAATAATCATGGTTAGATCGACAAAAAAAATTAGTTTATATGATAATCGTTTAAATTTGGTTTTAGCGATTATTTTTTTATTGGGCTTGGCGATAGCGGCTCGACTTTTTTATTTGCAAGTTTGGCAGGTTAATTATTATAAAGATCGCGCCATGGGCCAGCAGCAAGTTAATGCGGTTTTGGATGCTAAGCGCGGCCAAATTTTTGTTAATAATTATAGTTCCGGTTTGCAAGAAAGTTCTTTGTCGGCTTTGGCGACGAATAAAAATTTTGCGATAATTTATGCCGTACCGAAAGATTTGGATGCAGTCAGCGCCAGCTCAACCGCGGAAAAGATTTATGAAATTTTTGATGCGGCTAACATCGAGAGTGCTGTCGATAAAAAAATTCTTGAAGAAGAGCAGGGAGAAACCGATAAAGAGTTCAGTTTTATAAATAGTTTGAATTTACCGGATGAAGAAAAAATTGCTCGACAGAATGAGATATTAAAAAACAAGGAGGCATTGCGTAAGGATTTGTCATGGGCTGATTTCAGGAAAATGAAACGCGATCTAATGATAAACGAAGAAAAATCCAAGTTAATCGAAGCATATTTATTAAAATTAAATAAAACCGGCGATCCTTATGAAGAATTAAAAAAGAAAGTGAGCGAAGATGATTTATTAAAATTTTATGCCGCCATTTTAAATTTTAATGCTGCCGATTTGGAGTTCCGCAATAATAAAATTTACAAAAAAGGCGATAGTGATGAGCAAAATTTAAGTTACAAAGGTTTTGGTTATTCTATGAATTCCTATCGTTATTATCCCGAAGGAACGCTGGGATCTAATTTTCTCGGTTTCGTTAATTATGAAAATGTCGGAACTTATGGCCTGGAAGCTTATTATAACGATTATTTGACGGGCAAATCAGGAATTTTAAAGGGTGAGCGCGGCAGCGGTTCGAGCCGCAGTGTTGTCATTGCCGATGATCGCGAGCATGTGGCGCCGGTTGACGGATCGGATTTAATTCTGACGATTGATCGGGCGGTTGAGTTTTATGCTTGTCGAAAATTAGAAGAGTCTTGGAGTCGTTATAAGTTTGATTCGGCTTCGGTAGTGATTGTTAATCCTACTACCGGAGAAATTATTGCGATGTGTTCTTGGCCGAATTTTGATCCGAATAATTATACCGACGTGGATAGTCAAAAAGTTTTTTTGAATCCGGTCGTGTCGGCGCAATATGAACCGGGATCGGTTTTTAAGACGATCACTATGGCAGCGGCAGTCGATCAAAAGAAAGTTACGCCGGATACCACTTACAACGACACAGGAAAGTCTATGATTGAGGGATGGTCAAAACCATTAAGCAATTCCGATTATGACACTTTTGGCGCACACGGAAAAACGAATATGACGGTAGTGTTGGAGAAATCTTTGAATCTCGGGGCAATTTTCGCTATGCAGCAAATCGGACCAAAAACTTTTGCGGACTATGTGAAAAATTTTGGTTTTGGTGAAAAAACCGGCATTGAATTGGGTGCTGAAGCCAGCGGTAATATAAAAAATTTATTGGCAAATAAAGTTAAGCCGATTGATGCCGCCACAGCTTCTTTCGGTCAGGGTTTGAGCGTCAGTCCTTTGCAGATGGTTATGTCTTATGCGGCGATTGCTAATCATGGAATTTTAATGAAACCTTATATAGTTAAAGCTGTAGTTAATAGTGACGGCACAAAAACTGAAACCAAGGCAAGGGAAGTCAGACGCGTGATATCGGAAGAAACAGCTAACACAATTTTGGCTATGTTGGTCAATGTCGTGGAAAACGGACATTCAAAATTGGCGGCAGTTAACGGTTATTATGTCGGCGGTAAAACTGGTACGGCGCAAATTCCTAGCAAGAGCGGCAGCTATTTATCAGATCAATACATTCATACTTATGTGGGTGTGGCGCCGGCCGACAAACCAAAATTCGTAATGCTAGTAAAAATGGATAGTCCCAAAGGTTTTAAATTTGCCGAAAGCACGGCAACGCCGCTTTTTGGCGAAATTGCGGATTTTCTGTTAAAATACTATCAGATTCCGAAAGAAAGATAATAATTAATACTGAATTCTTGCTCAGGCAGGAATGACAGCTGAAAAATATGAAAAAAGTGGTGCAAATATTTTTGAAAATTTTAGCTAAAATTGTTATTGCCAAATATCATCCGGAAGTGGTGGGAATAACCGGCAGTATCGGTAAAACTAGTGCCAAAGAGGCTATTTATAAAGTTTTAAGCCCGCATTTTAATGTGCGTCAGAGTCAGAAAAATTACAATAATGAGCTGGGTGTGCCATTGACGATTTTAGGTGTTGGTTCGCCGGGGAAATCATTTTTTGGCTGGGTTAAATTATTGGGGAAATTTTTTGCTTTAGTTTTTAAAACTGATAATAATTACCCGCCGATTTTAATTTTGGAGATGGGGGTCGACCGGATCGGCGATATGAAATATTTAATGAGCATTGTTAAGCCGCACATCGGAATCGTTACCGGTGTCAGCCATTCGCATTTGGAGCATTTTGAAAATGTGGAAAATATTAAAAAAGAAAAACAAAATCTGATAACTAATTTAACAAAAAATGGTTTGGCGGTTTTAAATTATGACAATGAGTGGACAAAAATGATGTTAAAGGAGAGCCGCCATAAAGTTTTGTCTTATGGCTTTGAGGACGGGGCTGACATCTTGGGGCAGGAAGTAAGTTTTACGTCGCTCAAGGATGGCAAGGGCATCGCCGGCATTAATTTTAAAGTTAATTATAATGGTTCAATCGTGCCGTTTAATATTCCTGACGCTGTCGGTTATCCGGCGATTTACGCGATTTTAGCGGCGGTGGCGGTTGGTGTTTATTATCAAATAAATTTGATTGATATCGCTAATTCTTTGTTGGAATTTTCTTTGCCGGCCGGCCGGCTTCGTCCGATTGCCGGATTGAATAATTCGGTTATTATTGATGACACTTATAACGCCGCTGCCGATTCGACTTTAGCCGCTATCGATGTTTTGGAGAATATTAAAAGGGATGACAGCCGAAAATTAATTGCGCTGGGCGATATGTTGGAATTGGGCGGAGAAAGCGAAGCTGATCATATAAAAGTCGGCGAACGCATAGCCGAATTTGATCCGGATATATTATTTTTGGTTGGAGAAAAAGCGCGGCTTATCGGCGCTGGAGCCATAAGTAAAGATTATGACAAAAATAAAATTGTTTATTTTTCTGACAGCTATGAAGCGGCGGAAAAAATTCCGGCCAAAATTGCCGCCGGTGATATAATTTTAGTTAAGGGGTCGCAGGGCGCGCGCATGGAAAGAATCGTTAAAAGTTTGATGATTGACCCAAGCAAAGCTGAAAGCGTTTTGGTGCGCCAAGGACAGGCCTGGAATTAATTGCTTAATAATATTTATGAAGTTAGTTGTCGGATTTATAAATTACAATGAATCGACGGCCAAATATTTGCCGTATTTTTTGCCGAGCTTAAAAAAAGCTTTAGATTTTGCTTTTGGGCATTATGAGGCTGCGGACAGCTATAAAGTTATAGCGTTTGATAACAGTGATAATGAAAACAATGAAAACTCGGCTTATATTAAGGAAAATTTTCCTGATTTTACTTCAGTTTATTCCGGAAAAAATTTGGGTTTTGCCGGCGCTTATAATTTAATTATTGCCCGCGCCGTAAAATTTAAAGCCGAATATTTTTTAATGATAAATCCGGATACGATTTTGGCGGAAGATAGTATTTTAAAAATGATAGAACTTTTGGATTTCAATAAAAAATTGGGAGCAGTGGCGCCGCGAATTTTGAAATGGGATTTTAGCTCTTTGCAAAAAACCGATTTTATTGATAGTGACGGCATTACCATGGCGTTTAATCATCATGCTTTTGACAGTAATCAAGGACTAAGTCGAATTGGCTTGCCGGAAATCAATTCTTTTATTTTTGGTTTTACCGGCGCCGCAGCTTTGATCCGGGTCACAGCTTTAGAGGACGTCGCTTTTAATATTTTTGGCCGCTTGGAATATTTGGATGAGCTGATGTTTATGTATAAAGAAGATATTGATTTGTCTTATCGTTTGCAGTTGGCCGCGTGGCCGATAATGTTATGCCCGAAGGCTATTATTTACCACGATCGCAGTGCCAGCTCTTTGGGGCGCGGCTTGCGTCAAATAATAAATAATCGAAAAAATAAAAGTCGGCGGGTGCGAGAATGGTCTTTTCTTAATCAGTGGATTATTGTCTGCCGCTATCTTTCTTTGCCGTGGAGCTTGGCAATAAAATTTAAAATTTTATTTCACCAATTGGTCGCTTCGTTTTTTGTTATGATTTTTGAGCCGGGTTTACTGCGACAATTATTTTTATTAATTTCATATTGTAAAGAAATTAAATTAAAGTCTTGTCAATTAAAGCTAAAAATTGACTTGTCTGAAATTGAAAAAATCCTTATAAAATAAGGGTTTTTTGCTATATTTTTTCAGCTATTGACTAATGAAAAAAAATATGACAATATTAAGCCATATTTCTACTAATTAATTTTATCAATTATATGGAAAATAATGTTTTAGAGAAAGTAATAAAGAATAAAAAATCAGAAGAATTAGGAAAATTAGACGCAATTAAAATAGTAAATAGTTTGTTTGAAGAATTGTTGGAGCGAGAACGCGATGTTCTATCTCGCCGTTTTGGTTTACATGGCAGTGAATCTGAGACTTTGGAAAAAATTGGTAAATTACACAAGTTAACCAGAGAAAGAGTTCGTCAGATTGAATCAACCAGTATTAAGAAGTTGAAGAAAATAGAAAACCTAGAATCAATTTTACAATTCGTTCGCAGTATGGTCGGTCAGCTTTTACAAGAACATGGCGGTTTAATGGATCAAGAATATTTATTGGATGTTTTGACTGTATTTTGCATCGATTCCAGCAACGGCGAGAAGAAAGATTTGTATAAAAAACATTTTGATTTTTTGATTTCAAAATTGCTTGACGATTCAGTTGAAAAAGTTGGACAATCTGAAAATTTTAATTCTATTTTTAAACACAAAAATAGCGATTTAAAACATTTTGAAGAAATTGGAAAAGAATTGGGAGGCACAATTGATCAGCATAATAAAACTGTCGGTATTGAAGAATTATTTTCATTAATCAAGAGCTTGTCGTCTTATGAAAAAAATAGTTCAAAAATTGCTGCGACCGATCAAACCGATATGTCCGATGTTTTTAAAAACGAAGCTTTTCCGGAATCCGGCGAAATTATTAACGCCAATAAAGTTTTGTATTCTTTGGTCTCAGCTTTAAAAAATGTCGATCGCAATAAATTCGGTCATTGGGGTAAAAGTGATTGGCCAGAAATTAAACCTAAAAAAATCAGTGATAAAATTTTCTTAGTTTTAAAACAGAATGGCAGCCCGATGCATTTTACTGAAATTGCCGATAAAATAAACGAAACCGCTTTTGATAAGAAAAAAGCCAATTCCGGTACGGTTCATAATGAATTAATTTTGGATAACCGCTATGTATTGGTTGATCGCGGTAAATACGGCTTGAAAGATTGGCAGAAATAATTTTTTTCATTCAACAACTCATCGATATTAAAATCCCAAATCAAATCTGATTTGGGATTTTTGTTTTTTGTAAAAATATGTTAAAATAATAAAAATAAACAATTACCACTTTTTAGTGTTTTTATTGTTTTTGTAAAATTTTTTTATGACTATTTTTCTAAATTTACAGCCACTACAAGAATTTTTTACTTTGCCGCCGGATGTTATCATTTGGCGCATATTTATTTATCATAGCTGGGTTGTTTTTGGATATCTTTATGTTTTGGGAGCAATAGATGTTTGGTTGATAAAGCGGCAGAAAGAATTCGCTTCTAAGATTAAATATACCTTTTTGGCGATTGATGTGCCGCGTAGCAACGAACAATCTCCAATGGCCGTGGAAAACTTATTTACTTACTTAGCTGGCGCACACGGTTCGGTAAACTTTTTTGAAAAATATTGGGAAGGTAAATTCCAAATTGGTTTTAGCTTTGAAATTGTTAGTATTGACGGCTATACTCAGTTTATTGTTAGAACTCCGGTTGACTTTAAAAGTTTGGTGGAGTCGGCTATTTATTCACAATATCCGGACGCGGAAATTACCGAAATTGATGATTATACGGAAGGCGCGCCAAGAAAATTTCCTAATGATGAATATGATATTTGGGGAGCTGAATATATTCAAGCGGCCAACCATATGTTTCCGATCAAATTATACAAGGATTTTGAGCACCAAATGGGGCCGAGTGAAACTCATTTTCGCGATCCGATAGCGTCATTAATGGATCTTTGCAGCAGTTTAAAGCGCGGCGAACAGCTTTGGTATCAAATATTAGTGATTCCAACTGATTTTGCGTGGATAAAAGAGGCGGAGGCGGAAGTTGATAAAATTGTCGGCAAAAAACCAAAAGTCAGTAAAGCTAATGAAGTTATTGATTCTGCTTCTGAATGGATTAGCAATCTAAGTGAAAGTGTTTATTCGATTTGGGGAGATTTAAAACCGGCGCCGGTAAAGGAATTTAAACCGTTATCAATGGTCGAGTTGAAGCCAAAAAATAAAAAACAAATTGAAGGTTTGTATGAAAAGGCGGCGAAACTAGGTTTTTTAACCAAGATTCGTTTTTGCTATGTGGCCAAAAAAGATGTCTTTATGCCAAAAAAAGTGGTTAATGGTTTTACGGGTTATATCAAGCAATTCGGTGTTTTAGATTTAAATAGTTTTAAGCCGGATATGAAAGCTACCGCCACTTCAACGGCTTTTTTCGCTAAAGTACGGCGTTTAAATGAGAAAAAAACTACTATTATTAATAATTATATTGCACGTTCCGGTGGTGCCGGCTGCACTCCTAAAATTCTAAACGTTGAAGAATTGGCTACAATTTGGCACTTTCCGATTGAGGCGGTGGTTAAAGCACCTTTGGTACAAAAAACACCCGGAAAAAAGGCCAAGCCCCCAATCAGCTTGCCGAGTGAAGAGAGTGTTGTTTATCGTGAAAGCTTGGAACCGATTTATTCTTTTAATGAAGCGGCCGGCAATTCTGAAAACAACAATAATCCTCAGCCAAGTAATAGTGGTGGAAGCGGCGGAGCGCCTAATAACTTACCATTCGCATAAATATTATGATTTGGAATATTATAATTGTAATTTTAGGTTTGTGTCTTTTTGAAATTATCAGCAGTGTGGATAATGCCATTGTTAATGCTCATATTTTAAAGACCATGCCGGAAAAGTTCCGAAAGATATTTTTATTTTGGGGCTTGTTGTTTGCGGTTTTTTTGGTGCGCGGTTTACTGCCGTTTGTAATCGTCTGGATAGCCAACCCGGCCCTTTCTATTCCGGAAGTCTTTATGGCCGCTTTTTCCGGTGATGAAATGGTCAAAAATTCTATCGCTGCGTCCAAACCACTTCTTTTGCTTGGCGGCGGTGTTTATTTATTTTTGGTATTTTTAGGCTGGTTATTTTTGGAGGAAAAAAAATACGCTTTTTTGGTTGAGGGCTTTATACATCGCCAGGGTGTTTGGTTCTATGCTTTTTCTTCGGTTTTTACCGTTGGTATAGTTTATATTTCTTTAAGTATTAATCCGATTTTGGCCTTGGCCGCTACTATCGGCGTGGCCGCTTTTTTCATCACGGACGGATTTAAAAAGAACGCCGAAGAGCAAGAGAAAAAAATGATGTCCGGATCGCATATCAGCGCTTGGAGTAAGATTTTGTATCTTGAAGTTTTAGATATGAGTTTTTCAATTGACGGTGTTATTGGTGCTTTTGCTTTTACCATGAGTGTTCCTTTGATTATTTTGGGTAATGGCTTGGGAGCCTTTGTTGTGCGTGAACTGACAATCAAGGGCATTGATTTGATTTCTAAGTTTGCTTATTTAAAAAACGGCGCGATGTATTCCATTGGCATGCTTGGCAGTCTGATGATTTTGGAAAGTTTCGGTAAACATTATCCTTTTTGGTTAGCACCATTTAATACTTTGGTTTTATTAATTGTTTTTCTCTGGCTTTCGATGCGCGAATTGAAAGCGGCCAAAGTTAAAATTTAAAGATTAATTCAAAAAAATGAATAATAAAGTAATCAAAAGAATTGGAATCGATGCTCGTTTTTATGGTCCTTTAGGCAAGGGCTTGGGGCGCTATACCCAGGAAATTGTCGACAACATTATAAATATCGATAAGGACAATGAATATGTTATATTTTTGAGCGCTGATAATTTTGACGAACTGCTTATTTTGGATGAAGACATCCATCGCGTTAAAAAAGTTCTGGTTACATCGCGCTGGTACACTTTAAAAGAGCAGATCGTCATGCCGTATGTAATTTTGCGCGAACATTTAGACTTAATGCATTTTCCTCATTTCAATGTTCCGATTTTAACTCCGACAAAATTTGTTGTAACCATTCACGATTTAATTTTAACAAAATTTCCGACAGTGCGCGCCTCGACTTTGCATCCTCTGATTTATAAAATAAAAAATTTGGCATATCGTTTTGTGATTTTAACGGCAATGCGTCGAGCTTGCCGCATTATTGCTGTCTCTAATTTTACGAAAAATGATATCATTGAACAATTTGGTTTGCCGAGTGATAAAATTTCTGTGATTTATGAAGGAGTGGCCAATTTATCAAAAGGGAACGATTCTTTGTTTGTTAAGAAAATGGATGATATGGATACTTTGGAAAAACTAAATATTACCGGCCAATTTATTTTGTATGTCGGCAATGCTTATCCGCATAAAAACTTAGAAAAATTATTATCTGTTTTTGCGGTTTTTCATAAAAGTAATCCTGAAATCAAATTAGTTTTGGTTGGACGCCACGATTATTTTTATAATCGCTTAAAAGATTCGGCGCGGGCGCTTGGCCTTTTTTCTGACAATAAAAATAATGATGCGATAATTTTCCCCGGCTACGTTCCGGATATTGAGTTGGAAATTTTATATAAAAAAGCGTTGTTTTATATTTTTCCTTCAGCTTATGAAGGATTTGGCTTGCCACCGCTTGAGGCTATGGCCAAAGATTGTCCGGTTTTGAGCTCTAATCAATCAAGTATGCCGGAAATATTGGATGCGGCTGCTAGTTACTTTGATCCGAGCGATACTGACGACTTTTTGAATAAAATGAATAAATTTGTAAGTGATGTCGCTTTACGGGATGAGTTGGTGGCGCGCGGTCTGCAATTAATTAAAAAATATAATTGGTGGGAATGTGCTTCGGCGACTTTAGCTATCTATAAAACAGCTTTGTATGGAGATAAAAAAGCATAATATAAATATTGGCATTGACAATAGTCAGTTCACTTCCGACTTTGTGCTTGATTTACGCCAATCAAATGATAAATTAGTTGCCTTAAAAGATGATCAAATATCAAGCATCGCTTCTTTGCGCGAGCATGACAAAAATAGTCTCAGTTCCGCCAGTGATTGGCTGAACAATATTTCGTCCGACAATAAAACTAAAAACAAAATTAAAACCGAAAATAAAATAAATAATTTTTTTTCTTACGCCAAATTCAAGCAACGGATCAATATCCAGCTGTTGTTTAAGAAAATAGCTTCGTATCGGCAAAAACTATCCTCATCGTTAAATGATTTTATTTTACGTAAAAAGCAATTAAGGTTTTTGCATAAATTTGATTATAGCCGCCGAGAATTATGGCGTGATCGATCGCAAAAAATCGATGATGCTTTTATAAAAAAAAATAATGTTAATGCAAAAAAGAAGAAGACTTGGTTTTTGATTTTTTCTTTTCTTTTGATTTTATTGGTTTTGATTTTGCCTTTTAAAATCATATCTTATTATCGCCTTTGGGAAAAAAAAGATGCGGTCATGAATGGATCAGAGGACGCTTTAGCCGGATTGCTTTCAGCGGGTACGGCGGCCTCGGAGCTTGATTTAAGCCGAGCGACGGTTAATTTTTCTGCGGCTGGAAATAAATTTTTGGCGGCAGCTGACGATCTTGGAAATATGGATGAATTGATTTCGGTTTTGACAACTTTATCCGGAGATCAAAAAGTTAAAATGGCCGGTGAAGCTAAAAACTTTTTAAATATTGGCGTTAGCGCATCGAATTTGGGACGGAATTTGAGTTTGGCTTTTGATATAATTTTTTCGCAAAAAACCGATGACGCCAAGATTGAACCTTTATTAAAAAAGTTTATTTATTATGGCCAAGCGGCAATTGAAGATGCCGGAGATCTTAATAAGAATTTGGCAAAGATAAAAATTAGCTCCATTCCGGCTGAATACCAAGAAAAATTTACAGCTTTAAAAACAGAATCATTGGTTATGGAAAGAGGTTTGGTTGATTTTGTTAATTTAATTTCCGGCTTGGATGATTTTTTGGGAGCCAATAAAGATCGCCGATATTTGGTGGTTTTTCAAAATAATAGCGAAGCCCGCGCTTCCGGCGGTTTTATCGGCAGTTATGCCTTGCTTGATTTGCGCGAGGGCAAGATAAAAAATATTGAAGTTCCGGCTGGCGGTTCTTACGACACTGAGGGCGGTTTAAGAGTTTTGGTGGAGGCGCCACAACCCTTGCAATTAGTTGATCCTTTATGGCATTTTTGGGATGCTAATTGGTGGTCAGATTGGCGTTTGAGCGCCAAAAATTTGATGTGGTTTTATGAAAAGAGCGATGGATCGTCGGTTGACGGTGTGATTAGTTTTACCCCGACAGTTTTAGAGAGATTGTTAACGATCACCGGACCGATTGATATGTCGGAAGATTATGGCCTTATTATCGATAGTAATAATTTTTGGGAATCAACTCAAAGTGTCGTCGAGAAAATCGGCAATCCGGAATTATATTCATCATCAACTCCGATGGGCGAAAAATTAATATCCAGTGTAAAAAATAATATTAATTTGGAAACGGCGGAAAAAAATAAACCCAAAAAAATAATTGGAGATTTGATAAATAAAATTATGGCTATTTTGCCAACCAAGATCAGTAAAGAAAATATCGCCAATTTGTTTTCCGTAGTTGACCAAAGTTTGAATGAAAAGCAAATCCTTTTTTATTTTAATGATGAAAAAATGCAAAAAAAGATTGAAGATAATTCTTGGGCGGGAGCGATTAAGGATGCGCCGAATGATTATCTTTCAGTTGTAAATACCAATATTGCCGGGGGCAAAAGTGATCGTAAAATTAAACAGCAAATCAGCCATTCCATTGAAGTGCAGACTGATGATTCAATTATTGATACTTTAACTATCACCAGAGATCACGCCGGAGAAAAGGGGGAATTATTTTCCGGGGTTAGAAATGTTGATTGGCTGCGGGTTTATGTGCCGCGCGGCAGTGAATTGATTTCAGCGGATGGTTTTAAGCAGCCGGATGCCAAATATTTTGATGAAACTCCGGATCCTAATTGGTTGAAAAATGATTTATTGCAAAAAACAGAATATCGCGCCGTAACTGACGCCGCCAGCGGAGTAAAAATTTATGATGAGAGCGGCAAGACGGTGTTTGCTAATTGGGTGATGACCGATCCGGGACAAAGTTCGGTGATTACCTTTAAATATCGTTTGCCTTTTAAATTGCGTTCAACTCGAGAAAGTAATGATTTTTTATTTAATATAAATAATTGGCTGAACACTGGCGTTCCGGTTGTCTTTAAATTTTCTTTGTTGGTGCAAAAACAACCCGGAGCTTTTGTCGGCGATTTTATTTCTAATTTTAAAATTAACGATAATCGAAATATTTTCTGGAAATATCCCAATAATTTAGCTATAATGGCTAATGGCTGGAGTTTTAAGGCCGATTTGGATTCCGATAAGTATTATTCAATTCTTATTAAATAAAATTAATTTTAATAATATGGCTTCAAATAAAAATGAGCTGAAATCGAACGAGGCGGAAAATGATATTGTGACCAATAAAAGCGGACGATCCGGAATTTTGGAATTTACCGAAAGACCCTTGCCGAACGAAAGCGAAATAAAGAAATTTGACGATCGTTTGGAATGGGATATCAAGAAGGGGCAGGCTACGCCGTCCGGTGATGAGCTTTTGGAAATTTATGAAGACGAAAGAGGTAATATAATTGATGTTAAAAAAATTAGCATCAAAAAAGGCGGCTCGCGTTTCTTCTCCTTTTTACGAACCTTGTTTTTGCTGGCCTTGGTTGGTGTTGCGCTTTATGGAATTTATACTTATTTTATCAAGGATCGCATTAAAAAATCCGATCTTTTAAGCGTTAACGTTGTTTATCCGGCAGAGACTGTTAGCGGCGATGATATTTTTTACACAATTGAATATAAAAATAATTCCAGTTTTAATTTGAAAGATATAAAAATTGAGCTTACTTATCCGGACAATTTTATATTTTCCGAAAGTTTGCCGGTGCCGGAACAAAATCAAAATACTTGGAATTTAACCGAATTGGGACGGGGAAGTAATGGTTCCATGAAAATCAAAGGTAAAATTATCGGTTCGGAAAATTCAGAAAATCCGTTGTTGTTGAAGGCGACTTATTATTTGGAAGGTTTTAGTACGGAATTTAAAAAAGACATATCTTCAATCACTAAAGTTAAAAGTTTGGGATTTAATATTAATATTGATGCCGCCTCTTCAGCCTTGGTCGGGGAGGACAATGAAATTGATATTACTATCGGTGACTACAATAAAGTTCCGGCGCCGTTCAATTTGGTATTTTCCGCTCCGTCAAATATAGTGGTTAGTTCCGAATCTTTTGGTGAAAAAAATCGTCAAAGCGGCGATGGCGACAAATTGAATTTTGAAAAACTCAGTGATGATGTTTGGCGTGTTTCCGGATTTAATCGTGATTTTGGCAGTCAAAATTTAAGAATAAAATATCGTGTTAAAGAAAAAATTAACGATCAAGAAAAAATTGTTCTTCATTTTGAAACCAAGGCTGATAATAATCAGAATTATACTTTTTGGGAAAAAGAAATTTTGGTCGATGTCGTTAAGAGCAGTTTAAATTTGTCGATGTCTCTTAATGATAATAAGAGCGATCAGGCGATTAATTTCGGCGAGACTTTAAACTACTCCATCGCTTACCAAAATATGGGTGACGCATCAATGAAAGACTTAATAATTATGGCTGTTTTAAATAGTGACTCTGTCGATTGGACAACCTTGAGCGATAAAAATGGCGGTCTAGTGCGCAATGGCGTCATCACCTGGACAGCAAAAGAAATTCCGGAGTTAAAAGAATTGGTGGCTGGCGGTACCGGTGTTATTAATTTTTCTTTTAAATTAAATAAGTTTAACCAGGAAGATATTGGTAAAAATTTGCAAATAATGAGTTATTCTCAATTCAGTATCGGCAATAGCGAAGATTTTAAAGAGGGCTCTGACAACAAGAGTAATGTTATCGTAGCCAAAGTAAATAGCAATTTGGATTTTTCGGAAAAGATTCGATATTTTAATGATGATAATGTTCCAATCGGTTTTGGTTCTTTGCCGCCAAAAGTTGGAGAAAAAACCGGCTTGAATGTTTATTGGGAAATAAAGAATGATTTGCATGAATTAAGCGATCTTAAAGTCGAATACGTTTTACCGACTGGAGTTGTTTTTGAAAATCAAGTTCGGATTTCTGTCGGTTCTTTGAATTACGATGCTGCCACCAATAAGATTATTTGGGAAATCGGCCGTTTACCGATAACCGTTTATTCGGCTAGCGCTAATTTTAATATCTCTGTAACCCCGAGCGATAACGACTATAATCGTATTATGGTCTTGTCTAACGGTCCGGTGGTGAGTGCTTTGGATATTGAAACTCAAGGGCTAATAACCAAAACCGGAAAAGCGCAAACAACAAAACTTGACGATGACGACATTGCTAGTTTAAGTAACGATGGTAGGATAAAATAATATGAAAATTAGAAAAAAAATTATAAACACCGGTCACGGTAAAATTAGTACGCCGTTTTTTATGCCTGATGCGACGCGGGGCTTTGCTAAATTATTAAATAATGATGATTTGCAGCATGCCGGAACCAAGGCAATGGTTGTTAATACTTTTCATTTATATTTGCAACCGGGAACAAAAATTATAAAAAAGGCCGGCGGTGTTCATAAGTTTATGAATTGGTCCGGTCCTTTGTTATCGGATAGCGGCGGCTATCAAGTTTTTTCTCTTATTCATCGCAATCCGAAGATGGGAAAAATTACCGACGATAAAGTTGTCTTTAAATCACCGCTCGATGGTTCTTCCCATGATTTTAGTCCGGAAAAATCAATTCAGATTCAATTTGATTTGGGCGTTGATATGATGGTTTGCTTTGATGATTGTCCGCCGAATGAATTTGATCGACATGATTTGGAGCGGGCAGTGGCGCGGACAATTAGCTGGGCGCGCCGATGTAAAATTGAATACAACAAGCAGATTAAAAAAAGAAAAATTCCGAACAGCAAACGTCCTTTGCTTTTTGGCGTTATTCAGGGCGGAACCGAAATCGATTTACGCCAACAGTGCACCGAGGAATTGGTAAAAATCGGTTTTGACGGTTATGGTTTTGGGGCGCGGCCGGTTGATAAAGATGGAAATTTTTTGGATGAAGTTTTGCGCAAAACCGCTGAGTTTATTCCGACTGACAAAATTAGATTTGCCTTGGGTATTGGTACACCGGAAGATATTATGCGTTGCCTGGAAATGGGTTGGGATATTTTTGATTGCGTTATTCCGACCCGAGAAGGCCGTCATGGACGGTTGTTTTCTGATCTTAATTTGAAGAAGTGCAGCAATAAAACTTTTAACATTAATAACTCCAAGTTTATTGCCGATTTTGCACCGATAAATAAAAAAAGCAAGATTAAAGAATTAAGAGAAAGATCTAGAGCTTTTTTGCATCATTTATTTAAATTAAATGAACCTTCCGGACAGCGTTTGGCCAGTTTAAATAATCTGGAATTTTATAATGGAATTTTTTCTACATATAAAAATAAGAAATAACATTGTTTGACTTATTCCGTAAAAAGTCTTAAGTTGAAAAAAAGAAGTTTAATATAATATTTTATGAAAAAAACAATTTTAACCGGTGACCGCCCAACAGGACCTTTGCATATCGGACATTTATTCGGCTCTTTAAACGCTCGAGTTGAAATGCAGGACAAATACGAAACTTATATTATTGTTGCCGATATTCAGGCCTTGACCGATAATTTTAATACTCCGGAGAAAGTCAGAAATAATGTTTTTGAAGTGATATTGGATAATTTGGCGGTTGGTATTGATCCGAATAAGTCTAATATATTTATACAGTCGATGATTCCTGAAATCGCTGAATTGACTGTCCTATTTTCTAATTTAGTTACGGTTTCTCGCTTACAAAGGAACCCGACAGTTAAACAGGAACTGGCTGAAAAAGCCCATATTTTCAAAGGGAATATAACTTATGGTTTCTTGGGTTATCCTGTCAGCCAGGCCGCCGATATTCTTACTTTTCGCGCCGATGTTGTGCCGGTCGGTGAAGATCAATTGCCCGTGATTGAACAAGTTCGGGAAATTGCCGATAAGTTTAATAGTATTTATGGCCAAGTTTTTCCAAAGCCGGAAGCGGTAGTGGGAAGCTTTTCCCGCATCAAAGGTTTGGATGGCAATGCTAAGATGAGCAAGAGTTTAAATAATGCCATTTATATTTCCGACCCAAAAGAAATAATTGAAAAAAAAGTGCGCAGCGCCGTGACTGATCCTCAAAAAATTAGAAAAGACGATAAGGGCCATCCGGATGTTTGCACAGTTTATTCTTATCATAAGATATTTTCCAAATCACAGGATTTGGAAATAAGAACTAATTGCCAGAGCGGTGCGCTTGGCTGCGTTGATTGCAAGAAATGTTTATCAAATAATATAGTTGAATATTTAGCGCCGATTCAAGAAAGACGCCGTTATTATAGCGAGCGTATGGATGTGGTTAAAGATATCGTAGCCAATGGCAATAAAGCGGCGCGAGCCAAAGCCAAAGAAACAATGGATTTGGTAAAAAAGGCCATCGGAATAAATTATTAGTTTTTATTGTCTGCCGGCAATAACCAAACCCCAAACCTCAGCTGCTCCGGCGGCTTTCAAAACTTCGGCGCATTCATTTAATGTGGTGCCGGTGGTAACAACATCATCCACGAGAATTATTTTTTTGTTATTCAAATTAGCCCCGTTCCAAATAAAAGTTTTGGCCAAATTTTGGCGACGATGTTTTTCATCCAACTGCGCTTGCGGCTTTTTATTTTTAATTCTCTTCAAATCTTTACCGGTTTCTATGTTTAGTTTGACGGCGATATAGTCGGATATAATTTCCGACTGATTAAAACCGCGCCATCTTTGCCGGCGCCGGCTCAAAGGCACTGGCATTATTATAATATTGTCGCGCCTGATTTTTAAGGCATTGTTTAATATTGCGTGGTGCTGGTTTGTAAAGATTTTTTTATTCAAAAAGTTAATGACAAAATCAGCCAAGATTTCACCCAAACCTTTCAGAAAATTATATTTATATTTCTTTATCAGGTCCGATAATTTTTTATCGGCATAATCGCCGGCGACCCATATGCCATTAAGATGGAGCGTGCCGCGGCAGTCCGAACAAAGTTCACCCCAATCATTTAATCTTTTGCATTTCGGGCAATACTGCTTGGGAGTTTCATTTATATCTTGAGCGCAATCAGCACAGAGCCAAGCCCCATATTTTTTACAAAAAAGACATTCAATCGGAAAGAGAATGTCTTTTATAAAATTTAGCATTTGTTTTTTAGCAGGGAGGGAACTGTCTTTTTATTGTAAATCGATTTTATATATTTGATTAGTTTTTTGATCGCTGAAGAATAAAGTGTCTTCTTTTTCGGAAACCATTAAGTTGGAAATATTATAACTTCCGTCTGGGATAGCAATTAGTTTTTTGCTGCCGGTTTCGGTGTCTATTTCATATAATTGATCTTTGGTTTTTAAGGCAACTTCAGGAAACATTCCAGCGCCATTTTCTAAGCTTTCCGGAACAGCGCAATAAATCTTGCTGTTGTTGGCAAAAGTGCATTTATCGGCCCAGGTTTCAATTTCTAATGATTTGCGGCCGGCACCAATGTTGTCGCCTTGAGCGCCGACAATCCATAAACTTGGTTTTAGATTGGTATCGGTATTATAAACGCTGTATAAAAGTTTGTCGCCGGTTTTTGACCATTCGGATTGGAAGCCGCGTCCGTTAGTAACGGTTGATTTGAAATTTTCTTCGTTTAAACCGACAAAGAAAACTTCTTTGCGATTAAGATCAATGCCTTTGGTGTACATAGCGACGCTCTGGTTGCTGGGCGACCAAGACGGAATAACGGTTTTGTCATTGGTTCCAATAAATTCTAGGGCGCGGGCTTTTGATCCGTCGGCATCAGACACGATTAACCAGCGGTTGTCCGGATCGGTAGCTAAACTTTTCATGACGAGCTGGTTGCTGTCCGGAGAAAAAGCAAAATCTTCCCAATGCTTTGGCAGAGTTACTTGTTTTTCGGTATTAAAATCATATACGATTTTAGTTTTGTCAGGATATTCAATAACGGCCTTGCCGCTGTTGGGCGACCAAGTGACATCGCTAACGTTGTGAAAAACTTTGTCGCTTATTGCCACAGCTTCGCCTTTGGCATTTAAGCTATAAAATTTTCCGTCATCCTGGCTATAATATTTAACACTGTTTCCGTCGCTACTCATAGTCGGATTGAGAGTTTTTTGCTTGGTTAATTCGGTGGTTTTTGTTATACCACCACTGGCTACGGCGCTAGCGGCTTCCGTGGTTTTTCCCGGTATTATATATTTTGAGCCAGGTACCGTTCCCGGACCGGTAGTGGTGCTAACTTGTTGTCCGCCTTCTTCCGCTGACGGCAAATTTTCAGCCGTACTGGTTGATACCGGTTGGACCTTAACGCCCGGCGTAGTCACCGGCATAAAAAATAATTTCCAAATGAAGTAGCCGATCAAAAAACAGACGCCGGCGAAAAGCAGAACGAATATAATTTTTTTGTTGCGTTGGAAAAAATTTGTGAGATTCATTTTGTTTATTTTTATTTTTTGTGTTATACTAATTTTAGTAAAGTTGCGATAAGTTTTTGCGGTTTTTATTCTGTGAACTATTGAGCAATATATGATTATATTATATAATATAATTAACAACAATACAAATAAATTTTTTATATAGAAAAAATAAAATAAAAAATATGGGTTTATTTTCTTCCACTTCGGAAAATTCTTTTTTAGGCATTGATATTGGTGATTCGTCTTTGAAAATGGTGGAATTAGTAAAAAAGAATAAAAAAATAGTTTTGAACAATTACGGCTTTAGCGAAAATTTGAGCAAGACAAAATTTACTGCCATGGAAGATCCTCAGTCATTGGCCAAAATTATAAATAAAGTTAAGAGCGACATTGGAATTACCTGCAACAAGGCAACAGTTTCTTTGCCGAGTTTTGCGGTTTTTTCTTCGGTGATCAATTTGTATAATGTTAATAAGAAAAATATTGCGGAGTATGTTAACGAAGAAGCACGCAAGGTTATTCCAATTCCGTTAGAAGAAATGGTTTTGGCCTGGGAGCTTATCTCGCAAGGAAAAAATGACGGCGCCGCTGATAACAATACAAAAATATTTTTAACCGGTTCGCCTAAAAAATTAATTAAGCGATATATAAATATAGTTTCTGCGTCTAAGATGGAATTGGCTAATTTAGAAACCGAAACTTTTTCTTTAATTCGTTCGCTTTTGGGTGATGACAAAGCCACAACGATGATTGTTGATTTGGGCGCTAACAGCACTGATATTTGTATCGTCAAAGAAAGCATTCCTTATTTAAATCGCAGTATTAATGTTTGCGGTTCAACTATTACCGAAGCTATAAGTCAAAAACTTGGTTTATCCTATAATAAGGCCGAACAACTCAAATATGATTTAGGCGTTTCTATGATTAACGGTTCTGATGCCGATGTGCCAAAAATTATTTTGGATGCTATTAAGCCGATAGTTAATGAAATTAGATATATGCTTGATTTGTTCCGCAGCAGCAATAATGAATCTGTGGAAAAAATTATTCTAACCGGCGGCGGCTCGCTTTTAATAAATTTAGCTAATTATTTAGAAAGCGCTTTAAATATTAGGGTGGTGGTTGGCGATCCGTGGTTTAGAATTTCTTGTCCGCCAGAACTTCGCCCAGTTTTGGCCGAGATTGGTCCAAAGATGGCCGTGGCAGTTGGTTTAGCTTTACGTAGTATCAAATAGTTTTCATATTTAAATTAAAAATCCTTAGGATTATGCCAGAAAATATATTTTCTAAAAAAGATAAGGACAACGAAAAAATTATATTGCGAGAGGGAGTGAAATTAAACTCTTCTTCTTCTTCTTCTTCTTCTTCTTCTTCGCCTTTTGCCGAATTTAAAAAATTTGGCGAAAATTTTAAGAAGAAAGTTTTTGGCATAACTTTATTTAAAAAAACAAAAAAGATTGAAAAGCCTAAGAATGATATAAAGAGTGAAGTAAAAAGCGAAATAAAAAATGAAGTAAAGAATGAGGCAAAAAAAATATTTGATAATCCCAAAAAAGATATTATTGATAAAAAAGTTGTTGAAACTTCCGATGATAAAGCAGTTAAAAAAACAGAGAAGATTAAAGTTGAACCGATAAAAACAAAAGAAGGCCGCACTAATCTTATTTCCAATCCAAAGATTTTGGAAATGGATTTGATCAGCGACCAAATTGAAATATCTTTTGATTGGAAAAAGAATTTGTCGATTTTAGGTGTTTTTGTTTTGGTTTCATTGGTGTTGGTGGGTGAAGTTTATTTGACTTTATTTTTGTGGCAAAAAAATGAAATTTATTCCAAAACAGAAAAATTAAAGGTTGAATCTCAATCAATCACTCAGGAGATTCAAACCAACAAAGAAAAGGCAGCCGCAGCTTTAGTTTTTAAAAACAGATTAGAAGTCATTGAGCCGATTTTGGCTAAGCATATTTATTGGACCAATTTTTTTACGTATTTGCAGGAAAAAACTTTGGCTGATGTTTTTTATTCCGGTTTTAGCGGCGGCGTTGATGGAAATTATGCTTTAAAAGCTTTTGTTAAAGATTTTCGTGCTATCGGTGTACAATTAAAAGCGTTTTTAAATGGCGATAAAACAAACACAGCTATCATTACCAATGAACGCATTGATAATAGCGGTAAAGATGTTGGTGTTATTTTTGATTTGGGTTTGTCAATCAAAAGCGATTTATTCAATAAATAGATTTTATGAATAATTTTGAAAAAAGTAATTTGGAGAATCAAAAAGTTATGAGCGAGGAGCTGGAAATAAAGAAGCGCCGAGTTCGCAACACGCTTAATACCGCCTTGAATAGATATTTCGGGTTGGTAATTGCTGTTGTGGTTTTGGCCATATTATCGGTTTCTTATGTTTATTTTATAAAACCGCAATATGATTCTATCGTTAAGAACGTTAATGAAAGCTTTTTTGAGAAAAATCAACTTTTGCCGAAATATCGCGAAGCTGATTCCTATAAAAATATTTTAAAGGCTTATAAATTAGTTGATGCTAATGATATAAAACGGGTTAACGACATGATTCCGGATGAATATATAAAAGAGGATTTATTTACCGAATTGGTTTATATTGTAGCGCACAATGGTTTTACGGTTAATTCTTTGGATATTACCAAATATTCCGACAGCGTTAAGCCGGCGGCAAGTAGCGACTCAGTGCGTCGCAGTAATGATAAGGCTGCCACTCCGACGGCCGCCTCAACTACTACCAGCACCAAGGCTATTGTTCCGGCTTTGCCGAACGGCGTTGGAGCTATGACTGCCAAATTGGATGTTTCTGATTTAAAATATAAAGATTTTTTGAAATTATTAAATATTTTGGAAGAAAATTTGAGATTACTTGATATCAATAGTGTCAGCTTTAATCCTGGCAATAATTCGGCGGTGTTTAATTTTTCCACATATTATCTAAAAAAATAACTATATGAGCAAAATTTACAAATTAATTGCCTTCATATTCATTGCTTTTTTTGCCGTAGCTAGCTTTTTTTTGGTTGTTTTTCAAAAAGATATTCGAGAATATTTAAGTACTATAAATAATTTAAGCGAACGCGAACCGTTAATCGTCCGCCCGAAACCGATAGAATTCGATTTGAATAAAAATCCTTTGTCTATCAATTTTTTATCTTTGGACAAATACAAGAATTTGATAAAAACAGAGGTTGATATGACTGGGATAAAAATTCCGGTTATCGGCGGAGGTGTTTCAACAACTACGACAGCCACTTCGACTCCAGAGGAAAATATTCCAGATTTCAAATTAGGTAATCCGGAACCATTTAAGAATTTTTAATTTTAAAATAATACCTATGAATAAATCTTTGGAATTATTAGAATTACTGAATAAAAAGGGTTTGTTGAAAACGGAAAAATTTTTGGAATTGAAAAGTGCTTTAGAAAAAGACGCTAATTTTGATTTGGAAAAAACATTGATTGATAATGAAATTATCGAGGAAGAGAATTTGACGGCAGTTAAGGCGGAGATGTTCAATATGGCTTATAAAAATTTGCAAAATGAAGTTATTCCGGAAGATTTTTTGCATTTTTTACCCAAACAAATTTCAGAAAATTATAAAATAGTTTGTTTTTTCCGCGATACTTATGCCGCTAAGGTTGGTATGATTGAATCAAATTTTAAGGCGATCGAGGCGGTTAATTTTATGGCGCAGAGCCAGGGTGTCGCAGTTGAATATTTTTTAATTTCAGGAACTAGTTTTAGAAACGCCATAAAACAATACGAACGAGCTGAAGAGGAAATCGGTGAAGCTTTAAAAGTTAAGGCGCACGCCGAAGGTGAAGATTTACTTCAAGAAGTAAAACAAGAAGCCGGCGGTGTTTCAGAAGCCGATGTTAATAGCGCTCCGGTGGCCAAAATCGTATCGGTTATTATCCGCCATGCCGTTGAAAATCGCGCTTCTGATATTCACATTGAACCGCTTGAGAAAGAAAGCCGCGTTCGTTATCGTATTGATGGTATTTTGCATAATGCTTTAACCTTGCCACGTTCCGTCCATAATTCAGTCGTTGCCAGAATTAAGGTTTTGTCCAAATTAAAATTAGATGAGACTCGCGTGCCGCAAGACGGTCATATTCGCCTGGTGGTTGATAATCGCGAAATAGATTTTCGTATTTCCACTTTGCCGTTATCCGGATCGGAAAAAATCGAAATGCGTATTTTGGATCAGAGTAAAGGTTTGATTTCTATCGATGAATTAGGTTTTAATGGTTTTTGTAAAAAATTAGTTTTGGATGGCCTTAAAAAAACTAGCGGTATTATTTTATTGACTGGCCCGACCGGATCCGGTAAAACCACGACTTTATATGCGGCGATAAATATTTTGAACAAAGAGGCGGTTAATATTTCAACTTTAGAAGATCCGATTGAATATCAAATTAAGGGTATTAACCAATCTGAGGTTAAGCCGGATTTAAAATATGATTTTGCCAGCGGTTTGCGCTCCTTGCTTCGCCAAGATCCAAACATTATCATGGTCGGTGAAATTCGTGATGACGAGACAGCCGAGTTGGCGATTCATGCCGGTTTGACGGGTCACTTGGTGCTTTCAACTTTGCATACCAATGATGCAATTGGCGCCGCTTTCCGTCTTTTAGATATGAAAATTGAGCCGTTTTTGCTGGCTTCAACATTGAGAATGGTTATCGCTCAGCGTTTGGTGCGCCGTTTGTGCGAACACTGTAAAAAGGAAATTAAGATTGACGATAAAAAAATTGACAGAATAATAGCGAGTTTTAAAGGTTTGCCGTTTGATATTGTTAAAGAAGAATTAAAGATAGAGTCGCTAAATGATATAAAAAATGCTAAATTTTATGAACCGGTCGGTTGCGCTCATTGTTCAAATACTGGGTACACCGAAAGAGTCGCTATTGCCGAGGTTATTGTGATCGATGAAAACTTACGCGATATTATTATTAATCGTAAGAATGATTTGACTGTTCATGCCGTGGAAGAAACCCAAACATTCTTGTCGATGAAACAAGACGGGTTGTTAAAAGTTGTTAAAGGTATTACCAATATCGACGAAGTTCTACGTGTGATTGAGATTGATTATCTATAATTTATTTTATGCCATTATTTCGCTACAAAGCTTTAAATGATAAGAACCGTCCAGCCTATGGCAGTATGGTGTCTTTTGATAAGGCCGGTTTGGCTAAATTTTTGGCGCATAAAAATCTTCGCCTGGTTTGGGCTAACGATATTTCCGACCGTTTTGATACGAAGATAATGTTTTTTATTCAAGGCGTCCGTCCTAAGGATTTGGTGATTTTTTCTCGTGAATTTTCTTTAATGATTGCTTCTGATGTTAGCGTTTCAGAATCATTAGCGACAGTTTTGGAGCAAACGGAAAATTTAAAATTAAAAAATATTATTTCCGAAGTGGCGGTAGATGTTGATGGCGGTGCCTTGTTATCCGATTCTTTTCGCCGTCGCGGTGGAAAAGTATTTTCTGATTTTTATATCAATGTTATTAAAGCCGGTGAAACATCGGGAAAATTGGATGAGGTTTTATTGTATTTGGCCGACGAAATGGAGAAGGATTATGATTTAATCGGAAAGTTTAAGGGGGCTATGGTTTATCCGATAATTGTGTCGATTGGCTTGGTGTCGGTCGGATTTATTATGATGTATTTTGTTATGCCGCAACTTACCACCGTTATTGAAGAAACCGGTGCGGCTCTGCCTTTGCCGACGCAAATAGTTATTGCCGTAGTTGATTTTTTGCAAGCCTATTTGGTTTATTTGCTTGTAGCTTTGGCTGCTGCAGTTGTTTTTTTGCGTTTTGCTCTCAAGACTCCAGTTGGTCGAGAAAGATTTGATATAGTTAAGTTAAACGTTCCGGGTATTGGAAAATTGTATAGACTGATTTATTTGGTTCGTTTTTGCCGCGCTTTCAGCACCTTATTATATGGCGGTGTGACCGTGACAAAGAGTTTGGAGGTGTCATCTAATGTGGTGCGCAGTGTTGTTTACCAAAAATTAATATTAAAAACTTTGGAGGCGGTTAATGAAGGTTATTCAATTTCTTATGTTTTTACCGAAAGTAAGTATATGCCGAAAATGATTCCGCAAATGTTGAGTATCGGCGAAAAGACCGGTAATTTGGATAAAGTTTTGGCTAAGATTTCAGATTTTTATTCCAGAGAATTGAATGCTAAACTAGCTAATTTAAATGTTATTCTAGAACCGGTGATTATGATGGTGATGGGCGTGGCGGTGGCGATTATGGCGGCGGCGATTATTATGCCGATGTATAGTATTGCCACTAGCTTTTAATTTAAAAATTATATATTATTATAATTATTCTTTGATTATAATTTTAATTCCTGGGATTAAGATTGTGATCAATAAAAAAGGAAGGGGGGTGAATTTATGAAGAAAAAAGCTTTTACTTTAATCGAATTATTGGTGGTTATCGCTATTATTGGTCTTTTGGCCACTTTAGCGGTTGTCGCCTTGAATAATGCTCGTGCTAAATCGCGCGATGCACGTCGTGTTGCTGATATCAAACAAATCCAAACTGCTTTGGAATTGTATTTTAATGATATGCAATCATATCCAACTAGCACTTATGAGAACGTGGTTGGTGACTGCGCTTCCACTACTATTGGTTGCCGCTTAACATCAGTTACTAGTACTGAGGCTACATACATGGCTATGGTTCCAACTCCACCAACACCTCCAACCGAACATACCCAATACTCTTACGTTGCTGACACTAATGGTGCCACTTACACTTTGAGATATTTCTTGGAAGGTCCAGTTGGTAATATTACAGCTGGTTTACATACCGCTACTAATGCATCTTTGCAATAGTTTTGGTTTAAAAAATCTCTCGACTTTTGTCGGGAGATTTTTTTGTTTTAAGATGCTTGGCACTCTTTATCATTTTTTATTTATGTGTTATAATGAAATAGTCAATAATTAATTTTTAAAAATAATAAATTATTTGTTTTAATTTATAAAATTTATGAAGAAAAAAGCTTTTACTTTAATTGAATTATTAATCGTTATCGCCATCATCGGTCTTTTGGCTACTTTGTCGGTAATTGCCCTAAATAATGCTCGCGCCAAATCACGTGATGCCAAGAGAATGGCTGATGTTAAACAAATGCAAACTGCTTTAGAATTATATTTTAACGATGCTCAAAGCTATCCGGATGAAGATATGATCAATACCGACAAAACTATTAAGAGCGGAACAAACATATATATGCAAAACGTGCCGACTCCTCCAACTCCACCATCATCCCACTACCAATATACTTATACTTCTTCCGATACCAACACTTATACTTTGCAATATTTCTTGGAAGGTCCGGTTGGTTCAATTCCGGAAGGCTTGAATACCGCTACAAATTCTTCTTTAAAATAATTCATCTTTTTAAAATCCCTCTGTTATCAGGGGGATTTTTTTGTTATAATAATATTATAATTGTTATTATTATTTATTATTATGATCGACCAGTTTTTACAATCAGAACTTTGGCTTAATTTTCAAAAAGAATCTGGCAATAATGTTAAAATTTTGCCGGCCGGTTTTTTTGTGGAAAAAAGCATTATTGGTTTTAAAAAGTATCTTTATGGTCCGCGTTTGGAGTATGCGGCTGATTTATTTAAAGATAAAAGCCTGTTGAAAGATTATATTTTTGTTCGTTTTGATCCGGCGTTTAATTTTTCTGCACCGGCTGATGTTAAAATAGTTAAAACTATTGATGTGCAGCCGAGCCAAACTTTGATTTTGGACTTGGGGAAAAGTGAAGATGTGTTGCTGACGGAAATGCATCCGAAAACTAGATACAATATTCGTCTAGCCGAGAAAAAGGGCGTTAAAATAATTCAAGACAACAGTCGAATCGATGATTTTTTGCGCCTATTAAAAATAACCACTGAACGCGACGCCTTCCGCGGTCATAGCGATGAATATTACGGCAAAATGGCATCTTATGACGAAAAATTTATAAAATTATTTTTAGCCGAATATGAGGGGCGGGTGATCGCCGGCGGTCTTTTTTGTTTTTTTGGTAATGGCGTCAGCTATCTTCATGGCGCTTCCGATAACAATGATCGCAGTGTGATGGCGCCATATCTTTTACAGTGGCAAGTGATAAGCGCCGCAAAAAAAGCCGGATACAAATATTATGATTTTTACGGCATTAGCGAAAGTAAATGGCCGGGCGTGACTCGTTTTAAAAAAGGTTTTGGCGGCAGTGTGGTTGATTATCCCGGAACCTTTGATTATGTTTTGTCCAATCTTTGGTATAAAATTTATAATATTTTACGTCGTTTGCGGCGAATTTTTTAAAATATGATAGAAGTTAATAACACCACAAAAGCTAAAATAAATTCCAAAAAAATTATTAAAATTGTTGAGGCTTTTATTAAATTTTATAAATTGAAAAATTTTGATGTTTCGGTGGCGATTGTCAGCGATAAGGTGATGCATGATATGAATTTGACTTATCGCGGCCTAGACAAAACTACGGATGTTTTATCGTTTTGCGGTTTAAACGAAATAATTATTAGTCATGAGCAGATTAAGCGCCAAGCGAAAGAATTAAAAAAGGGAATCGAATCGGAGCTTATTTTTATTTTGGTGCATGGCCTATTGCATCTTATCGGCCGTGAAGACAATAAAGAAGTTTTGCGCTTGGCGATGATTGCCGAGGGAGAGAAATTTTTGAAAAAGTGTGGTATAATTTAAATATGAAAAGATATTATAAACAAGGTTTCACTCTAGTCGAATTAATGGTGGCGATTTCAATTATCGCGATCATTACCACTGTTTCTTTGGCGGGATATTATGGCGGCGAAAAAAAGTCAAACCTTGACGGCGGCATGCGTGCTTTATCGACCAATTTTAATTACGCCCGCAATAATTTTCTTAATGGCACAAAATATAATGGCATAGTACCGCTTGGTGGCTGGGGTATTCATTTGGATTCGGCGACCACAACTTATTTTTTATTTGCCGATGCCAACAACAATGGGATTTATGATGAAGGCGAAGCGGTTGATTCTTTGGGTGGAAAAGAATTTAATCTTGGCACGAATTTAATTTTTTCCAGCGCTACTTTGGGAAATCAGCTTGATGTTGTATTCTTTGGAATTAATTCTCCGTCAGCTAGTATTATGAGCGGAGAAAATTCTTCCAGTACAGTTTGCGTGACCGTATTTGAAATCAGCTCGGAACTTTTGGCCGGTTTTAAAATTAATAGCTTGGGTTTTTTTGAAGTTGTCGATAGCTGCGAATAAATATTATGGTTTATAAATATAAAAAAAATTTGCCGGGATTTTCTTTGTTGGAAATTGTTGTGATTCTGATAATTATTTCAGTTGGTTTGGTTGGCGTGATGAATTTGATGTTTTTTAGTTTGCGGGCGCAAAATTCCAATCGGGATACTTTAATCGCTTATAATTTAGCGCAAGAAGGTTTGGAATTGGTGCGTAATGTGCGCGACACCAATTGGCGTGAAGGTATGGATTGGAACCGCTATATCGAGGGCGATCCCAGTGGCAAAAAATATAAAGTTGATTTCCGCCATTTTCAACCGGTTAGCATCACCGACAATACCGAGGCCGTTTTGCAAATTTCCACATCCTCCGATTTACGATTTTATGTCAATGAAACCGGCTCTAGCGATAGTATTTTTCAGCGCACAATTACAATAACTGCCGACAATGCCAGCAGCTCATCATCAACGGTGAATTGTTTGGTGGAGTGGAATGATCGCGGCGATACTCGTCGTTTTGAATTACAAACAGAATTATATGATTGGAAATAAATTAAATCGGAATGACAAGAAAAAAGGCTTTACGCTAATTGAAATATTGGTTGCCGTATCGATTTTCGCTATGATTATGTTAATAACATCTTCAATATTTAGAAATGTTTTAACTAGTCAGAGAACGGCGTCCGACGATTCGGAAACGCGGGAAGACGTAAAATATTTTTTGGAAATTTTTTCGCGTGAAGTCAAAGGCGCGGTTCGTAATTCAAGCGGCAATGTTTTGTGCAATGTCGAACCGGGCCATATTTTTTCCACTGATGCGGCTTCGGGCGAACTTTATTTCAAAAATCAGGCCGGTCAATGTGTGGCTTATTTTAAGGAAGTCGACAATGATATTAGTCGTTTGAAAATTCAGCGTGACGCCGATGAATTTTTTGTTAGTTCGGACAGAATAAATATAACCGGGTTGCGTTTTGTTATTGATGATGCGATGGATATTCAGCCGATTGTTACTGCCAATATTCAGGTTTTATCACAGATTAATCAAAGTATTCCGGCCTATGATATTCAAACCACTGTCAGCCCGCGTGAAATTATAGATTGCGGCGAAAAAGTTTATATTACTGATATTGCCGGCCATACTTGCAATAGCGATGCGCCGGATTATGATACTTGTATGTATCACACGGTAACAATCGGCAACCAATGCTGGATAAAAGAAAATTTGAATGTCGGAATGATTATTCAATCGACTTCTTCGGAGAGCAATCAAAATAATAATGGTATTTTGGAAAAATATTGCTATGCCAATCTCAGTGCTAATTGTCAAAGTGAAGGCGCGCTTTATCAATGGGATGAAATGATGATGAATTCGGCGACGGAGGGTTCGCAGGGAATTTGTCCGACCGGTTGGCATGTTCCGACTGATAATGAATATTATATTTTGGAAGATTACTTAAAGGTGTCTGGACAAGCTTGTGATGCTTCTCGGGTTAACACCTATAGTTGTTATGACGCGGCAACAAAAATGTTGCGCAATACAGGTTTTGCCGCACCGCTATCTGGATATCGCAATTCTTCCGGCAGTTTTTTGAGTCAAGCCTCAATCGTTGATTTCTGGTCGTCTTTTACTTCGTCAACTCCTTATTTTCGAGGCGTGGAGAGCGGCGCCGCCGGCCAGGTGCGTCGCGGTACTTGCACTAAAGATTTTGGTTTATCGCTTCGCTGTATAAAGGATTAAAATTTTATTTTATGTTTAAAAACAAGAAACAATTATCGGGCGGAGTTTTGTTGATTACTGTTTTTATTTTGGCTGGAATATTTTTGGTATCTTTTGCAGTGGGTTATATGGCATTTTTTGCCATTAAAACCAGTGACGGACAAGCCCAGTCTTTCAAGGCCTTTTATGCGGCCGAAGCCGGTGAAGAAAAAGTTCGCTATCAAATAACAAATGATCCAACTTTTTTTGCTACTCATTGCTTGAACGTGCCGGAGATTAACATTTTTGGCACTAGCACCGTTTTGTCGAATAAAAGCAGCTATACTGTTGATTGTTTATCGACATCATCACCCTATCAGTTTAGAGGACATGGCAATTACAAAAGCAATCAAAGAGATTTGGAATTTGAATATATAGTCCATGAATAAAATTGAAGCTCAAAACCGAATACTTAAATTACGGCAAGAAATTGATAAGCATCGTTACAATTATCATGTGCTTGATCAAGAAACGATGTCAGAGGCCGTGCTCGATAGTTTAAAGATCGAGCTTTTTCGTTTGGAGCAAGAATATCCCGACTTGGTTACGCCGGATTCACCGACGCAGCGTGTGGGCGGCGCGCCGCTTGATAAATTTGTTAAAGTGGAACACTCACAAAGAATGTTGTCGCTCTTCGATGCTTTTTCCGAACAAGATATGCGCGATTGGGAAACACGCGTATTTAATTATGCTACAGCTAATGGAATCGCTTTGCCGGCACTGGAATATTATTGTGAATTAAAATTAGATGGCCTGGCAATTAACTTAAAATATGAAAATGGTTTATTGGTTCAAGCATCAACGCGCGGTGATGGTAAAATTGGGGAAGATGTTACGCAAAATGTTAAAACCATAGAAACCGTTCCGCTGAGTATTAAATGGATTCCCGGCCCGCTTCGACTCAGCGAGGCGAGTCAGGTCGGGAATGACAAAAATAAAACAGGAATGACAAATTCGGTTTTTGAAGTTCGCGGGGAAGCGATTATGAAAAAAACAACCCTGATTAATCTTAATAAGAAATATGCCAAGTCCGGTAAATCTTTATTGGCTAATACGCGCAATGCCGCCGCCGGATCAATCCGGCAATTGGATTCGCTCGTTATGGCGGAACGAAAATTGGAATTTTATGAATATGATTTGCCATCCATTTTAACAGCACCAGAACTTAAAGCTAAAATTAAAACTCGAATGGAGGCGGATAAATTAGCCGGTGATTTGGGTTTTAAAATTATCAAACACAATCGTCTGTGTAAAAATCTTGAACAGGTTTTTGAGTTTCATCGTTATTGGGAAAAAAATCGCGATAAATTGGATTTTAATATTGACGGTGTGGTGGTTAAAATAAATAACCTTGATTTATGGGAAAAATTGGGTATTATCGGTAAGGCTCCGCGATATGCCATGGCTTATAAATTTGCGGCCGAGCAGGCTACGACCAATATTTTGGATGTTATTTGGCAGGTGGGCCGAACGGGAACTTTAACGCCAACAGCGGTTTTGAAAGCGGTAAATGTCGGCGGGGCGACCATTAGCCGAGCAACACTTCATAACATGGATGAAATTATGCGCTTGGGAATTAAGATTGGCGATACAATAATTATTGAACGCGCCGGTGATGTAATTCCGAAAGTGGTGGATGTTTTGCCTAATTTGCGAACCGGAGCCGAGAAAAATATTAGCGTACCAAAAGTTTGTCCGATTTGCGACAGTCCGGTGCGGCAAGTTGAAGGCGAGGTGGCTTATCGTTGCACAAACAAAAAATGTTATGCCGTGTCTTTGCGCGGCTTGGAACATTTTGTTTCTAAAACGGCGTTTGATATTGATGGACTTGGACCAAAAATTATTGAACAACTTTTTAATGTCGGTTTAATAAAAGATGCTGCCGATTTGTTTGCACTCCAAAAAATTGATTTGGAAAACTTGGAGCGTTTTGCGGAAAAATCAGCTGATAATTTAATTGCGTCAATTGCCGCGCGCCATGAAATTGCTGTGCCGCGTTTTATTTATGCTCTCGGCATTCGACATATCGGCGAAGAGTCGGCTTTGGCGCTTGCCAAAGTATTGGGAAAAATAAATAGCATTGATGAATTGGTGGAAAAAATATCGGCGATGACTTTGGCTGATTTGGAAACCATGGAAGATTTTGGTCCGATTGTGGCCGGCAGTATTTATGATTATTTTCACGATGAGCATAATTTACATTTTTTGGAAAAATTAAAAAATAATGGCGTTGTTTTAAAACCGTTAAAAGTTGCTGTGCAAAAAAATGACAAAGTTAACGGCAAAAGTTTTGTCTTGACTGGGTCGCTTCTTAGTTTGACAAGGGATGAGGCAAAAGCTAAAATTAGGGAATTGGGTGGAAAAATGGTGGAATCGGTTAGCAAAAAAACAGATTATGTCGTTGTTGGTGATGAACCCGGAAGTAAATATGACAAAGCCAAACAATTGGGCGTGAACATTTTATCCGAAGGAGAATTTTTAAAACTTATCAAATAATATGATTACTAATGAAGATATAAAACACATTGCTGATTTGGCCAGATTAGAATTAAGTCCGGCTGAGCTGGAAAAATATGGCGCACAATTGCCGAAGATTTTGGATTATGTGGGACAACTGCAAGACGTTGATACTTCCGAAGTTGATGCGATCAGTAATTTATCAAATAAAGCTAGTGAATTTCGGGCTGATGAAGTTGTGGCCTGGAATGAAACGGAACGCGATAACGCATTAAATCAAGCCAGTGAAATTTCCGGCGGACAAATTAAAGTCCATCGAGTTTTAGAATAATATGGAATTAAATAAATTGACAATTAAAGAGGCCGGGGAATTGTTGCGGGAGAAAAAAATTACTTCGCTTGAATTGACGAAAGCTTGCCTTGATAGAATAAAAAGTTTGGATAAAGAAATTCAAGCTTGTTTGTGCGTGTGTGCGGATGAGGCTTTGGCGATGGCGATTGAGGCCGACAAAAGAATCGCGGCCGGTGAAAAAGGTGAATTGCTAGGTATCCCATATTTAGTCAAAGATAATATTATGACATTCGGTATTAAGACGACCGCCGCCTCCAAAATGTTGGAAAACTATGTGGCCCCTTATAATGCAACAGCCGTTGATAGATTGAATAAAGCCGGCGCGGTTATTCTGGGAAAAACCAATTTGGATGAATTTGCGCATGGCGCTTCGACTGAAACTTCGGCTTTTAAAATAACTAAAAATCCATGGGATTTAGAACGGGTGCCGGGCGGATCGTCCGGTGGCAGTGCTGCTGCCGTGGCCGCTGATATGTGTATTTTTGCTTTGGGCAGTGATACGGGCGGATCAATTCGTCAGCCAGCTAGTTTTTGTGGCATCGTTGGTTTGAAAACAAGTTATGGTCGTGTTTCTCGTCATGGATTAATTTCTATGACTTCCTCAACTGATACTATTGGTTGTCTAGTTAAAACCTCTGAAGATGCGGCTTTGGTTTTGCAAGTAATTGCCGGAGCTGATAAGTATGATGCGACTGCTAGCCAAACTATTCCGGATGATTATTTGAAAAATTTAGATGGCGGAGTAAAAGGTTTGAAGGTTGGTTTGCCGGCGGAATATTTCTCAGATGACATTAATCCGGAGGTGCGTAATTTAATTATGGCGCAAGCCGAAATTTTAAAACAAGCTGGAGCGGAGATTGTAAATGTTTCTTTGCCGCACACTAAATATAGCGTGCCGGCTTATTATATTATTACACCGTGCGAGATTAGTTCTAACTTGGCGCGACTTGATGGTTTGCGTTATGGTTATTTTGATGAGAGTGCTAAAAACTTAGCCGAGATTTATGCTAAAAATCGGGGCGGTGCCTTTGGTCCGGAAGCGAAGCGGCGCATTATGCTCGGTACTTATGCTTTAAGTGCCGGTTATTATGATGCTTATTATAAAAAGGCTAATAAAGTTCGCATGATGATTGCGCGTGATTTTGATAAAGTTTTTGAAGAAGTTGATGTTTTATTGACCCCAACCACTCCGGGTACCGCTTTTAAAATTGGGGAAAAAATTAATGATCCAGTAACAATGTATTTAGAAGATATTTTTGTCAGTTCAGCTTCACTCGCCGGGCTTCCGGCCGTAGTTGTTCCGACCGGACTTATTAATGGCTTGCCGCTCGGCGCACAGTTAATTGGCAAAACAATGGGTGAGGCGGAATTATTGCGCGTGGCCAAAGCTTTAAATCCTGAACAAAATTTTGCTAAAGTGAAAATTTAAATTAACTCCTCACCCCAACCCTCTCCATTCATTTATAAAAAGAGAGGGAATTAAAGGGAGAGGCGAAAAAATATGAACAAAAAATTATTAGCAACAATCATGGTTTCTGTTATTTTAGTTTTGGTTATTATTTTTTTCTTTATGTTTGTTATTAAAAAACCGGTTAGCAAAAGTTTGATAAATGAAAATTTAAGCATTGGAAGCGATAAAAATGTCAGTATGTCGGAAATTGACCGCGCGGTTTTGGCGGCGCCGTCGTCAAACGAATTACCGCCGATAGGAGATGCCGATAATGTTGTCGGTGATTTGTCGGCCAAAGTCAGATTGATTGTTTATGAAAATGCCAATGATATTTATTGCGCTCAACTGAATCGTACCTTAAAAGAAATTAAAAATGTTTATGGCGCCGATGTCGTTTTTGTTTTTCGACCTTTTATTTTTTCCGGAGATGAAAACAGTATGATTGCCGCGGTGGCGCAATCTTGTGCCGGCGAACAGGGAAAGTTTGCAGAAATGAGAGATTTGATAATTGCCCACACCGAATCTGGTTTATCCAATATTTTAGATGCAAAAGGCTTGACTGATTTTGCCAATAGTTTGGGTTTGAATAAAAATAAATTTGCGTCTTGTTTGACTAATACAAAGTATCAGACTGCAATTAACGCAGCTATGGAAAAAGTCAAAAATTCGATGGTTTTTGGCACGCCAACAACTTTTATAAACGGGGAATTGGTGGTTGGTGCTCGAGCTTTTGAAGACGGATCCGATAGTAATGGCAATAAATTGGAAGGTTTGAATAATATTGTAGCGCGTCATTTGCAATAATTTATTATTTTGGTTAAACTAACTTTGAATATAAGGACGCCTGGTAAAGCAGTCGTCTTTAAAAAATGGAGAGCTCGCATATCCGCCCTTCATTTAAAAACATTGGAGAGCTCGCATAGCGGTCTAGTGCGCATCCCTGGAAAGGATGTATGTTCGAAAGGGCATCGAGAGTTCGAATCTCTCGCTCTCCGCGAACACAAAGAACCTGCCTTTAGGCAGGTTCTTTGTGTTAGGAGATGAGGTGAGAGAGATTCGAAAGCCGGAGGCGATGCGCCCTGCGACAGATTTTTTATTATAATTTTCACAAAGCTATTTAATATTAACAATAATTTTGCTAAAATTTAGTTATAATAATTGTTTTAAAATTAAATTACAAAATTATGTTTGTTAAAAAAGGTGGGGAAGCTGTTTATGGTTTGGGGTTAATCGGTGCCGTCATTTATTATATCTCGTCCGCCACCAGTTTTTGGATGGGGGTCTTGGGGTTTTTTAAAGCTATTGTTTGGCCGGCCTTTTTGGTCTATGAACTTCTAAAATTTTTAGCTAAATAAAATAGTTTGTTTGTCTCTAAGTACAAAATACTTTGTTGTTGCCCTATATAATAATTAACATATGAAAATAAAAGAGCCGCGATTTTTAATATTAGCATTAGTATCTTTTGTGATGGGTGTTTTAGTCATGCATGTTATAGAAACTTTTTTTCGTTAAATGGATATTTTGACGCATTGGTCTCTAAATTTAGCAGTTCATCGAAGATAATCTATAATTTTAAATACCAAGATAACAATCAAGATGACAGCACCTTTATCATTTTTATCTCTACGTCCTCTAAATTCTAATCCAATACCAGGCTCTCTGCCAACACAAAAAAATCTGCCCTGTTGTTGGGGTAAAATCATTGACAAAAACCAAGAAAGACGATACGATGCATTCATAGTTTTTTAAAATAATAATAACTAAATGAAAGCATAGTCATGAAAATCAGTAAAACAGATTTGCAGAAATTGACAACGGTAATGGAAAATAACAAATTGTCCATTGATCAAGTCATTGAACTTATTAAAAAAAGTAAGATTCAAGCAGAAAAAGATGAGTTAGAAATTAAAAAAGCTATCGATTGTGTTAACCGGACCATTCAGAATATGTAATCTCTGAAATGGATAGAGTTGGTTATTACTCAGCAACGTTTAGCTAAAAACCTGTTTCAAAATGAAATGGGTTTTTTATTTGTCATTGACAAAACATGTTTATTGTTATATAACTTTATTGTAAAAAAATGGTCTTTAAGAACTAAATGCGAAACTGGTCGCAGCCAAAAAATGGTTAACAATTTAGCCGTTTTCTGGCTGTGACCACGATGGTTATAGCTCCCGCTTCGGATAAGAGCAAACAAATAAATAGCGCAATTAAGCGCGAGGAGGACAAAATGAATAATGATTTTTTTGCAATTTCTAATGTTTTACCTGGAAAGCTAAATGCTTTAGTAAAAAACATTATGAAGCAAACTGGAGTAAATGATCCTAATGAAGCTGTTAGAATGGTAAATGCCGGGGAAGTACAAATCTCAGTCATTAAACCAAAATGGACTGACAAGGATGGTGTTATCCGTTTTTCAGTTACTTCCGACGGCACAACAGGTCCCGAATGGATTGCCCGTTTGGAAAAGAAAGGTTTCCGCGTTGGTGATTATGCTAAAAGCGTGCTCTGCTCGAAAGATTTCAAACCGACCTCTGGTATAACTACCGAGATCGCCATTCTCAAGGGAATGTTGTTTGAAGACAGTAACCGCGTTACCAAAAAAATTCGCGTCGAAGCCGAAAGCCGTAAACTGACGAAACCTAACGCCGAAGTAGCCTGTCTTATCCGCGAAAACTTTTCGGATGAAGAAATTGAGGCTATGGGTCTCTGGTGGATCGTTGCTATGCACGAACCAATCAATGATTCTGACGGCGGTCCTAGACTGCTCAATGTGAATCGCGCTGGCGTTGGTTCCTGGTTGAGCACGTACTATGACGAGCCTGACCGCAAGTGGGATCGTAGCATTGGGTTTGCTTTTGTTTCGCAAATTTTAGGTTCTTAGTCTTTTAATTTTTAAGCCCATTTTTCTATTTTTAAGGGCTTGGTGTCCAAAAATAGTTCATTCAAAATTCAAATTTTAGAAATCATGATTGAAATGCGTGGTTCTACTGTTGGTGGTGTACTTTTCGATTTTACCGTTGATTACACTAGAACTGTGGCTGAAATGGTTCAGGCTGGGAAATATGACCGGTCAAGTAATATTATTACCTCTGAACATTATCCTATACCGAAAAATAAAGTCGGCAAAAAAGAAAACATCTTTGCAAAGATGTTTTGCTACAACCGTTTTATGAGTAGCAAAGATGCTATAAGGGAAATGAAGAAAGAAGGTTTTCGTCCGGCAACTGCCCACGAAGCCATGGCCTTCAGCGAAAAAAATCCTGATCTACAAAGACAATACCCAATCATAGCTCTTGGCTCGATCTGGCGGGATAATTATAGTCACAACATCTTATTTCTCGACGGAAATATTTGTGAACGCAAACTCATCTTTGGCGACTGGGGTGGTGGAAAATGGGCTGGTTATTGCCGTTTTCTTGGCGTTCGCATCGAAAAGAGCGACACTCAAGATGGCATCAATCTCATCAATTTAACAGTTGATTATGCTAAAACCATTGAACAAGCTGTTGCTGACGGCAATTACGATTGTGCCAGCAAACACATTACCACAAAAAATTTTCCTTTTGCTTTTCCTTTGAATATGATTGGAAAAAAAGTCGAGGTGTTTGTCAATGAATTTCATTTTAACCGCCTTATTAGTTCTAAAGACGCTATTTCTGAAATGGAAAAGAAAGGTTTTCGTCCGGCAAACATTTATGAAATTATGGCTTTTGTCCAAGATAACCCCAAGTTTCCTGTCGTGGCTCTCGGCTCGGTTTGCCAGCTTCACCAAAGCCTTTTTGTGCCTGCCATTTTTATGGACGGTTCTGAGCGTAATATCGCTCTCTATGGCTGGAGTGGTGGCTGGTTTAATTACTATCGCTTTCTTGGTGTTCGTAAGTAGTTCTTGGCCGCTTGAAAATTTAATCATTTTTGATTCTCGAAAACTTAAAATTATAACCCTGCTTTTAAACAAAGCGGGGTTTTTTATATAATAAAATATGTTATAATATGAGCATTAATAAAATCCAAATATATTTTATGGAAAATATTCTGGATTCCCGCCTGCGCGGGAATGACCCGCGTAAAAGCGCTATGCGCTCACGTGGTTTTACTCTCATCGAATTATTGGTTGTTATTGCTATCATCGGTCTTTTGGCGACTTTTGCTGTTATAGCTTTACAAAACGCTCGCTCTAAAGCGCGTGACGCTCGTCGTGTGGCCGACGTTAAACAAATCCAAACCGCTTTAGAATTATTCTTCAACGATCAACAAAGATATCCAACTGCCGGTGAATTGGCAGCCGGATCAATTTTCTCAACTTCTACTTTTGGCACTACAACTTACATGGCCAAAATTCCAACTCCGCCAACTCCAGCTGACGGTTCTTGCTCCAGCACCAGCGCTTATACTTATGCCGTAGCCTCCAACGGTGGTTCTTATACTATCTCTTATTGCGTCGGCGGCAATGTTGGTACAATTAATTCCGGTGATCATTGTGCAACACCGGCTGGAATTTCTGACGGTAATAATAAGTGTGCTGCGATACCTATAGTTTGCGGCGATCGAATAGTTATTTCTGCTATTGCCGGACATACTTGCAATACCGGCGCCCCGGATTATGACACTTGCGCCTATGACACCGTTAAAATCGGTAGTCAATGCTGGATGAAACAGAATATGAATATTGGTGCCTATGTGACTGGCGCTACTACCCAAACTAATGATAATAATTTGCAAAAATATTGTTATGGTAATAATACTGGTAATTGTTTAACTAATGGCGGATTTTATCAATGGGATGAAGCTATGCAATATTCAACAACATCAGAGGCTCAAGGTATTTGTCCGGAAGGTTGGCATATTCCAAATGATGCCGAACAGAATACTTTAGACCAATATTTAACCGATTCCGGGCAAACTTGTAATGCTAATAGAGTCGGAGCTTATGATTGTGCTAATGCCGGTACTAAATTACAGGTTGGCGGTACTTCTCATTTTGAAGGTCTCTTAACCGGCTATCGCAATAATAGCGGGTTATTCACTAATCCTGGGGCGGACGCGCACTTTTGGTCATCTACCGTTAGCGGACAGGATGCCTGGTATCGGTACCTGTTCGCTAGCACTAATACCGTTCGCCGTAACTATCTGACTCGAACTTACGGCTTTTCGGTGCGCTGTTTGCAGGACTAATTTAACAAAATTCGCTGTCATCTGAAAAATTAATATGATATAATGCAAGTGTTAATAAAATTTAAATATCATTTTTGTCTTATATGAAATCAAAGAATACAAAAGTTTTAATATTTTGTTTAGTGATAGTTTTATTTGTGGCGTCCGGAGAATTTTTGCTTTGGCAAAAGAAAATCGCCACTACCAAGATGGTGAAAAATATTAAAATGGTGCCGGCAGCCAAACAGCAAAATACAAGTTCAACATCAATTTTTGATGGGAACAAAATAAAAATTGGCTATCGCAATGAACAATATGGTTTTTCTTTTTCTTTGCCGCTTAGTTGGGACTCTTATTCCATAATAAAAAGCACTTGGGATGGCGATGGTCTTGATAGCGCGGCGCAAAATATTAAAGTTGCTTCCGGTCCATTAATATCAATCAGACATCCGCAGTGGACGAAAAAAAATCCGCGCCAAGATATACCGGTGATGATTTTTACGATTTCCCAATGGAACGATTTGCAGGCCGATAAATTTCATATCGGTGCTGCGCCGATCGGGCCGAGCGAGCTTGGCCGCAACGCCAAATATGTTTTTGCTTTGCCGGCAAGATATAATTTTGCCTTTTCTATCGGCTATGAAGAAGTAGAAGAAATTATCAACAGCAAAACTTTTAAAGCTTTTTAATTTTTATTAACAATTCCTTAAAGACACCTATGAATATAATATCGGCAAAATTTATTAAGGGCGTGGTGGGTGAAGATAAAATTCTGGACAATGGTATTTTGCAGGTGGCTTTTATCGGGCGCTCTAATGTCGGCAAGTCCAGCACGATTAATGTTTTAACAAAGGTTAAGGAATTGGCGCGCGTCAGTGCCTTGCCGGGCCGCACGCAAGAGATTAATATTTTTTTGATTAATGATCGTTTTTATTTGGTTGATTTGCCGGGCTATGGTTTCAGCAAAGCTTCCAAAGAAGATCGCGAGTGGCTTTTTGAATTGATTAATTGGTATTTGTTCAATGAGCGATATCAGCAGAAAAAAATCGTTTTAATTATTGATGCCAATGTCGGACCCAGCAAAGATGATTTGGAAATTTTAGCGGCTTTAGAAAGTCGCGGTAAAACAATTTTAATCGCGGCCAATAAAATTGATAAAATAAAAAAATCAGAATTTAAAAAGCAATCGGATAAAATTCGTAAACTGGTGGGCGATCATGAAATAGTTTTTTATTCCACCAAGACCGGCGTCGGTGTCGACGCTTTGAGCGCGGCGGTCGTAAAATAAGCGGCTAAAGTGCAAGCCTTTTTTATTGGTTAAACTTGATAAAAAATCGGCATTATGTTAGGATTCAAGAGATATTTATAATAATAATAAGCTTATGTTAAGAACTCATACTTGTGGAGAATTGACGGCTAAAACCGTCGGCGATGTTGTAACTTTGACTGGTTGGGTGGCCAGCCGTCGTAATTTTGGCGCCTTGGTTTTTATTGATCTGCGCGATCGTTATGGCATAACTCAAATTACTTTAGACCCGTCGCGCAATGATGCGCGCTTGATGGATTTGGCGCAAGAGATTGGTGCTGAGTGGGTTTTGTCGGTTACCGGGAAAGTTGTCGCTCGACCGGAATCTATGATTAATACCAAAATGACAACCGGTGCTATCGAAATTGAAACAACAGAAATTAAAGTTTTGAATAAATGCGATCTATTGCCGTTTGAATTAAATGAAGACAAAGCTGGTGTAGCCAATGAAGCGCTACGTTTAAAATATCGTTTTTTGGATTTACGCCGCCCGAAATTGCAAGAGATGTTAGCAACCAAAGACGCTTTTATTACATATTGCCGCCAGTATTTTCATGACAATGGTTTTACTGAAATTCAGACACCGATTTTGGCGAATTCTTCACCGGAGGGTGCGCGCGATTTTTTGGTGCCATCCAGATTATATCCGGGAAAGTTTTATGCCTTACCGCAAGCTCCACAACAATTTAAACAACTTTTAATGGTTGGCGGCGTTGATAAATATTTTCAAATTGCACCATGTTTCCGCGATGAAGATCCGCGCATGGATCGCCATTATGGAGAATTTTACCAGCTTGATATGGAGATGAGTTTTGTGGAGCAAGAAGATATTTTCTTGTTAATGGAACCGCTTATGAAGCAGTTGACGGAAAAATTCAGCCAAAAGAAAATAATGAATCTTTTGCCGAATGGTCGTTTTGCTCGTTTGTCTTGGTATGAAGCTATGGAAAAATACGGCTCAGATAAACCGGATTTGCGTTTTGATTTGTCGATAAAAAATATCAGTTCAATCGTGGCTGATTCCGGTTTTTCTGTTTTTGATGAAACTGTTAAAAATAATGGCGTAGTGCATGCTTTAAAAATTGACGGCGGCGCTAAATTTACTCGTAAAGAAATTGACGATTTAACGGAATTAGCCAAAAAACGTGGCGCTAAAGGTTTGGCTTATTTATCAATAAAAGACGGCGCTATCGCTTCGCCTTTTGCCAAATTCGTGGCCCCGGAAAAATTACAAGCTATCGCTGATTTTTGCGAAACCAAAGATGGCGATATCGTTTTCTTTGCCGCCGCAGATTGGCGTACGGTTTGTAATGTTTTGGGCGCAATCAGAACTGAGGTAGCCGTTAAATTAAATTTAAAAGATAATAATCTTGCCGCGTGGACTTGGATTGTTGATTTTCCGATGTATGAATATTCCGAGATTGAAGAGGGAAGAATTGATTTTGGCCACAATCCATTTTCTATGCCACAAGGTGGTATGGATGCTTTAAAAAATCAAAAACCTTTGGATATTTTGGCTTATCAATATGATTTGGTGGTTAACGGCTTTGAAGTTTCAAGCGGTGCGATTCGCAATCATAATCCGGAAATTATGTATGAAGCTTTTAAAATTGCCGGTTACAGTCAAGAACAAGTTGATGATAAATTTGGCGCGATGATTAAAGCTTTTTCTTTTGGCGCGCCACCACATGGCGGTAATGCACCGGGTATCGATCGTTTGCTTATGGTTTTAAATGATTGGAATTCAATTCGCGATATTTATGCTTTCCCGAAAGATAGCCAAGGTAAAGATTTAATGACTAATTCGCCGATGGAAGTTACCGATGTTCAAATGAAAGATTTGCACGTGAAAATAGTTTAAAATTAAATCAAAAATATGTCTGAAAATTTTTATAAAGCCGATGTTTTAGAAGAACCTAAAGCTGTTAAAGACAGCGAAGAAGAAGCGTTGTCGGAAGATTTTCCCGAAGATGACGCTGAATTTAATCGAGTTATGGATAAGTTTGATAAATTCGGTGAGTTTTCTTTAACTGCGGCCGAACATCATGCTATCGGCAGTACGCCGGACGAAGATTTATTGAATAATCCCGGTAAGGCTGAATATGAAGTTATCAGTGACGAAAAGTTGATTAAAATTTTGGACAGCCATATAAAGTGTTTGTTAAATCATAGCGGCGCATATAAACCGGGCGAATATGAAGCATCTTTAGAATTAGTCGGAAAAGCAATTCCATTTTTAAAAAGTGTCGGACGTTTGCCGGCTAAATATAACGACTTTAATCTCGAGGCATTAAATTATAAGCAATCAGCTTAAAAATTTTGCCAATAAAAAAACAGTCCCGAGCACTCGGGACTGTTTTTTGTTTTTAGAGATTATAGGTGTTTTTTTATTTCTGCGTAAACTTCTTCAATTGTCATTTCGCCGTCAATTTCCACTAGCTTGCCGTTGTTTTTGTAGTATTCCAAAAGTGGCACGGATTCTTTAGAAAAAACATCAAGACGATTTTTAACAGCGACCGGATCTTTGTCGTCGGCTCGTCCGCCGGTTTCGGAGCGCAAACTAATTCTTTTAATAACTTCATCAACTCCAACTTTTAAGTAGATAAATTTGCTCAATTCCATACCCATTTCGGCAGCAACCTTATCTAACATAGTGGCTTGTGACATCATGCGTGGGAAACCGTCAAAAATTATTCCTTTGGTTTTGGCTTCTTCATCGACATTTTTAATGACTTCCGCCATTAATTCATCGGTGATTAATATGCCTTGATCAACGTAGCTTTTAATTTTTTGTCCAAGCTCTTTGATCCGGATTGTATTTCAGCGCGCAAGTGATCGCCCATACCAAATTGAACCATGCTATTTTCGGCACATATCAAATCAGCTTGAGTAGTTTTACCGCAGGCGGCTAAACCGTAAATACAAATAATCTTTCCCATAGTTTTTTTACCACGTCATTCCCGACCTGATCGGGAATCTATGTCTACTGTTAATTTTAAAATGTTATTGTATTATTTTTTTATTATTTTGACAAGCTCTAAAAAATCATTTTTAATTTTGCTTTCGGCGTATTTATTTTCCGCTAAATTTCTGGCGGCAACACTCATTTTTTGCCGTCGGGCGTCATCATTTAAAATAATTTCCATTTTGTTTTTTAGATCCGCGGCATTGTTTGGAATAGCTGTCAAGCCGCTGTCTTTGTCGAATACAGTGCGGACACCCGGCAAATCCGAAGCAATGACCGGCACGCCGCAAGCCAGCGCTTCAATCAATACAATACCAAAGGCTTCGTTTGAATTAATGGACGGCAAGACGAATAAGTCGGCGTTTTGATAAGCATTTATTAATTCGGTATTATTTATTTTACCAAAAAATTTTACTCGGTCAGAAATGTTTAAATCTTTAGCTAAAGTTTCATAATCCGGTCTTAAGTTTCCGTCGCCGATAATGTTTAGCTGCCAATTGATATTTTTAAATTCGGCGACAGCTTTAAGTAAAACATCAACGCCCTTGAAATAATGCGCGCGGTCCAGCCCGCCGACAAATAAAATGTTTTTAGCTTCGCTCTTTTCTTTTGTCATTCCCGACCTGATCGGGAATCCAGTAATCGTCATTCCGGACCCGATCCGGAATCTATCTAAATCAACTCCAAAAGGAATTTCCACGAATTTTTCCGCGTGATTATCGTAAAAATTTTTGATGTCGCTATTTTTAATATAGTCGAGTGAAGCGCTGACAATTAAATCGGCTTTTTTTAAAAGGGAAGAACGGATTAATTTTGCCGGCCAACTTAAAAGTTTGGCAATCGGCGTGAGGCCGGCGACATCCATGTGATATTGAATTATTAATTTGATTTTAGGATGTAGCAATTTAAAAAACCAAACTACCTCGGCGCCGCCAAAAAAAGGATAATGCAGATAGATTAAATCAAATTTTTTCAGCTTAGGAATTAAAGAGGGGATAAAAGCTCCATGACCGTAGCGCAAAAGCGGCCTGGAATTATCCGGATGAAATGTTTGAACTTCATGTTCGCTTTTTAATATTTGTTCTAAGGTATGAGCGCTATTACCGATACCGCCGGCATATGGCGGAAAAGCGCATACAATTTGGGCTATTTTCATAAATAATGTCATTGCCAGCATTCCTCCTGGTAGCGGCAGGATCACATAGTAATCTATGGTTTAAGTATAGCTTAGTTATAATAATTTCCCAAGTATTGACTTTTTGACCCAAATATGATACAATATCTCAGTAATAATCTTGGGTTATTGCCTGCCGTTGCACAGATATGCAAAATAATGTTTTTTAAAAACTGAAAAAATATGGAAGAGTCAGCATACCGTAATGAGCTGTTATTTAAATATTATTTTACTCGTGTTATTTCGTTTAAAGATGTCGAAATTTATGATCTGGATCATGAAACCGATTCATCGCCATTTTCTTTGTTTAGCTCTCTTTCCGGCAGAAGCTTGGACGAAATAAAATTAAATGAAGAACAGACCACATCATTCATGTATGATTTTCCCAATAAAAATTTAGTAAAAGATTTTTGGTCTTTAAATTCATTAGTGGGGGAAGACTATGTAATTAGATACAGAAAAGAGAATGATGAAAATCATTTACGTATAATTGCCGAGAGATATGATGCGTCGCAGGGTTGTAAATCTGGACAAAAAATTATTGTAAGCAAACAAAAAACAAAAAATGCATAATATGCATTTACAAAAGGATATCTAAAATAGATATCCTTTTTTTCTTTGTGGCGGTTTTATTTTTTTAATGCTACTTCGCGCACGACATCGGTAATTTGTTTTTCCAGCCGCACGATTCGTAGGCGCATTTTAAAAATAAGATAAAAGAGAATCATGACGGCGATATAAAATAAGAAATTTATGCCGGAGCCGGAGAAGCCCAAAAACATGATTAATTTATCGATGGTTTTTATAAAGACAATCGCCAAGCCGGCAACAGTCCAAAAAATCAACCAGAAAGTAAATTCATTTTTATTGATTTGGTTTTTATTTTTTTGCTGCCAAACGCGGCTAAGGAAAAAAGCGATAATCAAAATAGCGATAATTTGCTGAATCATATTATTTTGCCTCACCCCGACTTTTAGTCACCCCTCTCCATCCGCTTTAGCGGGGGGAGCGGGGATTAAGGGGAGCGGGGTTATTTAATTAATTGTTTGTAAATTAAATCTTTAATAATTTTAAAACCGCCGGAAAATTTTTGGCCGAATTCATGATAGTGCACGGTAATTGGAACTTCTGTAATGCGGTGTTTGCTTTTAAAAGCCTTAATTAAAATTTCATTGCAGTGGGCCATGCCGTCATTTTCAATAATTAAATCCTGGGCAAATTCTTTTTTCATGGCGCGAAAACCACTTTGCGGATCGGTTAAGTTAATGCCGAAAAATATTTTATTGATCGCGCGCGCTAATGGCATAATGATATTTTTTTTTGCCCAAGGCATATTGGATTCTTTTTCCAAAAAACGAGAGCCAAAAACAATATCGGCTTCATCGTTTAAAATTGGTTGTACGACATCCTTAATTTCTTCGGCGGCAAATTGATCATCAGCATCAAAATGGACAATAATATCGGCGCCATGGGCCAAGGCATAGGCATTTCCGGTGCCAAGCGCCGCGCCTTGTCCGCGATTAATAATGTGGTGCAAGGCAGTCGCGCCAGTTGTTTTGATAAGAGCATAAGTATTATCCTTGGAACAATCATCGACAATTATAAGATCATCAACCAAAGGTTTAACTTTAGCTGCAACTTTAACGATTGATTTGGCTTCGTTGTAAGCCGGGATGACGCAAAATATCTTCATATTCAATTATTATAACACTATTTTATAATATTAGAAAATATACTATAATGAGTGAATAAGATAATCATTTTTTTATTTATGAATTTTTTTAGCAAAATTTTAAACTGGATTTTAATTTTTTGGCATACTTTAGTTTCGGCTTGGCGTTTAGTTTTTTCTTGGATTTTCATAAAAATATATTTAAGCGCAGCGCTTTTTTTAAATATTTTGGCTTGGGTGGCTGTAACTTTTATTTATAAAGGATTGGCTCAAGATTTAGCGGTTTTGCATTACAATGTTGATTTTGGTATCGATTTAATCGGCAGTCGAACGCAATTATTTTTAAATCCGAGTATCGGTTTGATTTTTATTTTACTTGATTTAATGGTTATGTTGGCTCTTGCTAAAAGCCGTGATTTTAAATTTTTGGCTCATTTGCTTGGCGCTACAGCCATTTTGATTAATATTTTACTGATATTATCAATTATTTCAGTTTATTTAATAAATTTTCGCTAATTTTATTGCGTTTATGTTGGATTTTTATATTGTAAAAATTATTTTTCTTTTTTCTTTAGCCTTTATTTTTTCTATTGCTTTAACGCCGCTTTTATCTCATTTTTTGTATAAATATAAATTAGGCAAACAGATCCGTAATTCTGGCGCCACGCCAATTTTTAGCGAATTGCATGCACATAAAGCCGGAACGCCGACTATGGGCGGAATATTGATTTGGTTTACAGTCTTAATTTTTATCATGTTTTTCTATTTGTTATCAAAAATTATCCCGATAGATTTATTTAAAGGTTTGAATTTTTTGTCGCAAAAAGAAACATTATTGCCTTTAGGGGCTTTAATCGCTTCGGCTTTAGTCGGATTATTTGATGATTGGTTGGATGTGCGCGGCAAGGGAACAAAAGGCGGCGGCGGTTTAAAAATGCGTTATCGTCTTTTGGTTTATACGGGAATTGCCATCATTGGCGCTTTGTGGTTTTATTTCAAGCTTGATTGGTCAGTGATTCATGTGCCGTTTTTGGGAAATTTTGAAATTTATTGGTGGTATATCCCAATTTTCATTTTTGTTTTAGTGGCGACTTCGTTTTCGGTTAATGAAACTGATGGTTTGGATGGCTTGGCTGGCGGTACCTTACTTTTGTCTTATGCCTGTTATGGCGTTATAGCTTTTTCCATGGGTCGTTATGATTTAGCTTCTTTCTGTGGCGTAATTATTGGCGCCTTGCTGGCTTTTTTATGGTTTAATATTGCTCCGGCTCGTTTTTATATGGGTGATACCGGATCAATGAGTCTTGGTATAACTCTCGGAATTATCGCGTTTTTAACTAATAATATTTTTATTTTGCCATTTATCGGCTTTATATTTTTAATTGAATCTCTTTCGGTTATTATTCAATTAGCCTCAAAAAAAATAAGAAAGAAAAAAGTATTTTTATCGGCGCCGATTCATCACCATTTTCAAGCTTTGGGTTGGCCGGAAACAAAAATTGTGATGCGCGCTTGGTTGATAGCAGCTTTGGTGGCGGCTTTTGGTTTGATGATTTTTTTATTGGACAAGAATTTTTAGTTGATTTTAAAATATTTTGACATGTTTAGAGACAGTTTTAAAAAAGTAAAAGCTTATCATAGCCCGGACAAAATTTTGGTTTTTTTTATATTTTTAGCGATGGCAATCGGTTTAATTTTGCTTTTTAGCGCTTCGTCGGTGGCGGCTTATGTGCGTTCTGGCAATAGTTTGTATTTTTTAAAACATCAATTGTATGGTTTGGCTCTCGGTATTCCGGCCTTTATAATATTATCCAAAATTGATTATCATCGGTACCGTAATTTTGCCATTCATTTTTTAGTGATTTCTGTCGGTTTTTTGGTTTTAACTTTTATTCCGGGTTTATCAGCCAGCTATGGCAAGGCTGGAAATTGGATTAATATTTTTGGTTTTTCACTTCAGCCGTCGGAATTTGTGAAGATATTTTTTTTACTGTATTTGGCGGCTTGGCTAGACACCAAAAAGGAAAAGTTGAATAGTTTAGGTGAAGGCTTAATTCCTTTTATTCTGATATTTATTCCGATTGCCGCCTTAATTATGATGCAGCCGGATTTTGGCACTTTGTTGATTATTTTTTCTTCATCAGTTATTTGCTATTTTGTAGCTGGCGCACCTAAGAAGCATTTTTTTATTGGTATTGTAATCGCTCTTATTGCTATCGCTGTTTTGGTTAATTTTAAATCCAATAAGATGGAAAGAATCGAATGCTATCGCCACCCGGAAAGCGACGTGGCCGGAAAATGTTATCAAGTTAATCAGTCTTTAATTGCTATCGGTTCGGGCGGTTTTTGGGGGCGCGGATTGGGTGAAAGCCGGCAAAAATTTATGTATTTGCCGGAAGTTTGGAGCGACTCGATTTTTGCGGCTGTAGCCGAAGAGTTGGGTTTCGTTTTTTCCTTGGCGGTTATTGCTATATTTTTTGTAATTTTTTATCGTGGCATAAAAATTGCCAAAAACACTCCTGATTTTTATGGAAAAATTTTGGCGGCTGGCTTGGTTTCTTGGGTGCTTGTGCAAACAATTTTGAATATTGGCGGATCAACCAATCTAATTCCAATGACTGGCGTGCCGTTACCTTTTGTGAGCGCCGGTGGTTCGTCCGTTTTAGCACTTTTTAGCGCTATGGGTATTTTGGTTAATATCAGCCGGCAAACTAAATAATTTTTATATGTTAGAAAAAAATAAGAAAATAATATTTTCCGGTGGTGGTACAGGCGGAACAGTAACGCCGCTTTTGGCTGTGGCCAATGAACTGCAACGTTCCAATGATTTTGATTTATTGTTTGTCGGTACATATTTCGGTCCGGAAAAAGAATTAATCGAAAAAGATGGTTTTAAATTTGTCGGCATTTCGTCAGGTAAATTACGCCGTTATTTTTCTTGGCATAATTTTGGTGATATTTTTAAGATTATTAAAGCTTTTTTTCAATCTTGGAGTTTGTTAAAAAAGGAAAATCCGAGTTTGGTTATTAGTGCCGGCGCTTTTGTTTCAGTGCCTTTGGTGTTGGCTGCATATCTTCGTCGTATTCCGGTGATGATTCATCAGCAAGATGTTCGGGCTGGTTTAGCCAATAAATTAATGGCGCCTTTTGCCAAAGTTATTACGGTTACTTTTGAGAAATCATTGCGTGATTATGGTAAAAAAGCGATATGGATCGGTAATCCCTCTGAATCTCTGGGTAATTTTGATCGAGTCGATATTTTAAATAAATTAAAAGCCAAATATAATTTGGAAGCTAATTTGCCGATAGTTTTGATTGTTGGTGGCGGCACCGGAGCTTTATCAATTAATAATTATGTGGAGTCCGGTATTTCTGATTTATGTAATTTTTGCCAAGTATTTCACATTAGCGGTAAAAATAAAAAAAATGCGGTCATGCATCATCGCTATCATCAATTTGAATTATTGCCGCATGCCGAATTGTTGAATTTACAAATAATTTCAGATTTGGTGGTGTCGCGTTGTGGTCTTGGTTTTTTGACGGAATTATCTGCTTTGGCTAAGCCTAGTATTTTGATTCCAATGCCACATTCGCACCAAGAAGATAATGCCGCTATTTTTTTAGCCGCTGAAGCTGCTAGAGTTTTATTTGAGGTCGATTTAAATTCAGAAATTTTTGTCAGTGAGATTAAACAGATTCTTTCTGATAAAAAATTATGCGATAAATATTCTTGGAATATTGCCAAAGTTATGAAGGGCGGGGCAACTGCCGCTTTTGTTAAAATTATAAAAAAACAATAGATTCCGAATCGAGTCCGGAATGACAAACAAAATATATGAAATTTGATAAAAATAAACCAATTTATATGATTGGCATTAAGGGCGTCGGCATGACAATGCTCGCTCAATTTTTGCATGGTGCCGGCTATAAAGTTATTGGTTCGGACGGCCCGGAAACTTTTATGACCGATAAAGTTTTGCGGCGCATCGGCATTAAATTTTTTAACGGTTTTTCTGTTGCCAATTTAAAACAGGCTGGATCGTTGATAATTCATTCCAGTGCTTATAATGTCAATAATAATGTAGAGATGGCCGAGGCTAAACGATTGAAGAAAAAAATATTGTCTTATGCCGAAGCTTTAGGTGTGGCGTTTAATAGTTATGATGGCATTGCGGTTTGTGGTAGTCATGGCAAAACCACCACGTCCGCTTGGTTGGGCTACGTAATGTGGAAATCAGGTTTAGATCCGAATGTTTTGGTGGGAGCGCGCGTGCCGCAGTTTCGCGGTAGCGCTTTAAATGGCGCCGGCAAATACTTCGTGGCCGAGACTGACGAATATCAAAACAAATTGCAGTTTTATAATCCCAAAATGGTTTTATTGAATAATATTGATTATGATCATCCGGATTTTTTTCATACCAAAAATGATTATAATCAAGTTTTTGCCGATTTTATCAAAAAACTGCCGGCCAAAGGCTTTTTAATTGCCAATGCAGCCGATAAAAATATTTTAAAAATTTTACCAAATTGCCATGGCAAAATAATCACTTACGATATCGTGCCTAATAAAAAAGCCAATTATTATGCTTTTAATATTGAGCAATCGGGTGTTAATCAGATTTTTAATGTTTTTGCTAACGGTGAAGATTTGGGTAAATTTAAAATTATTTTATCCGGTAATCATAATATTGCCAATGCTTTAGCGGTTATTGCGGCGGCGCGCAGCTTGGGAATTGACTTGCCGCTTATAAAAAGAAACCTAGCGACTTTTCGCAGCACAGAACGGCGCATGCAGACCTTGGGCAAATTTAATGGCGCTTTAATTATTGACGATTACGCTCATCATCCAACCGAAGTCAAAGCGACTTTAAACGGCATCAAGCGCTTATATCCGGACAAAAATATTATTACAGTTTTTCATCCGCATACTTTTACGCGCACCAAGGCTTTGTTAAATGATTTTGCCAAATCTTTTTCTGACACCGACGAATTGATTGTTTTGGATATTTACGGTTCGGCGCGGGAGAAGCAGGGCGGTGTATCAAGTGCTGATTTGCTTGTTAAAATAAAGGAATTCAATAAATCTCAAATCAAGCCGGGGATGACAAGAAAAAAGCAAATTGTGAAACATATTCCGATCATGCCGGCAGTAGAAGATTATTTGCGCGATAAATTGGGTGCTGATGATTTATTAGTGCTAATGGGCGCCGGCGATGTTTTTCGCGTAGCTCAAAGATTGTTAAAAAAATAATTTATATGATAATTATCCAAAAAAAAACCGGCTTGGCCGAACATAATACTTTAAGAATCGGCGGGCCGGCCAGATATTATGTCGAGGTGCGCACCAAAAATGAATTATTGGAAGCTTTATCTTGGGCAAAAAATAAAAATATTAGAGTTTTTGTTTTGGGTGGTGGTTCCAATACTTTTTTTGGCGATCAGGGTTTTCCGGGTTTGGTGATTAAAAATAAAATTCGCGGTATTCGCATAATGGAAGAAAATGCCGATTATGTTTGGCTTGAAGCGGACGGCGGCGAGTGGTGGATGACTTTGGTTGATTATTGTTTAAGCAATAAATATTACGGCTTAGAAAATTTGGCCGCAATTCCGGGAAGCGTCGGCGCCGCGCCGATACAAAACATTGGCGCTTATGGCGTGGAATTAAAGGATGTTTTGGCAAATTTAACCGCAATTAATATCCGCACTTTAAAAGAAAAGAAATTCAATTTAACCGATTGTCGTTTTAAATATCGTGATAGTATTTTTAAAAACAAATTAAAAGACAAATATTTTATTTATTCGATTGTGGTGCGTTTAAGCAAGAAGCCCAAATTTAATTTAACTTATCCTGATTTAGCTACAAAATTTTCCAGTCATAATCCGGCCGAAATTGCGATACGCGATGTTGCTAAAAAAATTATTGAAATTCGCAATTCTAAGTTGCCGGTTCCGGCGGTTTTGCCCAATGCCGGTTCTTTCTTTAAAAATGTGGAATTAAGTAAGATTGAATTTACTGAGTTTATTAAAAAATTTCCCGAAGCTAAATATAATCTGGTTAGCGGAAAGTATCAGGTTCCAACCGCCTGGTTAATTGATCAGTGTGGCTTTAAAGGACAGAGAATCAATTTGGTCGGGGTTTATGAAAAGCAACCTTTAGTTTTGGTTAATTATGGCGGTGCTAAAGCGCGCGAATTAATGGCTTTAGCCAAAAAAATCAGTAGTGCCGTTAAAAGGAAATTTGGTTTAGAATTGGAAATGGAAGTTAATTTTATTAAATAACTTAAAATAAAAATATGTCGACAAACAAAAACTCTCTTCAAGCTCATTTATTGTGTAAAGCTGGCGACATTGCGCCGAACGTGCTTTTACCGGGTGATCCGGGTCGTGTCTTGCGTATGGCAAAATTGCTCGATAACGCCAAGGAAATTTCTTTTAACCGCGAATATCGTGTTGTCACTGGAAAATATAAAGGCATTCCAGTTTCTATTTGTTCTACCGGCATTGGCGGCCCATCGACGGCGATTGCCATTGAAGAGTTAATTAATCTCGGGGCAAAACAATTTATCCGTGTCGGATCTTGCGGGGCTAGCCGCAAAGAAATCAAAGTCGGTGATTTAGTGATTTCCGACAGCGTGATTCGCGCCGATCACACTTGTTTGGACTATGTGCCGCTGGAATTTCCGGCTGTGGCTGATTTTAATACGGTGTTAGCTTTAAAAGAAGCGGCAAAAAATTTAAAAGCCAAAAGTTTTGTGGGATCAACTGTTTCGGTTGACGCCCTATATTCACCAAATACAAAAGCGGTAAAAAATTTCTGGAAAGGTTTTGGTGCTTTAGCGCAAGACATGGAGGCAGCCACCGTTTTAACTTTAGCGCGCGTTCGGGGTGTTATGGCCGGCGTAATTTTATTGGTAGTTGATCAAGAAGGTGAAAAAAACATTAAAGAGAAAATTGCGGTTTATTCAGCGCAAGCTAAAAGCGGGAAGGGCGCTTTGGTTGAAAAAGAAATGTTGGCCACTCAAACCGCACTCGAGGCTTTGGTGATTTTAAATAAATAACTCCTCACCCCGGCCTGATGGCCACCCCTCTCCGTTCGCCCTGGGCGGATGGAGAGAGGATTAAGGGGAGAGGCGAAATAATATGGGAAAAGAGAAATATATTGGCACAAAATTTACCACAATCTTCTTGGGTGACTTTATACCCAATAAGAAAGAAGCGAAGTTAATCGCTGAATTAATCGCGGTTGGCCATATTTTTGGTGCGATGGGCATTAAAGATCAAAATGGCGGTAATATTTCCGTCCGAGTGAGCGACGGCTTTTTGATTAAACGCACCGGCGCTCATCCTTATGAATTAAAAGCGGCCGATTTTGTTAAAGTTGCAAAAACGCGCGGTGATAAAGTTTGGGCTTATGGTAAATTTGAACCAAGTTCCGAAGCCCGACTCCATGAAGCGATTTATAAAGCTCGACCCGATATTAATTGTGTGTTGCATTGTCATGATTTTTTGGCAGTGTTTAATCCAAAAAAATTCGAAGATATCGCTTATATTAAAGAAATTTCTTATGGCACCACAGAATCAGCTAAGGCTGTGAGCACTAAAGCTAAGTCTTTTAATTATTTAATTCAGACCAATCATGGCGTTATTGCTTTGGGAAAAAGTATCAAAACAGCCATTAATATAATAAGAAAGTTTCATCAAAGATTTGTAGAATAATCATATAATTATAACTTAAACCCAATTTCTTCCTTTTTTGGTTTTTCTTCTTGAATTAATAAACTTCTTAACACTTCAAAAATCTCTCTAATATCTTTATCGTGTTTTGCTTCCATAGCTTCAATCTTTTCCCAGATTAATTTATTGTTAGCAGCTAACTCCTTTAATCTGGTAAATGCTCTGATTATTTGAATATTTACTTGTATGGCCCTTGGACTTCTTAAAATACTTGATAGCATGGCAACGCCCTGTTCGGTAAAAACATAAGGCATATAACGCAAACCCATTTTATCGGAATAATTGGAGGTGCCAAATTGGCACCTCCAATCTGCAAATTCAGCATCACTCATTTCAAACATGAAATCTTCCGGAAATCTATCAATATTTCTATTAACTTGTCGTTTTAGCATTTTGGTCTCCACACCATAAAGCTCGGCTAAATCTCGATCAATCATTACTTTTTTACCGCGAATTAAAAATATTCGCCCGACAATCCGCTCACTGGGAATAGCAATAATTTTATTGTCTAATTTTTCTTTAAGCATAATTTTATCTTGTCATTATAATGACATGGTTAATATAAATTTTTTCTAAACAAAATATTTTCTAAAATAATAAAAATAAGCTATAATTAAAGTATTAAAATAAATCCTGGATTCCCAACCCGTTTCGACTCAGCGAGGCGAGTCAAGTCGGGAATAACAAAGTGCAAACTTATGAACTTCAAAAAACTAAAAACTTTATTGCCGCTAACAATCGAATTAAAATCCGATCATATTGTGATTATTGATCAAACTGTTTTACCGGCCAAATTGAAGTTTGTGAAAATCAAAAATTACAAAGAAACAATCGGTGCGATTAAGGATATGAAAATTCGCGGAGCGCAGGCTATTGGGGCGCTGGGCGCTGGCGGTATATTTTTGGCGGCTAATAATTACAAGGGGCGCGACGCGCTTGATATGTTGCGTTATTTAGCTAAAACCGCCAAAGAAATAATTGCGGCGCGGCCGACGGCGGTTAATTTGGCTTGGGCAGTAAATAATATTTTGTCATTATTAGAACCGACTTCAGTGGCTAGTATCAAAAAACAGATTTTAGCGGCTTACAAAAATTTACTGGAATCGGAAGTGGCTAATAATATTAAAATTGGAGAATATGGCGCTGCTTTAATAAAAGACGGCATGAATATCGAAACCCATTGTAATGCTGGTTCTTTGTCGGCGATCTGGCTAGGCACGGCGACAGCGCCGATTTACAGCGCCGCGGCCGCCGGAAAAAAAGTTAAAATCTTGGTTGATGAAACTCGACCATGGCTGCAGGGAACGCGATTGACCGCTTGGGAGTTGGAGCGAGCCGGTGTTGATTACCAAATTAATATCGACAGCGCCAGCGCTTATTTAATGAGTCATGGTTTGGTTGATATGGTAATCGTTGGAGCCGATCACATTGCGGCTAACGGCGACACTGCCAACAAGATTGGAACCTACAATTTGGCCTTGGCCGCTCACGCTCATCACATTCCTTTTTATGTGGCGGCAGTATCAGCCACAATTGATTTAAGTATCAAAAATGGTGCCGCTATAAAAATAGAAGAAAGATCGGGTGTTGAAATCATTAAAGATATAAAATATAAAGGTTTGGATATTAGCCCAAAAAATTCCAAGACAATCAACCCGGTTTTTGATGTGACCCCGTTTAAATATATTAGCGGTTTTATTACGGAATTTGGCGTAATTTCGGCAAAAGATTTCAAAAAATATCTTAGCGCTTAGATTGCTATTGTTGTTTAAATGCAGTTCTTGTTTTATCCCCTTGACAAGCTGCGAACTTATGACTATAATAAAAAGCATCAATAAATTGTATAAATATCAATAAAATTTATTCATAATTTTGATGAAGTGAGAAGCGTAATTTTAATTACATTTTCAATATTCTTTATCAATTTTTTTTGCGTTCAATGTCAAACGAAAACAAATCTCTTGATTCTAAGGATTTTATCGAAACTGAAGGCGAGGTTTTAGAACTTATGCCGTCCGCAACCTTTAAGGTTTCTTTGGCGAGCGGTCATGAAATTCTAGCTCATTTGTCAGGAAAAATGCGTATTAATAAAATTAAGATTTTGCCCGGTGATCGGGTTAAAATTCAAATCAGCCCATACGATTTAAGTAAGGGCAGGATAACTTACAGATTATAATTTTATGAAAGTTAGAGCCAGTGCTAAAAAAATTTGCAAAGATTGCAAGGTCGTCCGTCGCAAAGGACGCGTTTATGTTATTTGTAAAAACCCTAAACACAAACAAAGACAGGGTTAAGTTAATTTAATCAAAAATCTATGGCAGTAAGAATTGCTGGAGTTACAATTCCAAACGATAAACAAATTAAGGTTGCTTTAACCTATATTTATGGTATTGGTGATGTTATCGCAACTAATATTTTAGCTAAAGCTAAAGTCGATGAAACTATCAGAGTTAAGGATATGAAAGATGAAGACGTTAATCGTATCCGCGAAATCATTGAAAAAAGTTACTTGACTGAGGGTGATTTAAGAAGAGAAGTGGCTTCCAATATCAAAAGATTGAAAGAAATTGGTTCTTTAAAGGGAACTCGTCATGCAAAAAATTTACCGGTTCATGGTCAAAGAACAAAAACTAACAGCCGCACCGTTCGTGGTAATAAACGCGTTACTATGGGTTCAGGTCGCGCTAAGGCTGCACAAAAAACATAATTTTAAATTAAATTATTATCACATATGGCAGAAGATAAGAAACAAAAAAAAGAAACTGCAGCTCCGGCTGCTGCTATCGAGGTTGTGGAAAATAATGATATTCCAGAATCTGTGGCTTTGTTTGAAGAGTCTAAAGAATACGGTGATTTCGGCGATGACGACGAAGAAAGCGTTAGTCAGATCATGGCAATGGATGATGAATTGCCAGCTGATATCAAAGAAAAATTAGAAAAAAACAAACAAGCTCAATCCAAAAAGAAATTAATCAAGAAAAAGAAGAAAAAAGTAGCTCGTAATGTTAAATCTGGAAAAGCCTACATCAATGCAACTTATAACAATACTATAATTTCTTTAACCGATAATAATGGTGAAGTTATTTCTTGGGCTAGTGCTGGTATGGCCGGTTTTAAGGGCGCTAAAAAAGCGACTCCTTACGCCGCTCAAATCATTACTAAAATTGCCGCACAAAAAGCTAAAGAAGATTTTGGTTTGGAAGAAGTTAAAGTTTTTGTTTCTGGTGTTGGTACCGGTCGTGAAGCAGCAGTTCGCGCTTTGAATGCTAATGGCTTGAATGTCACTGCAATTAAAGATGTTACTCCAATTCCACACAATGGTTGCCGCCCAAAGAAACCAAGAAGAGTCTAATTATTTAATGTTTAATATATATGGGAAAAAATTTAGCACCAAAATGTAAACAATGTCGTCGTGTCGGAGAAAAATTACTCTTGAAGGGTGAGCGTTGCAACACTGCAAAATGCGCCATGGTTAAAAGAAATTATCCGCCAGGATTTCATGGTCCAAAAGGCCGTAAACGCGCTAGTGAGTTCAGCACTCAATTAAACGAAAAACAAAAAGCTAAGAAGTATTATAATGTTTTAGAAAAACAATTCCGTCTTACTTTTGAAAAGGCTGAAAAAAAGACTGGTGATATTGGTGTAAATTTCTTGAGTCTATTGGAAATGCGTTTGGACAATGTTGTTTTACGACTTGGTTTCGCATCTTCCCACGTTGAAGCTCGCCAAATTGTTAGCCATGGTCATATTACCGTTAATGGTCGAAAGCTTGATGTTCCATCAGCTACTGTAAAACCTGGTGATGTTATCAAAATTAAAAAATCCAGCTTAAATAACAAATATTTCAGAAATTTGAAAGAAAAATTAAAGACAATTCCAAGTGTTGGTTGGTTGTTCTTGGATGTTAAGGATTTATCTGGAAAAGTTTTGCATGAACCGACCAAAGAAGATTTACCGCAAAATATTAATGTCCAAATGATTATTGAGTTTTATTCTAAATAATAATAATCTATTTTAAATTATAATATTTATGGAAAAAATCGCTTTACCAAAAAAAATTGAATTTAAAAAGGGCATTGAAGAAAATGCTGGCAGTATTATTGTTGAACCGTTGTATCCTGGATATGGCATGACTATAGGAAATTCTTTACGTCGCGTTTTGTTGTCTTCTTTATCTGGAGCAGCTGTTGTTGGTGTTAAGATAAAAGGGGCTAGTCATGAATTTATGGCTTTACCTCATATCAAAGAAGATATTTTGGAGATTATTTTGAATTTAAAACAACTTAGATTAAAGACATATAGTGATGAAGAAATAAAATTAGATCTTTCTGTGTCTGGTAAAAAAGTTGTTAAGGCTAGCGATATTTCTAAAAATAGCCAGGTGGAAATTGTTAATGGTGATTTAGTTTTGGCTAATATCACTGATGCTGCCGGCAATTTAAATATGGAAATTTATGTTCAACCGGGACGTGGCTACCACATGCCGGAAGGAGCAAAAAAAGAAAATAAAGAGCTTGGTTATATTGAAATTGATTCTATTTTTTCGCCAGTATTGTTAGTGAGTATTGATGTGGAGAATATTCGTGTCGGAAAAATGACTAACTGGGATAAATTAGTTATCAATGTTAAAACTGATGGTACAATTGATTTCGAACAGGCTTTTAATGAAAGTGTTAAAATTTTAATTGATCAATTTGGTGCTTTGTTGCCGGAATCTCTTCGAGCTGAAGCTTTAATTGAAGTTGGCGAGGAGCCAATTGCTGAAATCGAAGAAGTTGAAGCGGTTTCTGAAATCGAAGAAGAAAAACCAAAAAAAGCTAAGAAGGCCAAGAAATAATTTATTTTACTAATATGAGACACAGAAATAAAGGAAAAATTTTAGACAGAAAAAAAGCGCCACGTGAATCAATGTTGCGTAACTTAGCTTCTAGTATTTTAATATACGAAAAAGTTAAAACTACCGAAGCTAAGGCAAAAGTAGTTCGTCCATTAGTGGAAAGAATGATCACTTTGGCTAGAACTGGCGATTTAACTAGTCGCCGTGCTTTGCTTAAGGTTTTATTACAAAAAGTTGCCGTAAAAAAAGCCCTTGAGGTTTTGGGCGCACGTTATAAAGAACGTAATGGTGGTTATACTAGAATTATAAAATTAGAGCCGCGACAAGGTGATGGCGCTAAAATGGTGCAGATCGAATTAGTTTAATTATAATAAATATGAAAAATTTGGAAAGAAAATTGCATAAACTTGATGCTGCCGGAATTGCCCCGGGAAGATTAGCATCCAAAATCGCTATAATTTTACGCGGTAAAAATAAAGCTAGCTACCAACCTCATTTAGACGAGGGCGACGTGGTTGAAGTTTTGAATATTGATGACATGAAATATACCGGCAAAAAATTGGATCAAAAAAAATATTATCATTATTCCGGATATTTAGGTGGTTTAAAAACCAAGAAAATTTCCGATTTGACTCCGGCCAAAGTTTTAGAAAAAGCTGTTTTTAATATGTTGCCGGATTCAAGATTACGTAACGGAATGATGAAACGTTTAATTATTAAATAAGTAATTTCAATATGGCGGAAAAAACTATTACAAAAAAAGCTTCCGAAAAAGAAGTTGAAAAAAAGAGTGAAGCGGCTGATTTCACCGGAAAGTATGTTCAAGCTACTGGTCGTCGCAAAACAGCTTCGGCTCGTGTTAGATTATATGAAGATGGTAAGGGGTCAATTATTGTTAATGGTCAAAAAATAAGCAAATATTTTCCTGGTGATGATTCTCTTGACGCGACTGCCGCTTTAAAACTTACTAGCCATTTACGTGATTTAAATGTTTCAGTTATTGTTCGTGGCGGTGGCAAAGCTGGGCAAGTTGAAGCTACTCGACACGGTATTTCTCGCGCTTTGTTGACAATGGATGAAGCTAATGGCGATGTTTTAAAAGCTGCCGGCTTACTTACTCGTGATCGTCGTAAAAAAGAAAGAAAGAAACCTGGTTTAAAGAAAGCTCGCAAGGCTCCACAATGGTCAAAACGTTAATCTCTTTTATAAAAAACCCCGAATTCAATACAGTTCGGGGTTTTTGTTTATGCCGCTGATTGACTTAAGTATTTTTTTGTGTTATTGTATTAGTGTTAAATTTAAAGTTCATTTAAATCTTGAGATATGACTATTGGTAATCGTGTTGCTTACGGAGAAGCATTTTGTGAAACTAAAGAAAAACTTTTTTGGTTTGTTTTTTACAAAAAATATTTTAATATCGAATTAGAAAAAGATTTTAAGCTCGACATTCCATTGGGATATAATAGTAAAATTCACACTAATGTTTTTATCCCCAAAGGATTAATAGTTAAGCAAGCTCTTAATGCTATCAAAAGGGCTGGAGTTAATATTATTTATTCCAGGACTGATGAATTGACTGAAAGTGATGATCGTGATTCAAATTCATCTTATTCGGTATTTTTTTCAAAAGATATTGAATGTAAAATTAATCAAAGTAGCTATTCGGCTGAAAAAATTTGGTCGCAGCACTTAAATGGAACAACTTTTTTGGAAATGTTAATTCTTTGGCTTCGTACCTATGTTGAAGGTAATGGCACAAAACTAAATTGCTCAATCGGTGTATTATGTACCGGTACGCGCTTGTTTGGTCATCAGATCCCCGCAATAATTTGGGTAAAAGATCTGAACGAAGGATTAAAAATTTATCATGTTTCATGTAAGGAAGAAGTAAAAAAAATCGGTGTTAGATTAGTCAACGAATAAAGATTTTATTAACCTCGCTTAAAAATAAGCGAGGTTTTTTATTATACAGCTATTGTAGTGTGTGGTTTGTTAAATTTGTTTATTTTTGGTAAAATTATTAATAATATATGGAAAATTTATTAAAGAAAATTGAAGAATTGCGTGAGAGATTTCTGCGAACTAGAAGTCTTTTGGATATTGAAGGAAAAATTGCAGAAAGTAATGATAAAAAAAGACTGATGAATGAGTCTAGTTTTTGGAATGACCGGGAAGCAGCGGTGGTTGTTTCACGGCGTGTGGAAGAATTGGATTCGGAGATTAAAAAATGGTCTGATTTTAGCGATAGTATTAGCGATTTAGAAGCTTTGGTGGCTTTAGCTGAAAATGAAAACGATCTTAGCTTTTCTGAGGAAGCTGTCAAAAAATATGAAGAGTTAGAAATTGAATTTAATAAATTAGAATTTTTATTATTATTTGACGGCAAATATGATGCCAGCGCCGCGATTGTAACAATTCATAGCGGTACGGGCGGTGTTGATGCCCAAGACTTTGCTCAAATATTAGAGAGAATGTTGTTGCGTTTTGCGGAAAAGAAAAATTTTTTCGTGGAAATTTTGGATAGAAGTTATGGCAATGAAGCCGGCATAAAAAGTTCATCATTTCGTGTGGCTGGTCAGTGGGCTTATGGATATTTAAAAGGGGAAAGTGGTATGCATCGTTTGGTTAGAATTTCGCCGTTTGATGCCGAGGCAATGCGTCATACCTCGTTTGCTTCAATTGAAGTTATTCCAGAATTACCGGAATCGGAAGATTTAGATATAAAAGAAGATGATGTTAAAATGGAATTTTTTCATTCATCCGGTCCAGGTGGGCAGAACGTTAATAAAACATCTTCGGCTGTTCGTTTGGTTCATTTGCCGACAAAAATTACAGTTACTTGTCAGACAGAACGTTCACAGCATCAAAATCGTGAGATTGCTTTTAAAATTTTAAAGGCTAGATTAAAACATATCGAAGAAGAGAAGCGCGAAGATGAGGAAAAAAAATTACGCGGTGTGTCCGGCGGCGCTGGCTGGGGACGTCAAATTCGATCTTATGTAATGCAACCATATCAAATGGTTAAGGATCATCGGAGCGAATATGAAACTAGCGATATTTCCAGCGTTTTGGACGGCGAATTAGATTCTTTTATCGAGGCTTATTTGCGCTGGCTGAAGAAATAGATTCTGACTTTCGTCAGAATGACTAAACCTTGTCATTCCGGGCTTGACCCGGAATCTATAATTTAAAAAAGCATCATAATATTTCTTTAAAATACTAATGTCATAATTAGTATTTTTTTATGCTTAAAATTCGGACAAAAGAAAAACTTTTTTGGTTGTTTATTTTAATAGTATTGGCCATTCGTTTTTATTTAGCTTATTCAATTGATCCCAATAAAAAATTTGCTAATCTGGATGGCAAAAATTTTACCACCACGGCTCTGGTGCGCGAAGAAGCTGACGTGCGTGATAGTTATCAAAAATTAATTGTCGGTACAAATGAATTTAAAATTTTATTAACTGTGGATAAGTATCCGGAATATTTTCCCGGTGATATTATTTCTATCTCTGGCCGCGCCAAACTTCCCGAAAAAATTGAAGATTTTGATTATCTGGCGTATCTAGCTAAAGATAAAATTTATTTTTTATCGTATTATCCAAAAATTTCCAAAATTGGTGAAAATAAAAAATTCATTTGGCGCTTTAAACGAGGACTGATTAATTTAAAAAATTATGCCGCTAGCATTGTTAATCTTGGCTTGCCGGAACCGGAGTCAGGCTTGGCCAATGCTTTGGTTTTGGGTTATAAACACACGGTTAGCGCTGCTGATTTGGATAAATTTTCTTTAATTGGAATTAGTCATTTAATCGCTATTTCTGGGTCGCATATTACTTTATTAGCGGCGATAATTGATAGTATTTTTTTGTTTTTATCTTTTTCACGCCGCCAATCATTTTTTGCTTCTTTACTATTACTTACAGCCTACGTAGTTTTAACCGGTTGCCAATCGCCGGCAGTGCGCGCTTTAGTAATGGGCGCTTTGTTATTGTATGGAAAATACATCGGGCGGTTAGGGCGCATTGATCGGATATTATTTTTTGCATTGGCCATGATGTTGCTTTATAATCCGCGCTATTTGATAAGTGACATCGGTTTTCAATTGTCGTTTTTGGCAATTATAGCGCTTATTTATATTTGTCCGATTTTTAAAAAAATCAGTGACAAAATGGTCGTTAAAATAAAAAATAATTTTTGGCAGACAAAGATGGCGGCGATTTTTGAAATTTTTAATGTTAGCGTCGCTTGTCAGATAGTTTCAGCGCCGATATTAGCACTTAACTTTGGCCGAGTATCTTTGATTGCGCCATTAGCCAATATTTTAATTATTTGGGTTTTTGCGCTTTTGATGATTTTTGTTTTGGCGGCCTTGGTAACAGCGATGATTTATCCGCCGCTGGCGCCGCTACTTTTTTTGCCGTCTTATTTTCTTTTAAAATATATTTTTATTCTGACGAATTTTTTGTCGCTTATTCCCGGTGCGGCTTTTAGTTTTAAATAGGCTATTTTCAAATAAATAGAAAAATGCTAATATAGCTATATTAATCAAAATATTAAAATTAATTGGTCATTTATGAAAAACAAAAAATTTGGCTTCCGAATCAAGTTCGGAATGACAAAGGGGTTTACTCTTATTGAATTATTGGTTGTTATTGCCATTATCGGTCTCTTGGCAACTTTGGCGGTAGTCGCTTTGCAAAATGCTCGCGGCAAAGCGCGCGATGCTCGTCGCGTTGCTGATGTTAAACAAATCCAGACTGCTTTGGAATTATTTTTTAATGATCAACAAAGATATCCAACACCAACAGAATTTTATTCCGGTTCAATCTTTTCAACTTCATCCATCGGTACCACAACCTACATGGCCAAAATTCCAACTCCGCCAACTCCGGCCGATGGTAATTGCTCAAGCAATGGAGTTTATAATTACATGCCGACTGATGATGGAGCATCATACACAATTTCATATTGTCTTGGCGGTAAAACGTCTTGGCGGTAAAACTGGCGGCGTAGATTCTGGTTCTCGCTGTGCAACTCCAGCCGGTATTAATACTCCGGGAACTTGTGCTGTTTATAGAACTTGTGCTGATGCCTTAGCAAGTAATCCCGGTTTATCTAATGGTATATATAATTTAGATTTTGATGATGATAATATGACTCCACCGATATTCGCTTATTGTGATATGGCTAATGGCGGTTGGATGCGTTTAATTAATAATAACCTAACATCAATAGACGATTTATCTATTTTTTCTAGCACAGCTTCATCCACATTAAACGGTACTTATGTGGATAAAAATGGTCAGACAATACCATTGTTTTACACAGATCACGATGAAATGTATCAAAATTATTCTTACGCTTCAATTTCACCGGCAATCTTACCAATGGACTCGACTATGAATGCAATCGGTTGGGGAAATTCAGCTAATGCTGGTTTTGCCGGTAATGCTAATGTTGGCGCGATGGCTTGTGTAAATTTTGATAAAATACCGCCTTACAGCAAGGTTAAATTTGATATTGGTTCTTTTGTAAACAGTAGTCAGGAGCCTGGCATCGCCGGTGATGGTACAAAATATTATTCAATGGATCCATCTAGAGTTCGTTCTTATAATTATGCTAGAATTGGTAACGAAGACATGGATCTTGACGCGGCATCCGGTGCTGATGATATTCGCGGTCAATTTTTGTTTTTTAGAGAACCATGGAATCTTTTTCTTAACGGTTCTGGTGGTTATTTATATGGTGTTGGTTCTATGTATACCTATAGAAATCCGGCCAATCCTTTGGTTCGCACGATAAATGAACCGGAAAGATTTTATATTTTTAAGGATTATTATGCGACTGACAGCCATTTGTATGCTGCAAATGACAGCTATTTTTGTCAATATGATTCTAGCGTTGCTGGTGTAGTTTTCCGCACAGCCAAAAATATTGATAATGCGGGTGCCGCTTATTGCCCAACAGGAATATGTTATGTGGATAATCAGTGGGTAGAAAAAAAATCGGATGATTCTTGTCCTGTTGCCGGAGTAGATACCTTAAAGCCGGTAAATATGTATCGTCAATTCCAATGTAAGACAGCTAGTAATGAGTGGTTAACGGTAAATCCTGACGGAACATGTCCAGCTGGAGCGGATCAGGGCACGAGAGAAGTGACAAATATGAGTGCTTTTTACCCTGGTTCAAATTTTGAACAAAACGATACCTATCAAAGTTATATGTTTAGAAATGTGAAAATTGACAGATCGGGAACAAGATTAAAGATTTGTATGGCTGGTGAAAATTACTATTATAGCCGCGTATTCCTTAGCAACTTATACATTCAATAGAAACAAAACAAAAAACACCGCTAAAATTTAGCGGTGTTTTTTTTGATAGAAAAATGATTATTTATCTTCGTTTTTCTTTATGGTGCGTAAGCATGAAGTACAGAGTTTTACTTTGATTCCGCCAATAACGCGCGGTTGCAAATTTATACCTTGTCTCTTTAAAGTTCTAACTTTGGAGTGAGAACGGGTTGCGCCGCGAGTAGCTACTCGTTCGCATAAATCACATTTTTTTGACATAGATTTATAAAAGCCCGGTTTTAGTCTGGGCTGGAATTATTTTTTATTTTTTATTATCATAACATCCTTTGATAAAAAAATCAAGATGTGATAATATATCCATATGATTAATTTTTTTCAAATTATAATTTTAATATTTTCCGCCATAATTCATGAATATATGCATGGGTTTGTGGCTTATAGTTTAGGCGATTCCACCGCTAAAAATGCCGGTCGCTTAACGCTCAATCCAATACCGCATATTGATTTATTCGGTTCAATTATATTGCCGTTTTTGATGGTTATTAGCGGATCGGGTGCAATTTTTGCTTGGGCTAAACCAGTGCCGATTAATCCTTACAATCTACGCGATAAGAAATATGGGGAAGCTAGAGTTGCAATTGCCGGACCATTGGCAAATTTTATATTAGCCGTCGCCTTTGGTTTGCTTATGAGATTTTTACCGGTCGGTTCTAACATGTTGTTATTTTTGGGTCTAATCGTTTATATTAATCTTTTATTGGCGATTTTCAATCTTGTGCCAATTCCACCGCTTGATGGTTCGCGTATATTGTCTTGTTTTTTGCCTTATTCTTGGCAGGAAAAATTTTATTCACTGGAAAAATATGGCATGTTCTTGGTTTTGCTTTTCGTGATGTTTGGTTTTAATTTTATTTTTCCGATAATTGGTTTTTTATTTAAAATCATTACCGGTTTTAATTTTATTTAAGTAATATGTATTCAACTGCGCATTTAGCCATGGGATTAATCATTGGCAAAATTTCGGGTGATTACCCGACAGCTATCATCAGCTCGACAGCTATTGATATTGACCACTTAATTCCTTACGTTAAGAATAAAATTATTTTTAATTTTAAGGAGATTTGGAAAACAGCTAATAGCTCCGAAGATACTTCGCGTAGTATTTTGCATAGTTTTTTCGCTTTGGTCATACTGTCTAGTGTAATTTTTTTATTCAATGTTCATGTCGGTATTGTTTTTACTATAGGTTATTTGAGCCATTTTTTATTAGATGCGCTTGATGATTCTGAATTTTATCCATTTTTTCCAATAAAAAAGTTTAATACTAAGGGTTTTATCGGTTATCGTTCCAAAATGGAATTGATGATTACCGCTTCATTTTTTTTAATCTGGCTGATAGTGTAATTAACAATTTTAATTTATCTGAAAAAATATTAAAAAACTCTTGACTTTATCGAGAGTTTTTGTTAAATTTGATTTAGTAATAATAAATGACCTGAATTTTCAGGTGAAATAATGAAAAACAAACCGAATTATTATAGCTATAATTCGCTTTTTAGCATTTTTTTATGCCAACAATAAACCAGTTAGTTCGTAAGCCAAGAAAAGCCAAGTCCGTTAGAGCTAAAAATTTAGCCTTACATACTCGTTTTGACAGCTTACATCGTAAGAAAAAAGTTGATGCCAAGGGTGCTCCTTTTAAACAAGGTGTTTGTTTGAAAGTTACAACCATGACTCCAAAAAAACCTAACTCCGCTTTACGTAAAATTGCTCGTGTTCGCTTATCCAATGGTATGGAAGTTACTTCTTATATTCCGGGTATGGGACACAATTTACAAGAGCACTCTATCGTTTTGGTAAAAGGTGGAAAAACTAAAGATTTACCGGGTGTTCGTTATAAAATCATTCGTGGTGTTTATGATACTCAAGGTGTTGAAGCTCGCCGTCAAGGACGAAGTTGTTACGGTAATAAAAAACCTAAAAAATAATTAAAATTTTAAATATTTAATAAAATTTTATAGCTTATTTGTAGCTGAATAGTGCTATTAATTAAAAATTATGAGAGGAAAACAGGCTCCCAAGAGAAAAAGTGAAGGGGACTTAAAATATAACGATAAAAGTATTGCTAAGTTCATCAATTACATTATGATTGGTGGAAAGAAAAATACTGCCGAAAAAATTGTTTACGAAGCTTTTAATATTATAAAAGATAAAACCAAACAAGATCCACGTCATATCTTTAACAAGGCAATTAAAAAAGTTTCTCCGCTTATTGAAGTTCGTGGCCGTCGTGTTGGCGGTGCTAACTATCAAGTTCCGGTTCAAGTTCGCGGTGAGAGACGTTTTTATCTTGGCTGTCATTGGATGATTAATGCCGCTACTGAACGTCGTGGTCAATCAATGGAAGAAAAATTAGCAGCTGAAATATTTGACGCTAGCAATGGCGAAGGTAACGCTATTAAAAAACGTGAATCAGTTCATAGAATGGCTGAAGCCAATAAAGCTTTTGCTCATTTCTCAAGATAGTATTCTACAAAAATTTTAGCTGACTTCGGCTAAAATTTTTGCGTATAAAATAGTAAATATTTAATAAAAAATAACATAAATAATCAAAATTTATATGGCCCGAGATTATTCTTTAGACAAAATAAGAAATATTGGTATCATGGCCCACATCGATGCCGGTAAAACTACTTTCACCGAACGTGTTCTTTTTTATACCGGCAAAAAACACAAAATCGGAGAAGTGCATGAAGGTGCAGCTGAAATGGATTGGATGGAACAAGAAAAAGAACGTGGTATTACTATTACTTCGGCCGCTACTACTTGTTTTTGGCAAGACAATAAAATTAATATTATTGATACTCCCGGCCACGTGGATTTTACTGTGGAAGTGGAAAGATCTTTACGCGTTTTGGATGGAGCTGTGGCTGTTTTTGACGGCCAAGCCGGTGTTGAACCGCAATCAGAAACTGTGTGGCGTCAAGCTGACAAATATCGCGTACCACGCTTATGCTTTATCAATAAAATGGATAAAATGGGAGCTGACTTTTTCATGAGTTTGGATTCCATTCAAAAACGTTTAAATCCAAAAGCTTTTGCGATTCAATTACCGATTGGTGCTGAAAGTGAATTGTCCGGCGTTGTTGATTTATTGGAAAACAAGGCTTATAAATTTGAAGGTGCTTTTGGTGAAAAAATTACTGAAGTTGCTATTCCGGAAGACATGAAAGCTAATGTTGATAAATTCCGCGCTATTGCAATTGATAGAATCGTAGAATTTGATGATACTTTGACAGAAAAATATTTGAACGGAGAAGAAATAACTTTAAATGAATTAAAAGCTGCTTTGCGCAAAGGTGTTTTGGATAATTCCGGTTACCCGGTTTTATGCGGTACCGCTTTACAAAATATCGGCGTGCAATTAGTTTTGGATGCTGTTTGCGCTTATTTGCCATCTCCATTGGATTTGGAAAAAATCGAAGCTACTGACGTTCGCGATGAAACCAAAAAAACCACTGTTAAGCCGGATGATAATTTACCGTTTATCGGTTTAGCTTTTAAAATTGCGACTGATCCTTTTGTGGGTAAATTATGTTTCGTTCGTGTTTACCAAGGTGTTTTGCAATCCGGTTCTTATATCGTTAACTCTTCTTCCGGCAGTAAAGAACGTGTCGGTCGTTTAGTTCGTATGCACGCTAATCATCGTGAAGAAATTAAAGAAATTTATGCCGGTGATATTGCTGCTGTTATTGGTTTAAAAGATACAACTACTGGTAATACTTTGTGTGATGAAAATAATCCAGTTTTATTGGAATCAATTAAATTCCCGGAACCGGTTATTAAAATCGCAGTTGAGCCAAAAACTAAAGTTGATCAAGAAAAAATGGGTGTGGCTTTATCTCGTTTGGCCGAAGAAGATCCAACTTTTAGAGTTGAAACTGATGAAGAAACTAGTCAAACTCTTATTTCCGGTATGGGTGAGTTGCACTTAGAAATTATCGTTGATCGTATGAAACGTGAATTCGGCGTAGAAGCTAATGTTGGTAATCCACAAGTTTCTTATCGTGAAACTATTTCTCAAATGGCTGAAGCTCAAGGAAAATATGTTAAACAGTCTGGTGGTCGCGGTCAATATGGTGATTGTTGGTTGCGTGTTGAACCGATTGGGGAAGTTGGCGGTTTCGAATTTAAAGATGAGGTTAAAGGCGGCGCTATTCCACGCGAATACATCCCGGCTATTCAAAAAGGTGTTAAGGAGGCTATGATTAGCGGTGTAGTTGCCGGCTATCCAATGGTTGATATGAAAGTTACCGTTTTTGACGGCTCTTACCATGATGTTGATTCTTCGGAATTAGCTTTTAAAATGGCTGCTATTTTCGGCTTTAAAGATGCTTGTCAAAAAGCTAAACCAATTTTACTCGAACCGGTTATGAAAGTTGAAGTTACTACTCCAGAAGAATATATGGGTAATATCATCGGTGATTTAAATTCTAAACGTGGTCAAATTGATGAAATGGTTGACAGAGCTAATGTTAAATTAGTTAAGGCTCATGTGCCGTTAGCTGAAATGTTTGGCTATTCCACATCATTGAGATCTATGAGTCAAGGACGTGCCAATTACAGTATGGAATTTTCTCGTTATACGGAAGTTCCAAGAAATGTTTTGGAACAAATAAAAACCAAAGCAGGTAAATAAATTGGTTTGACTCACATTTTTTGCTTGTTAAAGTTTTGATCTAAAATTAATATTAAGATTATGGACAATCAATTACAAAAAATATTGAGCTTAGCAAAAAAAACTGGAGATAGAATTATAGTTTTTGATCCGGTCGATGCCGAAAATTCTTATGTGCTTATGAATGTTGAACAATATGAAAAAATATTGACATCATCCAACCATATTTTAGAGGAAAAGGCCTTGACATCCGAGTCAACAACTGCTAAAATAGATAGCGTTGAAAAGATGTGGAAAGATGATAAAAATTTTCACGATGACAACATTTATTCTAGCGCCCAGATAATTGAGAATCAGCAAAAAAATAATTGGAAAATTCCGGGTGAAATCAGAAAAGCGGCTGATTCTGAAAACTAAAGTGTGTTATAAAATTAAAATAATTAATTAAAACGACTGGTTGCTTTTTAAAGTAGCAAATAACTCCTCGTAGAAAAGGAGGTCGTTAATTTTAAAAAAATGGCAGAAGTATTTCAAAGAACGAAACCCCATGTCAACATTGGAACAATTGGTCACGTTGATCATGGCAAAACTACCTTAACAGCAGCTATTTTAGCTGTAGCTAATGCTCATGGCATGAAGGCTAGTCACAAAGGTGTTAATGACATCGATAATGCTCCAGAAGAAAAAGCTCGTGGTATTACCATCGCTACTTCTCATCAAGAGTATGAAACAGAAACTAGACACTATGCTCACGTTGATTGTCCTGGACACGCTGATTATGTAAAAAACATGATCACTGGTGCAGCTCAAATGGACGGTGCTATCTTGGTGGTAGCTGCGACTGATGGCCCTATGCCTCAAACTCGCGAACACATCCTTTTGGCTCGTCAAGTTGGTGTGCCTTATATCGTTGTTTTCTTAAACAAATGCGATATGGTTGAGGATAAAGAATTGATTGATTTAGTGGAAGAAGAAATTCGCGATCTATTAAAGAAATATGAATTCCCAGGAGACACTACTCCAATCATTCGTGGTTCAGCTTTGAAAGCCTTGGAAAATCCAACCGGTCCAGAAGCTCAACCAGTTTTAGATTTATTGAAAGCTGTTGATGAATATATTCCAGAACCAAAACGTGCTTTGGATGAACCATTCTTAATGCCAATCGAAGATATCTTTTCTATCGAAGGTCGCGGTACTGTTGTGACTGGAAGAATCGAAAGAGGTCAAATCAAAGTTGGTGAAGAAGTTGAAATCGTTGGTTTGATGGATACTAAAAAAACCACTGTTACCGGAGTTGAAATGTTTAATAAACAATTGACTGAAGGTATGGCTGGTGATAACGCAGGTTTACTTTTGCGTGGTACCAAAAAAGACGAAGTTGAACGCGGACAAGTTTTAGCTAAAATCGGAACTATCACTCCACACACTGAGTTTGAAGCTGAAGTTTACGTTTTAAGCAAAGATGAGGGTGGACGCCACAAACCTTTCTTTAATGGTTATAAACCACAATTCTATATTAGAACCACTGATGTTACTGGTGATATCACTTTACCAGCTGGAACTGAAATGGTTATGCCTGGCGATACTGTTAATTTGAATATCAAATTAATTTCTCCGATCGCTTTACAAGAAAAACAAAGATTTGCTATCCGTGAAGGCGGCCGCACTGTTGGTGCTGGCGTTGTCACTAAGATTATCAAATAGATAGTTTGTCCCGGCAAGCTAAAACTTGCCGGGATTGGTCTGTTTATTTAAAAAAAGCGCATTTTAGCGTCAAAAAAAATATGCCTGAAAGCAAAAAGATTAAAAAAGAAGAAAACGAAAAACAAAGAATTCGTATCAAGATTAAGGCTTTTGATCATAAAGTCATTGATCAGTCTACTAAGACCATTGTGGAAACCGCTCAAAGAAGCGATGCTCAAATTTTTGGTCCAATACCGCTTCCAACTGAAAAAACAAAGTATACTGTCAACCGATCGACTTTTGTTCATAAAAATGCCCGCGATCAATACGAAATGCGAGTCCACAAAAGACTTATTGACATTGTTGAACCAAGTCAAAAAACCATTGAAGATTTGACAAACTTGAATTTACCGGCGGGGGTTGACGTAGAAATAAAAATGCAGTAAAATGTTTTTATAAAAAATAGTTACATTTTATCGTTTTGACAACTCTTATTATTAATAAGAAAGTGTCTTAACGAAAGTAGTGTAAATTTTAGGAGGTAAACAAAAATAGAATAAAATATCTGATTTTAGTAAATTGTTATTTTTTTATTTTTTGTTTGCTGGTTTTCTAAGGTAAGCCAGTTTTTTTTATTAAAAATTATGAATTTCATATTAGGAAAAAAAATGAGAATGACCCAGATTTGGGAAGGGGATAAAGTAGTTCCGGTTACTCCGGTTCAAGCTGGACCTTGTTTTGTAGTTCAAGTTAAAAATAAGGATAATGATGGTTATTCTGCTCTTCAAGTTGGATTTGATACAAAAAAAGAAAAGAATATTAAAAAACCACAAAAAAATCATATCGCTAAATCGGGCGTGAATAATTTAAAATATTTAAAAGAATTCCGCGATGATAGTTTTTCAGAAGTTAAAGTTGGCGATGTTATTACAGTTGAAACTTTTACAAAAGGTGAAATTGTTGATGCTGCCGGTGTTTCTAAAGGTAAAGGTTTTGCTGGTGTGGTAAAACGTCATGGTTTCCACGGTTTTAGAAAAACTCATGGTAATAAAGATCAAGAAAGAGCTTCCGGTTCAGTTGGTCCAAAAGGTCCGGCTCACGTTTTTAAAGGAACTCGTATGGGTGGTCACATGGGTGATGAAAATGTTACAACCAGAAATTTACAAATAGCCGAAATTGATAGTGCTAATAATATTATTTATGTTAGAGGCGCTTTGCCGGGAGCAGTTGATTCTTTGATTGCTATCTGTGGTGACGGAGAATTAAAAATATCTGTTAACAAAACCGCTAAAGACGAAGAAGTAGTTGCTACTACTGCCACTGAAGAAACTTCAGTTGTTGCTGATGATAATGTTGAATCTATCGAAACAAAAAATGAAGAAATTAAAAATGAAGAAGTAAAATAACAATATATGTCAGTCAAAATTAAAGTTTACAATCAAAAAGCGGAAAATGTTAAAGAGTTGGAATTATCCAGTAAGATATTTGGTGTTGAAGGAAATTCTGATTTAATTCACCAAGCCATTGTTACTCAAATGGGTAACGAGCGTGAAGTTTTGGCTCATACCAAAACTAAAGCTGAAGTTCGTGGCGGCGGTAAAAAACCATGGAAACAAAAAGGTACTGGTCGGGCTCGTGCCGGATCAAGTCGCTCTCCTTTGTGGATTGGCGGTGGTATAATTTTTGGTCCACGTAAGGATAGAAATTTTTCAAAAAAGTTGAATAAAAAAATGAAGCAAAAAGCTTTGCTTATGGCAATTTCTGACAAGGTAAACAATGAAGTTATGGTTGTCTTGGATAAATTTGATCTTGCTGAAATAAAAACAAAAGCTTTTGATAAAATAATTTCTGCTTTAGAAAAAAATGTTTTAAAGACTAATCGTCGCAATATGTTGATAGTTAATGACGGAAAAGACGAAACCGTTATTCGATCTGGCCGAAATTTAAAAGGCATTGAAATTATCAATTTAGATAACATAAATATTTTAGATGTTTTAAAATACAAAAATTTATTGTTAACTGAGGACGTTATTAAAAAAATTGAAGAAAGATATAAATAAACATATGGCTTTATTTGATAAAAAACAAGACACTAAAGAAGTGAAAAAAACCACCAGTAAGCCAAAGGCTAAAACTGAAGTGGCGACTAAAGATTTATATGCCGCCGAGACTGAAAAAAGTAGTGCCGGTAATAAAAAATCTAGCGCTATGGCTTATAAAGTTTTAGTTAAACCATTGGTTACTGAAAAAGCTACCGATCTTGGCAATTTGAATAAATACATTTTTATGGTTGATTGCGATGCTAATAAAGTTGAGGTAGCCAAGGCGATTACTGCAATTTACGGAATAAAGCCGCTTAGTGTTAACATTATTAATAATAAGGGTAAGAAAATTACTCGTGGTCGAATTGCCGGCAAAAGAAAAGATTGGCGTAAAGCTATTGTTACTTTGCCGAAGGGTAAAAGCATTTCAATCTACGAAGGTGTATAATTTTAAATATATATATGGCAATTATTAAAGCAAAACCAATTACTCCGGGTCGACGTCATTCTACTTTTTATGATTTTTCTGAAATAACAAAATCAACTCCTGAAAAAGGTTTGGTTTATATCAAGAAAAAGAATAGCGGTCGTAACTTTCAGGGTAAAATTACAGTTCGTCATCAAGGCGGTGGTGTAAAACGTTACGTCAGGGTTATTGATTTCAAAAGAAATAAATTCGGTGTTCCGGCTGTTATTAATAGCATTGAATATGATCCGAATCGTGGTTCTCGTATCGCCTTAGCTTTTTATGCTGATGGTGAGAAAAAATATATTATTGCACCTCTTGGAATGAAAGTTGGCGATACTATTTTGAGCGCTAAAGAATTAATTGAAATAAAAACTGGTAATGCCATGCCAGTAAGTTTCATCCCGGCCGGAGTTGCTATACACAATATCGAATTAACTCCAGAAAAAGGTGGTATCTTTGCTCGCGGCGCTGGTAATGCTGCTTATGTCATGGGTGTTGAAGGTAAGTATGCTCAGATTAAAATGCCTTCAGGTGAAATCCGTTTAGTTCGAAAAGAATGTTTGTGTACCGTTGGCCAAGTTGGTAATCCAGATAAGATGCATATTTCCATTGGTTCGGCTGGTCGTAATCGTCGTTTAGGCGTTCGCCCAACTGTTCGTGGTACAGCGATGAATCCAAATGACCATCCACATGGTGGTGGTGAAGGTAAACAACCAATTGGTTTGCGTCATCCGAAAACTAAATGGGGTAAACCAGCTTTCGGTGTTAAGACCCGTAGTAAAAAACTTTCTAGCAAATTGATTATAAAAAGAAGACCTAAAAAATAGCATTAATTAAAAGATATTAAACATATGGCAAGAAGTTTAAAAAAAGGACCTTATATCAACGAAAGATTGTTGAAAAAAATAAAAGATGCACAACCAGGTGATAAGACTGTTATTAAGACTTGGGACAGATCATCAACAATTACTCCTGAAATGGTAGGTTTTACTATTGGTGTTCACAATGGTAAACAACACATCCCAGTTTATGTGGTTGAAAATATGATTGGACATCGTTTGGGTGAATTTTCACACACTAAAAAGTTTGTCTCTCATGGCGGTAAAATGGCCAAAGAGCAAGCTAAAGGAAAATAAAATTAATTAGATTAATATGGAAATTAAAGCAAGTTTAAACGATTTACGTACATCAGCCAGAAAAGTTCGTTTGGTAGCCGATGTTATTCGCACAATGCCGACCAACAAAGCTTTGGATCAGTTAGGATTTTTAGGTAAAAAAGCCACTGAACCGATTGCTAAGTTGATTGAATCAGCTATTGCTAATGCTGTTAATAATTTTGGTCTTGATAAAGATAATTTATTTGTAAAGTCAATCATGGTTAATGAAGGCCGAACATTGAAACGTTGGATGCCGAAAGCTCACGGTCGCGCTACTGTTGTTAGAAAAAGAGCTTGTCATATTAATTTAGTTTTAGGAGAAATAAAAGATAGCGGCGTTAAGACTGCAAAGAAACAAAAGATTGAAGAACCGGTTAAAATGGAAAATTTAGTTAATGCTGCCAATGAAACTCCAGTTGCAAAAAAACCAAAAGCTCCTGTTAAAAAAGTTAAAGAAAGTGAAGAAGTCGAAAACGAAATTATTGATCCACGTATGGAAGGTCGCCATGGACATGCAAAGATTGAAGGCGGTAGCTCAAAAGGTTTTGCCGGTAAAATGTTCCGTCGCAAAAGCGGTTAATTAGTATTTTTCAATTTAAACAAATATTTAAACAAATATTATGGGCAAAAAGGTTAATCCAAAAATTTTAAGAATGGGTATCACTAAAAGTTGGCCATCAACATGGTTCGCTATTGGTAAAACTTATATCAAAAACGTTGAACAAGATGTTAACGTTCGTAAGTTTTTAATTAAAGAATACAAAGAGGCTGGCATTGATAAGGTTGATATTTTTCGCAGTGCCAATAAAATTGTTATCGATGTTCACACTGCTAAACCAGGTGTTTTGATTGGTCGTGGTGGTAATGGCATTGAAGAATTAAAGACAAAATTGCACCGAAAATTCATGTCTAATCCTGCTGGAATCAGACCAAGTGATATAAGTATTAATATAAAAGAAGTTGCTCAGCCGAATTTAAGCGCTCAAATTACTGTGCAATCTATGATTTTGGAAATTGAAAAACGTGCTCCTTTCAGAAAAGTTATGAAGCAAGTAATTTCTAGAATTGAACGCGCTGGTGCTTTAGGAGTTAAGGTTGCTATCGCTGGTCGTTTAAATGGAGCCGAAATTGCTCGCACTGAGAAATTGGTTTGGGGAAAAGTTCCACTTAATACTTTACGCGCTGACATTGATTATGCTCGTGGTGTAGCTCATACTACATTTGGTGCTATCGGTGTAAAAGTTTGGATTTATAAAGGTGAAGTTTTTGATAATAAGAAAAAATAATTTTGCAATAATATGTTAATGCCGAAAAAAACAAAACACAGAAAAAGTCATAAGGGCCGACGTGGTGGTAAGGCGACATCAAAATTGACAGTTGCTTTTGGTAGTTTTGGTTTAAAGAGTGTTGAAAATTGCTGGGTAACAGCTCGTCAAATCGAAGCCGCTCGTCGAGCTATGGCTAAATACACCAAAAAAGGCGGTAAGATTTGGATTAGAATTTTCCCGGACAAACCAGTGACTAAAAAAGGTGGCGAAATTCCAATGGGTAAAGGAAAAGGTGGAGTTGATCATTATGTTGTTGTTGTTAAACCAGGTATGATTATGTTTGAAATCGATGGTTTGGCTGATGATATTGCTACCAAAGCTATGCTTGATGCAGCTTATAAGCTCCCGGTAAAATGTAAAGTTGTTAAAAAGTAATTTTTAATATATATGGATTTTAAAGAATTAAAAAATAAAAGCGAGAAGGAATTACATCATTTATTGGCGGAGTTAAGAGAGAAGAATCGAGATCTTCGCTTTAAGGATTCTAACAATCAATTAAAAGATGTTAGAAATATTAGAGAGACTAAAAAGCAAATTGCTCAAGTTTTAACTACATTAAATAAAAAAGAGATTAAAAAATAATAAAATTTATTAAATATGGCTAATACTAAAAGCAAAATTGAAAAAGTATCCATTGCCAAGCCAAAAATTCAAAAAAAGTTTTCGGGCGAGGTAGTAAGCGACAAGGGCGATAAAACTATTATTGTTAAGGTTGAACGAGTGAAAATGCACCCTAAATATAAAAAGAGATATAAAGTTACCAAGAAATATAAGGTTCATGATGAAGAAAATCAATATAATATTGGTGATAAGGTTTCTTTTATCGAATGTCGTCCATTAAGTAAAGAAAAAAAATGGCGAGTTTTAAATAATTAATTATATGATTCAAGTTCAAACAGTATTAAAAGTGGCCGATAATTCTGGAGCGAAAGAAATGATGTGTATTAAAGTTTTGGGTGGCTATAAACATCGTTATGCTCGTGTTGGTGATATAATTGTTGGTTCAATTAAATCCGCCAGCCCACATCAACCAATTAAAAAAGGTGATGTTGCTTACGCAGTTGTGGTTAGAACCGCCAAGGAAATTCGTCGCGCTGATGGTTCATATGTTCGTTTTGATGATAATGCTTGCGTTATTATTGATAAAGACAAAAAAGAACCAAAAGCTAGTCGTATTTTTGGACCGGTAGCCAGAGAGTTGCGCTCCGCCGGCTATATGAAAATTATTTCTTTAGCCCCGGAAGTTCTGTAGTTTTTATTTTCAATTTAAATATTATGAATATCAAGAAAAACGATAAAGTAAAAATTTTAGCTGGCAAGGATCGCGGTAAAAGCGGTAATGTTTTGCAAGTTATGCCACGCGCCGAAAAGGTTAGCGTTGAAGGCTTGAATTTGCTTATTAAGCATTTACGCCCGACAAAACGTGGAGAAAAAGGACAGAGAATAGAGTTTCCGGCTTTTATTAATGCTTCTAACGTCGCAGTAATTTGTCCGAAATGTGGTAAAACTACTAGAATCGCTTATAAAGTTGTTAAAACCGATGATGGTAAGTCTAAGAAATATCGAGTTTGTAAAAAATGCCAACAATCAATTGATTAATTTTTTTAAAAATATATGAGATTAAAAGAAAGATATAAAAAGGAAATAGTGCCGCAATTGAAAAAAGAGCTTGGTGTTACCAATGAACTTTTGGTTCCACGCTTGCTTAAGGTTACAATCAACGTTGGTTTTGGTAAACACGGAAATGAGAAAGAATTTATGGCTAGCGTAGCTAAAACTTTGACTGCTATTTCTGGACAAAAACCGGTTTTTACTAAATCTAAAAAATCAATTTCTGCATTTAAGCTTCGTGAAGGTATGACAATTGGTGCTATGGTAACTTTGCGCGATAAAAGAATGTATGATTTTATCGATAAATTGATCAACATTACTTTTCCGCGCGTTAGAGATTTCCGTGGATTAAATGATAAAGCTATCGATAAAACTGGAAATTTTTCCATTGGTTTTAAAGAAAATTCTGCTTTTCCAGAAATGAAAGTTGAGGATATCGATAATATTCATGGTTTAGAAGTTGTTATATCCAGCACTGCTAAAAATAGAGAAGAAGGTTTAGCATTATATAATGCTATCGGCTTCCCGTTTAAAAAATAATTTATTAAGTTTATATAAAATTATGGCTCGAACTGCATTAATTGTTAAAGCAAATAGAAAACCAAAGTTTTCCACCCGAACAATAAACCGATGCTGGCGCTGTGGTCGCAATCACGGATATATGCGTGATTTCGGCTTGTGTCGTATTTGCTTTAGAGAATTGGCTGATAACGGAGATTTGCCGGGAATTAAAAAAGCAAGTTGGTAATTATTTAATTTTCAAATACTATAATGAATTACTAGATAATATAAAAATTAAATCGGTAATTCGTAATTCAAGATAAAATTATGACAGATCCAATAGCAGACATGCTTACAAGAATTAGAAATTCTTTTTCAGTAAAAAAGAAAGAAGTTATTATACCCATGAGCAAACTTAAGTATGAAATTGCTAAAATTTTAGAACGCGAAGGATGGGTTAGTAAGTCTGAAATTGTTAAAGGTGAGGCTGGTTCCAAAAATAAAGCCGCCGCTTTTGATAATATTAAGATTACTTTGAAATATAACGAGGATGGTACTTCTCATATTTCTTTATTAAAAAGAATCAGTAAACCGGGTTTAAGAGTTTATGTTGACAAAGAACATATTCCAACCGTTTTAAATAATTTAGGTGTCGCCATATTGTCAACACCTCAAGGTTTAATGACTAACAAAGAGGCACGTCGAAAAAATATCGGCGGTGAATTTCTTTGTGAAATTTATTAATTTTTAAATTTATGTCTCGAGTAGGAAAAGCACCAATTATAATACCAGCCAACGTTCAGGTTAAAATTGACGGTAAAAAAGTTACTGTTAAGGGACCTAAAGGGGAATTGAAACTTGTTGTTAGAAATGAAGTTTCTGTTTTGGCTGATGAAAAAAATATCACTGTTGATGTTAATGATAAAGAAAATGTGAAAGTTAGAGCTTTTTGGGGATTATTCCGCAACCTAATCAATAATATGGTTGTTGGCGTGACTACCGGTTTTGAAAAAAAGATGGAAATAAAAGGTGTGGGTTATCGCGCTCAGGTTAATGGCCAGAAATTGGTATTAAATTTAGGCTTTTCCCATCAAGTTGATTTTCCGTTGCCGGCTGGAATCAGTGCTGTAGTTGAAGGTAATTTTATAACCATTAGCGGCGCTGACAAACAAGCTGTTGGCGAAGTTGCAGCTCAAATTAGAAGACTTAGAAAACCTGAACCTTACAAAGGAAAAGGTGTTAGATATATTGATGAAGTTATTAGACGTAAAGCTGGAAAAACTGCGGCTTCAAAATAATTTAAATATAATATGAATAAGCAAAAATTAAAACAAGAAAAAATTGAGCGCCGTAAAAAAAAGATTAGAATTAAAATTATCGGCACAACTCTTAGACCACGTTTAAATGTTTTTCGTTCCAACAAAGGAATGTATTTGCAATTAATCGATGATTCTAAAGGTGTAACAATTGCTAGCGCTTCAATTTCTGAAATTAAAGATGATAAAAAAACCAAGACTGAGGCAGCCAAGGAATTAGGTTTATTGATTGCCAAGAAAGCGGCTGATAAAAAAATTGATGCAGTTGTTTTTGATCGTGGTGGTTTAAGATATCATGGTCGCGTTAAGGCTGCAGCTGAAGGCGCCCGCGAAGGTGGTTTAAAATTCTAAATATAAAATATAAAATTATATGGCGGAAGAAAATCAACAAAATAAAGAAAAAAAGGATTTGAGCGGAGCTGTGGGAGCAGCTGTAGCTAAATCAGTTTTTGGTGGTGATAAACAACAACAATTCAGAGGAAAAAGAGGTCCTGGAAAATTTGAAAAAAAGGATGAAGGCGAACAAAGAATTTTGGATATCGCCCGCGTAACCCGCGTTATGAAAGGCGGTAAAAGAATGAGCTTTAGAGCTTGTGTAGCATTGGGTGATAGAAATGGCTCAATTGGTATCGGTTTAGGTAAGGGTGCTGATGTTACTTTGGCTGTTAATAAGGCTGTTAATCAAGCTAAAAAGAAAATGTTTAAGGTTATCAGTGTTAACGAAACCATTCCACATGCTATTGAATGTAAAGTGGGTGCCGCAAAAATAATGTTTAAACCGGCTAAAAAGGGTCGTGGTGTTATTGCTGGCGGTGTGGTTCGTGTTATTTTGGAACTTGCTGGTATTAAAAATGCTACTTCTAAGATTTTAGGTACTAACAATAAGATCAATAACGCTCGTTGTACCATGGAAGCTTTACGCCGAATGAAAAAAGTTGAACCTAAAAAAGCTAAAGAAGTAAAAGAAGTTGTTGTTAAAGCTGAAAAAGCTAAACCAGCAAAAGCTGACAAAAAATAGTTTATCTTATTATTTTTAATTATTAATATATGGCAATCGAATTAAGCACAATCAAAAAGTCAAAAGGTGCTCTTAAGAAGAGAAAAATTGTCGGTCGCGGTAATTCTTCTGGTCATGGTACATATAGTACTAAAGGTTTAAAGGGCCAAAGAGCTCGTAAAGGTGTTAGCAACTTGAAACGCTTAGGTATGAAAAAGCAATTATTGCAGATTCCTAAGGTTCGTGGTTTTAAATCTTTATATCCGAAAAATGTAGCAATCAGCATAGCGACAATCAATGAAAACTTTAAAGACAACGATAAAGTTAACCCACAAACATTACTGGAAAAAGGTTTAATAAAAGATGTTAAAGCTCCGGTAAAAATTTTGGGAAAAGACAGTTTAACTTTGAAAGGTTTGGAATTTAGCGGTGTTAAAATGAGTGAAAGCGTTAAAAATCTATTGAAATAAAAAATATGTTTATTGATAAAGTCAGACAAATTTGGAAAATAAAAGATTTGCGCAATAATATTTTGTTTGTCTTATTGATGTTGGGAATCTTTCGTTTGGCAGTTAATATTCCAATTCCAGGAATTGATAATCAAGCCTTGAAACAATTATTCGGTTCAAATCAACTTTTAGGTTTAATGGATTTGTTTTCCGGCGGCGGTATGAAAAATTTCTCAATAGTTATGATGGGCGTAGCGCCTTACATTACTTCATCTATTATTTTTCAGCTTCTTGGTATGATTTCTCCGAAGATTGAAGAAATGCAAAAAGAAGAGGCTGGCCGTCAAAAAATAAATTCATGGACTCGCTGGGCAACTGTTCCATTAGCGGCATTACAGGCTTATGGCATGTTAAATTTATTACAGCGTTCGTCACGTCAACTTTTATCAAATACCTCAGTTTTTGATATGATCTTGATGATTACCATAATCACAGCCGGAACAATATTTTTGATGTGGTTAGGTGAATTGATTTCTAAGAGAAAAATTGGTAATGGTATTTCTTTTTTGATCTTTGCCGGTATCGTAGCTTCGCTTCCGGGTCAACTAGGTCAATTATCATACACTTACGATAATACCCAAATCTTTACCTTGATTGGCTTTGCGATCGTTGCCATCATTACTGTCGTCGGTGTGGTTATTATAAATGAAGGACAACGAAATATTCCAATTCAATATGCGCGTCAAATGAGAGGTAATAGTTCTTTTGGTGGAAACTCAACCCATTTACCACTTCGTGTTAATATGGCTGGTGTTATTCCAATTATCTTTGCTATTTCTCTTATAATGATTCCGCCAATGTTAGCTAACTTTTTTGTTAATGCTAAAACCGCATGGTTGGCTAGTTTTTCTACTTGGACGATAAATGCTTTTGAAAATCAATTAGTTTACGGTATCGTTTACTTCTTATTGGTTTTTGGTTTCACTTATTTTTATACCGAAGTTGTTTTTCATCCGGATCAAATTGCAGAAAATTTGCAAAAGGGCGGTGGATTTATTCCTGGCATTAGACCGGGCAAGCAAACTACGGAATATATTTCCTACACTACACATAAAATTATATTAGCCGGTGCTTTGTTTTTGGGTGTTATTGCGATATTACCGTTGGTAATGAAGTATTTTACCGGAATTCAATCTCTCGCGGTTGGTGGTACTAGTTTGTTGATCGTGGTTTCAGTAGTTATTGAAACTGTTAAACAAATTCAGGCCCAAATAACAATGCGCGAATACGACGGCGTTTAAAAAAACAATAATTCTGTTTATAAAAAAATAAGGGTTTTGCCCTTATTTTTTGTTTTGGTTTGTGTTATAATTAAAATATTAAAGTAAATAGATTCTGGATCAGGTCCGGAATGACATATAAAAATATGGTAACAATAAAAACAAAAGAAGAAATTGATATTTTGCGAGTTGGCGGTCATAAATTAGCCTTAGTTTTAAAGGCTTTGGTGGCGGCTGTGAAGCCGGGCGTGAGTACGGCTGACCTGGAAGATTTAACCGTTAAATTAATCGAAGAAGCTGGTGGTCGTCCGTCATTTAAAGATTATCCGATGGGTGGAAAAGTTTATTTTCCAAGCGCTTTGTGCGCTTCAATTAATGATGAGGTGGTACACGGACCAGCTGTCCCGGGGCGAATTTTAAAAGCCGGCGATATCATTGATTTGGATATTGGCATGGAATATCCAGCGCAAAATGGTTTATATACTGATATGTGTGCGACGGTGCCGGTCGGGAAGGCGTCTAAAGAAGCGATTAAATTAATGAAGGTTTCCCGTGATTGTTTAACGGCGGCCATTAAAAAGGTAAAAGCTGGTGCAACTTTAAATGATATTGGTTGTGCGGTGCAGTATTTGGCTGAGAAACATGGTTATGGCGTAGTTCGTGATTTAGTTGGCCACGGCGTCGGTTATAAGGCGCATGAAGAGCCAAATGTTTTTAATTATGAAATTGGTGATAATTCATATGATAATTTGGTTTTAAAATCTGGAATGGTTTTGGCAATTGAACCGATGATTAATATGGGAACTTGGAAAGTCAGAACAGCTCCTAATAGAATGACAGTGGTCACGGCTGATGGTTCTCTGAGCGCCCATTTTGAGAACACAATCGTGGTTACTGATAAGGGCTGTGAAGTTTTAACTATTTAATGTATGGAACAAACAAAGTATCTCGGTATTGATTGGGGTGAAAAAAGAATCGGTTTGGCGTTAGCTGACGCGGAAACACGCATGGCTTTGCCGTTTAAAACCGTGGCAAATTTTAAAGAATTGCTATCAGTTATTGAAGATGAAGAAATTTCCGAGATAGTTATCGGTCAGCCCTTAAAAATGCGAGGCGGGAATTTGCCGTTAAGCTCTGAGTTTTCTAATTTTTTAAATTTGTTGAAAAAAAATGTTGGCGTGCCGATAGTTTTACTTGATGAACGTCTTTCCAGTAAAGCAGCCGATGCTTTGCCGGGAAATAAGAGCGAAAAACATGGCCGCGATGAGGTAGCGGCAATGCTAATTTTGCAAGATTATTTGGATAAAATTGCTTAATTATGAATGAAACATTCAATACCGAGGCCATTATATTAAAACGCGATTTATTTCGAGAATCTGATAGCCGTGTTTTTGTTTACACGCCCGACAGAGGAAAAATTGAAGTAGTGGCGCGCGGCACGCAAAAACCGGGTTCAAAGCTGGTGGCGCATATCGAACCCTTTAATTCGGTGGATTTAATGGTGGTGTTGGGAAAAAATCGAAAATATATCGGCAGTGTTATCTCTAACAATTGTTATTCGCTGATTAAAAATGATTTTAATAAAGTTTCTTGGGCGGGCACCGCTTTTAATATTTTTAATTCCTTGGTGCGCGAAGATAGTCCCGATCCGGATTTATTTTATTTATTGAAAGAATTTTTGTCAGCCATATCCGAGGCGAGCGGCAAGGAAGAATTATATGCTCATTATTTTTATTTAAAACTTTTAGCTGCGCTCGGTTATCGGCCGGAGCTTGATACGTGTTTAGTTTGCGGTAAAAAAATTGCACCGGAAAAAAATTATTTTGTTTTTTTGCGCGGTGGCTTATTTTGCGCCGATTGCTCATCCCGCGTTAGGCCGGGCGATACCTCGGTGCTGGTTTCTAATAATTGTCTAAAATTAATGAAACAGGTTTTAAATTCTAATTTTGCCGCGCTGGGACGTTTGTTGGTGAGTGATATTGTCGCTGCGGAATTTAAAAAAATATCTTCAGAAATTTTGAAATATCAACGAGACTAGCGCCTTGATTTAAATGGGAAAATAAAGTAAAATTATACTGTATTTATTAAGCAATATTTTAATAATATCAAAAAAAATATGGAAAAAAAATCTCAAGCGAGTGGAGTAAATCATGCTAAATTCGCTTTTTATTATCTTTTGGCTTTGGTGTCTTTGGGTTTTGTCGCTTTACCGGTCGGACAAATATTTTTTCAAATTATAAACAAGAATTTACCGGATTTATATGGTAATTATGGCACTGATTTTTCACAAGATATTTTAAAATTTGCCATTTCAGCGATAATAATTGCCGCGCCGGTATTTTTTATCATTAGCCGTTTAATTTATCGCAGTTTGATTGCGGGTAAATTAGAAAAGGATGCCGGAATTCGCCGCTGGTTGAGTTATTTTATTTTATTGGTGACAGCGGTTTTAATTATAGTTTTTTTAATCCTAACTATTTTGAGTTTTTTAAACGGTGAATTAACTGCACAGTTTATTTTCAAAGTTCTTACGGTTGTCGGTATTTCCAGTATAACTTTTAGTTTTTATTTGTATGATATTCGCCGTACGGTTATTGATAAAAAAGACAAAGTCATGAAAGCGTATATGTTTGGATCTTTGTTTATTATTTTAGTCGCCTTTGTTCTTTCTTTATTCATTATGGAATCGCCGGAGCAAACACGTAATCGTCGAATCGATAATGAAATAATTAATAATTTTTATGCAATTGATAATAATATAAATTCTTATTATTCCACCAACAAGAATTTACCGCAAAATTTGGATGTCATAAAAAATGAAGTTGGTTTTAACGAAAATATTTATAACAGTCCAGTTTCCGGTGAGGCTTATAAGTATGAAATTATTGCCACCAGTTCTTATAAGCTATGCACCAATTTTAAATCTTCAAACATGGACAAGACTCGAGCGGAATACCGTTATATCGAAGATCGCTTGCGTCATGATGTCGGCTTTCAATGTATAAATTTTAAAATTTATGATTCCGGAGAAAAAAATGCTCCGGCAACAGCAAAATAATCTATTATGTTTGAATTTCATACCGAAAAATTTAATGGCCCGCTTGGTTTATTGTTGCAGTTGATAGAAAAGGAAGAATTAGATATTACCGAAATCGGTTTATCAAAAATTGCCGACGAGTACGTAAAATATATTCAAAGCCACAAAATCAATCCAGAGCAAATCGCGGATTTTTTGGTGATTGCCGCTAAGCTTTTATATATCAAGTCAAAAGCTCTTTTGCCATATTTATCAACCCCGGAAGAAGACGAGGAAATAAATGAATTGGAATATCAATTAAAGATGTACAAAGAATTCGTTGAAGCCAGTCGGGTGATTGAAAAGATGTTGGCCAAAAAGAAGTTTTCTTTTATGCGCGATTACGGCAAGACTGGCCGTCGCCGAAATAATTTTGCTTGGAATAAATTTTCTCCCCCCAAAAATTTAACCGGTGCCATCCTGCAAGAACAATTTGGCTTTATAGTTGGTCGTTTTCAAATGGAAGAAATTGAAATCAAAGAAGAGGTTATCGATCACAAAATTAGCATCGACGAAAGAATTATATATATTCAAAAGGCATTGTTGGAACGAGTTCGCGTTAATTTTACAAAAATTATTTCCTCAGCCAAATCAAAAACGGAAATTATAGTTAATTTTTTGGCGGTGCTGGAATTAGCTAAGCAGCGGGAATTATTTTTTGAACAAACAGAATTATTTAGCGATATTATAATTAATAAGTTAGAAGAATAAATATGTCATTAAAATCTCAAATCGAATCATTATTATTTGTAGCTAATAAGCCATTAAACGGCAAAGAATTGGCTGGCTTTTTAAAGGCTGATAAAAAAGCAGTGGAGGCTGAGTTGGCGCTTTTGATGCAGGATTATTTGGATTCGGCCAGCGGCTTGCAGATTATTGAAAGCGGTGATAAATATCAATTAGTTAGTTCGGCGGAAAATTCTCAAGTGGTGTCCGATTTTATTCATGACGAAACCAGTGGGGAATTGAGCCGTCCCAGCTTGGAAGCTTTAACGATTATTGCTTATCGCGGTCCGATTACTAAAATTGATTTAGACAGAATTCGCGGCATAAATTGCTCTTTGATTTTGAGAAATTTGCTTATTCGCGGCCTGATTGAAGAAAAGAGTGATAAGGAAAAAAATGAAACATTTTATTCGGTGACTTTAGATTTTATTCGTTATTTAGGAATTAACAAAGTATCTGATTTGCCGGATTATGAGCGCCTAAATCATGACGATTCGATTGATAAAATGATTGCGGCGACGATACAATCAGAAACGGTTAATACGGAAAACTAATTTTGTTCTTTTATGTTTTGGCAGATATTTTTATTAATTTTTTCTTCTTTGCTTTGGAATAATTTTGCTGTACCGTTTTATGCAAATTCAAGCCAGTCTAATTTTCTTATAGAAAAACGGGAAGAAAGACATTTGCCGATACGTCAGAGCGGCGTGGAAGATATTGAGATTGCCGCTAAAGCCTTGGCGGTTTTGGATGCTAATAATAATATTTTTTTGTTGGAAAAATCTTCTGGCGATAAAATGCCGATTGCCAGTATTAGTAAATTGATGACCGCTTTGGTTTTTTTGGATCATAATCCCGGCTGGGATGTGGTTCATGAAATGGCGCGTGCTGATCGATTGGATGGTGGAAAAATATATTTGTATTTAGGTGAAAAAGTTACGATTAATGATTTATTTAATGCCATGCTGGTGGGTTCAGACAATACCGCTGCATTGGCCCTTGTTAATTCTAGTGGTTTAAGCGAAGATGATTTTGTCGCCAAAATGAATGAGTATGCTAAAAATTTCGGGCTTTTGAATACCAGTTTTTCTGATCCGTCCGGTTTGAGCGCTAATAATATTTCCACAGCACGAGAGGTGGCACAGTTAGCTAAGATTGCTTTGGCCAAAGAAGAAATTAGACGAGTTATTATAAATGATTCTTTTGAGTTTAAAACTGTCGATGGTGTCGCCAAAAAAATCGCTTCGACCAATTATTTATTAGATTCATTTTCTATGCCGGACGTTAAGATTATCGGGGGAAAAACCGGACATACCGATTTAGCCGGCTATTGTTTGGTTTCAGCTTTTACCGATAATAATAATCACAATATTATTTCCGTGGTTTTGGGAACGGACAGTGAAAAGGAACGATTTAATCAGACTAACAAATTAGTTAATTGGATTTATAATAATTTTTCCTGGTAATTGGTAATAGGATATTATGAAAAAATTTTTTAGGCTTGTACAAATAATAAAAAATAAATTTCAACCGATTTTTCCGGACTTGTTTCGGTTTATGACGCGTTATCGTTCTTTGGTTAAATTTTTAATTTCCGGTTTTTTTGCCGGTGGCAGCGATTTGTTGTTTCTTTTTATTTTTCACGGAGTGTTTAACCTTGGTACCGTTATTTCAACTTCTTTGGCTTTTATAATTTCTTTTGTCATTAGTTTTAATTTGCAAAAATATTGGGCCTTTGACAGTCGGGAAAATAATCGTTTGCATGTCCAATTGATTTTATACATGGCAATCGCTTTTATTAATTTAAGTATCAATGCCTGGGTGATGCATATTTTAGTTAATCAGTATAATATTTGGTATTTGCTGGCGCAGCTTATCGTCACTATTTCTCTTGGCCTGGAAAGTTTTGTGGCCTATAAATTTATTATTTTTAGAAACACCAAAATTAAATCTTATGAAGTTAACAGTAAGTCTTAGTCAATTAAATGATAGCCCGGAAAATTTTTTACACCATGCCGGTTACGGGATGATTTTTGATAGTCGACGCAATATTTCCAGTTATGTGCGGCGCTTGGGCGCTGATCATTATCCGCGTTTGCATTTGTATTTTGACTTGCTTGGCGATAAAGTTACTTTTAATTTACATCTCGATCAAAAACAAGCCAGCTATGAAGGTTCGCACATGCACAGTGCTGAGTATGACAGTGAATTGGTTGGCGACGAAGTTAATCGTTTGCGCGGTATTATTGGTATTGGCGAAGCGCCGTTGCCTAGTTTTCAGAATAAAACAGCTACAGTAATAGTCGATAATAATTCAGTTAATAATCAAATTATTAATCCTGATGCGGTCCACGGCGATTGGCGTTCTGACTTGCGTTCAATTCCGCCAGTTAAAAAATCTTGGTGGCAAAAAATATTTTCTTAAACTATGAATCAATCGGAAGAAATAAAATCAAAATTAGACATAGTTGATGTCCTCAGTGAATATATTCCGATGAAGCCGGCTGGTTCAAATTTTCGAGCCAATTGTCCGTTTCATCAAGAAAAGTCACCGTCTTTTATGGTGTCGCCGGATAAGCAGATTTGGCATTGTTTCGGTTGCGGTAAGGGTGGTGATATTTTTTCTTTTATTATGGAAATTGAAGGGCTTAGTTTCGGTGAGGCCTTGCGTTATCTGGCGCCAAAAGCTGGTGTGGTTTTGCAAAAAGAAAATGTTGAATTTAATTCGCAGAAGGGGCGCTTGTCGGATGTTATGAGCGCGGCGGCCGATTTTTATCATCGGGAAATGTTGAAAAATAATCAGATAAAAGATTATTTGAAAAGCCGCGGCCTAAAAGAAGAAACGGTGCGAACTTGGAAAATCGGTTATAGTCCGAATAGTTGGGATGATTTATTATTATTCTTGCGCGGAAAAAAATATTCCAATGAAGAAATATTTTTAGCCGGGTTGAGTTCTAAAAAAGAAAGTTATAATTCTTATTATAACCGTTTTCGCGATCGCATTATGTTTCCGATAAACGACGCGGCGGGAAATGTTATCGCTTTTACCGGACGCGTTAATCCGGCCACGGCTTCGGTTGAAACGGAAAAAATGGGTAAATATATAAACAGTCCGCAAACTAATATTTACGATAAGAGTCGAGTTTTATTTGCCCTGGACAGAGCTAAAATGGAAATAAAAAATAGGGATTTGGCGATTGTGGTTGAAGGGCAAATGGATGCAATCGCTTGCCATCAATTTGGTTATAAAAATGTTATTGCTTCTTCCGGTACGGCTTTAACGGGCGAGCAGCTTAAATTGATAAAGCGTTATACTAATAATGTCGCCTTGGCTTTTGATGCGGACATAGCGGGGCAGATGGCGGCTGATCGCGGAATAAAAGAAGCGATGGCAGCTGATCTTAATATAAAAATTATTACCATTCCGGGTGGTAAAGATCCGGACGAATGCTTAAAAAATAATCCGGCTGATTGGGAAATGGCAGTGGCCACAGCTAAGCCGATGATGGAATATTATTTTGAAAAAGTTTTAGCCGATTTGGATGTCAGTAAAATTGAGAATAAGCGACTGGCTGCCAAAAAGATTTTAACGATGATTGCCAAATTTTCCAGTAAGGTAGAAATTGATCATTGGTTGAAACGCTTGGCGCAAATTATTGATATCGACGAAGGTGTTTTGCGCGAAACCTTGAAAGACATTTTGCGCGGGGAAATGAAAATTGAGAGTTTGCCCAGAAAACAGGTGCCAAAAAATATAGCGGCAAACAATGATCTGTGGGAGGAAAAATTATCTTTGTCGCTTTTAGCCCTGGTTTTTAAATATCCCGATCTCGTGGGGCATGTTATAGACAATATTAATATCGAACAAATTTTTGGACCGAATATTAGGGAGTTTTACAAAAGCTTGATAATATATTATAATGATAAAAAGAATTTGGATTATAATAATTTTAAAATTTACCTGGAAAATCAAGTTATAAATCACGTTTCGCTGTTGAATAAAATAGTTTTATTGGGTGATAAAGATTTTTCTGAAATTCCGGCAGACCAGGTTAAAAACGAAATTACAAGAATTATTATTTCCTTGAAGCAATTTTTTTATAAACAGCAAATGAAAGAAACGGAAAAGAGAATCGCTGTCGCGGAAGAAAGCGGCGATCTCGAACAATTGCCGGCCTTATTGTCTGATTTAAAATTGCTCGGTCAAAAAATAAAAGAAATTGATATAAATTAAATATGAGCGCCAAACAACAAAACAAAAAAATAAAAAACAAGATTGTCTTGAAAAAGGCGCCTAAGAATGTTGTCAAAATTAAGAAGGTGTCGCCTGCTCAAGTTAAGCCGGTTAAAAAAACTAAAATGCCAAAAATAAAAATAGCTTCAGTCAAAAAAAATTCAGCGATAAAAAGTAAAGAAAAAAACGTTAAAGAAGATAAGGTCGTTAAGGAAGTGCCGCGCAGAATTATTTTAGCTGAACCAACACCGGCGCCGAGCGAAGAAAAATTAGTATCCATGGTAAATAAAGGACGTTTACGCGGCTTTGTGACTGAAACCGAGCTTTTATATTTATTTCCATACGTAGAAGATTACGTTTTTGAATATGATATTTTTTTAGGACGATTGCAAGAAGCTGGAATCAGAATTGTTGAAGATGCCGGACATGTTTTGGGAAAAACCGAAGAGGCGGTAGTTAAAAAAGCTCCAAGCATGGGTATTGATTTGTCAAAATTAAGCGCTGATTCCATTCAGATGTATTTGAAAGAGATTGGAAAAATTCCGCTTTTGAGTTCAGAAGAAGAAGTGGAATTGGCCAAGCGTAAAGAACGCGGCGATAAGGAAGCGGAACGTAGTATTATTGAAGCTAACTTACGTTTAGTGGTATCAATTGCGAAAAAATTTGCCAGCGCTAAAGGTTTGGGATTATTAGATTTAATTCAGGAGGGAAATATCGGTTTATTCCGTGCGGTAGAAAAATTTGAATATCGAAAAGGTTATAAGTTTTCGACTTATGCCACATGGTGGATTCGCCAGGCCGTGACTAGGGCTTTGGCCGATCAATCGCGTACCATTCGTATTCCGGTTCATATGGTGGAAACTATTAATCGTTTTCAACAGGTGCAGCGATTTTTGATTCAGGAATTGGGCCGCGAACCATTGCCGGAAGAAGTGGCTTCAGAAATGGGCGAAGAATTAGATAAGGTTCGTTATATTATTAAAATTTCACAAGATACAATTTCATTGGAAACTTCTATCGGCGACGACGAAGACAACTCCACTTTGGAAGATTTTATTGAAGATGTAAAAAACGAAACACCGGATCGTGTGGCAGCTTTACAGCTTTTGCGTGATTATGTGAAGGCAATTATCATTAATTTGTCGCCGCGTGAGCAAAAGATTTTGGAAATGCGTTTTGGCTTAACTGACGGCGTAGCTCATACCTTAGAAGAAGTTGGCCAAGAGTTTGAAGTGACGCGTGAACGTATTCGTCAAATTGAAGCTAAGGCTTTGGAGAAGATTAGAAAATTAAAAGGTTTGGAAAAATTACGAGATTACTAAAAATAAAATTACTAAAAATAAAAAAAGAGTAAAAATATTTTTACTCTTTTTTGTTTGGCTTAAATATTTTTGATCAAACTTTCCAGCGACATGACGGAAATTTTGGAACGATAGGGAATAGTGTTCTCGGGCAGTTTCAAGCTATTGGTTACATAAATTTTTTTTACTCCAAATTTAAAAAGCTCTGGCCATTTTTTTCCAATGAAGAGGCCGTGGCTAATTAAAATAATAATTTCTTCAACGCCCTTGTTCTTTAAAATTTTAACACTCTCCAGCAAGGTTGAGCCGGTGTCCAAAACATCGTCGATAATTATTGCGCGTTTTTTAACTCGGCCATTTAAAATCATTTTTATGGATTTTTCTTTCCGGGTTTTTTTAAAATAAGCCAAACCAGTTTCAAAAGGTAATTCTTTTTTAACTTGCTCGCAACGAATAATTGCGCCTTGATCCGGAGCAACTAAGCTAAAATCAGTCCAACCAGATTTTAAAATTGCCGCCGCTAAAAGTTGGCTCGGAAAAATTGAAACTAAAGGAAATTTAAAATAATTTTGTGCATAAGGGCTATGAATATCAATTGCTATCATTTTGTCGACACCGGTGACGCCAAATAATTTGGCGATGAGATCTGTGCCTAAACTTTTGTGTTTTTCCGGTTTTTCATGGCGCATGTAGGCTAAAAAGGGAATAATAACAATAACTTTGGCGGCCTTTTCTTTTTTTAAAGTATGAATTAATAAAAGGGTTTCCAATAAATTATTTTCCGGTGGATTTATGAAACCAAAAATATAGCAAACTTTATTTTTAACATCTTGTTTTAGTTCGATATAAGCTTCTTGGTTGGCGAAGCGTAAAAAATTATAAGTGCCAAAAGTAATTTTTTGGTTCTTAGTTATTTTTTTGGCGCTAGAACGGTAATAGGGCAGTGAATAAAGAATTATGTTTTTGTGCATATAATTAATTATTTTTTAAAATGGAAATAACTGTTTCGTCGGCTAATTGGCTAAAGTCGGAATAGTATGCGCCAATTGCGCCCAGGAATAATTGCGGAGCTTCAATAAAAATTACTTTATCGGCATTAGCTTGAAGTTTTATTAAAGTATCACCCGGAATTACAGGAATGGCGACAATAATTTTTTTTGGTTTTTGTTTTTTAATTTCCTTAATCGCCAAAAGCATGGTCAAACCGGTAGCAATACCGTCATCCACCAAAAGTGCAATTTTATTTTTGGCACTAATCATTTTTTTCTCCGGCAAATATCTATGACGACGCCTTATGGCCTCGGCCTGTTCTTTGGCTTCTTCTTGTTTTAGCCAAGCTTGATCTTGTGATTCTTTTTCCGTTTCGTTATATAAAGTCGCGCCATTTTCGGAGATTGCGCCAATGGCATATTCGGGATTGGACGGATGACCAATTTTTCTGACTATAATTAAATCGAGCGGTGTTTTTAGTTTTTCGGCGATTATTTTGCCCAAAATAACTCCGCCACGAGGCAGGGCATAAACAATGGTTTCAGTGTTTTGATAATCTTTTAAAAGCTGAGCTAATTGCTCACCAGCCTCCTCTCGATTTTGGAATAAGATCATAATTTTGTTATTTCCCACCAAAAATAAAAAAGTTACCTGCTAAAAACAATAAAACCAAAACTGTAAAGCCGGACAAAATTGTGGCCAAGCAATTTTGCCACCATTCTGGATAAACCTTAGTTTTTAATTCGGAGGTATAATTAATTATATATTTTTCTTCACAGGCTTGTTTGATTTGATTGATAATTTCATTTTTATCATAATAAGCTTGAACGGGAATATGAACAATTGGAACACCAGCGTTTAAAAAAGCCTCGTCCACGAAATTATCGCGTTCTTGGCGGCTAGAACGCTGATGAGAAGAGTCATCTAGTTCAATAACGGTTTTAACTGTAATCGGATTTTGATTACAAACAACAAAATCAACATGTTTAGATTTGATTTTATTGAAATATGAATATTTTTCTTTGCCAGGCTGCGGTTGAATTAAATCACAAATACGAACCTTGGCAAATAATAAATATTTTTCCGGGGTTATATCACGCAATAAATTATAAAATTTTAGTTCTGCTACCGAAAAAAAATATTCCTTTTTCCGATATGGTTGATAGTTAATTTCCATATTTTTTTTAAAAAATTAAAAGCCTAGTTTTTCCTTAACGATAATCATAGTTATACGGCCAGGTTGAACTTCTTTCTCGATTCGCAAAACTTTATTAATACTGCTGCCTCGACCATATACTTTCATCGCTCTCTCGTTTTCCAGAGGTAGACAATATTCGCTTAAACGTTGCCGGCCCGCGGTTAAGTCGGGCACAATTTTCTGCGTTCCGACTACCCAAATGACATGTAGCGCTCCAAAAGCGTAGGCTGGCAACTGGCTGCCGGTAGCAGATGCGATTAAGACTTCGCCGGATTCGGTCACGGCGTGTACGCTACCAATGACGTATTCCGGAGCGGCGCCCAAACGCTGTTTTATTATCATCTGACTCGGATTGGTCAAAGCCGCTAATTCGTTGCGAACCGCTTTATATTTCGCGTTGGTTAATATTTCCTGATCCAATCCGGTTTCGGTTAATGTAACCGAAGACATATTCATAATTTCCGCGCCAGCCGGCAATAACTCCAAAACTTTTTCTTTCGCTGCGGCACGATCATCAACCACATAAACAGTCAGGCCATTATTTTCCAGAGCAGCCTTAGTTTTATTAATAGCAGATTCGTCTGCCAGTATGCCAAATTTTTGGTTGATTTCCATAGTGATTGTAAATTAATTATTAAGTTGCGGTGCGAATTTAGAGCCGCTTTGATCGCCGTCGTTATTGTAACCCCGGCTTTCCCAAAAACCTTTATAATTTGTATCGTTTGATAATTCTATTTTGTTTATCCATTTTATCCATTTATATCCCCATTTCTGTTCGGCTACTAATTGAAAGGGAAAACCCCTTTCTGGAGGCAAAATTACTCCGTTTATTTTTGCGGCCATGATAATATTATTTTTTAAAACATAATCCAAAGGGAAAGAAGTTGAATAGCCATCAGCCGCGTAAAAAATAATAGTTTTAGCTTCTGGGACGACTGTTAAATTTTTCAATAAATCACTAACCAAAATACCTTCCCATAAAGCTTTTACACTCCAGCCCTCCACACAATTCAAATTCACGACTTTTTGATAAGTAGGCAGTTTCAGAATGTCATCGTAACTATAGTTAGTTGAAGTCGAAACTAATCCGGTAATTTCCAGCTGATAATTATTTTTATCAATATATTGCGGACCATTAATTGAGTTTTCTCGAAAATCATTAATTGATCCCAATTTTTCGCCTTGATAGTTATTAATCTCTGCGTCAGGTAAAGTTATTGGTTGATAACGGTACTTAAAAAATAAAAATATACTAAGAGTTAAGACTATTAAAATTACTACAATATTAAAAATTACAATTTTGCTCTTGGAATAATTATAAAACTTTTTATTAAAATTAGTTTGAGTCATATAAATTATTATAACACATTTATCATTTACCTGATATCTAAATAAAAAAAACAGGTTGTTTAAATCTGTTTTTTGTTTTAGTTTTACCAAAGACAATACTTCTATTAGTAACGGAAATAAAATTCAGTACTTAAGAAATCTAATCGAAATTACTCATTTGAGGGATGCGATATTAAAGGCAAAACAATAAGTCAATTATAAAATATATTAAAAAATAAAATGGCCGCTCAATATTTTGAACGACCATCAGAGTTTAAAAATCGACAGACAATTATTTATATATATGGTATTTTTTCTATACCAATTTTCTTGAATAGCGCGATCATGTTTACACCCCCATCCAGATATTAAATCTTTGTCTATGATTACAGTATAACCCTTTTTAACAGCAGTTTTTGATGTTTCGAGTACGCAAGCTTTCGCATTTACCCCCATAATTAACAAAGTTTTTTTTCGAGTTATTCTTAAAAGAAAATTAAGTGCCTTATTGCTAAAAGCATCATTCTTTTCTTTTTCGAGTCGAAAAATGTTTCTCCATGAGATATTTTTCAATTCACCGGTCAAATCATGACAAATATTTCCAGCATAATGATTTTTAAATTTAAATACCATTATTGGGATATTATTTTCCGCACAAAATTTTATAACAGAAATTTGCCCGGAAATAATTTGTCTTTTTTCTCTGCTATTAACAAAACATTCTTGCATATCAATCAATATTACCGCAGACTTCTTTAAAGATATTTTGGTATTCATGGCGCCTCCATTTTTTATATATAATTGTTAAGGTAATAATAGGTTATAATATAAAAATATATTAAAGTCAAATATTCACGTAGTACATTCAAACTTTAATATGATTGCCGCGTAAAGCCTGTCAGCCCCGTGGCCGCGTGACAAATAAAAAAACAACCATTTTTAGGTTGTTTTTTATTTGTTTTTAATACAAAGTACGGTTGTAAAAATTAAGCTCTAATCTGCCATTTTCTCCAGCATTACTGTTGTAGAAATACTGAGTTATGCCACAATTTTTGGGCTTAAATTTCTCATCAAGTTCAATAAATTTTTCCGGAGACAAACGCTCTAAATTAGCGCGGAAAGATAAAATTGTTAGATGATGTGTGATTAGCAGTACGTGTCTATTTGCAAATTCTCTAATTAGCATAGAAACTTCGTCACGGCACCTTTCTCTAACCTCTGCCACAGACTCACCTTGTGGAAATTGATACCAATAAGGCCCAAGTAAATCATAAAGCTTCTTTTGTTCCGGATGTAAAACATTAAAAATTCGCCAGTCATTATATAATAATGACAATCCATGTTCCTGTTCACGGATTCTTTCGTCGTGAAGTTGAGGAACATCTTTAATATCCGGCCAACCTTTAATAATTTGATTTAATGTTTCAATAGTCCTTAAATAAGGCGACACTATAATAACATCCGGCGCATGTATTATATTGGATAAATTTTGACCAGTAACAAAAGCTTGATTTTGGCCATTAATAGTTAAAGGGGTTCCGTAATCGCTTGTCCTTGGCGAATACTTATTTTTCATTTCTTGTGCCAGATCAATAGTTATCTTTGACTGATAATCTTTTTCATATTCCTCCTTGAATTTCTGATATGATTCATCTCCATTCTTTTTATGGCCGAGAGCATTATAAGCCGACTCTCCATGCCTAATCAAAGTTACGCTTTTTGGCCATTTCGCTTTTTTCATTTTTTAATCTCCTATTTTTGGTTCAACATTATTTTTCAACGAACTATTTTAATTTTCAATATTACCATTTAGTATTATTTTTGTCAATATTTTTTAGAAAATAAAAACCCCCTGAAACTGTTTTAGCGAGGGTGGCCCGCCTGCGCCCCGTGGCGGCTGCGGACGGGTAAAGATTTCCGCGCTCACTCGCCGACAAATGCGGCTCGTTCACTTGTCCTAGGTTGGTGTCCGACCCGCTCAAGAGCGGATCGTCCGACGCTCGACTGCTCATTTCGGCTTCCGCCTCAATTCGCATCTCGCTTCCAACTAGTTCGAATCCCAAATTCATAAAACGATAAAAATAAAAACACCCATTTGGGTGTTTTTATTTTTATGGCTCCGAGGGTGGGATTTCCGCCTCGTTCCGTCTTCCGACGGAACTTCGTTGTCCTGGGTGGCGGTTAAAGCTGCGCTAGCTCGCTTTACCCGACATTCGCCCGCACTAAAAATTGACCGAAGCAATTTTTAGCTTGGCTCACTCCCACCCGTTCGAATCCCTTCTAAAACAAAAGAAAAAAATACTCGATAAAATCGAGTCTTTTTTCTTTGCTCCGAGGGTGGGATTCGAACCCACGACCAATTGGTTAACAGCCAACTGCGCTACCGCTGCGCTACCTCGGAATGATGTTGTTTTATAGGTTTTTAAAACAAAAAATATTTCGAAAAATATTCTTATTAATATAATAGCAAATTAGTGAACTATGTCAACAAGCGCCCAATATCCGCCTAAGTGATGGCAAATAGCCTTTTTATGGTTTTATTTTTAATATTTTTATGGTATAATGATGTTAGCTGTAAATTATAAATATTAATTATATGTATAGATTGCATGAAAACTTTTCTCCTAATAGATCGGAATCCAAAGAAAGGGAATATAAAATTTTTACCGAACCCCAAGAAAGACGAGAAATTTTTGATTTTTCAAAAGGGGTGGCTGAATATTTAAGGTCTGAGAAAGTTCCAAATCTTGTTGTTATCGATAGGAGTTCGCGACCTTTATATATTGGAGTTAGGGATTATTTAAAATCAAAATATCCGGATGAACCAATGCCGAATATATACTTTATGAACCCCAAGGGATTTAAGGCTAAGGAAGAAATGTCGCCAGAAGAAATAAATAATATTATTGATGATTGTAGATGGAAAAGCGATTTAGCAGAAGCAGCGCAACAAATAAAAAGTCGAGAGGATATATTGAAAGACGTTGAAGGTAGTTATAAAAAGTTAATGGCAGACAAAGATAAGCCATTGTTAGTATTTGACACTTGCATACATTCCGGTAAATCTATTGCGCCGGTTAAAAAAGTTCTTGATCAGGTTGGTTTTTCTGATATAAGAATAGGATCAGTAAATCCTTCAGATGACGGGGCGGCAGTAAAATCAGATTTTTATATAACAAAGCGCCAACCGGAAAAGAATTGCTATCCGTTCGGTGATGATAGAATTATTGAAAAAACATTCAGTCACGTATATTCAAAAAGATCGGATGACCCATATTATCGAGAAAAATCATTGGAACTCAGGGAAGAAATAAAAAATATAATAAAAGATTTTTTGGCTAAATAATTAATTTTTATAGATATGAATAATCAAATTAAAAACGAAGAATGTTGTCCAGAATTCGATCCCACTCCTTGGGATGCTAAGACTTTTGATTGGAGTGATAAAAAATTTATTAAAGACAAGGTGTTTACTTTGTTTTATATGCCAATAAACTTCGGCACAGCAATGACCCGATCGATTAAAAAAATTGAAGAGGCGGGATTAAAAATGTCGGGAGGAATGACATTGTCGGAACACACTTCTAAGTGGAATATGGATTTGTATTTGGCAGTGGACAAAGAAGTGGTTGGCGCAGAAAATGTCACTTTGAGCGGCAAATTTTTGAGCAAGGTTTATGAGGGCAATTTTAAAGATACCGGAATTTGGATGAAGGATTTTCAAAATTATGCCAAAGCCGAAAACGTTTCAATCAAAAGAACTTTTATGTGGTACACCACTTGTCCTAAGTGCGCCAAAAAATATGGCAAAAATTATGTGGTGATCATTGCGCAAATAGATTAATATTTTTTTATTCTATAAAAAAAATACCAACTTTGAGTTGGTATTTTTTGTTTGTTTATTTTTGGCAATCACATTCTGGAGTACAATCGCACTCTGGGGTGCAATCACATTCCGGTGTGCATTCGCATTTTTGTTCGCCATTGCAAGTACATTTGCAATCAGAACCGCATTTACAATCCGGTCCGCAACCACAAGTACATTTTTTTTCTTCATTCATAATTTTATTATTAATTAAATTAATTTTAAAAGGCTAATGACCGATAATATCACTATTTGGACCATTTGTCAACAGGCCGGCTTGATTAAAATTTTTATTATAGCATTTTTATTTTTATAAATAAAAATGCTATAATGAATATTGTAATAAATTCTAAATTTATCTTATGGAAAATGTCGCTGGTATTTGTCCGGTCTGTCATCAAGCTGTTTTAGATACATATTATTTTTGTCCCAATTGCGGTCATGGCTTAAAAGAAAAACCGACGCCGGTGTCAATTCTCACTCAAGTCGGGCTTTATGTTTTGGCGATTTTTTTGCCACCCTTTGGTTTATATCCGGGAATTAAATATCTAAAGAAAAATTTTCATCAAGCAAAAATGGTTGGATTAATAACAACAGCCCTTACTTTAGTATCGACTTTTGTGATGATTTGGTGGATTTTTTATTTTATGAACAAGTATCTCAATGAAGTGAGCGGAGCATTATATGGGTTTTAAAAAGATAATTACTATTTACTTTTTTTCTATATCGTGTTATAATATATTAAACTAAAAAAATTTATTTATAAAAAATATGGACTTACAAAATCCTGAGAATGACAATCAATTAGAGCAAGCTTTGGCCGGCTTGTCCGAAGATGAAAAAATGGAAACTTTGAAAAAAATGGGCGGTGTTTCTTATCAGAGAATATTATTGCGAGCCATGGATATTTTGAGCGAAGAAAAAAAAGTTCTTTTGGAAAATCTTATGGGGCAGGAATCATTTTCACAGGAAAATCTTTTGGAATTTTTAAAAAATGAAATTCCTAACTTTGATGAAATCGTTGAAGAGGAAACACAAAGAACTTCAGCTGATTTTCTAGCTTTACTAAAACAATAAAAATATGGCCGATCAGCAGATAGATAACAAAGCCAAGGCGGCTAAAGCCAAAGAATCCTTAGATAAGCTCAATGCTTCTTTGAAAAAAATTACAACTGCTAGTGAAGAAAAAATGAAAGAAGTTTTGAAAAAAAATGAAGCGGAAAAAGTTAATGATATTTTAAAACAATTAAGGGGAATTTAATATTTAATATTATGCCTAATTACGAGAAAATAAATAAGCAAGAAGAAAAGTCCGATAAGCTCGAGGCTGTTTTGGAGGCGCCTTCGACTGCGGAGGATAATTGGGAAGATATAAAAAATAAATCCGAAGCACAAGGCGAAGCTATGATAAGCCAAGCGGAAAATGAAATTGATCAGAATTTTGATTCTTTTTCCAGCGCTTTAGCATCTGAAACCGGACCGGTCGCTGACTTGGAAACTATTAGAGCTGAAGCCGCTGCTGAGATTGCCGCTCAAAAAAAGAATTTTAATGAAGAAATTAACTCCTTAGATGAAAAACAAGAAAGTCCGGCAAATAGCCCGGAAAAATCTTTAGCGGCAGTTAAAGATGCTTATCTTGAAACTAAAAACTTAGAAAAGGCAATTAAAAAATGTTCCGACCCGACGCAAAAATTAGAATTACAAAATCAATTAGCCGAAAAAAAATCTCAATTGGAAAATTCCGAAGCAAGTTATAAAAGTTTGTTAAGCGATAAAGTTAAGGAAGGTTTTCAAAATGATCCGGAAATGTCCAAGTCCAAGGCTTTAAAGGAAATAATTATTCCTGGATTAAGCGCTTTGGAACAACAAAAATTTAATGCCTTGCCGCCTGATGAACAAAGCTTTTTGCAAAAAGGCATGCAATTTGCCGGCAAGTATTTACCAAAAAGCAAATTAGCTAGAACTTTAACGGTGGCTGGTGTGGTGGCTGTTGCCAGTATGGCTTTAAGTCCTGCGGCCGGCGGTAGTGTAGTGCTTTATTTGGGAGCTAAGATCGGACGATCTTTGGCCGGATCTTTTGTTGGTGAAAAAGTTAGTGAAGTAGTGGAAAAACAAATTGATAAACGATCCGAAAAACGCCAAGCGGAAAATTTGGAAAAAATAAATTTTAGTAAGGAAGATATAAATAATTCCGTGGATAAGTTGATGGAACTTGGCGATGCTACTTTGAAAGGTGAAAAAACAAGAGAAAAACTTAAAAATTTTGTTAAGATTGGAACCCATATCGCTTTTGCCGGAGCAACTATGGCAGGATTAGAACTTGCCGAAGTCGGAATTGAAGCTCTTCATTCCGGGGCTGAAGGTGCTGCTAAAAGCGCGGCTGAAGGTGCCGCTGAATATTCCGCTAAAACTTTGGCGGCTGAAGCATTCTTAGTCAGCTGTAAACATGCCGGCATTGACTTGGCTGGCGAAAAAGCCGTTGAGGGAATTACCGAAGCTGCTGAAGAGACTGCAGAAGGAGCTGTTGAAACTGCGATTTAATAATATTGATTAATATTTAGCGCTGAAGAAAAAGAGACTTTTGATTAAGCCTCTTTTTTGTTTTAAAAAAATAATAATCATGTTATAATTTAATACGGAAAAATGTTTAATAATTAATTTTAATTTTGTGAAATTTAAAAATTTTTTTTTACTTGCCGGTATTAATAGTTATTTCGTTTTTTATTTTTACGTTTGCGGTTAAGGCCGGTTTTTCTAATATTGCAATTACGCCGCTTTTGGATGTGGCGCGCTTTGCTCCGTATAAAATTACAGCTGATATAAGCGGCAGTCCGACTTCAGTTCAAGTAGAAGTTGAGGGTATCAATGGCCAAAACCCCAGTCCGAATTGTCGAAATTATACCGTGGATGGAGTTTGTCTTCCGGAAACCACGACCAAAAATATGTCTTATAATTCCACGAGCAGCAAGTGGGAGAGCCAGAATATTTTCCCTAATGACATTTATCCGCAAATAGTTTTTGCCGAATCCAATGTAACTTGGTACAATCAGCCGCTTGATGCCAGCATGTGGCGCCGTAATTATCAATTATTAAAATTTGCCAATCCTTTCGCCATGGCAGATGGAGCAAGCTTTTTTATTGAGCTTAATATCGCTCCCAGCAGTCTTACTAATTCTAACGATCTGTTTGTTTATTTAATAAGCAAAAATGCTAATTTAGCCACTTATTTTAATAGTGATTGGAGAAACAAAGCTGATACGGAATTGGTGGCGACATTTAATAAGACCAATACGGTTCATCATCAACACACCGCTAATTCCGGTCATTTTTTAGTTAGTCTTTCGGCTAATAGCGACGGCACGATTGGCGCTAAAAATTTGGATGTTTCCAATCAGTTTTGGGTTGTTCTATATCAAGATAGTCCAAATATCGGTCGCGGTTGGAAATTAAGATATCAACCCAGTTCACTTTGTACTAATTCCGCGAATTGGTATTCGGCTGATAGGTCGGGCGGCAACACATGGAACGCACCCGTGCTTCAAGCCGGTTGTCCGGATGCGCATGTTCATGTTGTGCGCCGTTTAACTGATTTAAATACAACTATTCAAGACAGTGTTAAAGCTACATTAACTGCCAATTTTTCCGGTAGCGGTTCTGAAACCACAACACAAAATTTTTATTTTAATTCTTTGCCAAATTTAGCGCCTAATTCAACCTCTTTTATTAGTCCGAGCTCTGGTGGGGTTTATAATAGCAATATTAGTATTTCCTGGAATTCGGCGAGTGATGCTAATAATGATCCTTTACTTTATTCTATTTATTTATTGGATAGCGGCGGAACCGTAATTGATACTTTGCTTTCCGCTTCCACTTCTACAAATTTTACTTGGGATATTAGCAGTGTGCCAAATGGCGATTATAGTTTAAAGGGTGTGATCACTGAAGATAATGATAATCCGTTGAGCACCGATTTTTATCTGGGCGGAAATTTCACTATTAATAAAACTAGCCCAATTTATTCTTTGAGCGCGCTTAGTATTAATTCTGATAATGCTAACGGATCTTTAGCGAAAGCTGGCGATACTATAAGTTTGTCTTTAACATCCACCGGCAGTATTGCTCCAAATATTTCTTTTTATTCGGGCGGTGTGGCTGTTAATAATAGCATTAGTATTACACCCGCTAGCGGCACTAGTTTTTTGGCTACTTATGTTGTTAGCTCTCTTGATACTAACGGGGCGGTTTCTTTTGTTGTTAGCGCTGATAATTTGGATCAAGCTTATTCTAACACTATGGATGATTCTTATGTTGAAGTTGATGTAAGTTCTCCGAGTGATGTGAGTTCTAGCGTAGCAACTGGAATTTATGATACGGCGCAAAGCGTTGCTTTGACTTCCGACGGATCTGATTTTATAAAATATACAAGCAACGGCAGTAGTCCGACTTGCGTTTCGGGCACAACTTATACTGGAGTTATTAGTGTTGACGCGCCAATCACCATTAAAGCTATCGCTTGCGATTTGTCCGGTAATTATTCGGCTGTAAGCACTTTTGTTTATGATTTCCAATATACCGTAACTTTTGTCGGTAACGGCGGCACTGGCCATAGTCCAAGCACAGCCTTGGTAAATTATAATGCAACCACAACTTTGCCGACCGATCCTAGCCGAGTTGGCTATACTTTTACTTCTTGGAATATGGCGGCTAATGGCAGTGGCGACGTTTTTGATGAAACAACAGTAGTCACCGGCAACTTAACGGTTTATGCTATTTGGACGATTAATAATTATTCGCTAACTTACAATGGCAATGGACAAACAAGCGGTGACCCTTATACGGCCGAGAGTCATGATTATGACACAAACGTTACTGTTAAAGATCAAAATACTTTATTGAAAACTGATTATGCTTTTTCCGGTTGGAATACGGCAGCTGACGGCAGCGGCGTAAATTATGCTGCCGGAAGTTTATTGACCATGACAGAAAATTTGGTTCTTTACGCTCAATGGTTGGACGACTCTAAATGTACTGTGATTTTTGACGGCAATGGTGGAGCCGGCCATGTTCCGGGTAGCCGTGCGGTAACTTGCGGCCAAACTTTAAGCAGCTCCGCTTTGACTTTACCATCTGATCCGACTCAAGCAGGTTATACTTTTAATAGTTGGAATACGAATAGCGGGGGAACTGGTAGCGCCTTTGATGTTAATACTGTTATTGGCAGTAATTTTATGGTCTATGCGCAATGGGATGGAAATTCTTATCTACTTAATTTTGATGCTCAAGGCGGAACAGTTTCTTCGTCTTCACAATCTGTAGTTTATGGCGCCGCGATAGGTACTTTACCGACACCGAGCAAAACTAATTATACTTTTGTTTCCTGGAATACCGCAGCTGACGGCAGCGGCACAGATTATAATTCCAGTACTGTTTATAGCGTTAGCGGTGATACAACTTTGTACGCTACATGGAGCGCCGATTCTTACATTATTAATTTTGATGCTCAGGGCGGAACAGTTTCTTCGTCTTCGCAATTTGTAGTTTATGGCGCCGCGGTTGGCACTTTGCCGACACCGAGCAAAACTAATTATACTTTTGTTTCTTGGAATACGGCAGCTGACGGCAGCGGCACAGATTATAATTCCAGCACTGTTTATAGCGTTAGCGGTAATTTAGATTTGTATGCCGAATGGGTTGGAAATACTTATTCTTTGGCTTTCAGCGCTCAGGGCGGTGCAAATTCAGATAACCAGAGCGTTGTTTATAATTCAGCTGTTGGCGCTTTGCCGACACCTACCAGAAGTAATTATACTTTTTCCGGTTGGTATACCGAACCGAACGGTGACGGTATTCAATACACAGCCGCTACAGTTTATGGCAATTCCAGTAATATTGTTTTGTATGCCAAATGGACAGCCAATAGCTATGTGCTAAGTTTTGATGCTCAAGGCGGGGAAGTGTCTCCTAGTACAAAATCTGTATACTATAACTCAGCGGTAGGCACCTTACCGACACCGAGCAAAACTAATTATACTTTTGTTTCCTGGAATACCGCAGCTGACGGCAGCGGCACAGATTATAATTCCAGTACTGTTTATACGGTATCCGGCAATGCCACTGTTTATGCCCAATACAATATTAATCAATACACTTTGAATTATTCGGCGGGCAGTAACGGTTCTATTTCCGGTATCACTTCGCAAGTTGTAAATTATGGCGCTTCCGGATCGAGCGTTACGGCTAATCCAAATGCTAATTATCGTTTTCGTCGCTGGTCGGACGGTTCTACTTCTAATCCTCGAACCGATATTAATGTTTTGACTGATATTAATGTTAGCGCTGAATTTTTATTTTCCGGCACTAAAGGCAGTATTATATATAGCACCGAAAAGAGTGTTCCAGAAGAAAGTGTTTCAGAAAAAAGTACTTCCAGTATTGATATTGTTCCGGTTGTCGATAATATTTGCGCTGATGATTATTTAAAGATAGTTACTGAAAGGGAAATATCTTTGTTGGGTAAAATAGATGATGTTTTAGCTAATTATTTGCTCGGCCGAATCCTATTGCAAGTCGAAACCAATGGTCAAGCTTGGTATTTAGAGCCGGTGAGCGAAAAAAAATATTTTATGGGCCGACCTTGCCACGCCTTTAATTTAATGCGCCGCTTTGGCCTGGGGATTAATAATGTTAATTTGGATAAATTTTTAAAGACAGGTGCACCACGAAGTTTTTCTGGTCGAATTTTTTTGGCAGTGGAAAGACACGGCGAGGCTTACTATGTTAATCCGAGTGATTTAAAACTTTATTATTTAGGTCGTCCAGCTGATGCTTTTAGCGTAATGCGCCGATTGTCTTTGGGAATATCTAATAATGATATTAGAAAGATTGAAGTGGGAAAATTAAATTTCTTGAATCTTAAGTAAATATTTTTGGGTTTGGTTAAAAATTTGTAATTAATTAATAACGCTAATATTACTTTTAAAAATTTTATTCTAATGTTATAATTTAAATAAGGGAAATTTATAATTCATTTTTTGTTTGCCCTATGCAGAATTTAAAAAAAATAAGAGGGATATTTTTAGTATCCATTTTTTTTGCGTTGAGCTTTTTTGTTTTTCCAAAAAATGTTTTTGCGGCAGCGGTTATTACAACGGCGACTGGTGGAACAAATATCTCAGCTGATAAAGCCGCTAACTCTAGCAGTTCAGCTTATACGACTTTGGGCAATATAGTTATCACTGAAGGCAATAAAAGAGATATTAGCGTTAACGGAACTTTTACGGTGCAGCCACCCACCGGATGGAGCTTTAACACTACCGGTGTCACCGTCTCGGCCACAGGAGGTCTTACGATAGCGGTTACTTCACAGACAGCCTCTCTCTTAACTGTAACTATCGGCAATCAGTCTCAATCTGTAATAGAAAGTTTTACTATTACCGGTCTGCAAGTTCGAGCAAATGACGGTGCTAATATTCCGGCTAGCGGTAATATTACAAGAGCTGGCGGTACGTCCACAATTAGCGGTGCTGCTGCCGGTGTAGCTCTTGGTGCTTTGTCCCAAACTTATGGTGCGGCAAAAAAATTAGCTTTTACTACTCAAGCTTCGGCCACTGCTGTTGCTGATACTGATTTTACCACCAAGCCGGTAATTAAAGTTCAGGATCAATTTAGTAATGTGGTTGCCAATAGCGTTGCTGCAATTACTCGAACGGCAGTTAAATATGATCAGGTTTGCGATGGAACGACTGGTGCCGGAACAATAACTTCAACTCCGATTGATGGCGCGTCGGCCGTCGCTGGTGTAATGACTTATACTACCATGAAATATTCTTATGGCGAAGCGATTAGAATTTGTGCTTCTTCTACCGGATTAACTTCTGCGCTTAGTAATATTATTTCCGTGTCGCCTACGGTTACGGGCGTTAGCGCTTCTGATAGTGACGGATATTATCGAGCTGGGAGTGTGATTCATGTTCAAGTGACTTTTAGTTCAGCCGTGACTGTCGTCGGTACTCCGCAAATTATTCTTACAACCGCTTCACCGGCAACAACCAATGTAAATTATGCTTCCGGATCGGGCACAAATATTTTAACTTTTGATTACACTGTCGCTGCCGGCAATTCTTCTTCGGATTTAGATTATGCCAGCACCGGAGCTTTAATTTTAAATAGCGGAACAATTAAAGACACGTCCACCGGAACCGCTAACGCTGTTTTAACTTTGGCAACTCCGGGCGCTGCCGGATCATTGGGATATAATAAAAACATTGTAATTGATACCACGGCTCCAGCCGCTCCGGGTGCACCTGATTTGGCTGCCGACGACGATACCGGTATTTCCAACACCGACAACATTACTAAACAAAATTCTAATTTGACTTTTTCGGGCACCGCTGAAAGTTCCAGCACGGTTGAGCTTTATGATGGCGCAAATTCTAAGGGAACTGCCGTTGCTAGTGGCGGTAATTATTCTTTTACGGTTTCTTTAACGGAAGGATCACATAATATGACAGTGGTGGCGACGGATCTGTCCGGAAACGTATCAGCTACTTCTAGCGCTCTTTCAGTTATTATTGATATTTCTGTTATCCCACCATCATCCGCTCCAGACTTAGACGCGGCCGACGACACCGGTGTTTCTAATTCTGATAACATTACCAAAAACACTACCGGATTAACTTTTACCGGAACAGCCGAAGCTGATAGTATAGTTGAATTTTTTGAAGGTACCACTTCTTATGGCACAACAACAGCAACTTTGGGCAATTATTCTTTTGATATTGCGCTTGCCGCCGGTGCACATAGTTTAAAAACTATCGCCACTGATGTTGCCGGAAATATATCAGCTTATTCATCAACTCTTTCAATCACAATTGACACTAGTGCTCCAGCCGCTCCGGGAACGCCCGAGTTGAGCGGTTCTGATGATTCCGGTTCATCTGCTACTGACGGTATTACTAAATATACTACCGGGCTAACTGTTTTTGATTCAGGTGAAACCGATAGCATCATTGAACTTTTTGATGGATTAACGTCAAAGGGGAGTGTTGCAGTTACTAGCAGTAGCTGGTCGTTTGATATCGACTTAGCTGACGGCGTTCATAGTTTGATAGCTGTGGCCAGTGATTCTGCCGGTAATTATTCGGCTAGCTCAACTGCTTTATCAATCACAGTTGATACCAGTGCGCCAAATATTCCGTCGGCTCCAGATATGGATGCAGCTGACGATACCGGTGTTTCTAATTCTGACAATATCACTAAACAAATTTCCAATATAACTTTTACCGGCACAGGTGATATCGGCAGCACAGTGGAAATTTTCAGAGAAAAACCGGGCGAGTATTTCCCGGGCGGATCATATCTTGTCAGTGATGGCACTTGGTCTTTTAATATGTTTATTAATCCCGGCACTTATTCGCTTTGGACTCGAGCCACCGATGTGGCCGGAAACATTTCCGCCACTTCCAGTATTTTGTCAGTTACTATTGACACT